>Ga0268247_10000003_pt1 | contig 344929 bp, 356 predicted proteins | sample AgamicOrMae_FD_200245 | JGI IMG/M metagenome (GOLD analysis project Ga0268247, IMG submission 200245) | Agave microbial communities from Guanajuato, Mexico - Or.Ma.e (v2) (version 2) | ecosystem: Host-associated > Plants > Phyllosphere > Phylloplane/Leaf | place: Guanajuato, Mexico...
GTCGGGGCCTATCGCGGCAAGGAAGCACGGTCAATCAACCGACATTCCGGCCGCATCACGGCACCAACGAGACAACACGCTGTCCGGAGACCTCCGCGCCCGCATCCGGCGCCAGGCGGCGGAAGGGCAGGATCGAGAGCCCGGAGATCAGCGCCACCGCCAGGAAGGCCGGCCCGAAGTCGGCGGCCTCGATCCCCGAGCAGCCGTGGAGGGCCGCCGTCGCCTCCAGCGCCATGGCGCCGATGGTGACGCCGAGGCTGAGGGAAAGCTGCTGGGCGACGCTCGCCAGGCTCGTGCCCGCGCTCATGTCGCGGGGCTCGAGATCGGCGTAGGCGATGGCGTTGACGCAGGTGAACTGCAGCGAGCGCAGGCAGCCGCCGAGGAACAGCACCCCGACGATGAGGGCGTGCGGGGTCGCAGCCGTATAGAGACCGTTCACGCCGAGGAAGGCGGCGGCCAGCAGCGCGTTCGTCACCATCACCCTTCGGAAGCCGTAGCGCCGCAGGATCGCCGGCCCGACCGTCTTCACGAAGAGCGCGCCGGCTGCCGCCGCGAAGGTGATCAGCCCCGAGTGCAGCGGGTCGAGGCCGAAGCCGACCTGCAGCATCAACGGCAGCAGGAAGGGGATCGCCCCGGTGCCGATCCGGAACAGGCTGCCGCCCGTCACCGCCGCCCGGAAGGTCGGGTAGCGCAGAAGGTCGAGGTGAAGGACCGGGTGCGCGGCCGAGCGGGAATGGCGAAGGTAGAGCGCGAGAAGAGCCGCGCCGCCGCCGAGGCAGCTCCAGGACAGCCAGTCCGGCAGCAGGTGGCGGCCGATGGAGGCGAGCCCGAGCATCAGCCCCCCGAGCCCGCCGGCGAGCAGCAGGAAGCCCGGCACGTCGAGGGGCGGGCGCTCCGCCTCGCGGACGTTCTCGAAATACAGGCTCGCAAGCAACAGCCCGGCAAGCCCGATCGGGATGTTGATCAGGAAGATCCAGCGCCAGTCGAGCCAAGTGGTGATCAGGCCCCCCAGCGGCGGCCCCAGGATCGGCCCGATCAGGGCGGGGATCGTCAGGTAGGCGAGCGCCGTGACGAGCTCGGCCTTCGGAACGCTGCGCAGGATGACGAGGCGCCCGACCGGGACCATCATCGCCCCGCCGATCCCCTGGAGGAAGCGGGCGGCGACGAATCCGAGGAGGCTGCCCGAGGCCGCGCAGGCCAGCGAGCCGGCCATGAACACGACGAGGGCGGCGCGGAACACCGTGCGCGCACCGTAGCGGTCCGCCATCCAGCCGCTGATCGGGATGAAGATCGCGAGGCTGACGAGGTAGGAGGTCAGCGCGAGCTTCAGGGCGATCGGGTCCTCGCCGAGGCTGCGGGCGATGGTCGGCAGCGCCGTGGCGATCACCGTCGAGTCGGTGTTCTCCATGAACAGGGCGGTGGCGACGGTGAGGGGGACGATGCGGGAGGCGCGCATGGAAGCTCGAAACCCTCTCGCACGCCCCGGGTTGCGGCGGAAGGCGCGCAAGCTTCCGCGATCGAGGCCGGATGAAACCCGCCTCTCCGACGTGGCGCTCTTTTCGTGTCTGACGGGACACAGGGGCCGCATGACGGCGCCGGCGAGGAGCGCTCAAGCTTTCGTGATCGGGCGCAGACGGCTACGTTTCCGGCCAAGAGCGCGCCGTCCGCGGCGCCCATCCGCAACCGACGAGGCAGAATGCACCCGCGGTCCTTCAAGGCCCCCTTCGTTCGCGCGGTACGGCCGGCGATCCTCGCCGCGACGGCGCTCGCCCTCACCGGCTGCGGATCGGCGATCCTGACCGACGGTTCGACCCTTTCCACCACGGGCAGCCTCTCCGTCAGCGACGAGGTCGCCTCCGCCGCCCGCCTGTTCATGGACCGGCCGTATGTCGCCGCGGCGCGCACGGTGCGCATCGTGCCGACCGCCTTCACGGAGGCGGTCTCGGGGCCCGGCCTGACGGCCGCCGAGCGCAAGCTCGTCGCCAACGCCGCCGACCGGGCGCTCTGCTACGAGCTGTCGCTCAAGTACGACGTCGTCTCCCACGGCAAGGCCGACCTCACCGTCCGCTCGACGGTCACGCGGGTCGATCTCACCAACGTGCCGGCCTCCGGCACCACGGTCGGCCTCTCGGCGGCGATCTCCATCGCCGGCCAGGTCGGCCTCGGGCTCGCGGATTCGATCGGAAAGGTGCCGATCCCGCGGGTGCCGATCGGGCTCGGCAGCCTCACCGTCGAGAGCGAGGCCCTCGACGGCCGCCGCCGCCAGCGCGCAGCGATGGTCTGGGCGGGCGCGGCGAACTCCTTCACCAACCAGGCCCGGATCTCGCCGGCGAGCGACGCCTACGACCTCGCCGGGGAGTTCGGCCAGGATTTCGGCTCCTACCTCGTCACCGGCCTCGACCCGTTCAAGGCGCCGATCGGCATCCCGAGCTACGACCGCGTGCGCATCACGACGCTCGGCGAGGCGCCCCTCGATCCGGATTGCGAGGCCTTCGGCCGGGCGCCTGGCGTCGACGGCATCATCGGCGACAGCCTCGGCCTGCCGCCGGACTGGACGGACAAGGGCCCCGCGGCGGCTGCCGCGCCCTGATGAGGCGCCCGCGCCGGACGCATGGCCGGCCCCCGGTTTTTCCCGTCGCGAGGCGTTCGCGCCGCCTTTGCGCGCCCCCTGGCCCATGATACTGGCACGTGCCAATCCGACCGCCGGCCGCGAGCGACGCGCCCGGTGCGCGAGCGTATAACCGGAGTTGGCACATGGCCCGTATCAGCGCGGATTCGATCATCGAGGGACTGACCTTCGACGACGTCCTGCTGCGCCCGGCGGCATCCTCGGTGATGCCGACGGAGGTCGACGTCGCCACGCGCCTCACCCGCAGCATCGCGCTGAACCTGCCGATCCTGGCCTCGGCCATGGACACCGTCACCGAGGCGCCCATGGCCATCGCCATGGCGCAGAACGGCGGCATGGGCGTCATCCACCGCAACCTGGAGCCGCCGGAGCAGGCCGAGCAGGTCCGCCTCGTCAAGAAGTACGAGTCGGGGATGGTGCTGAACCCCATCACCATCCACCCGGACGAGACGCTCGCCGACGCCTTCGAGGCGATGAAGGCCAACCGCATCTCCGGCATCCCGGTGGTGGAGCGCGGTCCGAACGGCTCGCGCGGCAAGCTCGTCGGCATCCTCACCAACCGCGACGTGCGCTTCGCGACCAACACTGGCCAGCCGGTCTCCGAGCTGATGACCCGCGACCGGCTCATCACCGTGCGCGAGGGCGTGACGCAGGAGGAGGCCAAGCACCTCCTCCACCAGTTCCGCATCGAGAAGCTGCTCGTCGTCGACGACCACTACCGCTGCATTGGCCTGATCACGGTCAAGGACATCGAGAAGCAGGTCACCTATCCGAAGGCGGTCAAGGATGAGCAGGGCCGGCTGCGGGTGGCGGCCGCCACCACCACCGGCGACCAGGGCTTCGAGCGCGCCGAGCGGCTGGTCGATGCCGGCTGCGACGTGATCGTCGTCGACACCGCCCACGGCCATTCGATCAAGGTGCTCGACGCGGTGCGCCGGGTGAAGCAGCTCTCCAACGCCGTGCAGGTGGTGGCCGGCAACGTCGCCACCCGCGAGGGCGCGCAGGCGCTGATCGACGCGGGCGCCGACGCCATCAAGGTCGGCATCGGCCCGGGCTCGATCTGCACGACCCGGATCGTCGCCGGCGTCGGCGTGCCCCAGCTCACCGCCCTGATGGAGGCGGTCGAAGCGGCCTACGACGCCGACGTGCCGGTGATCGCCGACGGCGGCATCAAGTATTCCGGCGACCTCGCCAAGGCGATCGCCGCCGGCGCCTCGGTTGCGATGCTCGGCTCGCTGCTCGCCGGCACCGACGAGGCGCCGGGCGACGTGTTCCTGTACCAGGGCCGCTCCTACAAGAGCTATCGCGGCATGGGCTCGGTGGGCGCCATGGCCCGGGGTTCCGCCGACCGCTACTTCCAGGCCGAGGTCAGCGACACCCACAAGCTCGTGCCCGAGGGCATCGAGGGGCAGGTGCCCTACAAGGGTCCCGTGGCCGCCGTGCTCCACCAGCTCGCCGGGGGGCTCCGCGCCGCCATGGGCTATGTCGGCGCGGCGACCGTGCCCGACTTCCAGGAGCGGGCCCAGTTCATCCGCATCACCAACGCGGGCCTGCGCGAGAGCCACGTCCACGACGTGACCATCACCCGCGAGAGCCCGAACTATCCCTCCCGGACCTGAGCGCCGTCCGAGCGAAGGCGTCTGGCATGCAGAATGCTGAATACAGCCTCGCTTCAAAGGGATTCTAGTTTAATTGACGGGATGGTCCAAGAAAGTTTGATTGTCGTGTTCGGGTCGATGCTTATGATCATCGCTCGGAGCAGCATCGCTGTAGGCTGACGCCCGCCGCGAGACCTGCCGCTCCGGCCGCCCTGTTCGGACAGTGCTGCGTAACCCCAGGGCCTTCCCCGGCTTTGATGCGCGGTCTCCCCTTCGGCGAGCGGCCGGGCCAGCCGAGGGACGCGCCGTGAAGAAGAACAAGGTCATCTCCGCCGAGGAGGCTCTCGCGCTCGTGCGCGACGGCGACGTGGTGACGACGACGGGCTTCGTGCAGAGCTGCATCCCCGAGGCGCTCCACGCGGCCCTCGAGGTCCGCTTCATGGAGACGGGCGCGCCCCGCGACCTGACCCTGATCATGACGGCGGGCGCCGGCGACAGCAAAGGGCTCGGCACCGGCCGCCTCCACCACGAGGGCCTGCTGCGCCGGGTCATCGCCGCGAATTTCGGGCGGATGCCCAAGGTCGCCGAGGCCGCCCGCCAGAACAAGATCCTCGGCTACAACCTGCCCCAGGGCGTGATCTCGCAGCTCTACCGGGCCTGCGCCGCGGGCCAGCCCGGGCTGTTCTCGAAGGTCGGCCTCAAGACCTACGTCGACCCGCGCCACGGCGGCGGACGCGTCAACACGCTCACCGAGGACGACATCGTCAAGCTCGTCGAGGTCGAGGGCGAGGAGTGGCTGTTCTACAAGGCCACCAAGATCGACGTGGCCTTCATCCGCGGCACCAGCGCCGACCCGTCGGGCAACATCAGCGTGGAGAAGGAGGCCCTGACCCTCGACTGCCTCGCCCAGGCCATGGCCGCCCGCAACAACGGCGGCATCGTCATCGCCCAGGTCGAGCGCATCGTCGACGACGGCTTCCTGCTGCCCAAGGACGTGCGCATCCCCGGCATCCTCGTCGACTGCGTGGTGGTGGCCGAGCCCGAGCTCCACCGCATGAACTACGGCGTGCAGCACGATCCCGCGCTCGCCGGGCAGATTCGCGTGCCGGTGAAGGGCATGCGCAAGATGCCGCTGGACGCCCGCAAGATCATCGCCCGCCGCGCCGCCTTCGAGCTGCCGCCGAACGGCGTCGTCAACCTCGGCGTCGGCGCGCCCGAGGGCATCTCGGCGGTGGCCAACGAGGAGGGCGTGACCCCCTACATCACGCTCACCACCGAGGCCGGCGCGGTCGGCGGGGTGCTGGCCTCGGGCTCGAGCTTCGGCTCGGCCACGAACGCCGACTGCATCATCGACCAGAACCAGATGTTCGACTTCTACGACGGCGGCGGCCTCGACATGACCTGCCTCGGCATGGCCGAGTGCGACGTGCACGGCAACGTCAACACCTCCTCCTTCGGCGGCCGGCTCAACGGCTGCGGCGGCTTCATCAACATCAGCCAGAACGCCCGAAGCGTCGTCTTCGCTGGCACCTTCACGGTCGGCGGCCTCAGCGTCGCCATCGAGGACGGCGCCCTGCGCATCCTGAAGGAAGGCGCCTCGCGCAAGTTCATCCAGGCCGTGGAGCAGGTGACCTTCTCGGGCGCCTACGCGCAGGAGCGCGAGCAGCCGGTGCTCTACGTGACGGAGCGTTGCGTCTTCCAGCTCACCGCCGCCGGGCTCGAGCTGATCGAGGTGGCGCCGGGCATCGACATCGAGCGCGACATCCTCGCCCACATGGACTTCAAGCCGATCGTCAACGCCCCGATCACCATGGACCGGCGCATCTTCGTCGATGAGCCGATGGAACTGCTCTCGGACCTCCTGAACCTCAACCTCTGTGAGCGGGTGAGCTACGACGAGGGCCGCAACATCCTGTTCCTCAACCTCGAGGGCTGGCACGCCCGCACGAAGGGCGATATCGCGGATCTGCGCAAGGTGCTGGTCGAGGCCTGCGAGGCGACGGGCCGGCGGGTGAACTCGATCGTCAACCATGACGGCTTCCGCATGAGCGACAGCCTCTATGACGACTACGCGGAGATGATCGAGCATCTCTGCGCGCACCATTACCTGACCACGACCCGCTACACGACGAACGCCTTCCTGCGCGTGAAGATGCAGGAGGCCCTGAGCCGTCGCGGCATCGCTCCGCACGTCTTCGAGCGCCGGGACGAGGCCCACGCCTTCCTCGACGCGGCCGAGCGGGAGCGCGGAAAGGGACGTCCGGTCGCCTCCGCGGCCTGACGGACGGCATCGCGCCGGGGCGCATCGTCCCGGTTCTTTCCCGGCCGTGTCGCACCTGCGGAACGTCCCCGGCCGGAGACGGCCGGGGACGTTCGCATTCGTCGGCCGACCGTTCCTTGGTCGGCTAAGGGGCGGGCTGACCTACTTGTTGACGCCCACGCTGCCGGTGACGCCGCCCAGGGCGCCCAGCAGGCCGCCCACGATGCCGCCCACCAGACCGCCGACCTGATCGATCACACCGGACACGGCGCCGAGCTCCTGGCTGGCATCGACGTTGAGGCCGACACCGAGACCCACGCCGAGGCCGCCGCCGACCTCGTCGAGTTCCGAGGCGTTCAGCTCGCGGATCGTATCGACGTTCTGCTGCATGTAATATTCTCCTTGAATGTGAGGCTATAGGATAAAACATCCGTATAGCCATGCGTCGCTGCGCAAGGATCACGCGGCGACAGGCCAAGGTGACCACGGTTCGGACTGGCTATCAACCCGGGACGTTGCCTTATATGTGACGATATGAATTCATTTTGCGCTGCAAAATGTGATGACTGTCTGAAATATTGCGGATAGATAACTGAAGGATAAAGTTTTTTTCTGGTCGGTTAGCCGCATGGCGGCCTGCGGTTGTGGAGGTTGATCTCATTCAACCCCCATCCCGGCAAAGCTTTTGAGAACCATGATTTTCGGAGGTTGCTGCGGCAGGACGCCGCAGTTGGGCAGGCCGGCGGTGCGAGCCCGCCGGCCTGCCGGGCTCAGCGCCCGTTCAACCCGCCGAGCAGGCCGCCGACCGAGCCGAGCAGGCCGCCGGCGAGGTTCTCGACGAGGCCGCGCACGTTCGAGACCGCGCCCGCCGGGATGGAATGCACGGTGTCGATCAGCTCGTTCAGGCCGCCGATGCTGACGGACAGCTCCGACTGGCCGCCGCCGACGCAGTCGAGCTCGGCCGCGCTCAACTCGCGGATGGTATCGTCGGTATCGCGCATGGATCGTCTCCTTGTCCGTCGTTGTCGGAGGTGCGGGGACCTTCCGTCGTCTGCAAACGAGGTCGTTTACGGACAATCCAAGTCAAACAGCGGGGATGACCAAGTGCAAATCGCCGATTGAATTCATTGTCTTCGTGATTTCAGGAAAAGATCGTTTCCACGGCCGACGAAAGCATCGCCTTGCCAACGTCTTCCTTCACATCGACCGACCCGGAAACGATCGCCGCGTCGGCTGCGGGCATGGCCGGGGCTTTCGTCGGAAAGGTTCGTTGATCCCGAAGCTTGGAGCTCTATCTCGGACAGGATGTCGCACCTGGGCAGACTGACCTGTCTCGGGGTGTGTTCTTTCATGTCGAGATTACGGAGAAGTTCCTGGTCGATGGACCTGAATACGTCTCGTTCGCATCTCTTCAGAAGAAAAAAGCCGTTCTTCCGGCTCCTCTCGGGAGGCCGTTCTTTCCACACCCTTGCCGTGTCTTGATCTGACAGGCCGCCTGCTGGCACAAGCGCTCCGATGACGTCGCAACTCTTTCGCCGCGAGGTCGCCGAGGCCCGCCGCGACGCGTGGCTCGGCGAGGCGCAGGTCGTGCAGCCCCTGCCGGTGCGGATCGTGGCCGGCGTCTGCGGCGTGCTCGCCGTGGCGCTGGTGCTCTATGCCGTGCTCGGCACCTACACCCGCCGCGTCCACGCGCAGGGCGCGCTGACGCCCAATGTCGGGCTCATCACCGTGGCGAGCCCGGTGGCCGGTCGCGTCAGCGCCTCGGGCGTCAAGGAGGGCGACCGGGTCGCGGCGGGCCAGCTCCTCTACACGATCGACATCGATGCGGTCTCGGCGCGAGGGCCGACCCAGGAGCGCGTCATCGACGAGCTCGCCCGGCAGAAGGAGAGCGTCGAGCGCCAGCGGGCGCTGCGCGCGGCGATGGCCGAGACCGAGAAGCGCTCGCTCGAGGAGCAGCGCGACAACCTCGCGGCGCAGCTCAAGCAGGTCGGCGAGCAGATCGAGCTTCAGGACAAGCTCGTTCCGCCCCTGAAGGCCCGCGCCGACGAGCTCGCCAAGGCGGTGTCCAGCGGCTACGCCCGCGCCGCCGATTTCCAGAGCCAGAACTACCTCTACATGCAGGCGAGCTCGCAGCTCGCGCAGTTCCGCCAGGGCGCGCTCCAGATTGACGGCCGCCTCGGCGACGTGCGCGGCCAGCTCGCCGCCTTCGACGACAAGCTCGCCCGCGACCTCGCGGAGATGGACCGCACCGCCGCCCAGCTCGAGCAACAGAAGGCGGAGAGCGAGGCCCGCCGCGCCATCGAGGTGCGTGCGCCCGAGCGCGGCATCCTCACCTCCATCCGCACCCAGGCCGGGCAGAGCGTGGCCGCGGGCGCGACGCTCCTCACGATCCTGCCGAGCGAGGGACGGCTCCAGGCGAATCTCTACGTCGAATCGTCCTCGATCGGCTTCATCGAGACCGGCGCTCCGGTGATGCTGCGCTACGCCGCCTTCCCCTTCCAGCGCTTCGGGCTCTACCGGGGCACGGTGGTCGAGGTGACGCGGGCGCCGGTCGACGCTGCCGACGCGCCGGACGCCTCCGGGCTCAAGGACAAGGCTGGCGCCGGCATCTACCGCATCGTCGTGCGTCCCGAGGAGGACGGCGTCATGGCCTACGGCGAGAAGCGGCGCCTGGAGGCGGGGATGCGCGTCGAGGCCGATATCGCTCTGGAGAAGCGCCCGCTCTACCGCTGGCTCCTCGATCCGCTCTTCCGCGTGAAGCGCAGCGTCGATCTCGTCACCGGAAGCTGAGCGTGGCCCGCGCCTCCCTCGACCTGTCGGGCCTGCTCGGCACGCTTCAGTTCGGCTTCGGCCGGCGGCTTCCCGTCGTGCTCCAGGCGGAGGCGGCCGAGTGCGGCATGGCCTGCCTCGCCATGGTGCTGGGCTACCACGGCCGCCACGTCGATCTCGGCTCGCTCCGCCGCCGCCACGCCCTGTCCCTGAAGGGCATGACGCTGCGCAACCTCGTCGACCTCGCCGGAGCGATGGGGCTCGCCACCCGCGCCCTGCGGATCGAGCTGAAGGATCTCGGCCGGCTCAAGCGGCCCTGCATCCTGCACTGGGGGCTCAACCACTTCGTCGTGCTGGCCGAGGTCCGCGCCCGCGGCATCGTCGTGCACGATCCCGCCCGCGGCCGGCGCGTCCTCACCTTCGCGGAGGCGTCCCGCGAGTTCACCGGCGTCGCCCTGGAGGCGAGCCCGGCGAGCGGCTTCGTGCGGGAAGCGGCCACCCCCGGCCTGCGGCTGCGCGACCTGTTCCGCAACCTCGCCGGCATGCGCCCGGCGCTCGCGCAGATCCTAGTGCTGTCGCTCGGCATCGAGCTCGTCGCGATCCTGATGCCGATCGCCGCGCAGATCGTCATCGACGAGGTCGTCGTGAACGGCGATCTCGACCTGCTCCTCGTCGTCGCCATCGGTCTCGGCCTGCTGCTCCTGGTGCAGCTCGTGCTCGCCGTGGCGCGGACCTGGGCGATCATGATCGCGGGCACGGCGCTGAACTACCAGTGGTCGGCGAGCCTGTTCGATCATCTCTCCCGGCTGCCCCTCGACTATTTCGAGAAGCGGTATGTCGGCGACGTGATCTCCCGCTTCGGCTCGCTCTCGACCATTCAGAAGGGGCTCACCACCGATCTCGTCCAGGCGGTGCTCGACGGCCTGATGTCGATCGGCATGCTGGTGATGCTGTTCGTCTACGGCGGCTGGCTCGGCTTCGTCGTCGTGCTCTCGACGCTGATCACCACCGCCTTCCGGGTCTTCGCCTACAACGCCTACCGCGAGGGCACCGAGGAATCGATCGTCGCCGAGGCCCGCCAGCAGACGCACTTCATCGAGACCGTGCGCGGCATGGCGAGCGTCAAGCTGCTGGGCCTGCGCGAGCGGCGGCGCGGCACCTGGCTGAACCAGTTCGTGGTGGCGCTGAACGCCCGCCTTCGCCTCCAGCGGCTCGACCTCGTGTTCGGCCGCGCCAACGAGCTCCTGTTCGGCGCCGACCGGCTGATCCTGCTCGTGCTCGGCGCGCGCGCCGTCATCGACCAGTCGATGAGCCTCGGCATGCTGGTGGCCTTCCTCGCCTACCGCGACCAGTTCTCGGGCCGCATCGGCAGCCTGATCGAGTCGGGCTTCAAGCTGCGCATGCTCAACGTGCAGACCGACCGGCTCTCGGACATCGTGCTCACCGAGCCCGAGGAGCAGCCCGCCGGACCCTCCCCGGCGCCGCCCCCGGCCGCTCCCGAGGCGACCGATGGTGGGCAGGCCGCGTCCCGCGCCGGGGCGGTGAGCGCGCGCGATCTCGCGCTCCGCTATGGCGACGACGAGCCCTGGGTGTTCCGCGGCCTGTCCTTCGACGTGCCCGCCGGAAGCAGCTTTGCCATCACCGGCCCCTCCGGCTGCGGCAAGACTACCATGATGAAGATCATGATGGGGCTGATCCCGCCGAGCGAGGGCGCGGTGCTCGTCGACGGGCGCGACATCCGCAGCCTCGGGGCCGCGGCCTACCGCTCGCGCATCGCCGGCGTCATGCAAAACGACGGCTTGTTCGCCGGCTCCATCGCCGAGAACATCTCCTGTTTCGATGAGCGGCCGGACCCGGCCTGGATCGAGGAATGCGCGGCACGCGCGGCGATCCTCGAAGACATCCGCCGCACGCCGATGGGCTTCGAGACGCTCGTCGGCGACATGGGCTCGACCCTGTCGGGCGGGCAGAAGCAGCGCGTCATCCTCGCCCGCGCCCTCTACCGCCGCCCGGACATCCTGTTCCTCGACGAGGCCACGAGCCATCTCGATGAGCCGACCGAGGCCGCCATCGCCGAGGCTCTGCGGAGTCTCGCCATGACGCGGATCATCGTGGCGCATCGCCCGGCCACCATCGCCCATGCCGACCAGGTTCTCGGCTTCGATGCGCCGCGCCGGACGCAGGCCCGGCTTCCGGGCGCGGTGCCGACGGGCTGAGGCGATCCCGGTTCGAGGACGGTTCGTCTCAGGCGGGCTGGCCGGCCTCGTAGACGATCGGACCGAGCGCCGACAGCGTCCGCGCGTGGGCGAGCACCCGGCGGGCGGCCGTGCGGGCGTTGCAGGCCCGCATCCCGGCGTGGGGGGCGCCGTCGCGGAGCGCGACGCAGGCGAGGGCGCGCAGGCGGTTGGCGTCGGCGAGGGCACGGGCGCGCAGCACGGCGACGGGATGCCCGTCCGTCGTCACGTCATCGAGTGTGGGGGCGGCCATGGCCGTTACTCCGGGACGACCGTGGCGGCTGTCCCATTTCAGGACGCAGACTGCCACGGTTTCCCGATTGTGGCAAGAATCGGGCGCGCACGCCCGATCCGTTTCTGCACCGTTTCCGAACGATCGCCCGCCCTATCGGCAGGCCTCCTCGATGGTCTGCGAGAAGTCGAGGTTGTGCGGCCGCGACTGACGTCCCGTCCGGGCGGGAAGCGCGACCGGCGCCGGCTCCTCGTCCCCTTCGAGTGCGGTCACCGTGAAGCCGGCGGCCCAGACCGAGCCCGTGCCCTTCAGGAAGAAGCCGTAGTGGAGCGAGACCGCGTCCTCCGGCACCGGCAGGACGACCCGGCGGGTCACCCAGTCGGAGTCGCCGAGAAGCCAGCCCGCCTCCGGATGGCTCTTGAGGTTGTCGAAGGCGAGCACCATGCCCGGTGCGCCGTCGACCCGCGCCCAGATCGTCGCCCCGTGGCTGACGGCCCGCGTCGCCAGGCGCGCGGCGATCGCGACGCGGCGCCCGAGATAGGGCTCCGCCGACGACTCCTGGAGGTAGGTGCCGAAGGCCTGGCCCGGCTCGCCGTAAAGGCCGCCCCGCGCCGGGTGGACGTAGCGGATCAGCGCAGCATCGCCGCCGTGTCCCGGTGCGTCGCGGTCGATGCCGTGGTCGAACTCGCCGGGATAGGTCGCCAGGAAGCCCCAGGACGAGGGCGGCCGGGCGCGGCGGCCTTCGGCGGCCTCAGCCGCCTTGAGCCGCGCGGAGAGGGTGTTCCAGTCGGAAAGGCCGGCCTGTCTCGCCACGATGTCGAGGCTCTCGCCGTGGCTGAGGGTGATGTGCTTGGCCTCCAGGGCGGCCTTGAGGGCCCTGGCCATGGTCTTCGCGTCGCGGATGGTGCGCATGCTGATGCCCGTCGCGGGTCGGCAGCGATGGCAGCGCTCGCGTTGCTGACCGGCCGACCCTCGAGAAGGGTGCAGGGTACGGTGCGCGATGCGTTCACCACACCTCGGAGGGCGCGAGCGGCCGGCCGCATTAGCCTTGGACGTCAGAGCAGCATCCCGGCGACGATTCTGTCAATCCGGGATGCTTGCGGCTCCGGTCAGGCCGCGGCGAGGGCGTGGGACATCGACTCCTTGCGGATCAGCTCACGGTAGAAGCCCTCGACATGGGTGAGCCGCTCCGGCGAACCGTCCTGCACGATGCGGCCGCCGTCGAGCACGACGATCCGGTCGAAGTCCTTCAGGGTCGACAGGCGGTGGGCGATGGCGATGACGGTGCGGCCCTTCATGAGGTTGGCGAGCGCCACGCGGATCGCCTCCTCCGACTCGGCGTCGAGCGCCGAGGTCGCCTCATCGAGGAGCAGGATCGGCGAGTCCTTGAGGATCGCGCGGGCGATGGCGATGCGCTGCCGCTGGCCGCCCGACAGCTTGAGGCCGCGGTCGCCGATCATCGTGTCGAAGCCGTCGGGCAGCTCCTTGATGAAGTCCGTGCAGCGGGCGGCCTCGGCGGCCTTCCAGACCTCGTCGTCGGTGGCGTCGGGCCGTCCGTAGCGGATGTTCTCGCGTAGGGAGCGGTGGAACATCGAGACGTCCTGCGGGACCACGGTGATCGCCTCGCGCAGGGACTGCTGCGTGACGAGGGCCACGTCCTGGCCGTTGATGAGGATCTTGCCGGCCTCGAGGTCGTAGAAGCGCTGAATCAGCGAGAACAGGGTCGACTTGCCCCCGCCGGAGCGGCCGACGAGGCCGACCCGCTGGCCCGGCTCGATGGCGAGGTCGAAGTCGGCGAACACGGTGCGGCCGTCGGGATAGCTGAAGGCGACGTGCTCGAACTCGATGCGCGCGCCGTGGCCGGCAAGGTCCTTGGCCTCCGGGTGGTCGACGAGGTCGTGGGGCTGGAGCAGCGTGTGCAGCGCCTCCGAGAGACGGGCCGTGTGCTGCGTGGCGTCGACGAGCGCCACCGCGAGGTCGCGGGTCGCGGCGAGGATGCGGATGCCAAGGGTGCAGACGAGCACGACCTGGCCGTTCGTGGCCTGCCCCGCCTCCCACATGATGATCGCCCAGTAGAGCAGTCCGAATATCGCGAGCACGGTGAGCACCGCATGCACGATGCGCAGCTTCTCGAGGTAGAGGAGCGAGGAGCGCCGGGCCCGCATCTCGGTGCCGACGGTGTTCTCGAAGCGCTTGTACTCCCGCGAGAAGCCGGAGAAGGCACGCACCAGGGACATGTTGCCGACGAGATCGACCATCTCGCCGTCGACGCCCGCGGCCTTGGAGGCAAAGTCGTGGTGGAGCGGCTTGCCGGCCGCCGCCATCTTGAACATCAGCACCACGACCGCGAGGAACACGCCCGCCAGGATGCCGGCCATCGCGAGGTTGACGGTCGCGATGTAGGCGATCGACCCGAAGGCGGCGACGCAGGGCGGCATCACGTTGAACACGAACATGTTCTCGACCGTGAAGATCGCGTTCGAGGTCGCGGTGATGCGCGAGGCCAGCGTGCCGGGCTGGCGGTCGGCGAAGTAGGTCGGCGAGTGGCCGGTGAGGTGGCGGAAGAGGTCGCGGCGGATGTCGCCGGTCACGCCGACGAAGGTGAAGGCGCCGACGAGGCTCGCCACCCGCCAGAGCATGTTGTCGATGGCGATGAAGGCGATGAGCACGGCGAGCGCGCTCCAGACCAGACCGGAGCTCGGGCCCTTGCTCAGCGCGTCGACCACGCCCTTCAGGGCATAGTCCGTGCTCACCGAGAAGCCGACCGCGCCGAGGACGGCGAGCAGGATGACGACGTGCGGGATCGCGCGGCGCCGGAGATAGCGCATCACGAAGGCGAAGGGCCGGTCTGCGTAGGCGGATAGGGCTTCCATCGGCATGGACATCCAGCTCTGGCAAACGAACACACGCGCAGGCCGAGGCCGACACGGCGCGGACGCAAATTTCGGGCACCGAGACGGCAACGCTACCGCTTCGTCATACGTTGCAGGAGCCCGCCCTCACAGTCCGCTTTTATCGCGCCGACCTGAACGTTTGTTGAGCGGCGGGCATCCCGGCAACACCCCGGCCCTCGGACGGGCCGGCCCGATGCCCCGGGATCAGCCGGCGCGCCGGCGCGTCTCGGGCATGATCGCGGCCACGAGCATCAGCCCCGCGACGCCGACGACCGCGAGGCCGAGGAAGGCGACGTGGGTGCCGAGCCTGTCGGCCATCACGCCGGCAAACGAAGTCGACATCGCCGCCCCGATGCCCATCGCTGTGCCGACCGCACCGAGCGCCAGGTTGAAGCGTCCGGTGCCGCGGGTGAGGTCGGAGACGATCAGCGGCACGAGCACGCCGAACACCGCCGCCGAGATGCCGTCGAAGACCTGGATGGCCACGAGCCAGTGCGGATCGGTGACGGTGGCGAAGAGCAGCCCGCGCACCGGCAGCGCCGCGAAGCCCACGAGCAGGAGCGGACGCCGGCCGAACCGCTCCGCCGCCCGGCCGACGGCGGGCGCGAGCACCGCGAGCACCACCTGCGGGACCATGATGCAGGCGGCGACGAGCGCCGTCGCGGTGTCGCCCGCCCGCAGGGTCAGGACGCTGCCGGCGAGCGGCAGCAGCGCGGCGTTGGCGAGGAAGAACAGCGCCATGCAGGCGGCGAAGCACATCAGCCCGCGATTGCCGAGCAGCACCTTGAGGACGCCCGTCTCCTGCGCGCCGGGCGCCGGCCGGGCGGGCGGGGCGATCTCGTCGGCGCGGATGAAGGAGATCGCGATCAGCGTCGGCACGACCAGGGCGGCGGTGAGGTAGAAGACGGCATCGTTGGTGAAGTAGTATCCGCAGGCGCCCATGCCTGCGGCGGCGACGCCGTTGCCGGCGGCCTGGAAGCTGGCATTGCGGCCGAGGCGCTCGCCCGCCCGGGCATGGCCGACGAGGCCGATGCTGATCGCGGCGATGGCCGGCGTCAGGATGCAGCTTGCCGCCGAGTGCACGGCCATGGCGAGGAGCACGATCAGGAACTGCGGCCAGAGCGCCAGCGCCAGCGCGCTCGCCGCGATGCCGACGACGGAGAGGCCGGCCGCGAAGCGCTTGGAGCGGGCGGCGTCGACGAAGGCGCCGCCGGGGACCTGCCCAAGCAGGCTGACGAGGCTGCCGACCGTCAGCGCAAAGCCGATGTCGGACTGCGTCCACTTGGCCTGGGTGAAGTAGACGGCCAGGAACGGCCCGAACCCGGTCTGGAGGTTGGCGACGAAGAAAGCGAAGGCGTCGAGGCCGCGGCGGCTGGCGCGGGAGACGCCGTCGGTCACCGGCGTCGCCTCGGGCATCGCCGCGGGGCCGGCCTCCGCCGCGCCCGCCGGCACGAGGCGCACGGGGCGGGCCCGAAGCTCCTGGCGCGGCACGTCGCGCTCGCGGGCGGCAATGGCGCGCCGCTCTCTCGGCCGGGCGACACTCACTTGTCGGGCGCCTGCTCGACCGGCTTGTCGGCGGGCTTCTCGGGCACGGGCTGAGCGGCGGGCGCCGCCGGGGCCGGCTGCGCGGGCGCGGCGGCCGCCGGAGCGGTCTGGGGCGCGGCCGCCGCCGGGTCGCCCTCGGGCGCCCCGCCGGGGCTCGCCGGGCCGAGCACGACGATCGGATCGCCGGCCTTGTACTCGGGCGAGACGCGAACCTGGTTGCGGCTGAGCATCAGGGTGACGCGGCCGACCTTGCCCTCGGTCGCGAAGCGCAGGGAGCGCCAGTCGACGGCGATCTTGCGGGAGCCAACGCCGAGGAAGCCGCCGAAATCGATGATCGCGGCGCGCGGGCGGCCGTCCTTGTCGATGACGACGTCGATCACCCGGCCGAGCTCGTCGCCGTTCATGCCGCGCACGCCCTTGCCGAGCAGGCTCTCGTAGTCCTGTGTGTCGAGGACCGTGGCCGGCGTGCCCTGCGGGGGCGGCGCGGCGGGCGCAGCCGGGGCAGGCGCCGGTGAGGGCGTGGCCGGCGAGCCGGTGCTCGCGGGCTTCTCCTTGTCGGGGCCGGCGGGCGGGCTCTGGGCGAAGGCCGCCGCGGACCAGAGGGCGAGGGCCGCGGTGAGGAGCGGCCGAACGGGAGAGGTCACGCGTTGTCCTTCGAGATCGTCTGGCAGAGCCGGCTGCGGGCACAACAGGAAGCGGCCGAGCCGGTTCCGACGCGGTGCATCATGAGCGCCGACCTGGGCGAAGTTGTGGATGAGGCGGGCCGCCGCGATGGCTTGGGCATCCCGCGCCGGCAGGCCCGGAGCCGGCTGGCCTTCGAACAGCCATCGTCGTAGGTAACTCGCGGGATGACGGCGCCCCGAAGCGAAAGGGCTGCGCCGCATCGAAGGAACCGTCTCATGTCGCCAGTCTCGCGAGCCGGCGCGCTCGTCCTGATCGCCCTCTCTGCAGCCGGCTGCCAGTTGCTCGGCGGCGCCCTCGGAGGCGGCGGTGGCGTGATGCCGGCAAGCGATATCGGTCCGCCGCCCTCGCTCCGCGGCAGCCTTCCGAACCGCGAGACCCGCTCCGCCGCCGTCGACCCGGACGGTCAGCCGCTCCAGACCACGCCGACCCGCCAGCTCGCCCTGCCGAAGAACGTACGCGGCGAGGTCCGCTCGGCGGATGCCGGCCCCCGCAAGATCAGTCGCGACGAGATCGAGGGCGACACCACGTCCCGGTCGAGCGGCGGCGGCATGGCGCCGGCCCTTACGCCGGGCGGCGGCGTCGGCCTCGGCGGGAAGTTTTAAAACTCTCGCTCCGGCGCGCGGCCGGATCAGGCCGGCTGCGGCCTGCGGTCTCCGTAATGGTCGTCGATGCGGCCCGGATAGGCCGGGTCGGCGAAGGGGTCGTCCCCGGCCCCGTGGCGCGGGGCCCGCTCCAGGGTGTCCCGGTCGATGTCGATGACGTAGCCACCGAGGCTCACGTCGTAGCGCAGCGCCCGCCAGGGTAGGGGATGATACGCCTCCCCGAGACCGAGGAAGCCGCCGACCGCGAGCACCGCGTAGGCGACCTGGCCGCTGACCTTGTCGACCATGAAGTTGTGCACCGAGCCGAGATGCTGGCCGGAGGCGTCGTAGACCGCGGTGCCCTCGACCTTGTCGGACGCGATGAGGCGGAGGGTCTCGTCGGTGGCCACGCCCTCGGCGCTCGGATCGAGCTGCAGGGAGCCGGCGGGTCGGATCGGACGCTCTTGGGGCAGGTCGGTAGGCATCGCTTCTCCCGTGCAGGTGACTCGTGTCTGCGGGGAGAAAGCGCCGCCCGGCGCCGGGTTCCGGATGGCCAGCGCGGCCGGTCACGCGATCGTGAGAAAGCCTGTTCGATCGCGGACCGAACGCTCAGACGAGGCCGCCGCGCGACGGCTCCGCCTCCTCCTCCGTTTCCCACGACACGGACAGGCAGAGGCCGCCGAGAAGCAGGCCGGCGGAGCAGAGGGCGGCGAGGGTGGCGGCGATCATGGCCGCCACTCTTCGTTGGAACCGGTTAAGCCGGAGTTTCGCGAGTCCGGACAAGCGGTTCCCGCACTGCGACAGGCGCCGTCTTCAGCCCTGCGGCCAGGAGCGGATGTCCACGAAGTGCCCGGCCACCGCCGCCGCCGCTGCCATGGCGGGGGAGACGAGGTGGGTGCGCCCGCGCGGACCCTGCCGGCCCTCGAAGTTGCGGTTCGAGGTCGAGGCGCAGCGCTCGTCGGGGCGCAGCTTGTCCGGGTTCATGCCGAGGCACATCGAGCAGCCGGGTTCGCGCCAGTCGAAGCCCGCCTCCTTGAGGATGCGGTCGAGCCCTTCCGCCTCCGCCTGCGCCTTCACGAGGCCCGAACCCGGCACCACCATCGCCGAGACGCCCTCGTGGATGCGGCGGCCCTCGACCATGCGGGCGACGATCCGCAGATCCTCGATGCGCCCGTTGGTGCAGGAGCCGATGAACACCCGGTCGATCGGGATGTCCGTCATGCGCGTGCCCGGCGTCAGGCCCATGTAGGCCAGCGCCTTCTCCTTCGACTCCCGCTTGTTCTCGTCCGTGATCGCGGACGGGTCCGGCACGGCGCCGAGGATCGAGACCACGTCCTCGGGGCTGGTGCCCCAGCTCACGATGGGCGGCAGGTTCGAGGCGTCGAGGCGGACCTCCCGGTCGAAATGCGCGCCCTCGTCGGTGGCGAGGCTCTCCCAGTAGCGGCGGGCCGCGTCGTAGGCGGCGCCCTTCGGCGCCTTCGGCCGGTCCTTGACGTAGGCGTAGGTGGTCTCGTCGGGGGCGACCATGCCGGCCCGCGCCCCGCCCTCGATCGTCATGTTGCAGATCGTCATCCGCCCTTCCATCGAAAGGGAGCGGATCGCCTCGCCGGCATACTCGATGACGTGGCCGGTGCCCCCGGCGGTGCCGATCTCGCCGATGATGGCGAGCACGATGTCCTTGGCGCTGACGCCGGCCGGCAGGGTGCCGTCGACGGTCACGCGCATGTTGCGCGCCTTGCGCTGCAGGAGCGTCTGCGTGGCCAGCACGTGCTCGACCTCGGAGGTGCCGATGCCGTGGGCGAGCGCCCCGAAGGCGCCGTGGGTCGAGGTGTGGCTGTCGCCGCAGACGATGGTCTGCCCCGGCAGGGTGAAGCCCTGCTCCGGCCCGATGATGTGGACGATGCCCTGGCGGCGGTCGAGGGCGTCGTAGAACTCGATGCCGAAGTCGCGCACGTTCTGGGCGAGCGCCTCGAGCTGCGTGCGGCTCTCCGGGTCCTCGATGCCCTTGGAGCGGTCCGAGGTCTGGACGTTGTGGTCGACGACCGCGAGGGTCTTCTCCGGGTGGCGGACCCGGCGGCCGGCCACGCGCAGGCCTTCGAAGGCCTGGGGGCTCGTGACCTCGTGGACGAGGTGGCGGTCGATGTAGAGAAGGGCCGTGCCGTCCGGTCCGACATCGACGACGTGGTCGTCCCAGATCTTGTCGTAGAGCGTGCGGGGGGCCGTCATGGGTCTGCTTCGCCTGTGGGCGCCGGATGCGCCGTCTCCTCTGGAGGGGCATCTTGTGTAATGTCGCCGGCTCGATTGCGAAAGTGGCCGGCGGCACGTAGCTGGTACGCAATCGACCTCGCGTCCGATGCGTGCCCTTTCGCACGCGAGGCGCGACGGGGGTCGAACGGCCCGCCGGAGCCTTCAAAGAACCGTGTCCGAGACCGCCCCCCGCTCCCCGTTCTTCCGCGCGCTCGGGATCGGCCTGACGCTCGCGCTGCTCGCCGGCCCGGGCGCCTCCGCGCAGGAGCCCGTGGCTCCGGCGCCCGCGCCCGAGACGTCCGCGCCGCAGGCGCCCCCTGTCGAGACGCTGGCCGCGCCCCCCGCCGCGCCCTTCCTGCCGAGCCTGCCGGAGAAGCTCGCGGGCGTGCCGGGGACCTGGGACCTCTCCCTCGACGGCACGCGGCGGCGCTGCGTGATGACCCTGGCGCCGGAGAACGGCGACGCCGGCCGGCGCGTGCGCTTCCCCGCCGGCTGCCGCCGGGCCCTGCCGATCCTCGCCGGGGTCGCGGGCTGGCTGTTCACCGATGCCGGCCTGCGCCTCGTGGATCGCAACGTCCGCCCCATCCTGCTGTTCACCGCACGGGCCGACCGGCGCAGCCTTGCGGCCAGCGTCGAGAGCGGCGAGGTCTACAGCCTCGTGCCTTTGCAGATCGCCGCCATGGAGCCGGGCAAGCCCGAGGCGGCCGGTCTCGCTCCGCCGGAGCCCGCTCCCGCCGCGCCGGTCCCCGCCAACGCGCCGGAGGCTCCGGCCCCGACGCTCGCCGGGGCGGCGCTTCCGGGTACCTACGCCCTCGACCGCTTCCACGCGAAGGATGTCTGCCGGGTCGCGCTTCTGCCCGGTCCGGCCGCGGCGGCGCCGGTGAGGGTTCTCGACGGCTGCCGCGACAGCGGGCTCTCGGTGTTCGATCCCGTCACCTGGACCTCGCGGCCGGGCCATCTCGATCTCGTCGCCCGCCGCGGCCACGCCGTCGGCCTGGTGCCGTCGGGGGAGGGCACCTGGCGGCGGGAGCCCGAAACCGGCGCGATGTTCGTGCTGCGCCGGGTCGAGTAGGCGCTCAGATCGCCGCGGCTGGATCGCCTCCGAGCGGGTTGCCGTCGTCCTCGTTGCGGGTGTTCCGTCGCGGCCGGCGCTCCGTGGCGGCGCGGGCCAGCGCTCGCAGGGGCGCGGTGAGGCGCCGGACATCCTCGGCCCGCTCCATCACGCGCTCGCCGTTGCGGATCTCTTTGTCGAGCCGCGCCATGGTGCGGGCGAGCGAGGGGTCGTCGTCCCCGAGCCAGACGTCGACCACGCGGGCGAAGGCGACGACGCTGCCCTGGAGCTTGAGGCGGCCGAGCGGCCCCTCGGTATCGATGCCAGCGGCGGCCAGCATGTAGCGATGGGAGTTCAGGGCGACGCCGTTCAGCGCCAGCATCGCGAGTGGGTCGCCGCGCAGCGCGTAGGAAATGCGCCGGAGCGCCGGCTTGTAGGGCGTCATCGCGTCGAGCCGGCGCATCAGCACGTCGAACAGGCGCTCGCGGGCCGGCTCCTCGGCAAGGTCCGAGCTGTCGCCCTCCAGCACCTTGCGGTCGATGATCCGGGCGAGGCCGCCGAGGATCGCGCCCTTCGACGGGTAGAGGTCGCGCAGCTCCGCGAGGCTGAGGCCGCTCTCGCGGGCGATGTCGCCGATCTCGATGTCGTTCCAGGGCTGCTCGGCGGCGAGCCGCATCAGCGCCTCGACGGCGGCCTCGCGGGGGTTCGGCTTCCCGGCGGCATCCTGCGGGGCGGCGGGTTTGTCCATGGGACGCTCCGATACGAAATCCGTGGTCGCGGTCCTCGTATGTAAGGCGGGTGCGCCGTTCCGGCAGGTGCGGCGCGTCAGCCCGCGAGCTCGGCCGCCCGCTTGCGGGCCGCATTCATGGCCTCGTCCAGCAGTGCGGGGAGGCCATTCTCGCGCATCAGCACCGCGAGCGCCGCCGCCGTGGTGCCCCCCGGCGAGGTGACGTTCCGGCGAAGCGTCTCGGCGGGCTCGGAACCGGCATCGAGGAGCGCGCCGGCGCCCGCGACGGTGGCGCGGGCGAGCCGCTCGGCGGTCTCGGGCGGGAGGCCGGAGCGGATGCCCGCCTGCGCCATCGCCTCGGCGAGCAGGAACACGTAGGCCGGTCCCGAACCCGACAGGGCCGTGACGGCATCGATGAGCGCCTCGTCGGCGACCCATTCGACGAGGCCTGTGGCGGAGAGCAGCGCCTCGGCAGCCGCGCGCTGGCGCCCGGTCACGGTCTCGCCGGCGAAGGCGCCGGTGGCGCCCCGGCCGATGCTCGCCGGCAGGTTCGGCATGGCGCGCACGACGGCGCCGGCCTCGGGCAAGCGCTGCTGGAGGTTCGCGACGGTCTTGCCGGCCAGCACCGAGACGACGAGGGTCCCGCTCCCCGCGAGGGGCGCGAGGGCGGGCGCGGCCGCCTCCAGGCCCTGCGGCTTGATCGCCAGGACGAGCGCTTCGGGAGCCGACGGCGAGGCCGGGTTCAGGGCGACGCCGCGCTCCGCGCAGAGCCGCTCGATCTCGGCGGAGGGGGCAGGATCAATCACCCCGGTCCGGGACGGATCGAGCCCGCCGGCGAGCCAGCCCGAGAGCATGGCGCCGCCCATCTTGCCGGCGCCGACGAGGATCAGCGAGGCGGGAAGGCCCGCATCCGTCGAGCCGGACATCGGCTCAGGCTTCGCCTTCCGTCTCGAACAGCACCGCGTCGAGGGCCTCGCGGGCGGGCTTGCCGGCCCAGAGCACGAACTGGAACGCCTGGTAGTAGCGCTCGCAGGCCTCGACCGCGGACTTCAGCAGCATCGCGCATTGCGGGTCGGTCGGCGCGGCGCCGCCGGCCAGCACCAAGGAGTGGCGGAACATCACGACGCTCTCGGTCGACCACAGGTCGAAATGCCCGATCCAGAGCTGCTCGTTGATCATTGAGACGAGCTTGAGCACCTCGCCCCGCAGGCGATCCGGCACCTTGATGTCGAAGGCGCAGGCGACGTGCAGCGCCTCGACGTCCTCGATCCAGGTGAAGGCGACCTGATAGTCCGCGAAGCGGCCCTCCATCGCCACCGACATCTCGTCGGTCTCGGCACGGTCGAACATCCAGTCGCGCAGGGAGGCGAGGCGCTCCACCACGTCGAGGGGGTGCTCGAGCCTGTCGTACGGGGCGATGTCGACCTGAAGTTGGGGCATGGCTATCCGGGCCGCCGGGCGCGAACGCCCGAGGCAGGTTGGAAACACAGTAAACGCAGCGTCGAGTCAGTCCGCGAAATGGACCCCGGCGATCCCGAAAGGTTCGGTATCCGGTGCGGAAAGCTTAGGCGTTGCGTGCTCCGTTGGGGTTGAGACGAATCAGTGCCTGACTGACTATAGACCGGCGTGGACTCGCGGTTCAAAGCGTTCCTTGCAACCGGTGAACAGGAAAGCGCCCATCCACCGCTGCTTCCTGTGCACAAGGGCTACGGCGGCCCGAGGGGCTTGCCAGGCGCTCGCCGCGGTCTCCTCAGGCCATCTCCGTGCTGCCGGCGGTCCCGCTCTCGGCGCCGAGCCGGGCCTCCAGCGCGGTGACGCGGGCGGCGAGCGCGTCGTTCTGGGTGCGCAGCGCCGTGACGAGATCGCGCAGCACGTCGACCTCCTCGCGGGTGGCGACGTCCATGTCGCGGATCAGGCGCTCGAACTGGCCCTTGACCACGCTGCCGGCCTCGCGGCGCACGCCCTGGGCGGCGCCGGCCGCGTCCGTGACGATGCGGGCGAACTCGTCGAGAAGGCGGTTCGAGGTCGACATGGGAACTCTCCGTGAGGCCGATCGGCGGGATCGGACCGAGATAGGAATCGGCCGAGTCGCCGGCAATCGGGCAGAGCCCGGAACCCCGCGCTTTCCCACACCTGCCTGGAGGTGTTTCGCGATGTTTCCGGAGCGGACCGGGATACGCTGCGTTACGATTTACCCGGAGCGCGTGCATCGACCTCGACGCGCGCTCCGGCGTAACCCTTCGGGAAAGGCAGGATGCCCAGAGGAACCGCATCCGGTGGCACGATGAGCACCCCCTCCACGCCGCACGTCCTCGTGGTCGAGGACGATCGCGAGATCAGCGCCCTGGTCGCCCGCTACCTGCGGGCCAACGACTGCCGGGTGACGCTGGCCGGCGACGGCCGCGAGATGGAGCGCGTGCTCTCCGATGCGGCGGTCGACCTCATCGTGCTCGACCTGATGCTGCCGGGCGAGGACGGCCTGAGCCTGTGCCGGCGCGTCCGGGCGGGCTCGGCCATCCCGATCCTGATGCTGACCGCGAAGGGAGAGGAGATCGACCGCATCGTCGGGCTGGAGATCGGCGCCGACGACTATCTGGCCAAGCCCTTCAACCCGCGCGAGCTCCTGGCCCGCATCCGGGCGATCCTGCGCCGGGCGAGCGCCGAGCCGCAGGCCGACGACGGCGCCCGGCGCCTGCACTTCGTCGGCTGGACCCTCGACGTGTCCCTGCGCCAGGTCCTGAGCCCGGAAGGCGCCCGCATCGCCATCACCGGCGCGGAGTTCGATCTCCTGCACGCGCTCTGCCTGCGTCCCGGACGGGTGCTCTCCCGCGACCAGCTCCTCGACCTCACTCAAGGGCGGGCGGCGGGGCCGTTCGAGCGCAGCATCGACGTCCTGATCAGCCGCATCCGGCAGAAGATCGAGCGGGACTCGCGAAACCCCGAGATCATCCGCACCATCCGCTCCGGCGGCTACCTGTTCACGCCGGAGGTGACGCGCTCGTGAGCCGCCCCCGCGCCATGGCCGGACCGTCGAGGCTGCTGGCGCGCCTGCGCCCGCGAAGCATCGCCGGGCAGATCGCGCTGCTCGTCGTCGCGGCGATCGTGGTGGCGCATGCGGTGGCGACGGTCGCGTTCGTCCTCCTTCGCGAGCCCTGGCGGCCGGACGATCATCCGGGCGTGGCGGCCAACCGCCTCGCGACGGTGCTGCGCCTCGCCGAGGCAGCGCCCCCGGCGGAGCGGCCGGCGCTGATCGCGCATGCGGGCGCGGCCCTGCCAAGCCTGCGCATCCGGCCCTGGCCCGCCGGCGAGGCCGGCGGCGAGCTCGAGGAGCATCCCGTCCTCCAGCGCCTGCGCGACGGGTTCGGATCGGCCTTGATCCTCTCCGATCTCGGTTCGGGGAGCGAGGGCGGCCGCGACTGGCTGCGGATCGGCGTGGCGACGCCCTCCGGCACCCGGCTCCAGGCGGTCCTTCCGGACGAGGCGCTGCGCTCGCCGCGCCAGGGGGCGGTGATCTTCACCGCGCTCGTCCTCGCCCTGACGCTGGCGCTGCTCTTCGTCTGGGCCGCGCGGGCTCTCACCGAGCCGCTCGCGCGCCTCGCCCGCTCGGCGGAATCCTTCGGTGTCTCCGGCCCCACGGTGCCGCCGCCCCAGCAGGGGCCGCGGGAGGTGCTCGCCGTCTCCGGTGCCCTGGAGCGGATGGGCGAGCGGGTGCGCCGGCTCATCGACGACCGCACCCAGATGCTCGCGGCCGTGAGCCACGACCTGCGCACCCCCATCACCCGGATGCGGCTGCGGGCGGAGTTCATCGAGGACGAGCACGCCCGCGCCGTCACCCTGCGGGACCTCGCCCAGATGAACGCGCTCGTCGAGGCGGCCCTCTCCTTCGTGCGCGACGGCCAGTCCGGGGGCTCGGGCGAGACGAGCCTGCTCGATCTCGCCTCGCTGGTGCAGACCGTCTGCGACGGCTTCTCGGACATGGGCGCCGAGGTGAGCGTCGCCGAGAGCCGCCACGTTCTCGTCCGCGGCCGGCCGGAGGAGCTGGAGCGGGCCGTCACCAACCTCGTGGACAACGCGGTGAAGTATGGCGGCCGGGCGGAGATCGCCGTCACCGGCACGCCCGAGCGCGTCGCCGTCGAGGTGCTCGACCGCGGCCCCGGCATCCCGGAGGCCGAGCGGGAGGCGATGCTGCAGCCCTTCGTGCGCGGGGACCGTTCCCGCAACCAGAACGCGCCGGGGGGCTTCGGCCTCGGCCTGTCGATCGTGCTCGCCATCGCCGAGACCCATGGCGGCCGCCTCGTCCTCGCGAATCGGCCCGGCGGCGGGCTGTGCGCCCGGCTGGAGCTGCCTGCCGCGGCCGGCCAGGGACGGCCGCCATCGGCGCGGTCCGAACCTGGCGGACCGCTCTCGCAGGCCGCGGAGTAGGGCGGTTTCGTCTCCGCGTGTTTCCGGGGACGGGACCAGCAACCGCGCGAAACCAGCACGCTCCTTCCTGGCAAGGCCCGGTTAACTGCGTGGGGCGCTTCGATCATGGCGGACCCGTTGCCGGGCGCGGCCGGCTCACCCGCATGCGAGCGTCGCCATGACCTCAGTCTCCGCCAGCAACTCCCTCTCGCAGCTCGTCTCCACGCAGCGCCCCCAGCATCACGGGGGCGGCAAGGCGCGCATCTCGGATGCGATCGACGCCGGCGAGTCCTCCGGGCAGATCAGCGCCACCGACGCCACCGCCCTCACGAGCGCGCTCGACTCGATCGATTCGAGCCTCTCGGCCGACCGTGCCTCGTCGAGCGGCGCCGGCTCCTCAGGTGCGCGCCTCGATCCGTCGCAGATGAAGGACCGGATCGACGGCCTCATCGCCGATCAGGTCTCCGCCGGCACGCTCACGAGCGACCAGGCCGCGACCCTGAAGCAGCTCTTCGCGCAAGGGCCCGGCGGTGGCCGGGACGGGGCGGTCTCGGGAGCCGGCGCAGGAGAGGCCGGCGGGATCGCAAGGAACCGGCCTCCGCCGCCCCCGCCGCCGGGCGACTCGGCGTCGTTGGACGCCTCCGGCCAGACAAGCTCGCCGGACGATCTTATCGGCTCGTCCTCCAGCACCGCGTCGCGTTCGGCGAACGACCTGCTGACGAGTTTCATCCAGCAGCTTCAGCAGAGCCAGCCGAGCGCCGCCGGCTACACGGGCAGCGGAAGCGGCGGCAGCCGAGTCTCGGCGGCGCTGCTCGTCGACTTCCGGAGCTAGGCGGCGTCTCGCGGGCGCGCTCGATTTCGAGGGAGCTTGGCCGCTGCCGAATGTGTTCGTCGGGAAGGAACCTCCTGCACGAACGAGGCGAGACACCATGATCGGCACCGCTCTCAGCCGCGGCCGCAAGGCCGCGCTGCTTTCCACATGCCTGCTCGCCCTGGCGACGGCGCCCGCCGCCGCGGCCGAGAACGCGCAACTCACCAAGGTCGCCGATTTCGAGCATCAGGTGACGGGCGTCACCGTCTCGAAGGACGGGCGCATCTTCGTGAACTTCCCCCGCTGGACGGAGGACACCGCCGTCTCCGTCGCCGAGCTGAAGGACGGCAAGCTCACGCCCTTCCCGGATTCCGAGTGGAACGCCTGGCGCAACGCCCGCAAGGACGATGTCTCGCCGAAGGACCACTGGGTCTGCGTGCAGAGCGTCGTCGCCGACCAGAAGGGCAATCTGTGGGTGCTCGATCCCGGCGCGCCGGCCATGGGCGCCGTCGTCAAGGACGCCCCGAAGCTCGTCGAGATCGACCTGACGACGAACAAGCCGGCGCGCACCATCCGCTTCGACGAGACGGTGGCGCTCCAGGCCTCCTACCTCAACGATGTGCGCTTCTCTCCCGACGGCAAGACCGCCTTCATCACCGATTCCGGCGCCCAGGGCGCGCTGATCGTGGTCGATCTCGACAGCGGCAAGTCGCGGCGCGTCCTCGACGGCGATCCGTCCACGCAGCCCGACAAGTCGGTCACCGTCGCCTATGACGGCAAGCCGCTGCGCCGGCCGGACGGACGCGGCGTCGAGTTCGCCTCGGACGGCATCGCCCTCACGCCGGACGGCAAGACGCTCTACTGGCAGGCGATCAAGGGCAAGACGCTCTACCGCATCCCGACCGACGCGCTCACCGGCTGGGCGACCTCTTCGCTGGTGCCGGACGCCCTCTCCGAGCGCAGCCTCGCCGGCAAGGTCGAGACGGTGGGCGAGAACGGCCCGGCGGACGGGCTCATCATCTCCCGGAAGGACGGGCGGATGTACGTGACCTCGCCCCAGGACAACGCCGTGAAGGTCCGCGACCTCTCCGGCGGGGCGCTCACCACGCTGGTGCAGGACGAGCGCCTGCGCTGGCCCGACACCTTCGCGGAGGGGCCGGACGGGACGATCTACGTGACGACCTCCCGCATCCAGGACTCGGCCTTCTACAAGCCCGACGCCCCGGCCGCCCTGCCGACGCAGCTCTGGAGCATCAGGACCGGCCAGCCCGACGCCACCGGCTCGACGGCGCCCGCGGCGCGGTGACCGATCAGCGCTCGGCATCCCGGCGGATGCCGAGCGCCCTGATCCGGGAGGCGAGCGTCGTCGGCCTCACGCCGAGGATGTCGGCGGCGCCCCCCGGCCCGGAGACACGGTTGCGGCTCAGGCGCAGGGCGGCCTCGATATCGGCCCGATCGCGGGCCCGCCGCTCCACCTCGTTCGGCGGGCGGCCCTCTGGCGCCGGCAAGAGGCTGCGCCGTTCCTGAGGCACCTCGGACGCCTCCGGCAGGTCGAGATGCAGGCGCCCGCGCACCGCCAGAATCGTGCCGCGCTCGATGACGTTCTCCAGCTCGCGGACGTTGCCGGGCCAGGGATAGCGGGTGAGACGGCGGACATCGCCCTCGCTCAGGCGAGGCTCGGGGACGCGCAGGCGCCGCGCCGCGCTCGCGACGAAGTGGCGGGCGAGCGAGGGGATGTCCTCCGGCCGCTCCCGCAGGGGCACGGCGGCGATCGGAAAGACGTTCAGGCGGAAGTAGAGGTCCTCCCGGAAACGGCCCCGACGCACCTCCTCGCGCAGGTCGCGGTTGGTGGCGGCCACCACCCGCACGTCGACGGAGCGCGTGCGCTCCTCGCCGACTCGCTCGAACTGCCGCTCCTGTAACACCCGGAGGAGCTTGCCCTGGAGGTCGAGGGGGATCTCGCCGACCTCGTCGAGGAACAGGGTGCCCCCGTCGGCGAGCTCGAAGCGGCCGACCCGGTCGCGAAGCGCTCCCGTGAAGGCACCCTTGGCGTGGCCGAAGAACTCGCTCTCGAACAGCTCGCGGGGCACGGCCGCACAGTTCACGCGGATCAGCGGCCGTTCGCGGCGCCGGCTCGCCTCGTGGATGGCGTGGGCGATCAGCTCCTTGCCCGTGCCCGACTCGCCGGTCACGAGGACGGTGGCGTCGGTGCCGGCCACCACGTCGATCTGGCGCAGCACGGCTTCGGTCGCGGGGGAGCGCCCGATGATGCCGGCATGGCGCGTCCCGGCCCTGATCTCCTCCTTCAGGTAGGCGTTCTCGAGCTCCAGCCGCTCGCGGAGCGAATCGACCTCGGCCAGCGCCCGGCGCAGCCGCTCGTCGGCCTCCCGCCGTCCGCTGACGTCGCGGAACACGATGACCGCGCCGAGCAGCACGCCCCGGTCGCGGATCGGCGTCGAGGTGTACTCGACGGGAAAGCCGGTGCCGTCCTTCCGCCAGAACACCTCGTCGTCGACCTGATGCACGGCGCCGTCGCGGAAGGCGGCGTAGATCGGGCAGTCCCGGTGCGGGTAGTGGCTGCCGTCCGGGTGCTTGTGGTGGACGGCGGCATGCATGTCGCGGCCGATGAGGTCGCTCGCCGCCCAGCCGAGCATCCGCTCCGCGGCCGGGTTGACAAAGGTCGTCAGCCCGTCCGCATCGACGCCGTAGATGCCCTCGCCGGCCGCGCTCAGGATCAGGCGGTTCTCGCGCTCGAGGTCCCGGAAGACGCGCTCCATCCGCTGCCACTCGCCGAGGCCGGCGCGCATGTGGGCCTCGGCGGCGCCGTCGACCTCCCGCCGGTGCCGCGCGTCGAGATCGCTCAGGGTCACGACGATCAGCGGCGGCGTGCCGTCGAGGCGGAAGCCGGCATATTCCAGCGGGGGTACCTCAACCCGGGCGCGGGGCGCGAGATCGCGCGTCCGCCATCGCCCCCGTTCGAGCACGCCTTCGGTGAAAGCGAGGAGGGCGGCGCGCTGCCCTGGATGAAGGGCGCTGACGGGGCTGCCGGCGAGCGTCGCCGGGTCCGTGCCCAGCAGGGCGGCCACAGAGGGATTGGCGGCGACGATCCGGTCGGCCATCGGATCGATGGCGAGCATCGCTTCCGGGTTGGCCTCGAAGGCCGGACCGAGATCGGACGGGTTACGAGATATCGTCGTCATGCCACGAGAAATCGTCGGTCACGAAATCTCGTATCAGGCATCGACCGGGCTATCCAGCGGAGATCACGAAGGAATCGGTGTTCGACCCTCCTGGCACGCTGCTTGAAGAGCGTCTCGGGCGAGGGGCGCCGTCCGGCGCCTCCAGTCCGATCCGGCGGAGACACCATGAAGCGCGAAGACCTCACCGAGAAGCTTCTCGACATCAAGCGCGAGAAGGGCTGGACCTGGAAGTTCATCCAGGAGGAGATCGGCGGCATCTCGCCGATCCTGATCACCGCCGCCTGCATGGGCCAGATGAAGCTGCCCAAGGCGCAGGCCGCGAAGGCGGCGGCGCTGTTCGGCCTGTCGGAGGCGGAGGAGCGGATGCTGAACGAAGCGCCCTATCGCGGCTCGATCCAGCAGATGCCCCCCACCGACCCGCTCATCTACCGCTTCTACGAGCTGGTGATGGTCTACGGCACCACTTGGAAGGAGCTGATCCAGGAGGAGTTCGGCGACGGCATCATGTCGGCGATCGATTTCAACATGGAGATGGCCCGCGAGGCCAACAACAAGGGCGACCGGGTGAAGCTCTCCATGTCGGGCAAGTTCCTGCCCTACAAGTACTACGGCGCCGAGGAGGGCGTGCCGGAATACGGCTTCAAGGAGCCGTGATGGAGGTCGGTCGCGCGCAATGGAACCCGAGCGGTCGCGCTCCGTTTGAGATCATCTTCATGACCACAGGAACCGATCTCATGCGTGTGCTCGCCGTCCTCGCCACCTGCGCCGCTCTCGCCGCCGGTCCGGCCCTCGCCGATCCCGCCACGAACGTCGACCAGCCCTCGCGCACCGTGCCCCAGACCGGGCAGATGTCCGGCGGACCGATCGACCAGATCCCCGGCGACGGCGGCGCCGGCGGCCCGGTTCTGACCACGGGCACCGTCGTCGTCCCGGCCGGCGAGCCGATGCTGGTGGGGCCGGGAATCGGCGCGGTTGATTCCGCGAAGGGCAGCAACGCCGGCCAGATCAACAAGCCGGCCGCCAACTATGGCGGCACCGCGGGCGGCCCCGGCTACTGAGCGGACCGTTCGTCGGATCAAAAGGGGCGCGGCGTCGCGGGACGCCGCGCCCTTCCGCGTTCAGGCGCCGTGGACAACGGGGAACAGGGCCTCGGCGATGGCGAGGTCTTCCGCCGTCTTGATGACGTGGCCGGCGAGCCGGTTGACCGGCGCGTAGCCGATGCGCCCGGCATAGGTGGCGCAGCCGCCCGAGCGCGCGGCCGCGAGGTACGGCTCCCGCCGCCAGCCGGTGATCGACCAACTGATGCGCCGCACCGGCTTCAGGTCCTGGGAGTTGGTCTTCTCGGCGAAGGTGAAGTTGACCGGCTCGCCCTCGTAGACGGCCTCCAGGGTCTCGTCGACGACGCTCAGCATCACGTCGTAGTCGCCGTCGATCATGGCCTGCGCGAAGTCGCGGGTCTCGCCGACGGTCAGCAGCGGCGCGATCGAGTGGACCTGGAACACCCGCTCGCAGGGGTGGGTCTCGAAGAACTCGGCCACGAACTGCTCGCTCGTCGCCTGGTTGTTGCCGAGATGCTCCGGCCGCTGGTGGAAGCGCACGCCCTCCCGCTCGGCGATCTCGCCGAAGGCCGGGTGCTCGGAGTTCACCCAGACCTCGTCGAACAGGCCCGCCGCCTTGCACTTGCGGATGGCGTGCACGATCAGCGGCTCGCCGGCGAGCGGCATCAGGTTCTTCTGCTTGAGGCGCTGGCTGCCCATCCGCGCCGGGATCATCGCGATGTTCATGGTGTCCGATCCTTAGTCGCGGGCCCAGTCGGGGATGTGGCTCAGGGGATCGACCGCGTTCGAGAGGCCGTCGATGGCCGCCCTTCCCATGGCGACGACCGCCTCGTCGGCGCTGCCGCCGATATGCGCGGTGGCGAGGAAGTTCGGGAGCGCGATGAGGCTCGGGCGCGTCGGCGGCTCGACCTCGAACACGTCGAAGCAGGCCGCGGCGATGTGGCCCTCGACCAGCAACGCCTCCAGCGCCTCCTCGTCCACGAGACCGCCGCGGGCGGTGTTCACGAGGATGGCGCCGCGCTTCATCGCCTTGAGGCGCGTGGCGTCGAGGACGTGGCGCGTGCGGGGCGTCAGCGGCACGTGCAGGGAGATCACGTCGGCGCGGGCGATCATCTCCTCGAGCGAGACCGGCTCGACGCCGCTGGCGGCGTAGAACTCCGGGAAGTCGCGGATGTCGTGGGCGACGACCTTCGTCCCGAAGGCGCGCAGGAGCGTCGCCAGCTCCTTGCCGACATGGCCGCAGCCGAGGAGCCCGACCGTCACGTCGGAGAGCTGGCGGCCCTGGAACTGGCGCCAGATGCCGGCCTCGATCTCCGCCTGCGAGACGGTGATGCCGCGCAGGCCCGTGATCATGAAGGCGATGGCGAGCTCGGCCACCGAGCGGCGGTTGACGCCCCCCGTCCAGCCGACCTTGACCCCGTGCCGGGCGGCCGCTGCGAGGTCGACATTGTCGAGGCCGACGCCGTACTTGCCGATGATGCGCAGGTCCTTGGCCTGGGCGAAGATGTCGGCGGTCATCTTCTCCAGCGCCACCACGGCCCCGTCATGACCCGCGAGGAAGCCGAGCAGCTCCTCGCCGGCGAGCGTGCGGCCGGTATCGTTGAAGGTCGCGTCCGGGTAGCGGGCCTGCAGCTCGGCGCGCAGCACCGGATGGCGCGAGAAGGACCGGGACAGCACGGCGACACGGTTCGGAGCGGACACGCGGGACGACCTCTCGAGAGTGCGAGTGGGTGAGGGATCTTGAGCGGGGGCTTTCAGGGGGCGAAGCGCAGGGACACGGAGCGGCCGAGCGCCTCGAAATGCGCGGCGATCGTCGGCCCCCGCGCCACGACCTCGTAGCCGGTGCAGGAGCCGGTGACGACGACCTCGCCCGCGCGCAGGGTGCGTCCGCGGGCGCGCGCCCGGTTGACGAAGGCGTGGATCGGCCCGAAGGCACCGCCGTCCATCACCGCGCCGGAACCCTCCGCGACGGTCGTCCCGTCGACCGACAGCCGCACGGGCGCGGCGCCGAGGGCGCGCGGGTCGAGCCCGGTCACGGGCTCGCCGACGACCAGCGCCCCGAGCGCGCCCGCGTCGGCCACGAGGGCGGCGCCACCGTACTCGGCAAGGCGCCCGTAGCGGGTGCCGGGAATCTCGATCGCTGGCAGGATCGCGTCGAAGGCCGCGGCGATCTCGTCCTCGCCGAGCGCGTCCGGGCCGGGGAGAAGGTCGCGGGCGAGACGGAAGGCGTACTCGCACTCGACGCCGGTCTGCCGGGCGATGGCCATTGGCACCGCGGCGCCGTCCCGGAAGAGGCGGTCGTCCGGCACGGGGGCGTAGAAGGACCGGGGCAGGTTCAGGGCCTCGCGCACGGCGGGGATCGTCGCACCGAGCTTGTACGCATGGCTCGTGCCGAGCGAGGCCATCCAGGCGTCCTGGATCGCCTCGGCCGCGTCGAGACTTTCGGGGACGTCGCCTGCGGCGAGCACGACGGTCGTGCCTGCGCGGTAGGCATCCGCGAGGCGCGTGGCGAGGGCGTGGTTGGGCAACGGCGGGACCCCGAGACGTCCCACCCCGCGAGGCGGCCCTTGCGATCGGCCCGGATTGCGCTACGGCACCGGGCTGCCGCGCAGCCATTCTCGAGCGGGACGACCATGGCCATATCCGACGCCGACCTCGAACGCTACCTCGCGCTTGCCTGCGAGGCGGCGCGGTCCACACGCGCGATCCTGGAGGCGGGGCAGCGCCACCGCCGGGCGCCGGCCTCGCAGATCGGGCGGGACATCAAGCTCCAGGAGGATGCCGAGTCCGAGGCGGTGATCCGCGCCCGGCTCGCCGCCGGGAGCCCGTTCCCGGTCCTCGGCGAGGAGGGCGGCTGGGGCGGGGGCGAGGCGGGCGCCGGAGACGCGCCGGCCTGGGTGGTCGACCCGCTCGACGGCTCGTTCAACTACTTCGCCGGCATCCCGATCTACGGCGTCGCGATCGCGCTCTGCGCCGGCCGCCGGCCGCTTCTCGGGGCGATCTACCACCCGGACCGGGACGAGATGTTCGCCGGCGGTCCCGGCCTCGGCCTGCGCATCGACGGGGAGCGCATCGAGCCGCCGGCCGCACGCGGCCAGATCGTCGCCACCGGCTTCCCCTCGCAGGCGGACGTGGCCAAGACCTCCGTCCACGTCGCCGAGCTGGCGCGCGACTGGAAGAAGCTGCGCATGCTGGGTTCCGCGGCGATCTCGCTGGCCTGGGTCGCGGCGGGCCGCCTCGACGCCTATTCCGAGCACAACATCATGTGGTGGGACGTGGCGGCGGGCCTCGCGCTCGCCGAGGCGGTCGGCGCCCGGCGCATCGAGGTCGAGAGCCTCGGCGGCCACGCGCTGAACGTCACCGTCGCCCGGTAGACCCTCACTCCGCCGCTGCCCTGGAGCGGCGTCCGCGCCCGGTCCGGGTCTCGGCCACGGGCGCGCGGCGCATCACCGAGACGCCGACGATGCGGGCGTCCGGCACGGGATGCCCGTCATCCTCGAACTCCAGGACGATCACCGTGCCGGCGCCCGTCCTCCGCGCCGGCAGCGGCGCGTCGAGGCGCTGGATGCCGGATTCCGGCAGCGCCAGCGCGAAGCCGGTGGCGACGCCGTCGACCTCGAGGAGCACCGGCACCTGCCGGGGGGCGCTCGCCCCCGCCGCATCCTCGATCACCAGGTCGAGGGCGAGGACGTGGTCCGCGCCGATCTCGGCGGGCAGGTCGAGACGCAGCGCGGCGGGGCTCGCGGTGAGCACGAGGCTTCCCGCCCCGTCCGGCGACAGTCCCGAGAGGAGATAGGGCGAGGCGGCGAGCGGGCCGGCGCCCTCCACCCTGCCGAGCGGAACCTGCGAAGGGCGGCTCGCGCGCACGAGACCGGCCCGGTCCGGCCGTCCGGTCCGCTCCAGGGCTCCGGCGAGTGCCTCCCGCAGGCCGTCGTGCCAGGGGGCGGCCAGAAGCCCCTGCTCGAAGCAGTCGCGGGCGGCGGGCTCCTGGCCGCAGCGCTCCAGGCCCTGCCCGCAGACGAGGTAGCCCTCGGGCTCGAGGGGCCTCTGCCCGATCACGACCGCGGCGTGTCGGGCGGCGGCCCAGGGGTCGCCGAGATCGAGGGCGAGGCGCGCGGCGAGGAAGGCGGCGCCGGCCTCGCCGGGCCGGTCGGCGGCGACGCGCTCGGCAAGCGCCCGGCCCTCCGCGTGCCCGCCATCGGCGATCAGGGTGATGGCGCGGGCCATGTCCGGCAGGCGGGTGGCCTCGGCCACGGCGTCGATGCCGCTCCGGTCGCGGTCGAGGGGGCTCGTCACCGCCTCCCAGCGGCGCTCCGGCGCGGCCGTGTCCCAGCCCATCGCCCGGTCGAGCGCCCGATAGACGGACCCGGCCGAGAAGCGCTCCTCCGAGAAGGCGATCGCGCTCTCTCGCAGCGCCCGCCAGCTCGCCTCGTCGGTGAGAAGCGCGACGCAGGCGGCGGCGAAGCCCGGCCCGTCCTCGACGGTGATCGAGAAGCGGTCGGCATCGGCCGCGAGCCCGTCGACCGCCTTCGGCAGGCAGACGCTCGGCAGCCCGAGGCAGGCGGCCTCGACCGTCTTGATCTTCAGCCCGGTGCCCGCCACGCAGGGATTGATGGCGATGCTCGCCCGGCCGCAGAGCGCGATCATCGCCGCGCGGTCGAGCTCGCCCAAGATCTCGACGTTCGGCAGACCGCCCGGGCGCCAGGTCTCGCCGATGCGGCCGCAGACGACGAGGCGCGCCGTCCCGACCTCGGCGAGGACCTCGGCCCAGCACTCGTCCACGAACCAGTCGAGGGCGGCGACGTTCATGGCGTTGCCGCTGCCGTTGAAGATCAGGGTGCGCGCACCGAACCCGGTCTCGGGCACCCGGTGGGCGCGCAGCTCCTCGGCGGCGTCGTACTCGCACAGGACGATCTCGTTGCCGACGCCGATCTCGCGGAAGTAGTCGGCCTCGTCGGAGGAGATGGCGACGACCACGCTCTTCACGGCGTCGAGGGCCGCGCGCTCGGCCTCGGGCGAGGCGAGGCGGTACATCGTGTCGATCGGCCGGCCGCGGAAGGCGGTCGGCAGGCGTGAGAGCGCGTCGTGGGTGACGATGCAGGAGGGCGGCAGGCGCTCGACGGCGGCGAGCTCCGCCAGCACCCGCGCCATGTGAGTGTAGTTGGCGACGATGCCCTCGTAGGCCTGCGTCGCCAGGAGCATCCGCGCGGTCGCCACGATCTCGTCGCGCACGATGAAGAACGGATGGTGGGTGCGCGCCGCCCGCGACACCGCCTCGGCGAGGACGGGATCGCCCGCCGCCTCGGCGAGCGGGCCGGCGGTGTCGAGGAGGCCGCGCCGCCGCTTGACGGTCTCCGTCCCCTCCCAGCCGGGGAAGGGCAGGGACAGGATCCGCACGCGCTCGCCGAAGGTGCGCAGCGCCGCCTCCGCCTCGATCCAGCCCTGGAGCAGGATGTCGACGTCGAAGCCGAGGTCGAGAAGGTGCGCCACGAGGTTGCGCGTCACCACCCGGTTGCCCTGGTTGGCCGGCGCCGGGGGGACGAGGGTCAGGAACAGGATGCGCGGCCGGCCTCCGGACGCGGGGCGCTCGGCCGGGGGAAGCACGCGCCCACGGCGCCGGGCGTCGCGCACCAGCCGGTCGTGGAGCGGGTCGCGGGGGCTGGTGCCGGGGTCGGGGGCGTGGAGGCGGGCCGGGCGGTGGCGCAGCAGGTCGACCCCGTCGAGGATGCGCACCTCGCCCGTCTCCGCGCCCACGGCCGGATCGAGGGCGGTGTCGAGGGTGATCTCGATGCCGTCCTCCGCCCGCGAGAGGCCGAGGATGCGGGCGGTCGCGCCGCTCGCGAAGGAGAGGGCCGTGCCCCGCCCGAGGCGCTTGGCCGCCTCTTCGTCGGCCGAGACCAGCACCATGGTGCCGCGCCGCGCCGCGTCCGTGTCGCGCTCCAGGATGCCGTCCGGCCATCCGGCCTCGTGGCGGGCGCGGCTCAGGGCGAGGCCGCCACCGCCATGGGGGGCCGCGGCGAGCACCGCGACCTCGCCGGGCGCGCCGTCCTCCAACGGCCGGATCTCGCCGTCGAGCCAGATGCGGGTGTCGGCGCCGGAGGTGGCGGTCTCGGCGATCCGGCGCAGGCCGCTGGCGGGGAAGCGCAGCAGCGTGCCCGGCGCGAGGCGCAGGCTCTCGACGGTCCGCGTCTTCAGGAAGAAGCCCCGGCGGCGGCGCGGATCGGGGCGGTTCCAGACCCCGCGCCACCAGTTCTCGTCGGTCCAGCCGATCAGGCTGAAGCGGCCGGGCCCGCCGCCCGCCTCGGCCTGGGGCAGGATCTCGACCTCGGCGGGCGCCCCGTCGAGATGGGCGTCGAGCGCGCCGTCGAGGACGAGGGCAACGCCGCCGGGCGCGCGCTCCACGCCGGTGATCCGCCGCGCGGTGCCGGAGGCGCCGAGCACCGCCATGCCGGGCAGGAAGCCCGGACCGTCGGTGGGCCGGGCGACGAGGATGGCGCCGGGGCGCTCCACCGAGCCGGTCCGGGCGACGCCCCGGTGCCAGCTCCCGTCGGAGACGTCGAGCAGGCCGAAGCGGCCCCGCGCCGAGAGCGGCGGGGCGGGGGCCGCCTTCTCCTCGGCGGGCGCCGGAGAGGGCGCGTCGCCGAACAGGGAGCGGGGCGCGGGCAGCCATCCGGCGAGGAACTCGACGGCCCCGTCCTCGCCGACGGCGACGAGGCGGGCGCTGCCAGGATCGGGGGCGAAGTCGCCGGGCAGGTCGAACACGAACTGGCAGCGGGGCGTCGGATAGCCGGGATACTTCTCGAAGATGTCGCGGCGGGTGCCCTCGACCGGCGCGGCGTGCCAGCGCCGCCCGTCGTTCGAGAGAAGCAGCGTGCGCAGGCGCCTCGCCGCGAGGATCCAGCCGCGGATGCGGTGGCGTCCCTCGACGATGCGGTCCTCGCTGATGCCGCAGAGCACCCGGCGCTCGGCGCGCTCCTCGACGCGCCGCAGCTCGATCTCGATCGGGTCGCGCGCGGCGCCGCCGGGCCCGCCATGGGTGATGCGCAGCCGCTCCCCGAGAGCGCTCGCGGGCGCCGCGACGTGGAAGGCGACCGTCGCGAACGGGCCGCTGCCCTCGCTCGTCCAGGCGACCGGCAGGGTCACGCCGTGGGCGTCGACCGCCTCGGCATGCGTCACGGGGGTGTCGAGGGGCAGGGCGACGCTCACCGCGATGTCGCCGCCCGTCGTTCGGCGCGCCGCGGTGACGAGGCTCGGGAGCGGCGGCAGGGCGGCGGTGCGGTCGACGCTCTCCGGCGGATGGGGCGTCGCGCGGTCGAAGGGGCCGAGCGCAGCGCTGAAGGGGCGGGCGCCGCGGGGGGCGACGGCGTCGGCGCTGCGCAGCAGGATGTCGGCGAGGCGCTCGGCGGCGGGTCCGAAGTCGGCGAAGGGGGCGACCGCCGCCCGCAGCGCGGCGCGCCGCTCGGGCCGGTCCAGAGCCTCGGCGAGCGCCCGCGAGAACGCCGCCATGTCGCCGACCGGCGCGAGATGCGCGATGCCGCCCACGGTCTCGCGGACGACGGGCAGGTCGAAGGCGACCGACTCGGTGCCCGCGAAGGCGGCCTCCACCGGCGGGTAGCCGAAGCCCTCGAAGCGGGAGGGGAACAGCACGGCCTGCGCGGCGGTCATCAGGCGGAACTTGTCCGCGTCCGAGATGCGCAGCAGCACCTCGAGCCGGCCGCCGGCTCCTTCGCAATGGGTGCGGAGCGCCGTCTCGAAGGGCTCCGGCAGGTCGCGGCCGGAGACGATGCGCAGGGTGCGCCCGGCGAGGCACGCGGGCGCGATCTCGGTGAGGCTGCCCGAGCCCTTGTGCCCGTCCTGCGGGCGTACGAAGGCGAGCAGGCTGCCGTCCTTCGCCGTGCCGTCGGCGGCAAGGGCGGCCGCCGCATTCACTGGCGGCGACCAGACCTCGAAGCGCAGCCGCGCGCCGGGACGCGCCGCGTAGAAGTCGCGGGCGAAGGCGTGGGACTCACGCGCGCTCGACAGGACGAGCCCGCCCTCCGCCACGAGGCGGCGCCAGCCGTCCCAGAGGCGCGGATCGCGGGGCTCGGGGGCCAGCGCGTTGAACCAGTTCGCCGACTCGAAATTGATCAGCGCGACGCGGGCGCCCGCATGGCCGGCGAAGTCGAGGCAGGCCTCGTAGAAGCCCGGCAGGAACACGCCGGTCGGCACCACGACGGCCCAGTCGAAGGGGCCCTCCGGCAGGTCCGCGACGAAATCCGCGGTGCGGTGGAACGTGACGGCGCCGGGCGCCAGCGGCTCGCAGTCGGCGGCGAAGCCCGGCACGTGGTCGGTGACGACATGCGCCTCGCCTCCCGCTGCGGCAACGGCGTAGGCGATCATCAGGCCATGGTAGCGGCCGCCCGAGTAGTTGCGCGGATCGTTGGTGCCGACGACCGCGACGCGCAGGCCCCGCACGCCCGTCTCTCCCCGCCTCACCGCCACGCCCCCGCCTTCCAGACCGGGCCGGATGCGGCCGGGGCCGCGCTCTCGGCGAGCGCCGCCTCGAAGGGCGTGCGCTCGAACATCTCCAGTGCGCCGCCCCGGCTGGCGTTGCGCACGAAGCCCCCCTCCCGCTCCATCATCCGCCGCGCCGCGAGGAAGCCGGCGCCGATGTCCTTGAGGCTCGGCGGGCACCAGGCCCGGCCCGACCGGTAGCCGGGGATGAAGTGGTTGCCGTCGCCGGTGGCGATGCGGAAGCGGTCGCGGGAGCGGGCCCGGTCGAAGGTGAAACGGAAGTCGGCGCCGTAGACGAAGAACCGCCGCACGCCCATCCGGTAGGCGATCTGCATGGCCATGTAGAGCGAGGAGCCGCCCGGCGAGACGACCTCCTCCGGCGCCAGGGAGAACAGGGGCGGGAAGATCGGCAGCATCCGCACGAACACGTAGTCGCCGAGGATGTCGGGCGGATGATCGTGAACGACGAAGACCGTGCCGCCGGCCCGGTCGACGATCTCCTGGCCGAAATCCTCGATCATCTGGGCGTCGCCCGTGACCGTGTAGGTCGGCCGGAACGCGGTCTGCCCGTAGGCGAGGTAGAGGCGATTGAAGCCGAAGGTCAGCCGGCCCTGCAACGCCTCGAGGTCCTCGATGCGCACGCTCGGGCCGTTGCCGATGAGCCAGGCGGTCTCGCCCCGGTGGCGGTCGGCGAGGCGCATCATGCGCAGCGACGAGGGCCGGCGCGGCTCCAGCCAGCCCGATGCCTGCGTGAAGCTCTGCCCGGTCCCGCTCTCGGGCATCACCGCGATCGGGCCGCCGCCGGGCCCGGACAGCACGATCTCGAAGCCGCCCCGCGCGTCGGGACGGACCGGAGCGGGCTCGTCTCCGGCCGCCTGCACCCGCGCCGGGCCGCGCGCCCAGCCGGTCGCCCGCAGACCCTCGCCGGTCCGCTCCAGCGTGAGGAGGCCCGCGTTCTCCTGCGGGATGTCCGGCGGCGGCCGGTGGCGCAGCACCTCGGCCCCCCAGGCGGAGAGGACGAGCGCCGCGGCGAAGGGCGGTACCTCCGCCGGCAGGACGCAGGCGCACTCCACGAGGACGAAGCCCTTCGGCCGCTCCCGCAGGGTCGCGAAGGCGTTCGGGACCTCGGATTCGGTGCCGAAGTCGAGCACGGCGGAGAGCGCCGCGATTCCGGCGGCGAGCCGCGTCTCGAAGCGCCAGAGCAGCAGGCGCGTGTCCGGGTTGAAGGTGATCTCCTCGTCCCGCACCTCGGCCCCGAGATTGTGCCCGAGGATCGCCGGCTCCGGCCTGCCCGACAGGCCGAGATCGGCGAGGCAGCCGCGCACGATCCCGAGCAGCGCCTCGCGCGAGTAGCGCTCGGCGACGAGGGCGTGGCCGCGCAGCGCCAGGGCCTGCGCCGCCCCGCGGTCGGCGAGAAGCCCAGCGATCCGCTCGGGAAAGGCGTCGAGATCGGGCTCGATCAGGGCGTGGACCCCGTCCTCGGCCTCGATCCCCTCGATGCCGATCGGCGTCGTCAGCACCGGCCGGCCGGCGGCCATGGCCTCGAGGATCTTCAGGCGGGTGCCGCCCCCGAGCGTCAGGGCGATCGGCACGAGGGCGGCCTCGTCCATGATCGGCTCGACGGCGGGAACCTCGCCGAGCACCTCGACGGAGGGCGCGCCGGCTGCCGCGAGGCGCACGCTCGCCGCCGCCCGGCCGACGAGGCGAAGGCGGTGGGAGACGCCGAGCGCGTCGAGGCGGCGGGAGATGGCGACGAGGCGTAAGCCTGCGTCCTCGTTCGGGTAGTAGCCGCCCTGGCCGACGAACACGAGGTCGCGGCTCTCGGGCAGCGGGCTCGGCGGTCCGACGTCCCAGACGTTCGGCACGACACGGATGAGCGCGGCCGGCACGAGATCCGAGAAGCGCCGCCGGTCGCCTTCCGAGCAGACCCAGAGCTGGTCGACATGGGGTGCCATGAAGCGCTCCGCCTCGTCGAAGGCGGCGCCCGCCGCCGTGTTCCAGCGGGCGACGGCCGGGTCCGGCGTCGCGAGAGCCATCGAGGCGTAGAGGGAGCTGTCATGGTTGTGCGGCCCGCAGACCACGGGGATGCCGAGGGCGCGGATCTCCGGGGCGAGCACGCCCATCGCCGTGTCGCAGAGCACGACGAGGTTCGGCGCCAGCGCCCGCACCCGGTCGAGGATGCGCTCGATGCGGCCGGCGTTCAGGCAGTGGCGCACCAGGGCGTCGGCCCCGGCGAGCTCCGCCTCGACCTCGGCGGGCAGGCTGCCGGCGCCCGTGACCTCCCACAGCCCCGGCTCCGCGAAGGGCTTGCCCGCGGCGAGCGCCTCGGCGAGGCGGGCCGCTTGGTAGCGCCGGCGGGGCAGGATGCGCGTGCGCGAACGGCGCAGCTGCGCCCGCTGCACGGCGGGCGGCGTGTCGCCGACGACGAGGGTGTGGACCTCGCCCAGCGCCGAGAGCGCCCGCCAGAGATGGTGCGAGCGCAGCCGCCCGCCGCGATTGGCCGGCAGCACCGCGTTCGGGGTGATGTAGACGATGCGCGGCGTCATGCGGCGGCTCTCAATCCAGCGCGCTGATCTAGAAGACCACCTTCTCGTCCGTGTCGAGCCAGTCGAGATCGGTGGCCACGGGATTGGGGACGTAGAGAGGGGCGACAGGTTTCGGCTTGCCCGCCGGCCTCGGTGCCGGATCGAGCGTCACCGCGGCCGGCGCGGCGCGCGGCATGTGCGCGCTGGAGAAGGCGGCCGCCACGGCGAGCTCCACGATCTTGACGTCCCGCGCCAGCCACGCGCCGATCCGCGGGCCCATCACCTCCGCCGGGGCGCCGGCCGCCACGAAGGCGAGCCCCGCCGGGGTGCGGATGGCGGACGACGCGCCGTCCTCGGCGCGCGGCCGGGCGATCCCGCCCTCGACCAGCGCGGCGCCGGCCGCCTCCAGCCGGGCGCGGGCCGCCTCGGCGCGGCCGAGCTGGGCGGCGACGTTCTCGGCCGGCCCGCTGAGGCGGCTGCCGTCGCTCGCCTCCGCCTCGAAGGGATACTCGCCGCCGATGCCGACGAAGGCCGGGTCGAGGGCGACGCTGAACGAGTTGCCCTCGCGCACGAAGGGATAGACCCGCAGCCAGAACGGCACGTAGGCGGCGGTCCAGCTCCCGTCCTCGGCGACGAAGCGGTTCGCCGTCCCCGCGGCGTCGCCGAGATAGGCGACCGGCTGCCAGGCCCCGTCCTCGTCCCGCTCCAGGGCGACGGGAAAGTCGCGGGCGACGCGCAGCACCTCGGTGTGGATCAGGGGGACGGTCAGCCGGCTGCGTGCGAAGCCGAAGCTCGTGGCGAAGGTCCAGTGCAGGTTGCGCAGCCGCGCGGGGCTGAGGGCGACGCGGGGGAGCGTCATGACGCGGCTCCTCCCGCCGCGACACGCTCGGCCCGGAACCGGTCCACGAGGCGCTGCATGTTGAAGAGCGAGAGGTCGTGCAGCGTCACGAACTCGGCGAGCGCGAAGCCGTACTCGGCGATGGCGGCCGGCAGCGCCGCCCGCTGCGCCTCCTCCTGGACCAGCACGCAGAGCCCGTCGATCTCCACGCCGTCGCCGCCGATTCGCAGCCGCAGGGGCCAATCGGCGAGCAGGCCCGCCGCGGCGAGGGTGCGGGTGAAGGCCCGGGTGCGGCCGATGTCGCTGCCGAAAACCCGCAGCGCGCCCATGCGGCGCGAGGCCGGCGCCGACAATGCGCCGCCTCTCAGGAAGACGGGGCTGGCGAGCGCGTCCGCCGGCCTCGGGACCTCGTCGATCATCACGACGCTGCGGCCGTCCTCCGAATCCGGGAACGCAAGTGCGAGAGGATAGGCCTCCACGAGCAGCGGCCTTGGCATGCCAGATTCGAGCTCGCGTCGAAACGACTCAAGATGAGGAACGCTAAGAGAGATGAAAGCGACGAGCTCGTAGTCGTCTCCGACACGTCTCCAGACGATCGGATAATGATGTGCGAGGGCGTTTGCTTCGATGGATGCGACGGGAACGACTAGCGCATTGCCTAGACTCGCATACTCGAGCGTCTCGAATAACGCGTAGTCCTCGCCCTGCTTCAAAGGCGCGATGGACTGATACATTCCAAATGCCCACCGTGTAACGCGCACCGCAGCGGAGTCGAGGTGCAGGCACGAAATTAACACATTGAAGTGTTGCGGCGGGAGCACGCTGGCGCCCCTGCGCGCAAATTTACGATTTTCAGTGTTCCCCCAGGGACAGGCCTAACAAAGCGCTAACGTGGCGCGAAATTGCTCTTGACGCAGTGCGGCGCATCCTGAATTAGATGTCCCCTGTTAAGAACCGGTTAACCGGTCTGGCAGCAGGGGGTTTTCAGAGGTGAGCAGCGTCGGGATGGCGCGCGGTCAGGTAACCGCGCGAGCGATGCCTGTCGCGCGCGGTCTTTTCGCGCTGCGCTACGTCGCGACATCAGTCACGGGTGAGTCCCCGCGGGTCGTGGTCTCCGCCGACCCCGATTGCGCGGCGCATGTCCGCCTCGTCTTCGGCCCCGGCGCGACCGAGGGACTGCTGCGGCGGCCCGGCGACCTCTGCGTGATCTCAGCCGAGCGCGACGCGACGCTGCTGCTCACCACCCTCGGCGAGGGTGCGGACCGCCCGGAGGCCGTCACCCTTCAGATCGACCGGCTCGACGGCGAAGGCGCTGCCCCGACCAAGTCGGCGCCGGCGCTCGCGGCGCCCCAGCCGATCTAGCCTCCGTCGATCTCGGCCGCCTCGATCGCGCCGATCGCCAGGGCGGAGGCCGACAGCCGCCTGATCCCCCTGCGCATCGCCGGCCATGTCGAGCGCCGCGGCGACTTGTTCGCGGGTCCTGGCGAATGGCTCGGGGATCCCAACGGCAGCTTCCGGATCGAGGGCTTCTCGGTGCAGTGGCCGCGCCGGCCCGCCGAGGTCGACATCTCCTACGGCTGCGCCCTGCTCGGCCTCGGTCGTATGCCCGACGGCGTGGTCGGCGAGTTCGTCGGCACGCGTATGCAGGCGCGGGCGATCAACGGCGTCGCCTTCCGCCTCATCGGCGAGCAGGCCGACGGCTTCGCCCTGATCGTCGAGGCGGTGTTCAGCGACGGGACCCGCTTCGGGCCGGCGCTTGCGCCCGTCGATCTGCGCGGCCCCACCGGACGGGAGTTCCTCGTCGCCCTGCGCCTGCAGCTTTCCGAGGTCGGTGCGAAGCCCCAGCGGCCGCCGGCCTCCCCCCATATCGCCGCCGCTCCCCCGCAGGAGACGGCGCGCCGCAAGCCGGCCCGGATCTTCCGGGCTCCCCGCTCAGTCGCGTCCGCATAACACAAATAAAAATAACATCTTCGAGGAGTCACACCGATGGCCGATATCTACAGTCAGAACTCAACGCAGACGCAAACAAACGTCGCGGCGACGAAGCCGAATGATTCAGCTTTTGCGAAGGCCCTTGCCGACGAGTTCGCGAAGGATACGTCCGGTCAAAGCAGCGGCGGTCAGCAGACGACCACGGTCTCGAACGCCGACACCGGTGAGCGCACGACGACCTTCTTCGCCAACATCGACACCACGCAAGGCAACGGCAACGTCTCCGGCGCCGGCGGGTCGGTCGTCCTGAACCTCGCCGGAAACGGCAACGTCAACGGCCTCCTAGACGGCAACAACGCCACCGGCAACTACGTGATCGCCGGCAGTGACGGCCAGAACACGCTCGGCTTCACCAATAGCGGCAACGTCTACTACTCGGGCGGTGCCGGCAACGCGAACCTCGGCTTCTACAACGGCGGCAACGCCTCGGTGAAGGCGGGCACCGGCGACACCGTGGTCGATCCCGGCAACACCAATCTCTTCGTCGACCTCACGGTGTCGCCCCGCGCGACCGTGCTCGGCGCCGGCGGCGACGACAGCGTGACCCTCGGCAACGGCCGCTACCAGATCGACCTGCACGGTGGCTTCAACGCCGTGAACGTCAACGGCGCCTCGACCGGCTACACCTTCAACCTCGACGCGACGAGCGGCATCGCCACGCTGACGAACGCGAGCGGCCTCAACGCCTCGATCGCCCACACCAACATCCTCAACTTCACCGATCACTCGGTGGTCATCGCCGGCACCCAGGCCGAGGCCACCGTCGCCCGCATGTACGAGGGCATCGCCAACCGCTCCGCCGATGCTGACGGCTTCCACGTCTGGATCGACCAGCTCAACGCCGGTCAGACCGTCTCGCAGGTCGCCGCGGGCTTCCTGGCCTCCGCCGAGGCCATCGCCAACGGTCTCGGCGCGAATGTCAGCAACACGGTCTTCCTGAACAACCTCTACCAGAACCTCCTCGAGCGGGCGCCGGACGCGGCCGGCCTCGCCACCTGGGGCGGCGGTCTCGCCAACGGCACCCTGTCGCGCGCCGACGTGCTCGCGGCCGTCGCAGGCTCCCGCGAGGCGGCGGTCGACGTCAACGCCCCCGTCTTCCTGTCGCCGGCGACCATCCGCGCCGGCGCGGCCGACCCGACGCCCCAGACCTTCGACATCACCCCGAGCGGCGTGCAGACGGTGTCGGCCGGCGGCGGCTTCGACGTGGTCAACTTCGCCGGCAACCGGTCGGACTTCCTGTCGAGCATCGACGGCGACCACGTGATGATCTTCAGCCCGACGACCGGCTCGACCACGAGCATCACCGGTGCCGAGTTCGTGCAGTTCGGCGACGGCGCCCTCATCCTCGCCTCCACCGAGGACGAGGCGGTCATCGCCCGCCTCTACGACGGCCTGCTCGGCCGCGACGCCGACTCCGCCGGCCTCCAGACCTGGTGGGACCGTCACGACGACGGCCAGAGCCTGTCGACGATCGCCAACAGCTTCCTCAACGCGGCCGAGTTCCAGGGCGCCCATTCGGGTGGCCTGACCAACAGCCAGTTCGTGGATCTGCTCTACAACAACATGCTCGGCCGCGACGCCGAGGCCGCGGGCCGCACCGTCTGGGAGTCGGCGCTCGCCTCCGGCACCAGCCGCGCCGACGTGGCGGTCCAGTTCGCCCGCAGCGTCGAGGCGACTGCCCACAACGCCGAGTCGATCCACGTCATCGATCACACCTGAGACCTCTGAGGTCTCGATCGGATCGGAAAGGGGCCGGGCGGCTTGCCCGGCCCCTTTCGCATGAATCGTGTGCTTCGCCGCGGGATGCGCCGGACGCCGAAACGTGATCAAAACCGGAGCCGGCGCAGAACGCCCCGGCGCCCGCCCGTCTCGCCCGTCGCCGGCCGCGGCGGGCAGGGCTGACGATACGACCTTGGGAACGATGGGTTTGAACCAGGCATCCGCGAAGGCCGCGCCCGTCCCGCCCCGCACCGTCCTTCACGTCGGCTGCGGCGTCTACGCGCCCGAGCGCCTGCACCCGATCTTCCGCGGCGCCGGCTGGCGGGAGATCCGCATCGATCTCGACCCACGGGTGCGGCCCGACATCGTCGGTACCGTGACCGACCTTTCCGTCTTCCCCGACGGGTCCGTCGACGGCGTCTGGTCCTCCCACAACATCGAGCACCTGCACGACCACGAGGTGCCCCTGGCGCTGGCCGAGTTCCGCCGCGTGCTCAAGCCGACCGGCGTCGCGCTCGTCACCACGCCGGACATCGAGGAGGTCGCCAAGCTCGTCGTCGACGGCAAGCTCGATCAGGTCGCCTACGTCTCGCCCGCCGGCCCGATCACGGCGCTCGACATGATCTTCGGCCACCGCGCCTCGATCCAGGGCGGCAACGGCTTCATGGCGCACAAGACCGCCTTCACGAGCGAGCGGATCGGCCGCCTGATGCTGGAGGCCGGTTTCGCGAAGGTCATCCTGCGCAAGGGCACCAATTTCGACCTCTGGGCCTGCGCGCTGATGCCCGAGGCGGCGGTGCCGGAGGCGCCCGCCGACGGCCGGGACGCGTAGCCGGCGATGCCGCTGAGCGTCCTGCTCGTCCACCAGACCTTTCCCTCGCAGCTCGCCGCCGTGCTCGAGGCGCTGGAGGCGCGCGGTGACGTCCGCCTCGCCGGCATCGGCACGAACCCGGTCTCGCGGCCGGGCCTGCGCTACCGCCGCTACAGCCCGGCCCCGGCGCAGCCGACCGGCGACATCGTGCTCGACGACCTCGCCGTGAAGACAGCCGCCGCCTCCGGCGCCGCGGCGGCGGCGCGCGCGCTGCGCTACGACGGCTTCGTGCCGGACGTCATCGTCGCCCATCCGGGCTGGGGCGAGGCCCTCTACCTCAAGGACCTGTTCCCGCGGGCCAAGCTTGTTTGCTACTGCGAGTTCTACCACGGCCGCAGCGGCGGCGAGATCGACTTCGACCCCGAGTTTCCCGTCGCCTCTCCGGAGATCCTGCATCGGATGCGGGGGCGCAACGCCATCACCCTGGCGTCGCTTGAGGATGCCGAGGTCTGCGTCGCTCCCACACCCTGGCAGCGCGCGACCTTCCCCGCCGCCTTCGCCGCCGACATGCGGATCATCCACGAGGGCATCCACGTCCCGCCGCCACCGCCGCGGGAGGGCGATCCGGAGGAGCCGCCGCGCTTCACCTTCGCCGCGCGCCATCTCGAGCCGCACCGGGGCTTCCACACCTTCATGCGGGCGCTGCCGCGCCTGCTCGCCCTGAGTCCTCGGGCGCAGGTCGACATCGTCGGCGCGGAGGCCGGCGGCTACGGGGCCGGTGCGCCGGACGGGCGGAGCTGGCGGGCCCGCCTGTCCGAGGAGGTCGGCGGGCTCGATCCGAGCCGCGTGCATTTCCTCGGCACCCTGGAGCCGCGCCGCTTCCACGAGACGATCGGGCGCGCGAGCGCCCACACCTACCTGACCTATCCCTTCGTGCTCTCCTGGTCTCTTCTGGGGGCGATGGCGCTGGAGCGCCCCCTCGTCCTCTCCGACACCGGCCCGGTCCGCGATTTCTTCGACGGCGAGGCGGGGGGTCTGCTGGTCGACTTCTTCGACGCGCAGGGCCTCGCGGAGCGCCTCGTCCATCTCGCCGGTCAGCCGGCCCAGCGCGAGCGCCTGGGGCGCCGGGCCCGCGAGCTTCTCTTCGCGCACGAGCTCACCCGCGAGCACGGCCGCCGGAAGTGGCTGGACCTGATCCTGTCGCTATAGGCGGTGTCGCGTCCGCGCAACGCCGGCCGGCGCGCGTCGCCGGCCCGGCCGATGCGCCCCGGTTTCGCCGCATCGGCCGGGAATGGCGGCCGCGTCTTCCGAGAAGCCGTCCGATGACCCCGATGCTCCGCGCCGCTCCGCTCGCCCTCGCCGCGACCCTCGCCGCCCTCTCGCTCGCCGGATGCGGTGCGCCGACGATCCTCGGCGGGGACGACGCGGTGACGAGCCCGGTGATCCTCGACGAGCAGGCGGCGGTGGCGGCGATCTCCCGCTACCGCGCCCAGCACGGCCTGCCGCCGCTGGTGCTCGATCCGGGGCTGACCAGGGCCGCCGCCTATCAGGCCGGCACCAACGCGAAGGCCGGCCGCCTCAGCCACGAGATCGGCGGCACCTTCACCTCGCGCATGTCGGAGGTCGGGCTCGCCCGCTCCTACGCCGCCGAGAACCTCAGCGCCGGCTCCGAGACCTTCGATCAGGTGCTCGTCCGTTGGAAGGCCTCGCCCGAGCACAACCGCAACATGCTGATGCCGCAGCTGCGCCGCGCCGGCATCGCCCGCGTCGACGCGCCGGGCACCCGCTACAAGCGCTACTGGGCGCTGGTCCTGGCGGGCGCCTGAGCGGCGGCCGAAGGCGCCGAGGGGCTGCCGAGCGTCCGCCAAGGGCTTGCATCGGTGGCAAATTCCGGAAATGACGGCCGCAACGGGCGGATGAGCGGGGACCGATGAGCGACACCACCAGCGAACTCGGTGCGGCGGATATCCAGAAGGTTCTGGAGCTTCTGCCGCACCGCTACCCGTTCCTGATGATCGACCGCATCGTCGAGATCGACCGGGACGAGAGCTGCGTCGGCGTCAAGAACGTCACCGTCAACGAGCCGCAGTTCACGGGCCACTTTCCCACCATGCCGGTGTTTCCCGGGGTGCTGCTGATCGAGGGCATGGCCCAGACCGCCGGCGCCATCTGCTGCCGCCATATCATGACGGACGACCTGCGCACCAAGCAGGTGTTCTTCATGACCATCGACAAGTGCAAGTTCCGCAAGCCCGTCGTGCCCGGCGACCAGGTCCGCTACCACATGCGCAAGCTCAACCAGCGGCGCACCATGTGGTGGTTCCGGGGCGAGGCCCGCGTGGATGGCACCCTCGTGGCCGAGGCCGAGATCGGCGCCATGCTGGTGACGGAGTGAGCGCCGCGATCCACCCGAGCGCCGTCGTCGAGGACGGGGCCCGGATCGGCGCGGGCGTCCGGATCGGACCCTTCTGCCATGTCGGGCCGGAGGTCGCGCTCGGCGAGGGCTGCGAGCTTGTCAGCCACGTCGTCCTGGCCGGCAAGACGACCGTCGGCCCGCGCACCCGCATCTTTCCTTTCGCCTCCCTCGGCCACCAGCCGCAGGACCTCAAGTTCAAGGGCGAGCCCTCGACCCTTCGGATCGGCGCGGACTGTCTGATCCGCGAGGGCGTGACCATGAACCCCGGCACCGAGGGCGGCGGCCTGGAGACCGTGGTCGGCGACCGCTGCGCCTTCCTCGCCAACTCCCATGTCGGGCACGACTGCCGGGTCGGCGACGGGGTGATCTTCTCCAACAACGTCATGCTCGCCGGCCATTGCACGGTGGGCAACTACGCCATCCTCGGCGGCGGGGCGGCGGTGATCCAGTTCGCCCGCGTCGGGGCGCACGCCTTCGTCGGCGGCCTCTCGGGCCTCGAGAACGACTGCATCCCCTACGGCATGGCGCTGGGCAACCGGGCCTACCTGTCGGGCCTCAACATCGTCGGCCTGCAGAGGCGGGGCTTCGCGCGGGAGGACATCCACGCCCTGCGCCGGGCCTACCGGGCGCTCTTCGCGCCGGAGGGCACGCTCCTGGAGCGCGTCGAGGACGTGGCCGCCGAGTTCGAGGCGCATCCGGCGGTCGAGGAGATCCTGGCCTTCATCCGTGAGGGCGGGAAGCGCTCGATCTGCACGCCGCGCGGGACCCCGCAGGCGGGCGCGCCCTGACCCTCATGGCCGAGGCCGCGCGCACGCCCGCGATCGCCGAGGCGCAGGAGACGCTCGTGCTCGTGGCGGGCGCCGGGCTGCTGCCGGAGCTGGTGGCGCGCTCCCTCGACCGGGCGGGCCGGCCCTTCAAGGTGCTGGCCCTGCGCGGCTTCACCGAGCGAGGCCTGCGGGGTCGGGCCGGCGCCACGGTCGATCTTCTCGACATCGCAGGCGCGCTCGCGATTCTGCGGGAGTGGGGGCCGGCCTGCGTGGTGCCGGCCGGCGCCGTCGGACGGCCGAGCCCCGCCGCGATCCTCAACGCCGCGGCGGCGCTGCGCAACCGCGAGGCCCTGCGCCGGATCACCGGCGGCGGCGACGACCGGCTGCTGCGGGCGGCCCTCGAACTCCTGGAGGAGAACGGCCACCGGGTGGCCGGCGTCCACGAGGTGGCGCCGGACCTTCTCGCCTCGCCCGGCCAGATGGGCACGCTCGCCCCCGACGAGGCGGCCCGCGCCACCATCGCCACCGGCCGGGCGCTGCTCGCCGCGCTCTCCCCCTACGATGTCGGGCAGGCGGCGGTCGTCGCCTCGGACCGGGTGCTCGCCGTCGAGGGCCCGGAGGGCACCGACCGGATGCTCGCCCGCGCCCGCGCCCTCGGGCGCAAGCCCTTCGGCTACGGCCGGCCGCATCCGGCCACCGTGCTCGTGAAGATGTCCAAGGAGGGCCAGGACATGCGCGTCGACCTGCCCGCCATCGGCGCCCGCACGGTGAAAGCGGCGGCCGCCGCCGGCTGCATCGGCATCGCCGTCGAGGCCGGGCGGACGCTCATCATCGACCGCGCCGCCACGGCGGAGGCGGCGGACCGGGCCGGGCTGTTCCTCGTCGGCCTGTCCTCCGGCGGCGAGGGCGCATGAGGATCTGGCTCGTCGCGGGCGAGGATTCGGGCGACCAGCTCGGCGGCCGGCTGATGCGGGCGCTCCGCGAGCTCTCCGAGGCTGCGCCGGAGTTCGGCGGCGTCGGCGGCGAGGCGATGGCGGCCCAGGGGCTCGCCTCCCTGTTCCCCCTCGATGACGTGGCGGTAATGGGCTACCTGCCGGTGCTCGCCCGCGCCCGCACCCTGCTGCGCCGCATCCGCGAGACCGTCGAGGCGGTGGTTGCGGCCCGGCCCGACGTGCTCGTCATCATCGACAGCCCCGGCTTCACCCACGCGGTGGCCAAGCGCGTGCGCAAGGCGACCCCGGGCATCCCGATCATCGACTACGTCTCGCCGAGCGTCTGGGCCTGGCGACCCTGGCGGGCGAAGGGCATGCGGCCCTTCATCGATCACGTCATGGCGCTGCTGCCCTTCGAGCCGGACGCCCACCGCCGCCTCGGCGGGCCCGAATGCACCTATGTCGGGCATCCGCTGATCGAGCGGATCGCGGACCTGCGCCCCAGCGCCGCCGAGGCCGCGATCCGCGAGGGCGAGCCGCCGCGGCTCGTGGTGCTGCCGGGCTCGCGTCGCTCCGAGATCGAGCGGCTGATGCCGGTCTTCGGTGAGACCCTGGCGCGGGTCGCCGCGACCCTCGGACCGATCGAGGTCGAGCTGCCGGCGGTGAGCCGGCACCGGGCGATGATCGAGCGTCTGGCGCTGGCCTGGGAGACGCCGGTCCGGCTCGTCCACGGAGAGGACGCGAAGTTCGCGGCCTTCCGCAGCGCGCGGGCGGCGCTCGCCGCCTCCGGCACGGTGACGCTGGAGCTGGCGCTCGCCGGCGTGCCCATGGTCGTCGCCTACAAGGTCTCGCGGATCGAGGAGGCGATCGCCCGGCGCCTGATCCAGGTGCCGAGCATCGTATTGCCGAACCTGATCCTCGCCGAGAACGCCATGCCCGAGTTCGTGCAGCGGGACTGTTCGCCGGAGACCCTCTCGGCGAGCCTCCTGCCGCTGCTCGCAGGCGGCCTCGAGCGCGAGCAGCAGGTCGCGTCCCTGCGTCGGCTCGACGACCTCATGCGCCTGCCCTGCGGCGGCGAGCCCAGCCGCTCGGCCGCCCGTCTGGTGCTCGACGTGGCGCGTCAGCGGACCGGCGGCAGCGGCGCGGCTCCGCTGAGCCGCGGCTCGGCGTAGCTCATGTCCCCGTGCCGCGGGCTCGGGTTGCGGACCTTCGAGACGCGCCCCTCCGCCCGCATCCGCCGCGTGGCCTCATTCCAGGCCGGCGCGGCGTCGGCCTCCGTCGGCCAGTGCACGACGGAGGCCTCGTCGCACCAGTGGACGAGTTTCGGCATCGCGAGGCGGTGGGCGCCCGAGAGCATGTAGGCACGCATCGCCGCCTCGTCGTCCCAGACCGTCAGGGTCCAGAAGGTCAGCCTGCGGTCCGACAGAGCCGAGCCCGAGCGGTAGCCCGGCGCCCGGCGGACCTGCGCCGAGGAGCGCAGGGCGTGGATGACGAAGCCGGGCAGGAAGCGGAGCGAGCGCAGCCGCAGGCGCGTGACGCTGACGAAGGCCATCGGGCGACTCTCTTCTCTCGATCAGCCATGCAGAGCCGATTTCGCCGGCGTTGGACAGCGCCGCGGGCCGCCTTTAAGCCTCGGGTCCGAGGGGCGGGCTCCCGCGGGAGCCTCTACGCGACAGGGCAGATGGCGGCATGACGGGTTTGATGGCGGGACGGCGCGGCCTCATCATGGGGGTCGCCAACGACCATTCCATCGCCTGGGGCATCGCCCGCACACTCCACGCCCATGGAGCGGAGCTCGCCTTCACCTACCAGGGCGAGGCGCTGGGCCGCCGGGTCGGGCCGCTGGCCGCCAAGCTCGGGTCGGACGTCGTGCTGCCCTGCGACGTCGAGGATCTCGCCTCGGTCGACGCCGCCTTCGCGAAGCTCGACGAGCGCTTCGACGGGCGGCTCGACTTCGTCGTCCACGCCATCGGCTTCTCGGACAAGGCGCAGCTCAAGGGCCGCTACGTCGACGTCACCACCCGCGAGAACTTTTCGCGCACGATGACGGTCTCCTGCTTCTCCTTCACGGAGATCGCGCAGCGGGCGGCCAGGCGCATGGGGCCGGGCGGCGCGCTCCTGACGCTCACCTATGGCGGCGCCACCCGCGTCATGCCGAACTACAACGTCATGGGCGTGGCCAAGGCGGCGCTGGAGGCCTCCGTGCGCTACCTTGCCGCCGACCTCGGCCCGGACGGCATCCGCGTGAACGCCCTCTCGGCGGGCCCCGTGCGCACGCTGGCGGGCGCGGGCATCGCCGACGCGCGGCTGATGTTCAACCACCAGAAGGCCCACGCGCCGCTCCGGCGCACGGTGAGTCTCGACGATGTCGGCGGCTCGGCCCTCTACCTGCTTTCCGACCTCTCCGGCGGCGTCACCGGCGAGATCCACTTCGTCGATTCCGGCTACAACATCATCTCGATGCCCCGGCCCGACGTGCTCCAGGCCCAGGATGCAGCCGGCGTCGTCGGCGACGACTGAGCAGGTCAGGCGGCGCAGGACGTCGTCGGCCGGTCCTCGAGCAGCACCACCACATCGTCCCAGCGCGACAGGAAGGCATCGACGCAGGCCGGGTCGAAATGGCTGCCCTTCTGGGCGATGAGGTGCTCGCGGGCCTTCTCCAGGGGCCAGGCCCGCTTGTAGGGCCGCTCGGAGACGAGGGCGTCGAACACGTCTGCCACGGCGACGATGCGGCCGGGCAGCGGTATCGCCTCGCCGGCCAATCCGCCAGGATAGCCGCCGCCGTCCCAGCGCTCGTGATGGCTCAGGGCGATCTGCGCGGCGAGTTGGAGCAGGTGCGACGAGCTTCCGTGCAGCATCCGGTGGCCGCGGGTCGTGTGCTCTTGGATCTCGAGGCGCTCCTCCGGCGTCAGCGGACCAGCCTTGAGGAGCACGCTGTCGGGGACGCCGATCTTGCCGAGGTCGTGCATGGTCGAGGCCAGCGCCAGCTCGTTCGCCTCCTTCTCGGAGAGGCCGAGCCCTTCGGCGTTGGCGATGGAGAAGCCGGCCACCCGCGTGAGGTGGTCGCCCGCCTGATCGTCCCGCGACTCGGCGGCGAGCATCAGCCGATGGATGATCTCCCGCTCACGCTCCCGCGCGGCGGCGCCGATGGCCGCCAGCCGCACCCGGAGCATCGAGGAGGAGATCTCGGCGTCGCAGCGCGCGAGCCACAGCTCGACCAGATTGCGGGCCCGCGTCAGAAGCTCCAGTGAATCGCCGCCCTCGGCCACCACATCGCTCGCCCCGGCGGTGACGGCGTTCCGATACAGGCGGGGTCCGGACGCGCCGCACAGGAGGATCGGCGTCTCGCCGAGGCCGGGCACCCCGCGCACGGAGCGGATCGTCGGGACCGGCTCGAGGCTCGTTCCGTCGATCACGACGAGCGCGCAGAGCGAGGCTTCGAGGCGGTGCAGCCCGGCCAGATCCACCACCTGGACGTCGCAGTTCAGGGAGCGCAGGCCGTAGACCAGCGAGTCCGCCGTCGCGCTCGAAAGGATGGCGATCTGGGACGATCTGTCCGCAGCGGGCATGAGCTTCGCATCTCGTATCCAGGCACAATTGCCGGATGAGCCGATCCTGACGTTTCACAAGTTAAGCGACACTGAACTCACGGCAGGAGGCGCCGATATCTCGCGATGCAGCATCGATCCTGCCGAGCGACGCCTCCGAATCTATCAGCCCGCTTCGGATTCGCGCGGTCAGATGTCGAACGCGGCCGGAAGCGGCGGGGGCGATTGCCCTCCGGCCTGCCGGCAGAGGTCCTCCACGCTGACTGCGTCGAGAGCGGCCAGGAAGGCGGCCTGGGCGGCGGCGAGCGTCGGCTCGGCGAGCGCCGAGAGGCCGGCCGCCTCGGGCGTCTCCGGCGCGGCATCGCCCGCCACGGCGCGGGCGGTGTCTCCCAGGCTGATCCGGCGGCGCTCCCGCGCGAGCTCGTAGCCGCCTCTCGGCCCGCGCACGCCCTTGAGCAGGCCGTGCCGGACGAGGGCCTGGAGCACGGTCTCCAGGTGGCGCGGCGGCAGCCCGTGCCGCTCGGCGAGGAGCCGGGCGTTGACCGGCTGCGGGCGCGCATGGAGCGCCACGTCGAGAAGCGCGGCGATGGCGAGCCGCAGACGCCCCGCCGTGACGGGGAGGGTGTCGCGCGGGGCTCTCGCCGGGATGTCCGCCTCGGGCATCGCGGGGCGCTCAACCGGACGCGCCGTGGCGGATGACGGCCATCAGCGGCGCCCGCTCGAACCGAAGCCGCGCGCGCCCCGCGCCGATCCCGGCGTCCCGTCATCGGCCGCGACGAACGCCAGGCGAGGGCGGCCGATCCGCGTGAACACGAGCTGGGCGATGCGGTCGCCGGGCTCGATGACGATCGCCGGGGAGGGGGCCGGGTTGCGGTTCCAGGCGGAGATGAGGATCTCGCCCTCGTAGTCCGCGTCGATGACGCCGGTGCCGTTGCCCATCACCAGCCCGTCCCGGTGCCCGAAGCCGGAGCGCGGCAGGACGAGCGCGCACCAGCCGGGATCGCCGATCCGGAGGGAAAAGCCGCTCGGTACCAGGATCGCGGCCGCCTGCGGCGCGAGGCGGAGGGGCTCCGGGATGCAGGCGTGCAGGTCGAGGCCGGCCGCCATCTCCGAGCCCCAGCGGGGAAACCCCCAGTCCGCGAGGCGCGGATCGAGGAGCCGGATCCCGACGGCGGGCGCGTCCGGCGGCGTCATCGCCGCCCGCTCCGGCGGCGCCCTGTCGCGAAAATCCGTCGCTGCATGGGTCGGCGATAACGGTCCGCGCGGCGGGCGACAAGGGCGTGGCCGGGACGTGATCGGCGGCGTCCTTCCTGATAGGGGAGGGGCATGAGCGACCTGCCTTTCCGCGACATCGCCCGCGCCCTGGTCTTCGATCCCGAGGACCGTCTTCTCCTCATCGCCTACGAGGCGGTCCGCCCGATTCCCGGCCGCGATCCCGCGGATCGCCGCTTCTGGTTCATGCCCGGCGGCGGCCTGGAGCCTGGGGAGAGCCACGTCGAGGCTTGCCGCCGGGAGCTCGAGGAGGAGATCGGCGTCCCGGACGCGCCGATCGGCGCGGAGGTCGCACGCTGCGACGGGCCGTTCCACCTGTTCCGGCAGTCGCGCCACGCCCGCGAGCGCTACTTCCTGGTCCGGCTGCCCGACGACCGCATCGACACGGGACGGCTGGCCGAGACCGAGGACAACCCGGTGCTCGGCACCCGCTGGTGGACGCTCGACGAACTCGCCGCGACCGGGGACCGCATCGAGCCGGCGGGGCTCGCGGAGCTGGTGCGCGCGATTCTCTCTGGCGAGCGCCCCGAGGCGCCTGTAGCGCTGTCCTGGCACGGAGCCTGATAAAGGGCTCGAACGATCGACCTGTCTCGGGAGTGGCGGAAACCGGGCAAAGGACCGGGCCGCCGGAGGATGAACCCATGCTGCCCAAGCGCCTGACCGACGGATACCAGTCCTTTCTCGCCGGCCGCTTTCCCGGTGAGCGCCGCCGCTACGCGGAGCTCGGCTCCTCGCAGGAGCCCGACATCCTGGTGATCGGCTGCTGCGACAGCCGGGTGTCGCCGGAGGTGATCTTCGATGTCGGCCCCGGCGAGCTGTTCGTGGTGCGCAACGTCGCCAACATCGTCCCGCCCTGCGAGACGGGCGGTGAGTATCACGGCACCTCGGCGGCCATCGAGTTCGCGGTGCAGGGGCTGAACGTCGGGCACATCGTCGTGCTCGGGCACGCGAGCTGCGGCGGCATCAAGGCCTATGCGGACAAGGCCAAGCCCCTCTCCGGCGGCAACTTCATCGGCAAGTGGGTCTCGCTGGTGGAGCCGGCGGTGGCGCGCGCAGGCGACTCCTCGGCGCCCGACTACATCACGCGCCTCGAGCACGCGATGGTGAGCCAGAGCATCGAGAACCTGCTGACCTTTCCGTTCGTGGCTGAGCGCGTCGCGGACGGCAGGCTCGCGCTGCACGGCGCCCATTTCGGCGTCGCGACGGGCGATCTCTGGGTCCGCGACCCCGCGACGGGCGATTTCGCGCGGCTGATGACCGAGGACGGGAAGGGGCTCAACCCCGCGGCCCTGATCAACTGCTCGTGACGCGCGAAAGGCGGCAGGTGTCGCCACCCGCCGCCTTTCGTATCTGGTGCCTAGCCGGCTTAGCGGGCGCCGGGCAGACGCTGGGCCATCGCGTAGTGATCCTGCAGCACCGGCAGGGCCTGCTGGGCGTAGGTCCGCAGCGCCGGGTTCGGGCCCGTCGACGCGTAGGCCTGCGTCATGCTGATGGTCATCTGATGGGCCTGGAGCTGTTGCTGCACGTACAGGCGGTCGAAGCGGGCGCCGGCCGGGGCCGCCGACAGCTCGGCCAGCATCTGCTGCTGCTCGGGGCTCGGAGGCACCATCGTGGTGCCGGCCGTCTGGTCGACGTCCATGCCGCCAAGGCGGCTGCCGGCCGCGGCACCCCGCGCCGCACCCGAGCCGAGGCCCTCGACCGCGCCGACCGGGCCACCGCTCAGCGTGCCGCCGACGACGCCGGCCGCCGCGCCCGTCGCGGCGCCGACCGCACCGCCAGCCACCGCGAGCGGCGCGCCGATCAGGCCGGGGCCGCCCGCCATCGGGCCCATGTCGCCGCCGGCAAGCGCGGCATTGGCCGCCCGGTGATCGCGGATGGCGTGGTTGGCGAAGTTGCGGATCGCCGGGTTGCGGGACTTCTGGAGGGCGATCTGGCTCGACTGGATCTCGAAGGCGTTGGCCTGCATCGCCTGGACCCGGAAGTCGCCCATGCCCTGGGCGAGCGCGGGCGCCGAGATGGCGCAGAGCAGGGCGGACGCCACAGCGTACTTCTTGAGCATTACGACCTCTTCCATCTGAATTGTCGGTGCAAAGCAGCGAAGCCATCCGACATCATGTCGTGGCTCGACGCTGGCACTTCGGGCCTCCAACGGGTCGGCCGAAGCTTTGTTCCTCGATTTCCGCACTTCAGGGTGGAACTGTTTCCGATCCGGGCCGTGACGCCTTCGAAATCTTCCGGGGCAGCCGCGTGAAGCTGGTCCTGGTCCAGGCGCTCCGGGCGGCGGCCGCCCTGATGGTGGCCTTCCACCACGGGCAGCACGAGGCGGCGTCGATCGCCGGGCGCACGGGCGCGGCCTTCGCCCCGAGCCACCTACTGCCCTGGGCGGCGGGCGTCGACGTGTTCTTCGCGATCTCCGGCTTCATCATCGTCCACGCCGCCGCACCGCTCCACGGGCGGCCGGGGGGAGCGCGGCTGTTCATGGCCCATCGCCTCGCGCGGATCGTGCCGCTCTACTGGCTGGCGAGCCTCCTCTACCTCGCGCTGGCGCTCGCCGCGCCGGGCCGGATCGGCGGCGGCGCCCTGGAGCCGGGCTACGTGCTCGCCTCGTTCCTGTTCTGGCCGGCGGCGCGGCCGGACGGTTCGGTGCAGCCGCTCTACGGCCTCGGCTGGACGCTGAACTTCGAGATGCTGTTCTACGTCCTGTTCGCGGCGGCGCTCGCCCTCGGCGCCGGCCGTCGCGGGACGGTCGCCGTCGTCGCGGCGGTCCTCGGCGGGCTCGTCGCCCTGCACCTCGCCGTGCCCGGCCTGCCGGTGCCGCTCGCCTTCTGGTCCGAGCCGGTCGTCCTCGAGTTCCTGCTCGGGGCCGGTCTCGGGCTGGTGCGGGTGGAGGGCCTGCGCCTGTCGGGGCCCGCCCGCATTGCGCTCGCGCTCTGCGGCGCCGGCGGTCTCGCACTCTCCGCGAGCCTGTTCGGCGAGGCGGGCGGGTTCCTGCGCCCTCTCGTCCAGGGCGTTCCGGCGGCCTGCCTCGTGGCGGCCGCGGCGCTGGGGCCCGTCCGGAAAGAGGCGCAATCGGGCGGCGTGCGGTTGGCCTCGCTCCTGGGCGACGCCTCCTACGCCCTCTACCTCGTGCATCCCTTCGTGCTCCGCGGCCTCGGGGAGGGCCTGCTGCGCTCCGGCCTCGCCGCCGCGCTCGGCCCCGCGGCGTGCCTGGCCCTGATGCTCGTCGGCGTGGTCCTCGCGGCGCTCGCCGTTCATGCTCTCGTGGAGCGGCCCCTCGGCCGCCGCGCCCGTGCGCTCGCCGAGCGGATCTCCGGGGCCGATTTGCGTGTGCGCGGCCCGGCCCCCGGAGTTTCCGGCTCGCCCGAAGGGCGCTAGCCTCCCGGGAGCCGGCCCGGCGCGTTCTCCCCGAGGCGCACGACGCTTCGCCATGGGGCAAACGGAATGCGACCGACCCCGGAAACAGGCCGCGAGGTGCCCGATGAAGACCCTGCTCGTCCCCGTGGCCCTCCACGACACGCTGCCCTCGGTGCTCACCACCACGGTGCTCGCGGCCCGCCGTTTCGGCAGCCTGATCGAGGGCGTCTCCCTGCGTCCGGCGCTCGCCGAGTACGTGCCCGTCGACATGGTCGGCGGCATGACATGGCTGCGCGACGAGGAGGCCGACAAGGCCGAGGCGGAGGAGGCCGGCGGCCGCTTCGTCGGCATGCTCACCGAGCAGGGCATCCCGCGTCATGCCCGCGACGGGCTCTGCGTGCCGGAGAAGGTCGCCGATGCCGGCCCGCGCTTCCGCTGGCGCGAGGACGTGCCGGCGGGCGACGCCTTCCTCGGCCAGTACGCCCGCCTGTTCTCGATGACCGTGGTCGGCCGCCCCGGCACGCAGGACACCTCGCCCCGGATGAGCACCTTCGAGACCGCCCTGTTCGAGGGCGGAAGGCCGGTGCTGCTTGCCCCGCCGCGGCCGCCCAAGAGCCTCGGCGAGGCGATCCTGATCGCCTGGAACGGCTCGACGGAGACCGCCCGCGCGGTGGCCTTCGCGATGCCGTTCCTGCGGATGGCGACCCGCGTGCTCGTGCTCAGCGTCGAGGGCGGCACGGTGCCGGGCCCGAGCGCCGAGGATCTCGCCCGCTCGCTCGCCTGCGAGGGCGTCGCCGCCGACCACAGGGCGCTGCCCGCCGACCGGCGCACCCCCGGCGAGACCTTCCTCGACGAGGCGGTGGATTTCGGGTGCGACCTCATCATCAAGGGCGCCTACACCCAGAGCCGCCTGCGCCAGATGATCTTCGGCGGCCCGACGAGCCATCTCCTCGCCAACGCCGACCTGCCGGTGCTGATGGCGCACTGAGCCGCGGCCCGAAAGGTCGCGATTGTCAACGGCGGCGGGCGCCACAGATTGCCCGTTCCGGGCGCGCCCGCGCTCCGCCTGCCGCGACGGTCCATGTCCGACTTCTCCCTCGACCCGCGGCTCGCCGCCGACACGGTGCCCGTCGGCGACCTGCCGCTCTGCTCCGTTCTGATGATGGACGATCGGCGCTTCCCCTGGCTCGTGCTGGTGCCGCGCCGGCTGGGCCTGCGGGAGGTCACCGATCTTTCCGAGGACGACGCCCGCCTGCTCTGGGAGGAGACGCGGCTCGCCGCCCGCGTCGCGCAGGCGCTGTGGCGGCCGGACAAGGTGAACGTCGCGAGCCTCGGCAACGTCGTCGGCCAGCTCCACATGCACGTCGTCGCCCGCTTCGCGTCGGACGCGGCCTGGCCGGGCCCGGTCTGGGGCCACGGCAGCCGCGAGCCCTTCCCCGCCCACACCCTGGAGATGCTCGCCGAGCGTGCCGGCGAGCGCTTCGCGCATGCCTGACGACAGCCTCGGCTTCGCGGTCTCGCGGCTCCAGCGCCACTCGGCGGAGCTCGGCGAGGCGGACGTGCCCCCGGCCGATGCCGAGGACGCGCGGCGGGTCCTCCTCAGCGACGGCGCGGTGCTGGTGCGCGACGGCAGCGCCCTCCACGATGCCGGGGCGGCGATCGAGGACCCCGCGACCCGCATCTTCCTCGGGCGCGTCGATGGGGCGCCGGTCTTTGCGGGCAGCGTCGCTCCCGAGGCCGTTCCCGCCGATCTCCAATCTCTCGACCTGCGCACTCTCGCCGTGGAAGGGGCCGTACCGGCACACCAGCTCGGCCTCCTCGCCACCGCGCGCTCGATGCTGCTCTGGCACGCCCGCCACGGCTTCTGCGCGAATTGCGGCACGCGGACCGTCATGGCGGCCGCCGGTTTCCGGCGGGAATGCCCATCCTGTGGGGCGCATCACTTTCCGCGCACCGACCCGGTCGTGATCATGCTGCTGCGGCGGGGCGAGACCTGCTTGCTCGGCCGGGCGCCGCGCTTTCCCGAGGGCATGTTCTCCTGCCTCGCCGGCTTCCTCGAGCCCGGCGAGACCATCGAGGACGCGGTGCGCAGGGAGACCTTCGAGGAGACGCGGGTGCGGGTCGGCGCGGTCGCCTACCACGCCTCGCAGCCCTGGCCGTTTCCGTCCTCGCTGATGATCGGCTGCGTCGGGCAGGCGCTCGACGAGACGATCACCGCCGATCCGGCCGAGCTCGCCGAGGCGCGCTGGTTCGACCGGGCCGAGGTCGCCGCGATGCTGGAGCGGCGCCATCCGGCGGCTTTGAGCGCACCGCCCGCCATGGCCATCGCCCACCACCTCATGCGCGCCTTCGTGGACGGCCGCGCCTGAGCGCGCCTCAGATCTCGACGCTGCGCCGCCCGGCGCCGATGGCCGCCGGATCGAAGGCGACGCTCTTCACCACGGCGTAGACCGGCGCGCCGATCGCCAGCCCGAGATCGCTCGCGGAGGCCGTCGTGAGACGCGCGGTGAGGATCGCCCCGCCGCAGTCGATCTCGGCGGTGAGCGCAGGACCCGCGCCCGTCAGGGCGGCGAGGCGGCCGGGGAGCACGTTGCGGGCGCTCAGCCCCTCCGGCACCCGCGTCGCGACGAGCACGTCGCGGGCGGGCACCCGTACCCGCAGGGTGCGGCCGGGCTCGTAGGGCAGGCGCGGCACGCTGAGGCGGCCGGCGGGACCGCTGAGGCGGGTCAGGCCCGCCGCCTCGTCGTGCCCCTCGACCCGCATGTCGAGGATCGAGCCGGCCTCGGCCTCCCGCTCTGGGAACAGGTCGGGGCGGCGCAGGATCGCCTCGGCGGGGCCGGTGGCGGCGACGCGCCCGGCCTCCAGCACGACGACGGTGCTCGCCAGACGCGCCACCTCGGCCACCGCGTGGCTGACATAGACGATTGGCACCCCGGCCTCGTCCCGCAGCCGCTCGATATGGGGCAGGATTTCCGCCTTGCGGGCCTCGTCGAGCGCGGCGAGCGGCTCGTCCATGAGGAGCAGGCGGGGCCGCGACAGCAGGGCCCGGCCGATCGCCACACGCTGCTTCTCGCCGCCGGAGAGCCCTGCGGGCATCCGGTCGAGAAGGTGGCCGATGCCGAGCATCGCGACGATCGCCTCGGGCTCGATCCCGTCCCGCCCGTCGCCTCCGGCGAGCCGCGAGAACAGGCGCCCGTAGCCGAGATTGCCCTTCACGCTCAGATGCGGCAGCAGCCGCGCGTCCTGGAAGACGCAGGCGATGCGGCGGCGATGCACCGGCACCCGCACTCGCGCGGCGGTGTCGACCAGGGTGCGCCCGTCGATGGCGATGCGCCCGCGGTCGGGCCGTGCCAGCCCGGCGATCAGGTTGATGAGCGTGCTCTTGCCGGATCCCGAGCGGCCGAACAGCGCGGTCAGCCCGGCGCCGGCCTCGAAGGCCACGTCCAGCGAGAAGGCGCCCCGCGTCAGCGCCACGTCGACGGAGAGGCTCACGCCAGGCCCTCCACCCGCCGCCGCGCCCGGCGGGCCAGCCACTCGGAGACGAGGAGCGCGCCCATCGCGACGACGACGGCGATGACGGTCAGCCGCATGGCGCCGGCCTCGCCGCCTGGGACCTGCGTGAGCGTGTAGATCGCCGAGGGCAGGGTCTGCGTCTCGCCGGGGATGTTCGAGACGAAAGTGATCGTCGCCCCGAACTCGCCCATCGCCTTCGCGAAGGCGAGCACGGCGCCGGCCAGGATGCCGGGGAGGCTGAGCGGAAGGGTCACGGTGGCGAATACCGCAAGCGGCGAGGCGCCGAGCGTGGCGGCGGCCTGCTCCAGCCCCTGGTCGACGGCCTCGATGGAGAGGCGCATGGCGCGGACCATGAGTGGGAAGCCCATCACCGCGCAGGCGAGCGCCGCACCCGTCCAGCGGAAGGAGAAGACGATGCCGATCTCGGCGAGCGCCGCGCCGAAGGTGCCGCGGCGTCCGAAGGCGAGGAGCAGCAGGTAGCCCGTCACCACAGGCGGCAGCACCAGCGGCAGATGCACGAGCCCGTCGAGGAGCGAGCGGCCGGGGAACTCCCTGCGGGCGAGCAGCCATGCCACCCAAAGCCCGAGCGGCAGGCTGGCGAGGGTGGCGACGACCGAGACCTTCAGGCTGAGGGTCAGCGCGCGCCACTCGTCTTGCGTCAGCGCGGAGAAGAGATCGCTCATGGCTCCTCGGGAGGGGCGCCCCGAAGGAGACGTCGGCCGAGCTTAGGCGGCGCTCACACCCGCGTGAAGCGCGTCAGGCCGATGCCTCGCCCTCCTCCGGTGCATTGCGGCGCGGGCGCTCGAGCCGGCTCATCAGCACCAAGAGATGGCCCGGAACGGGCGTGTCCAAGACATCGACGACCGGAGAGTCGTCGCGGGTGGCCCGGCGGCGGTCGCGCTTGCGGGCGGTACTGGCGAGCACGATGGGAGCCTGTCGACGCGTGCGAGGTGTGTTCATGACTCGAACGATGGCTGATTGATCGAAAGTTGGGCAGTGCGCACGGCAACCCTGATGCCGGCTTCGTGTTCCCGCGAAGCAGCGCCCTTTCCGTGGACAATATGCCGCCGGATGATGCGCTTTCGTGACGACGTGGCCGGCTGTGGCGAAACGGCATCACCAATGCTAGAGCGCGCCCATGCTCGAAGGCCTGCCGCCCCACCGCCCGACCCACGTCATGCGCCTCGTCACCGACGAGCGCGCGGCCCGGGCGACCACCGATCTCCTCGGCGAGATCTTCGATCCGGCGGAGACGGCGGTGGCCGCCTTCGAGGCCGAGGACGGCCGCCCCTGGCTGCTCGAAGCCTACTTCTCCGAGGAGCCTGACGAGGACGCGATCCGCGAGCTGATCCGGCCCATCGTCGGTGCGCAGGCGGACACCGCCGTCTTCGACACGATCGAGCGGCAGGACTGGGTACGCGCCTCGCTGGAGGGGCTCAAGCCCGTCCGCGCCGGGCGCTTCCTCGTCCACGGCGCCCATGACCGCGAGAGCGTCCGCCCCAACGACCTGCCCATCGAGATCGAGGCGGCGCTCGCGTTCGGCACCGGACACCACGGCACCACGCTGGGCTGCCTCAGGGCGCTCGTCGGCGTGCTGCGCCGGGGGCGGCCGGGGGCGGTGCTCGATGTCGGCACCGGCACCGGCATCCTCGCCTTCGCCGCCGCCCGCGCGCTCCACCGCACGGTGGTGGCCGGCGACCTCGACCCGGAAGCGGTGGCGACGGCACGCGGCAACGCCCGCCTCAACGGCCTCGCCGGCCTCGTGCGCTTCTACGAGGGGCCCGGCGTGCGCCACGCGCTGGCCGGGCGTCCGCGGCGGTTCGATCTCGTCTTCGCCAACATCCTCGCCCGGCCCCTGCGGCGGCTTGCCCCGAGCCTGACCTCGGTGGTGGCGGAGGGCGGCAGCATCGTCCTCTCCGGCCTGATCGAGCGCGACGTGCCGGGCGTGCTCTCGGCCTACGCCCTCAACGGCTTCCGGCTGGCCGAGCGCGGCCATCTCGAGGGCTGGGCGACCCTGGTGCTGCGCCGGGGCGGGGCGGCGCCGCGCCCGATCCGCCGCGCGGTTGTCTGAGGAAGCCCCGGCGCGTAACCCTCGGGGCATGACGCGCCCCGCCCGCTTCCAGAGCTTCGACGATCCCGGCCACCGCAAGGGGCCGGAGCGCCTCGCGGCCCTGCGGGCGGCGCTGCGGGAGGCCGGCGTCACCGGGTTCGTGGTGCCCCGCGCCGACGAGCACCAGTCCGAGTACGTACCCGCCAGCGCCGAGCGCCTGGCCTGGCTCACCGGCTTCACCGGCTCCGCCGGCACGGCGGTGGTGCTGGCCGATACGGCCGCCCTCGTGGTCGACGGCCGCTACACCCTCCAGGCCCCCGAGCAGGTCGACACCGGAGCGATCGCCGTCGTGCCGCTGGCCCGCCAGACCGCGGAGGCCTGGGCGGCCGAGGCCCTGCGGCCGGGGGACGTGCTCGGCTACGATCCCTGGCTGCATACGCCGGACGGCGTCGCCCGGCTCGCTCGCGCCGCCGAGAAGGCCGGCGCCACCCTGCGCCCGCTCCCCGAGAACCCCGTCGACGCCGCCTGGGCGGGGCGTCCGAAGCCGCCCGCGGGCGCCGTCGTCCCCTATCCCACCGAGCATGCCGGGGAGGCGGCGGACGCGAAGCTCGCCCGCATCCGCGCCGCGCTCGCCGAGGCCGCCTGCGACGCGCTGGTGATCTCCGATCCGCACAGCCTCGCCTGGACCTTCAACCTGCGCGGGGCCGATGTGGCGCACACGCCGCTGGCGCTCGGCTACGCCATCCTCCCCCGCGAGGGCCGGCCGGCGCTTTACCTCGTCTCGTCCGACATCGCGCCGGAGCTTCGCGCGGCGCTGGCGCCGCTGGCCGAGATTTTTCCGCGCGGCGCCCTCTCGGACGGGCTCGCTTCATTCGCCGGCAAGCGGGTGCGGCTCGATGCGGTCACCGGCGCCTCGGCCCTGAAATCCGCGATCGAGTCCGCCGGCGGTCTCGCCGATGTCGGGCCCGATCCCGTGACGGCGATGAAGGCGGTCAAGAATGCCGCCGAGATCGCCGGCGCACGGGCCGCGCATTGGCGCGACGGGGTCGCGGTGACCCGGTTCCTCGCCTGGCTCGACCGGGCTGTCGCCCGCGGCGAGGCGGTCACCGAGGTCGCCGCCGTCGAGGCGCTGGAGGATTTCCGGGCCGAGGGCGGTCTCCTGCGGGACGTGTCCTTCCCGACGATCTCCGGCTCCGGCCCGAACGGGGCGATCGTCCATTATCGCGTCACCCATGCCAGCGACCGCCGGCTCGGGCCGGGCGAGCTGTTCCTGATCGACTCCGGCGCGCAGTATCGCGACGGCACCACCGACATCACCCGCACCGTCGCGATCGGCACCCCGACCCCCGAGATGCGCGACCGCTACACCCGCGTGCTGAAGGGGCATCTCGCCATCGGTCGGGCGGTGTTTCCCGAGGGCACCAGCGGCGCGCAGCTCGATACGCTCGCCCGGCAGCCCCTGTGGGAAGCCGGCCTCGACTTCGACCACGGCACCGGGCACGGCGTCGGCGCCTTCCTGTCCGTTCACGAGGGACCGCAGCGCATCGCCAAGACCGGCACCGTGGCGTTGCAGCCGGGCATGATCCTCTCGAACGAGCCCGGCTACTACAGGGCCGGCGCCTACGGCATCCGGATCGAGAACCTCGTGCTGACCGAGAACCGGGAGGTGCCCGGCGGCGAGCGGGCGATGCACGGCTTCGAGACCCTGACCCTCGTCCCCTACGACCGCCGCCTGATCGACCGCGCGCTTCTCTCCGAGGCCGAGACCGCGCAGGTCGACGCCTATCACACCCGCGTCCGTGATAGCCTCGGGAAGGCCCTCGACGGGACGGCCCGCGCCTGGCTCGACGCGGCGACGCGGCCGCTCGGCGCGGACGCCTGAGGCGCGACGACGCGGCAGCCCGAGGCGGTTTGGCGCTCTGTCTCCGGGCCGGTAGAATGGTGGTCCCGCGCCCCGGCGCCGGTCCAGGAACACCATGATCCGGTCCATCGCGCTCGCGCTCCTCACGCTGCTCGGCGTGGTCTCCGCCTCGGCCCAGCCCGGCAAGGCGCCCGGCGACCTCGTGCGCGCCTCGCTTCTCGCCGAGCCCTCCGGCGTCGCCGCGGGCAAGCCCTTCACCGTCGGCGTGCGCATGGCGATGAAGCCGGGCTGGCACGTCTACTGGCGCAACCCCGGCGATTCCGGCCTGCCGCCGGAGGTAACCTGGAAGCTGCCTGCCGGCTTCTCCGCCGGCCCGCTGCAATGGCCGGTGCCCGAGCGCATCCCCGTCGCCCACCTCATGAACTTCGGCTACGAGGGCGAGACGGTGCTGCTCGCCACCGTGACGCCGCCGCCGAGCCTCGACCCTGCCGAGCCGGTGCGGCTCGCCGCCAAGCTCGACTATCTCGTCTGCGAGCGGGAATGCGTGCCGGGCTCGGCAGAGCTCTCGCTGACCCTGCCGGTCGCGCCGGCCGCCGCCGCGACGCAAGAGAGCCGCGCCCTGTTCGACGCCGCCCGCGCGCGCCTGCCGGAGGCCGCGCCCTGGCCCGCGCGCCTGTCGCGGGAGGGCGACCGGCTGCTCCTCACCCTCGATGCCAAGGACTTCGACCCCGCCAAGGGCCTCGACCCCGCCAAGGTGCGCAGCGCCGCCTTCTTCCCCTATTCCGAGACGGCGATCGAGAACGCGGCGCCGCAGGACCTCACCGTCGACGGCAGCGGTCTGCACCTGCGCCTCACACGGGCGACCCCCTCCGATCCGATGCCTCGGGAGCTGCCCGGCGTTCTCACCCTCGCCGAGAGCGGCGAGGGCCCGCGCTCCTTCGCGATCGGTTCAGAGCCGGCGCCGCCGCCCGCCGCGGCCGTTGCGGCTGCGCCCACGATGCCGGCGGGGGGAGGGGGCGAGGAGAGGCTGACCCTCTGGCTCGCCGCCGGGCTCGCCTTCGCCGGGGGGCTCGTCCTCAACCTGATGCCCTGCGTCTTCCCGGTGCTCTCGATCAAGGTCATGAGCCTCGTGCGGCACTCGGGCGAGAGCGCCCAGCGCATCCGACTGCACGGGATCGCGTACACGGCGGGCGTCGTCGCGACCTTCCTGGCGCTGGCGGGCCTCCTCATCGCATTGAAGAGCGGCGGCGCGGGCATCGGCTGGGGCTTCCAGCTGCAGTCGCCCGTCGTGGTGGCCGGGCTCGCCTACCTGCTGCTGGCGATGGGCCTCAGCCTGTCCGGCGTCTACGAGATCGGCGCGGGGATCAGCGGCCTCGGCGACGGGCTCGCCCGCCGCTCCGGGCTGCCCGGCTCGTTCTTCACCGGCGCCCTCGCGACGGTCGTCGCGACGCCCTGCACGGCGCCCTTCATGGGCGCGGCGGTCGGCTTCGCGCTGACGCAGTCCTCGGCGGCGGCGCTCCTCGTCTTCGCCTGCCTCGGCCTCGGCCTCGCGGCGCCGTTCCTGCTGCTCGCGGCCTTCCCCGCGGCGCTGCGGCTTCTACCCCGCCCCGGCCCCTGGATGCTGGTCCTGAAGCAGGCCCTGGCGTTCCCGATCTACGCGACGGTGGCGTGGCTGATCTGGGTGCTCGCCCAGCAGGTCGGGCCGGACGGTCTGTTCGCGGCCCTCCTCGGCCTCGTCCTCGTCGGCCTCGCCGCCTGGCTCTGGGATCGCGGCAGCCGCGCCGGCCCGGCGCTGGGCAAGCTCCTGCGGAGCGCGGCCGGGGTCGTGCTCGCCGCGGTCGGCGCCCTGGCGATCACCGTCGAGGGCGCTCCGGCCCCCGCCCGTGCCGCAGCCGCAGGAGCCTACACGCAGGCCGAGCTCGAGCAGGCGCTGGCGGCGGGCAAGCCGGTCTTCGTCAACCTGACGGCGGCCTGGTGCATCACCTGCAAGGTCAACGAGCGCGTCGCCCTCGATACCGATGCCGTGCGCGCCGCCATGCGGGAGCGCGGCATCACCTATCTCAAGGGCGACTGGACGAGCCGCAACCCGGAGATCACCCGCCTTCTCGAGCGCCACGGCCGCAGCGGCGTGCCGCTCTACCTGCTCTACGCGGGCGGGGCCGAGCCGGCGGTGCTGCCGCAGATCCTCACCGAGGGCACGGTGCTAGCCGCGCTCGAATCCGTCCCCGCCTCGCCGAGCAACCGCAGCGCCGCCCTCAGTGGCCGACAGGAGCCGTGACGATGAGCCCGAGCCGACGCCTCCTCCTCGCCGCCCTGGCCCTCGCAGGCCTCGCCCCTGCGCCGGCTTCCGCCGCCGGGCTTTCGATCGGGCGCCCGGCCCCGGCCTTCGAGGCCGTGGACACCGCCGGGCGGACGGTGCGGCTCTCCGACTACGCCGGCAAGCTCGTCGTGCTGGAATGGACGAACCACGACTGCCCCTTCGTGCAGAAGCACTATTCCGGGGCCATGCAGGCGCTCCAGAAACGGTGGACGGAGCGGGGCGTCGTCTGGCTGACGGTGATCTCCTCCGCCCCCGGCGAACAGGGCGCGGTCGACGGGCCCCAGGCCGACGAACTCACCCGCTCCCGCAAGGCCGCGCCGAGCGCCGTGCTGCTCGATCCGAAGGGCGTCGTCGGCCGCGCCTACGACGCGCGGGTCACGCCCCACATGTACGTCGTCGGGACGGACGGGGCGCTGCTGTACCAGGGCGGCATCGACGACAAGCCTTCCGCTGAGGTCGCCGACATCGCGGGTGCCCGCAACCATGTCGAGGCGGCGCTGACCGAGATCGCCGCCGGCAAGCCGGTGTCGCAGAACACGACACGGCCCTACGGTTGCACGGTGAAGTACGCGTCTTGACGACACGGGCTTTCCGCCGACCGTCTCCCCGGCGTCGAGCAATAGGATTAAAATCCTTTACATTGCTGCGGTCCTGCGGGATACTGCGCCCTCGACAGCGGTCGGGCGGAGCCGGCAGGGCCGCTGCGACCCTCCCGTTTCCTCATGCCGGGCGAGCGTGACCGAAGGTCCGCCGCGCGGCCCCGGCCCGGAGTGGAGGGACGGATGGGGAAGCTTCGCTACGAGTTCGTGATCATCGGAGGCGGGCGCGGGCAGCTCGGCGGCATGGTGGCCGCCGATGCCGACGAGCCGCTGGCAAGCGGCACGCTGGAGGTCTCCGCGACGCCGACGGCGGCGGGCGCGCAGCCCGTCGTCCCGGCGCTCGGCCGCGCCGACGTGTTCGTGCGCCTCTCCGGCATCGACGTCGCCGTCTACGCCGACTTCGCCGCCGTGCCGGACCCGACCGTGGAGCCGCGCATCCTGCTGCGCCCCGGCGATTCCCGCCTGCTGCGGGTGATGTCCGGCGAGCGGCTCTCGGCAATCGTGGCGGCGGACGTGCCCGTCGCCCTGCCGCGCCTGCCGGTGGCGCAGAGCTTCGTGCCGGTGCCGGCCTTCAACGCCGCCGATGCCAGCGGCGCGGGCGGGGCCAATGCCACCATCGTGCAGGTGCTGCCTTCAAGCGCGATGCGCAGCTTCCTCGCCATCGACAACAACGGCGCCGCTGATGTCGAGCTGTGGTTCGGCGCCCGGCCTCTCGCTTCGGCCGTGGGCCAGGGCCTGCGGCAGGGCAAGGTGCTCCAGGCCAACGGCGGCGGGCTTCTGCGGGACGTGCGTGTCGAGACCGGCGCCGTCTACGCGACGGCCGCCGCCGCGACCGGCCTCTGCGTGGTGGAGGGCTGAGCCATGGGTTTCAACGCGCTCGCGCCGCTGACCGCCACCCGCATCCGCAACCTCGCCCCCGTGCGCAACAAGGGCGCCCGGCGCCAGTTCGTGCGCGGCTTCGCCGACGTGACCGGACCCCGCACCACCCACGAGACCCTCGCCCTGCCGGCCGAGTTCGAGTGGGTGCGCTTCTGGTACGCCAACGACACCGCCACCCCGATCACCCTGACCAAGGCCGCGTGGTCGCCCTCCGCCGACAAGGCGAGCGCCGTGCCGCGCGATTCGGCCGGCGCCGCGCTGGGCTTCCAGGCCGTGACCTTCAACGCCGGAGGAGCCGACAGCCTGCCGGGCTCGACCTCGGGCAGCACCGCCACGATCACGATCCCGGTCGGAACGTCGGCAAATCCGAATCCCGTCTGCTCGGACTGGATGCAGGGCGCCTCGCTCCCGCGGCGGGACGGCGGCACCCTGCCGCTGCTGATGCACCGCGCCCACTACGCGGGGGCCTATCGCTGCCTCGTCTCCGGCACCAACATCGACCTCAACGCCTTCGAGGCGCAGTCGCAGGGGCTGACCTGGACGATCCTCGACGGCGGCGGCGACCAGACCACGAGCGCGACGCCGAGCTTCGGCACGACGCCCCGCGGCATCCTCTACGGCGTCGAGTTCCTCACCGCGAAGCCGGTCCTCACGGTGATGGGCATCGGCGACAGCCTGATGGGCGGGCAGGGTAGCACGTCCGGCTTCACCGCCTACGGGATGCTGGCCTGCGCCGCGGTCTCGACGCCCGCCCGCCCGGTAAGCTTCGTCAACAGCGGCTGGTCCGGCCAGACGACCCTTCAGTTCTTCGAGCGCGGCCGGGCCGAGATCGCCCGCTTCCAGCCCCCCGTGGCGGTGATCGCGCCCTGGAGCCCGAACGACGCCTACACCTCGGCCCCGGCGGTGGCGGCCGGCGTCGGCCGGGGCATCGCCCTGGCGCAGGCCGTCCGCGCCTATGGCGGCGTGCCGGTCTTCGTCACGCCGATGCCGACCGCCCGCATCGCGGACGCCGCCGCCGAGAGCTACCGGACGAGCGTCGCCGCGCGGATGCGGGCGCTGGCGGGGGAGGGCTGGCTGGTGGCCGATCTCGACCGGGTGCTGACGGACGGTGCCGGGCTCGGCCGGCTGCGGGCGGGTTTCGACAGCGGCGACGGCACCCATCTCAACGATGCCGGCTACGCGGCCTGCGGCACGGAACTGGCGCGGGCTCTGCGCCAAGCCGTCGCCCTGTAGCCATGGGCTCGCTCGGGCCGCGTCAGCCGACGCGGCTCGGGCTTCGGACGAGGAGGCGCGAAACGCGAAGGGCGCTTGCGATTTCCGGCTATGGAATGAAGGTGGCGCGGGCGACGGGGCTCGAACCCGCGACCTCCGGCGTGACAGGCGGGCGAGTTGCTGAGCGAAATCAAGGCTTCGTTAGACCGCCGTCCGCCCGAACTGCACTACGGGCATGAGCCCGAGTTTAACGGCCTGAAACGACGAAAGCGCCCCCGGCCGAAGCCGGGGGCGCGTGTCGACGCTACAGGGGGCAGGGGCTTACGAACCGCCCGATCGGCCTTACAAGGCGGGCTCTAAGGCTGACGAAGGCGCCCTATACGCTGCCGCAGCTCGTCGTCGTCGCGCTCGAGGTCCTGCAGCTCGTCCTGGATCTCGGCCGAGCGGCGCTCGAGCGTCACGCGGCGGGCGGGATCAGCCTTCGTGAGCAGGGAGCCGTTCGCCGAGGTCTCGAAGCGCAGGCGGGCCTTCTGCTGGACGATCGCCTTGCGTTGCAGCTCGAGGGTGGTGGCGGCGAGGTTGTCGATCTTGCGCGCCGTGACGGTGTCGGACGCGTCGATCTTGTCGACGACGGTCCGCACCTTCCCCTCGACGAAGGCCTGGCTCGCCGGCAGCGGCAGGCCCATCGAGGTATAGGCGGCCAGCAGGGCGCTGCCGACGCCGAGAGTGGCGGCGGCGGTCTTGCCGTACTCGAGGATGCTGCCGAACATCGGGGCCCCCATGGCCAGGTCACGCCTTGAGCAGGCGGGCCGCTCCGGCACGCGCGAGCGTGGTGAGCGGTGAGGAGACGAAGAAGGCGGTGAGGATCGTCGCCTCGATCGCCACGTAGTCCGTCGGCAGCGGCTCGATCGGCCAGCCGAGATCGAAGGTCTTCGACAGGCAGATCGCCCCGAAGTGGACCGCCGGCGGGATGCCGATGCCGTAGATCAGGCCCTTGAAGGCGGGCGCGATCGCCGCCTTCGCCTGGTTGGCCGCCATCTCCGCCTGGACGGCCTGCACGGCGACGTCGCGCTGGGCGTTCTGGCCGTTCTCGAGGGTCTTCAGGATCGGGCCGAGGACCGAGTTCCCGAAGAGCTTGATGAGACCGGAGCCGACCGTGCCGAGGGCGGCGCCGATGGGGTTGGAGAGCCAGCCGAGGAGGCCCATCAGCGGAGCCCTCCCGGCGGCCGCGGCGGCAGGACCTCGCCGAGCTTGGTGGCGTAGGCCCGCACGAACAGGCGCAGGATCGCGAGCGCGGTCGCCACCTTCGCACCCGGCATCCAGGCCGGCAGGAGGCTGTTGAGGTCGACGCCGACCAGGGCGTCGAGGATGTCCGGCAGGGCCATGACGAGGGCGAGGAGGTAGATGCGGCTGCCGGCGGTGGCCCGCCAGCAGCGCGCCAGGCGCACCCGCGCCCAGGAGGTGGAGCGGCGGAACATGGCTCAGACCTTTCGCGCGAGGGCGTTGTGGATGGCGTCGTAGAGGCCCGCGAGGCCGGTGCGGACGGCGGCGCCGGTCGCCTGGGCCCCGGAACGAAGAAGCCCGCCGTCAGGGGCGGGCTTCGCGCTCGTCGGAGCGGAGGGAGTGGCCGGCTTCGGCGCCGGCGGCCTGGCGGGCGCCGGCACCGCCTTGGGGTCGCCGCGCCGGGCGCGCGGGAGTGCGGTGGCGTAGGGCGTGCGAAACTGGTCGTACTCGCCGTGTCGGCGGTCCAGGATCGCGGACGGGCGGTTCCACATGAGGATCGCCTCGGCGGCGCCCGCCATGTCGCCGGCCCGGAGGCGCCGGAGCAGGGTCGAGCGCAGGAAGGCCCCCTGGCCGATGTTGAAGCAGAGCGAGACCAGGGCGTCGAAAGCGTGCTGGGGCAGCTCGCGGGGCACGTTGTCGGCGACGGTGCGGGCGAAGCGCGCCACGTCGCGCTCGAAGATCGCGTCGCATTCCTGCGCGGTGATCGTCAGGCCGGGCGTGACCTTCGGGGCGCCGGCGGCGGAGGTGTGCCCGACGCCGATCGTCCAGACGCCGACCGAGTCGCGGTAGGCCTCGAGGCGGGCGCCCTCGCGCGCGATGAGCACCGCCCGGCCGATGAGGCTGAGTTCCATGACGATCTCCAGTTGTTGGGGGCGCCGGAGCGCCGGGGTCAGAGGCTCAGCGCCTGCCCGAGCACCGGCTGCATGACTGCGGCGCACGCATTCCAGCCGGCATCGTTGAGGTGCAGGCCGTCGCCGCTGTCGAAGGCGGGCAGGATGCTCGCGGGGTTGCCGCCGTTCGAGATCGCCGCATCGAAGTCCGCGACCAGCCATCCGTTCGAGCGCAGGCCGCGCAGGGTCGCGTTGAGCCACTGGCGCGGCGCATCCTGCGCGGCGGTGCGGCCGTTGGTCGGGAAGCTCGTCCAGAAGATCGGGATCGCGCCGGCCTCACGGGCGGCGTTGGCGAGCCGGAGGCAGTTCTCGAAGCCGTTCTGCACCACGGCCATGGCGGTCGGAAAATCGTTCGGCGACATGCCGGGGAAGCAGACGACGGAGGGCAGGAACCGGCGGATGTCCTGGATGCCGCGATCCACGAACTGCTGGGTGGTCTGCGCCGTCCAGCCCGCGTTGATGTGCGAGACGGGGCGGTTTGCCGTGCTCAGCGCCGCGGTGACGATGTGGCCCCAGGACCGGCGGCCCGAGGTCGACATGTTGCCCTCGGTCTCGCTGTCGCCGATGCAGAGCACGCTCTGCACCATCCTGGGCCCGAGGAACTCGAGGCCGGCGACGTAGCAGCGGATCACCTCCGCCATCGCCGGCGAGGCCGCCGCGCTCTGGTCGCCGCCGCCGTCGTAGAGGTCGATGATCCGGCCAAGGTGGACGGCCGGATCGTCCCACGCGTCCTTGTCGACCTCGTTGATGAGCGTCGCGGCGCCGGAGATGTAGCTGCGCACCTGGAGAAGCGGCCGGAAGGAGCCGTCGGCGCGCGGGATGGAGGGGCATTTCGTCCAGTCGCCGCAGGCGAAGGCGGGGTTGGCGGCCGCGAGGGTCGCGTTCGTCGAGGGCGCGGGGATGGCCAGCGCGAGGGCGCTACCCGAGACCTCACCGGGCTTGTGCTCAAGGCCGGCGGCGTTGGCATAGACCGGCAGCATCGGCAGGACGGCGCCACCGGCGTCGACGGGCTGAAGGCTCGCCATGCCGGCGCTGGCCTGGATCGTGGTCTTGTCGATCGTGAGCGTGGACGTGGTCGCGTTGGCGTACCACGGGCGGACCCAGAGGAAGTCGGTCTCGGCCGCGAACCAGGCGAGGCCGGTGCGGGCCGTGATCGCCGCGCCGCCACGGATGAGCACGCGCTGGCCCCAGCGCGTAGCCGGGCGGGCGAGGTTGCGGATGGCCCTGGCTGAGAGGCCCGGCAGCGAGAAGTGCAGCATCGCCGGCCTCAGATCAGGTTGAAATAGGTCGCCTCGGCCGAGGTGCCGACGGCGTTGACCTGGCGCACGGCCATCTGGAGGAAGGCCGGGCCCTCCCGCAGCGGCAGCGGAAGTTGCGAGCCGTTGGCGAGCGTGAGCATCACCGTGCCCGGCGCGGTGCAGTTCACGAAGAAGACGAGCCCCGGCGTCACGTCGACGTCCTTCGCCGGGATGGCGACCGCGCCCTGTACGACGCGCTCCTGCACCGGCATCGGGTTGGCGGCCGAGACGTCGGCCCCGCCGATCTGCGCCTTGACGGTGAGCACCGCGGCCAGCGCCGTGAGGATGTTCCCGAGCACCGCCGCGGCGGCATCCTGGCGGGCCGCGGTCGCGGCGCCGCTCGGGAGCGCGACGGTGAGCGTCGCCGCGAGCAGGGCGCGCAGCTCCTCAAGCTTCGCGTTCGTCGCGGCGCCGGTCGGCAGCGGAAGCGCTGACGCCGAGACGGCCAGCGTCGCCGCCAGCCGGTCGGCGATCGCCTGGAGCTGCACGGCCGCCGCGTCCTGCCGCGCGGCGGAGGCCGCGCCGGCGGGCAGCGGCAGGCTGTCGGCCGAGACCTTCAGCGTGCCGGCGAGCTTGCTCCACAGCGCCTTGAGGAGGCCGTTGACGCTGGCGCGCTGCGCGGCCCCGTCCCAAGCCGGATCGAGGTCGGCATCGCGGTCGTAGATCACCATCAGCCGCGCACCGGCGGCCATCGCCGAAGTGTCGAAGGCCAGGGTCAGCACGCCGCCGGCGAGCGTGGTGTAGCCCTTTCCGGCCGTCCCAGGCGCATAGATCACGGCCGCGGCGTCGAGGTTGATGACGCCGAGGAGGTGGCGCACGTCGAAGCCGTCGATCGCCGAGAGGTCGAGCGTCCGCGCGCCGGGCACGAACGCCCAGCTTCCAGTCAGGAACTGCTTCATGAGGGCCTCAGCCGAAGAGGAGTGCGCTGACGAAGGCGGCCTCGGAGGCGAGGGCGAGCGTCGTCGCCTGCGCCGCGTCGTCGACGGCGAGGTCGACGGTGAGGCTCGTGTCATCGATGACGAGGTCGAGTGCGGTATCGCCGGGCCCGGCCTCGGGCGTGGTCCGGCCCTTCACGGTCCCCGTGAGCCAGGTCCGGCGCTCGCCGGCGGCGGGCACGCGCACCAGGGTCAGCGTGGCGAGCCGCCCGATCGGCATGGCCGCCGTCTCGGAGGCGGCGAGCCGGCGGCGCAGCACCGTCCTGCCGGCGGCCTGGTCGAGGACGAGGCGGCCGGCGCCGCTGTCGGAGGTCGCGGCGACGATCGCTCCGCCCTGCCAGCGCAGGGTCAGGACGAAGCGCTCGCCGGCGCCGACGACGTAGGGGAAACGCTGGCCGTCGGCCCGGCTCCACAACCGAAAGGCGAGGTCGACGGTGTCGCCGGCCTCGAGGGCGAGACCATCGTAGCGGGTCGGACGCATGGGAACCCCGCTCTCACTTCAGCTCGACGGTGCGGGCCGAGAACGACCAGTGCAGCGTCGTGCCGGCGATGCCGGTGGCGGCGACCGCGAGGCCGCCGAGCGTGGTGTCGGCGGCGATCGACGGCGGGTTGAGGCCGGACAGGGCGCCCGTGCGCGCCTTCGCGGTCACGACGGGCGTGTAGGCGGCGATCGAGACGGAGGCGGCCGTGGTGCCGCGGGTGATCGCGACGAGATCCACGTCCCACACCGCGAAGTCTGTGCTCGCCGGGTCGGATGCGACGATCCTGATGCCCGAGAGGACGAGCTTCTTGTTGTTCTCAACCACGTTGAAGGTGTTGCTCGCCCCCGCTGTCTGCATGTCCGAGGTCAGGCGCACGGCGGTGCTGCCGTCGGTCGTGATGCCGTTGAGGAGGTCGACCGCCATCACCTGCGTGTCGCCGGCCGTCGAGAACACGGCGTTCGAGTAGGCGAGTCCGGCGCGCCGGGCGTAGCTGTAGGCGCCGAGGGCGACGGAGTGATTGACCTGCGCCGTGACCTGCCGGCCGAGCGCGGTCGTGTACTGCCCCGCCGCGTTCGCCCCGAAGCCGCCGGCCGTGCTCCAGCGGTTGACGTAGCTACCCGTCCCGACGGAGCTGGTGAAGCCGGAGTCGGTCGCCGGGATCGGCACGTTGGGGAAGTCGTTCGAGACCGCCGTGCCGTAGGGCATGTAGCTCGGCTGCGTGGCGTTGAAGCTGTTGCCGCTGGCGACGATCGGACCCGTCGGCGTGACGGTCTCGATCAGGTATTTGGAGATCGTGGAGCCCGACTTCATGAAGATATTGCCGGTGATGATTGCGCCGGTGTTCCGCGAGACCACGATGTCGGAATAGGTGTTGGTCGCCTCCAGGCTGTTGTTCGTGAACCGCGTGCCCGAGATCACCGGGGCCTGAGTGAAATTCCCGCTGTCGATGAAGGCGCCGTTGCGGGTGTTGGCCGAGAGGTCGCCGCTGATCCACGTGAAGGGCGTAGAGGTGGAGGCGTACTCGCTGCGCAGGCCGTAGAGGTTCTGGTAGCTGCGGCACTGGATGAAGGTCGAGTTCGCCCCGGCTTTGATCCAGACGCCCGCAAAGGCGAAGTTGTTGTTCGGGAGGTTGCCGGAGAAGTTGGAGGCGAGGCAGTTCCAGTCGGACGCACCGTCGAGGGTCAGCCCGGTCTCTCCGTAGTGGTAGACCATCACGTTGTTGAGGACGCCCGAGCCTCGGTTCTTGCCCACGTAGATGCCCGTCTTCGGCGCGTAGTCGATATACGCGTTGAAGATCTGAATGCCGGTGCCGTAGCTGTTGATCGTGTCCTCGGGGAGCGAGATGCAGTGCCCGGCGGTGTTCTGGTAGCCGCGGCAGTCGATCACGATGTCGCGGATCGTCGGCATCCGCAGGCCGCGGGTGTTCGTGGAGGCGACGGCCGGGACCGTGATGAAGTCCTGCGCACAGCCCACGGTCGCGGTGAGGAGCGTCGCGCTCGCCGAGCCGGGGCCGATCAGGATGGTGTCGGGGCCGGGGATGACGATGCCGCAGGCGCGGTAGGCGCCGCTGGTCGCGCCGACGAGCCGGCAGGGCACGCGATAGGTGTTGCAGTAGGCGAGCCACGCGTTGATCTGCGCCGTGTTGTCGGCGCTCGCGACCGAGATGCCCCACAGGGTCGAGGGCACGTCGAGGCCGCCGAGGACGCGCGCCAGCGTGTCGGTCACGCCGGGCAGCGCCACCTTCAGCGCCGAGGCGTCCGACTGCTCCACCGCGGATCGGCCGGCGGCCGTGGCGTTGAGGAGCGCGCCGCGGCCCAGGGTGCCGTCCACGTTCTTGAAGAAGAGGGTCCGGTCGGCCCGGTTGATGGCGATCTCGCCCTGCGACAGCGCCGCCGGCGCGTTGCCCGGCGTGGTCGAGGACTGGATGTCGAAGGCGGCCGCCGGCGCGGCGAGGGCGAGGACGAGCGCCAGGGCTCCGGCGAGTGCGCGGATCATGCGTGGCCTCAGAAGGTGCCAGGGTTGAAGAGGTCGACGAGCGTGCCGCCGTCGTTGAACCAGAGGGACGGACGCCCGCCGGCGACGCGCACGAAGCGCACGGTCCCGGCCGGGATCTCGGCCGCGATCGGCGCGGTCGGCTTCGCGAGCACCAGGGCGGGCACGGCGCCGGCGACAGCCTGCGCGGCGGCCGCCTGCGCGTCGGCGGCCGCCTGGACCGCGATCGCGGCCTTGTCCGTGGCGATGGCGGCGCCGCTGCCGGCGGTGGCGGCCGAGGACGCGGCCGCGTCGCGGGCCGCCTGCGCCTCGGCCGTCAGCTCGACGCGGACCTGGAGCGACTGGCCGGACGACCAATCCGAGGCCGAATTGGTGTTCGCGAGCTTGACGAAGATCTGCCAGGGCTCGGGATCGATCGCGAGATAGGTGAAGCCCTTGCCCTGCCCGTTCTGGGCGGACCGCTCGGCGAGGGTGCCGACGGCGTCGAACTTCACCGGGCCGGCGCTGAACCGAGCCAGAAGAGCCGAGAGCTGCCGGTTCGTGGTGCTGGTCGACCGCCAGTAGGGGCCGAAAGGGGCGATCTCCCAGGCCGTCGCCTCGGTGCGGCTCGGTCCCGACCAGGCGTGTCGCAGGGTCAGCTGCGAGGCCGAGTCCCGCGAGGCGATGAGGGCGACGAAGCCATCGAGGACGAACAGGTCCCCCTCGGCCGCCACGAAGGTCGTGGCATAGCCGGTCACGATGAGCGACCCCGCCGCCACGGCGACGGAGTTGAGCGGCACGGCCATGTCGGGACTCTCAGTCGGCCGAGGCGGGCTCGGCGGGCGGCTTGGGGAACCGGGCCTTCACGGCCTCGCAGGCCTCCACGACCGCCACGGCATCGGCCGGCAGCTGCAGGCCGTGCTCCTGGAGGACGCGGAACACCTTCATGCAGGCGTCGAGCTGGTCGCCGAGCGCCGGGTAGCTCTCCGCGCGATGCAGGCGGGCGTCGGTCCGGTGGCGCAGGACCGGCGCGCCGCCGTGGTTGGGTGCGGTCCCCTCGGCCATGCGTCGCTCCTACGTGGTGAACGTGAAGACGCCGGGAAGATGCGGCTCGCAGAGCACGCGCACCGTCCATGTGCCGGTGTGCTCGAAGTCGAGCGCCAGGGCGGGCGCCGACCAGGGATAGACGCTCGGCTCGAGGCCGCCGGGGTTGCTGATCTCGATGCGGCAGGGCACCGGCAGGCTCGACAGGGTGAGACCGTCGAGCACCGCCGGGCACGGCGTCCGACGCGCGACTGTCGGCACTCCGCTCGACAGGTCCACGTAGTCCCGGTCGATGCGGCCGTCGCCGAGGAGGATGCCGCCCTGGCGGAGGCGCTCGCGCTGGATATGAGCGAGCGCCATCCCGCCCCGCCCGGTGATCCGGCCGGTCTCCGGATCGAACCGGACGAACGGACGGGGGACGACAAAATCCGGATGCCCCTGACCTTCCTCGGTCGGGTGGGCCATCCAGTCGTCGTTGCCCGGCAGCACCGACAGGCTCGTCCAGTCGAGCCCGCTCACTTCGAGATCTCCATCACCAGGATGTCGCAAACCCCGGCGCTGGCGACGTTGGTTTGCACGGCCTGGAACTCGTAAGTGCCGGGACCGACGTCGATCTGCTTGATGAGCAGATCCGGAAGCATGTAGGCGACGCCGTTGTTCGTGAAGCTCGCGCCGGCCTCCGTGCGGATGACGTTGCCGTTGGCGCGGATCTCGATGTTCCCGACTTGGGAGGCGTTGCCGAAGCCGCCCGCCGTGCGAGGGCGGAACATTGCGAAGATGGCGAGGCGGGTGTTCTGCCCGCGCGTGTTCGTGAACGAGTAGCCGGTGATGAAGCCGCCGCCCTCGGCGCCGCGCACCGTGCTGACGGCGTTGTCGAAGATCTGGCCGTTGACGATGAGCTGCTCGACGGCGAGCGTGCGGGCGGTGATCGTGCGGCTGACGAAGAGGTTGCCGTGAAAGCGGGCCTCGAACTGGACGGCGCCGTCCAGGCGCCGCGCCCCGGTGATGACGAGGCCGCCGCTCTCGCCATCGACATAGCCCGTGATCGAGTACTGGACCTTGATGCCGTCGACCGAGGTGGCGATCGTCGAGATGCTGGCGGTGTGGTCGCCCTGCGTCGTCGAGAGCGCCTGGATCGCCTGCGCCTGGGTCGACTGCACGCCCTCGAGGTTGGTGGCGCGGACCTCGACGCTGTTGATCGCCGACGCCGTCTGGCTCACGCGGCCATCGACGTAGGAAATGCTGCCGGCGAGCGACTGGATCGCCTGGCCGTTGACGGAGATGTTCCCCTCCGCGGCGGAAACGCGCGTGGTGACTTGGTCGAGCGCCGTAGCGGCGCCGGCGAGCTGGAGGCCATGGCTGGTCACACTGCCTTGAAGGGCGGTGATGCGCGCCGCCTCGGTGTCGAGGCGTCCTTCCGTGCTCGAGGTTCGGACCGTGAGGCTGTCGAGGGCGGTGCCCTGGGCAAGGATCGTCCCGCCTTGGCCGGTGACGGTGCCGCGCAGGGCCGTCAGGTCCTGCGAGAGCGTCGAGATGCCCGACTCGGTGAGCGCCACGCGCGAGGTCAGCCCCTGCGTCGCCGTCGCCTGCCCGGCGATGGCCAGGTTCGCGGCGGTGATCTGCGCGCCGACGGTGACGAGCTGCTCGCCCTGCGCGGTCAGCACGCCGCCCTGGTTGGTGACGGTGGCCGAGAGGCCCTGGATCACCGTCGCCTGGCCGGCGATGTCGCCCTCGGTGAGCGCCAGGCGCGCGGCGAGCTGCGTCGAGACGCTGGCCAGGGCCTCGTCGGCCGAGTAGCGGAGCAGGGTCTCGCGCTCGAGGGCGGCGAAGTTGGCGCCGTCGCCGACCTTGAGCAGCTCGCGCTGCTCGAAGCTGTCGGCCGCCAGCGTCGCCTGGGCGCCGGCGAGTTCGTCGAAAGCCGCGGCGAGCTGCTGGATCGCCCCGCGCAGGGTGTCGTCGGCAGTGGAGAGGGCGAGCTGCGTTAGCTCCTCGCCGAGCGCCCGGGTGCCCCGGCCGAGGTCGTTCGCCGCGATGATCTCGGCCTGGAGCTGCCGGGTCATCTGCTCCAGGCGGAGCGAGAAATCCGTGATGTTCTCGCCCGGCACCTTCGAGGCGCCGATGGTCAGGTTCTTGTAGAACCACGGCCCGGGCAGGCCCGTCGCGCCGAAGGCCCGGGCGCGCAGCACGACGTGGCCGGGATCGACCGGGTTGAGGAGCCAGGAGCCGGTGGTGGCCGTGCCGTCGTAGATCGGCGAGAACCGCGCCCCGTCGTCGTAGGAGAGTTGGAGCTCAAACCGGACGGAGCCGCGGCCCGGGCGGACGGAGTAGTCGCAGCTCAGCCCCGCCGCGGCCTGGACGGCGTTCGCGTCCAGGCCGTCGATATGCGGCACCTCCGGATCGGCGAGCCCGTTGCCGGTGGGCGGCGGCGCGACGATCGGCGCGCCGATCGCGTCCCACACCCGCTGGTCATCGATGACCGCCTCGACCTGGGCGCGGTCCGGCCCGTCGGGCTTCACCGACTTGATGAGGTAGTTCTCGCTCAGGACCTCGAGCGGGCCGACGAGCACCGTGGTCATCTCGCCGCGGCCGTCGGAGAGCACCTGCGCCAGGCTTACGCCGCTGGCCGCCTCGGCCGCGGCGCGCGACGGCGGGTCGAGGATGATCTCGCGCAGGCTGCTGCCCTGGCCGTGGAGCGTGACCGGGCCCCAGGCGCGGCCGGTGCGGTCCCGCAGCATCGCGGCGTCGCCGGCGGCGACGGCGACGTCGGCGTCGAGCACGAGCTTGCTGCCGGCGACGTCGACGATGCCGGCGCGCCGGCGCGCCTCGACGAACCACTGGTCGACGAGGATCGAGTCCCCGCGCTTGTAGATGCGCCCTTCCATCTCGACGCCGAAGGGCGTCGTCTGGCGGCGGTAGAACCCGCAGGCGGCGAGCCAGCGGGTGAGGTGCTGCGCGTGAGCGAAGGTCCGGACGCCGCTCCAGCGCCGCCGGGTCGGCTTGAGGGAGGCCTCGCCGTAGATGGCGGTGGTCTGGCCCGGGTTACGGTAGTCGCCGTCCCGGTCGTATTCGCCGATGACGTGGCTGGCGCCGGCGGCCGTGTCGAGGTCGAAGACGATCTGCGTCGACCCCTTGAGCATCTGCCGCGGGGTGATGACGTGGCGGCGCACCGCCTTCGGCTCGTCGCGGACCAGGCTCCAGTAGCGGCCGAGATGCACGGGCTCCGCCCGCATCGGCAGCAGCACCGTCGAGGCGGCCTCCCATACCGACACGGGCCCGCGGATGGTGCCGTCGAACGTGTCGAACTCGGTGAGCGCGTCGGCGTAGTAGCGGCAGCGCTCGAGGTCGACCTGGCTGTCGGGGAGCGCGCCGCCGTAATCCTGGTTGCGCATGACGTCGAGCCAGGCCCACACGGCCTTCGACGTCTCCTGCTCCTCCCAGCCGCCGTCGGCGGTCCACACGGGGATGATCGCCCCGGCGTCCACCTCGATCTCGCTCCAGCCGACGGCCTGGCTCGCCTTGGTGGCGTAGATCCGGAGGCACATTTCGGTGACGCCCGGCCGGATGGCCGCGTCGCCGACCCAGCCCGAGGCGCCGTCCCACTGGCATGCGTTGATGGAGGCGGTGGTGCCGCTGCCCTGGACCTCGGAGGTGTCCGGCATGACGTTCCAGCCGCGGACCGCGTAGCGGCCGGGCGGGACGTCCTTGAACTTGGTGTAGCGGAGCGGGTGCGTCGCGAACCGCGCGCCCTCTTTGCCCGAGTTGGAGTCGTACAGCTCCTGCCAGGGGCCGACGATCGCGCCCGACTCGTCGATCGCCGCGTACTGGAACACCACCGACCACTCGGCCGGCTGGTTGGCGAGCACGGTGCCGCTCGCGAAGGTGTGGTTCCGCGAGATGCCCTGCGGGAACTGGAAATCCACCTGCAGGCGCGTGACCAGCGGGCCGACGCGGTTGAGGAGGAAGGGCCCGGCGATCGCGGGGTTGTCGCCCGGCCGGGGCAGCAGGCCGCCGACGCCGGTCGCCGAGATGACGTTGCTCGGCACCAGGCTCGAGGCGGTGCCGTAGACGAACTCTATCTGGTTGCGTGGATCGTCGAAGGGGGCCTGGAAGCCTCCGGCCTCGGTCCAGATGATCTGCTTGCCGGCGCGGACGGCGTAGGGGCGGTACCGCCCCAGGCCGACCGTGTGCCGCTTGAACAGGATCTGGTCGTCGCCGTCGTACTGGCTGAAATCCGGCTGCGAGAGGTCCGGCTTCATCCAGCTCCGGCCGTAGCCGCGCGGGATGCGTTCGCCGGGCTTCGGCAGGTTGCCGCCGCCGGTGACGCCGTAGACCTGGGTCCGGTCGGTCGCTTGCTTCTCGGCCTTGGTGCGCGAGGCGATGGACGCGATCGCCGTGAGGCCGACGACGGCGCCGGCGAGCGCTACGGGTCCGAAGATCGGACCGAGAAGCGCGATCGCCGTCGGGCCGCCGAACGTCGCGAGCGCCACGGCCGCCACCACGGCGGCGATCGAGACAACGGTCCCTTTCGTGCTCGAGCGCCCGCCGCCGCTGCCGCCGAGCGGCAGGTAGACCACGACGACGACGGCATCGGCCGGCAGGTACTTGCGCGGCCAGGTCTTCACGTTGCCGGCGCGATCGCGGCCGCGGGTGATCCAGGCCTCGTCGATCGGCTGGAGCGGGTCGCGGGCCCGCTGCACTGCGATCATGTGCGGGCGCGTGCGGTCGACGTGGCGGCCGATGACCTGCGACAGCCGGCGCCGGCGCGGGTCGAGCGCCACCGGCGCCGCGAGCTGCTTGCCCGCCGCGTTGAGCGTCACGAGGTGCATGGAGCGCCTAAAGCGGGAGGAAGAACTCGGCGCGCCAGCCGCGCACCAGGAGGTCGGCCGAGCCGTCGAACGTGACGCCGGCTTGCTCGTCGGCGTGGAGCACCCCGCCGCCCTCGAGGGCGAGGTAGACGCCGGCGTGAATGGCGCGGGAGGGCGACCCGGGCCGGTGCATGAGGACGACGGCCCCGTCGCTCGGAACGGCCACCTGGCGCCAGTTCCGGCGCTCTTCGTGGCCGTGGAAGGCCGCCACCAGCTCGCGTGCCGTCAGCCGGCCGTCGATGAGGAATGGCGGCAGCACGCGGCCGAACAGGTCCCGCTGCACTTCGAGCACGAGGGCCCAGCAGTGGTTCGTGGTCGTCCAGGGGCGGCCCTGGAGCGCCGAGACGTAGGCGGCGGCGTCCATCAGGCGTTCCAGAGCGCGCCGTAGGTGTCGAGGTCGTAGGTCCGGCGCGGGAACGCCTGGGTCGCGATCTCCTCGAAGCTCAGCTCGCCGTCGACGGTGGCGGCCGCCACCGTGGCGCGCTTCAGCTTAAGACCCTCGATCAAGTCGACGACGGTCCCGTAGTCGTCGCCCAGGTAGGCACGGTACGTGACCGAGATCGCGCCCGTGGCGGCCTTCAGGTACGGGAGGATCTTGCCCGAGACGTTGTCCACGCCGAGCTTCGCCGGCGTCGGCCCCGTCTTGTCGGCGCCGGGGGGCGTGAAGCGGAACGCGCAGGCGAGAGCCGTGACAGTGGTGCCGTCCTCGAGCACGACCGGCGTGTCGTCCTCGACGCCGGCGAGGAAGAACAGCGGGACGTCGAAGCCGGTCGCGTACAGCTCGACCATCGAGCGCGGCTCAGCACCGATCGGCGCCGAGGCGTAGGCCTCGTCGCGCGCCTGCTCCTGGAGCGAGGGCATTCAGAAATCCAGGATCGCGAGGGGGACGGTGACGATCACGTTCGGGCCCGAGGGCCGCCAGCTCGGCAGGCCGCCGGGGATCCGCGCGAGCTTCAGGGGAAGGGGAGTCGTCGCGCCGGGGCGCCAGCGCGGGATCATGAACCGGCCGGCGCCGTGGCCGAGGGTGTCGCGGACGAAGGCCTCGAAGGTAGCGAACTGCGCGGCCGTCATCACGTAGGCGTAGGCGATCGTCGTCCACGTCGACGTGCTCGAGCGCCGGGCCCGAGCGGGACCTTCCTCCATCTCCGTCTCGGTCGGAGCCTGCCAGGGCGTGCTCGAGCCGCCGGGGACGAGAGGGATCTGCGGCAGGCTGGCGGGCCAGGTCGGAACGGCCATGTCAGCCTCGCAGGCGGCGGGCGCCGGGGGAGATGCTGCTCAGGTCGCCCTGGCCGCGGCCCCAGCGGTCGGCGAGCGCGCTGTCCAGGCGCTCGATGATGAAGTCGGTCCCGCCGTCGCTGCGGCGCTCCGGCCGGGCCTGCACGTCGCCGCCGGCGTAGTTGTAGACGTTGATCGGCGCGCCGCCGGCGCCCATCATGCCGGCGCCGCCGCGGGCGATCGGCACCATGCGGCCGTCGGCGTTGGGCACGAAGATTTCCTGGCCCATCTCGCCGACGGTGTAGGCCCGGCCCGCCTGGACGGGGCCGCCGTTCGCGCGGAACATGCCGCTCACCAGGCCGGCGAGCCCGCCGACGCTGTTCGAGCCGGACGAGGCAGCCGGCGCCATCCCGAGGATGCCTGCCAGTGGCCCCTGGCCGGTCAGTAGGGCCTGCAGGCTTCCCCGCAGCAACATGCTCTGGATGTTCTTGAAGACCTCCGCCAGCGACTTCCCGTTCTCGATCGAGTCGGCGAGGCTCGAAGCGATGGTGTTGCCGAAGGCGCGGGACGCCTCGGCCGCCTGCTGCTGGGCCTGCTCGAGGTCGGCGAGCTTATCCTTGTACTCGGCCGTCGCGGTGGCCGCGGCCTTCACCTTGGCGATCTGCTCCTCGGTGACCGTGATGCCCTGCTGGTCGGCCGTCTCCTTCAGCTTGGCGAGCGCGATCGCCTCGGCCTTCTCCGCGTTCGACTTCCCGAAGGCTTCCGCCTCAGCTTTCGTCGCCGCGGCCGTGCGCTCGAGCCCGTTGATGAAGCTCTCGACGGCGTCGAAGCTCTCGCTCCGGCTCTTGGGGGTCGCCTTGTCGGGGTCCTTGGACGGGTCCTTCGGGAAGAACCGGTGCGTCATCGAGTTCGAGGCAGATTGCGCCTGGTCGATGAGGGTGCGGTTGCCCAGGTTGGCGCGCAGCGCGTTGCGGGCGGCATCCATCTCGGGGTCGGTGGTCGCCGTCGGCCCCTTCGGCTTACCAAGGTCTCGCGCAAGGCCGGACGCGGGCGCGTCCTCGGCGCGGAAGTAGTCGACACCGTAGACCGCCGGGCGGGTGTCGTTGTGCTGCTCCAGGTAGCTGCGGCCCGCCTTCAGGATGCTCACGGCGAGCCGGGCGCCGCCGGCCATCAGCTCCTTCCAGGCGATCGCGTCCTCTTTGTAGCCCATGCCGGCGCGGGCCATCTCGGCGTTGAACTCCTTCGCCGCCCTGTCGAGTATCGCCTGGGCATCCTTCAGCCGACGCTCCAGCTCCTGCGCGCGGACGATCTCTTCGGGCTTCAGGAAGACGAGGTCCGGGTTGCGGATGTCGTCAATGGTCTTGCGAAGGCGGTCGATCTCGATGCCGCCGGACCGGATGCGCTCGACGATCGCCGGCGGGAAGATCTTGCTGGCGAGGTCGAGGGCGGCGAGGTCCCGGCCCTTCGATTGCAGCTCGGCGATGAGGTCGAGCGCGACGCGGAACTGCGCCTCCGTGCCCTGTGCGCCGGCGAAGCGCGCGACCTGGTCGTCGGAGACATTGCCGACCTTGGCGTGCTGGCGAAGGCGGGCCCCGAAGGCACTGTCGTTCGCACCGTCGGCGCCCCCGCCGAGGCGCACAGTGAAGGCCTGCTTGGCCATGTCGAGCGACTTCACGAGGTCGTCGACTTCGACCCGCAGCCCTCGAGCCTGCGCCGTGTAGGTCTGAAAGAACGTGGTCGAGACGTTCAGCTTCGCCGCCTGGTCGCCGACCCGAGCCACCTCCTCGAGCGCCTCGGAGGCGGCCTTCGCGGTGGCCGCCATGACCTGAAAGGCGACGGCGAGCGTACCCACGACCGCAGCGGCGCCGACGAGGCCCGTGAAGGTGGGCGAGCTGGTGAGCACGCCGAGCGTGCCGACGGCTTCGTTCTTGAGGATACCGAGGTTCGTCCGGATGCCCTCGGTCGCGATGGCCGTGCTGGCCCGCGCCGCGAACATGCCGGTCTGCGTCTCGCCGGCGGCCCGCGTGACGGCGGCCGCCGTGGCGACGGCGGAGTAGTTGCTCGCCTTGGCGGCCTCGACGCCGGCGGAGGCGACCTTCGACACGTCGTTCGCTACATTGGCGGAGAGCGTCTTGAAGCTCGCGGCCAGGCCGCCGTTGGCTTCAATGCCGGTGCCGAGGGCACCGCTCACCTTCACCATGCTCGAGACCACCGAGGCCGCGAGGTCCTGCATGCCCGACTTCGCGGCGGAATGGTCCGTCGCGAAGCGGATCACCATAGGTGCGGACATCGCGGCTCCGGTCGGTCAGGCTTGGCCGTTGGCCTGGGCTTCGGCGAGGGCCTGGTAGAACGCGTCCACGTCGGGCTCGTCGGGTTGCTCGGCCGCGCCGTGGAAGCGGCGGAAGCCGTCGAACATCGCTGCCAGCTCCGGCAGCGTCAGCGCATCGACCTGACGGGGCGAGAGCCCCATCATGCCGCCGGCGGAATAGAAGACGGAGAGGTCGCCGGGGCAGCGGGGTCGCTGGTCCCCTCCGTCGTCGATTTTCCCGGCTCCGGCACTCCGGAGACCGACGCCTGGACGATGCGCGCCGCGAGCCCGATGTGCTCGGCGAGCGGTCGCTCGAAGACGTTGAAGCGCATGAGCGCCTCCGCCTCGGCTGGCGTCAGGCCGCCGCCGACGAGCCCGAGGCGGATCGGCTCGAGCACGTCGACGGCGTAGAAGTGGTGGGCGGAGAGCCGCACCAGGATCAGGCCGATGCCGGCGTTGCACCGGCGCTCCAGCTCGCCGATCGCGCCCACCGAGAGCTGGAACTTGCGGCGCTGGCCGCCGAGATCCTCGTAGACCGCGGTGGCGGAGGTGTCGGAGCCGCTCATCAGGCCGCCGCATCCGTCCAGGCGAGTTCGCCCTCGCCGCGCATCTGCGCCGAGAACTTCACCACGCCCATGCTGTCGCTCTGGATCTGGAGGTTCTCGAAGTAGACGGCGCCATCCCAGTGGCCACCGCCGCCGGCGGCCGCCTTGGCCACCAGGATCTGCAGGTTCAGCGGGACGCCGGCGATCGCGTCGGCGCGGAGCGCCTTGTAGCTCTTGGCGTCGGCGATGCCCGAGGCGTTCAGCGACCAGGCGGTGCTCTTGGGGATCGAGCGGCGCGCGGCGATCGCGTCGGGGTTGTCGCAGTTCGGCACCGTGGCGTCGTCGTACTCCACCGTCTCGGTGAGCGACTTCGTCGTGATGGTGCAGAGGAAGGTCGGGGCGTTGTCGCTCGGCGAGGTCTTGCGCATGACACGCAGGTCCTTGCCGCCGAAGGGGACGGCCTGGGTCATTGTGTTCTCCGGGGTGGTGAGGGTCAGTCGACGTCGATGAGCGTGCAGGACACGTCGATCGCGACGGTCTTGATGGCGCCGGGGTCGATCACGTCGTTGGCGCTCTGGACGGCGATGCGATCGACGAAGCCCAGCTCCTCCGGAGGCTCGGCACGGTCGATGGCGCGCATGGCGGCCCGGGCGATCTGCCAGACCTCGTCCCGGTTGAAGCCGGCGGACTCGGCGAGCACGCGCAGGCTGATGGACCAGGCCGGCGCGTCGCCGGTCTCGATGCGCCGCACGCTGATGGGGCCCATGCAGAGCCACGGCAGCTTGTCCGCCTCCTTGTCGCTCGGCACGTCGTCGCGGATCTTCTTGCCCACGAGCGCCGTCACCGCCGGCGAGGCGCGCAGCAGCATGCCGATCTGGTTCCGGAGTGCGAGCTCGGGCGTCACAGGTCCCCCTCGAGGGTTTCGGCCTGGTGCAGCTCGCGTTCCTCCATCACCCCGTCGACCGCGGGGTAGAAGAACGGCTGCGCTGCTGTGCCGGGATGGGTGCGCTCGGACATCCGGCTCGCATCTGCGACGCGGAAGCGGCGGCCGGTGACCGGGTTGAAGGCGCCGGCGCGCGAGCTGCGGCCGGTCTCGACGTTGACCGTGGTGCCGCGGCGGCCGCCGCGGATGCCGCCCTGGGTGCCCGTCTCCACCAGGAAGGCGTAATCCAGGTCGTACCAGCGGCCGCGGCCGTGCGTAGCGCTCGCGGTGACGGTGAAGAGGCCATCCTCGCCGGTGGCCTTGATGCCGCCGTAGAGGCGACCCGTGTCCTGCGGGACGTTGGCCTGTGCGCGCCGGACGATCTCGTCGGCCGCACTACTGTCGACCGCCCGCGAGCGAAGCACCATGCGTACGGTGTACTGCGCGAGAGCATCCGCGAAGGCGTCGACGCCGTGGACGGCCGCCCAGCCGAAGCGGGCGGTCGTGACCAGGCCGCCGATCATGCGGAGCCCTTCTTCAGGGAGACCTTGAGGTAGAGCCACCCGGAGCGGTCGCCGGGCGGCGCCGACTCGATCGCGTAGTCCCGGCCGTCGACGGTGACGCGATCGGCGATCGTCAGCGCCCGGGTGCGCGGGGTGTCGCGCACGACGAGCGTGCCCTGGATCGCGTCGGTGAGGGAGCCGGCCTCCGCCATAGCCCGGCCGGACAGCGGCCGGAACTCGGCGCGGACCGTGAACAGGTCCTGGTACCCGCCGCGGCTCTCGAAGCCGTCGTCGTCGAGCTGTGGGCGCCCCCGAAAGGTCGCCCGCTTGTCGAGCCGTCCCGCCTGCATGGCGCTACACCGCCACGCGGCGGAACGGCGCCAGCAGGCGGTCCACCGTCGGGTTGTCGACGAGGTTCGCCTGGACCTTGCCGTCGCGCTGGTCGAACAGGTCGGCGACCAGGAGCAGGATCGCGGAGCGGATCGGCGATGGCACGGCCTCGCCGGCGTCGCCGTACCCGGCGCGGAAGGTGATGCGCCAGGCCTCCGGATCGAAGTCGTAGGCGGGCCAGGCCGCGCCGCGGGCGGGCACGACGGCGACGCGGTCGGCCGTCATCGCCACCGTGCGCCAGGCGCTCGTCGGCAGGACGGCGTAGACGCCGCCCTGGAGCACCTCGACCGTCGTCACGGCCTGGATGGGCACCAGGTCGAGCACGAAGCCGGGCAGGCCGCCGGCGGCCGCCATCGGCCGCGGCGCCGTCGCCAGCCACACCTGGCTCACCAGGGCGCGGTTGAGGACCCCGGTGCGGCCGTCGACATGCGCGGTGGCCGCGTCGATGGCCGCCTCGATGTCGAGGTCCTCGCCGTCGTCGTCCTCGTCGAGGCGCAGATGCCGGCGGGCGCGGGGCACGTCGACCACCGCCGCCGTCGGCGCCTCGAGGCGCCGATAGACGAGCGGCGCCTCGCAGCGTGCGGGCCGATGAAGGTCGACGAGCACAGTCATTCCGCCCTGTCGGCGGGCGCCAGGCGCTCGGCCCGGGCGGCGACAGCCGCGTCGAACTCGGCGTCGTCCTTCGGGGCCCGGGCCCACTTCTCGGCGAGGGCGACCGTCGCCAGATCGCCCTCGACTGGGTCGCCCTTCTCGAAGCGCTGCGGATAGGCGTTGCCGTCGGGGGCGCCGTCGAAGGTCTTCACGGTGATGCCGCGGGTCATCCGGACCGTCCTGCTGTGCGGAGTGCGGGCGGCCGGGCCCGAGGGCCCGGCCGGCGTGGGTCAGGCGTTCACCGCCACCTTGTGCAGGCGCAGGCAGGTCGGATCGGTGACGCCACCGCCGACGCGCTTGCGGCTGTAGAACTGCACGAAGGGCTTCTGGCTGTAGGGGTCGCGCAGGACCTGGACGCCGATGCGATCGACGACGAGGTAGCCGCGCTGCCAGTCGCCGAAGGCGATCGGCAGGGCATTCGCCGCCACGTCCGGCATCGCCGCCAGCTCGGCGACGGGGAAGCCGAGGATGGTCGCCGGATCGCCGACCTGCGTCGACGGCTCCCACAGGTAGCGGCCCTGACCGTCCTTCAGCTTGCGGATCGCCCCCTGGGTTTTGCGGTTCATGATGAAGGCCGCGTTCGGGGTCCGCTCGCTCGGCAGATCGTGCACCAGGTCGATGAGGCCGTCCGCAGCGAGGGCGGACGCGGCGCCGCTGTTCACGGTCGGGATCGCGCCCCAGGGGTGCGGGGTGCCGCTGGCGTACTGGAGGAGGCCTTTCGGCTTCTGAATGCCGTCGCCGTTCACGAAGGCGAGGCCCTCCTGGTACGCCATCTCGGTCATCACCTCGTCGCCGAGCCAGGCACCGATGTCGATGAGGGCATCCTCGAGGAGCTGCTGCGAGGCGATCGGCATCGCGTACAGCTCGCCGGTGGTGAAGGTCGCCTGCTGGAACTGGGCGTTGCCGGTGCCGGGGCGCGCCGTGGTCTCCCCGACCCAGCCCGAGGCAGTCGCGCGATCGTTGTAGACCTTGGTGAAGCCGGTGCTCGAGATCGAGATCACGCGGGCGAGGGTGCGCATCGCCGAGACGATCTTGAGCTTGTCGGTGATGGTCCGGTCCCACTCGACGGGGGCGAGGAGGCCGCCATCCGGGTTCGAGCCGACCGACAGGGTGGCGCGCGGGCCGGCGAACTGCTGGGCCTTGATGGCGCTCTCGCCGTCGCCCGTGCGGGCGTAGGCGGTGAAGGCAGTGTTGTAGGCCGCGTCGTCGCCCGGCCGCGGCGCACCGCCGCCGGTGATCGCCGCGGCGGCGATCTTGATGGCCAGCTCGCTCAGGGAGGCCTGCAGCTCGCCGACGGCGGCGTTGATGCGGTCGACCTTCTCGTTGGTCACCACGTCTTCCTTGCCGGCCTTGGCGGCGAGCTTCGTCTCGTTCTCGGCCTTGAAGGCGTTGAAGGCCTGCTGGAGCTGGGCCAGCACCGCCATCGGATCGCTGGCGTCGGCGCGGAAGGTCGCGCCGAGGATGCCGCGCGGCATGGCGGTCGCGGCGCCGACGCCGGCGATCGCCAGGAACGGCGCGGCGGCCGGGAGCGCGCCGGCGGCCTGGAGCAGCTCGCCCATGGCGTAGGCGTCGGACACGGCGAAGAGGGCCGCCAGCGCGAGCGCCGCGGCCAGGAACAGGTTCTTCATGGTGATGGAGGCTTTCTGCGGTCCGGCCTGGGGATCAGGAACGGAGTGAGGCGATCAGCTCGGCGGCGGCGCCGAGCCAGTTCGGGTCGCCAGCGCCAGGCGTGGCGGAGGGTCGGGCAGCGTCGTGCGTGCCCTTCACTTTCGAGATCAGCTCGCGGGCCTGCGTCCGCGGCATGGAGCGGCAGAGGGCCAGCTCCATCTTGCGGACGGCGTTGCCCGCCCGGGCGGAGGCGCCGGCCTCCTCGTCGAGGACGGAGGCGTCGGCGCCCATGACGCCGTCGGCGAAGCCGCGCTCTACCGCCAGATCGGCGCCCATGTACGTCTCGGCGTCCATCCACCCGGCGATCGCCGCCTCGTCGGAGCCGGTGCGGGCCGCGTAGACGCCGACCATGGCGGCGTCGAAGGGCTCGAGGAAGGCGGCCGTCTCGGCGAAGTCGTGCCGGTTGCCGACGGCCACGACCCAGCAGTTGTGGATCATGATGAAGGCGGCCGCGCCGATCTGGATGTCCTCGCCGGCCATGGCGATGATCGAGGCGGCCGACGCTGCGAGCCCGAACACCTTCACCGTCACCTTGCCGGGGTGCTGGAGGAGGCGGTTGTAGATGGCGATCCCCTCGAACATGTCCCCGCCGGGGCTGTTGATGTGGATCTCCACGTCGGCCGAGCCGAAGCCGGTGAGCGCCTGGTCGACGCTCTCGAGCGTGACCGCGTGGTCGCTCCAGTAGTCCCGGCCGATGACGTCGAACATGCGGATCACGTTCGGGCCCGACTCGGCCGCGCGGATCGCCGGGTTCCAGCGGTCGTAGACCTCCGGCTTCGACAGGGCGGCCACGTCGACCTTACCCGGCAGCTTGATCCGGCCTGGGCGCTCCCGCGCCAGGACGCGAAGGCCACGCGCTGCTGCCGCCGCGGCGCCGTCGATCAGCACCACGCGCCTACCGCTCGCGGTCATGGTTATCCTCCGGAGGATCGTGCTCGTCGGGCTCGTCGGCGGTAGCGGGCGCCATGTTCAGCGCGACCTGGTAGATGTCGCCGCCCTCGATCGCGTCCTCGTCCTCGAGGGCGCGGACATCGTTCGCGGAAAGCCAGCCCCATTGGCGGCCGACGGCGTAGGCCGCGTAGCGGGTCTTGATGTCGCCCCGCACCAGCGCGTTGATGTTGAACCGGGCGTAGAGGTCCGGCTCGCCTGGCGTCAGGTCCCGCTCGATGGCCTCGGTCCACATCGTGAGCGAGTCTTGGAGGGTGTAGGCCACGAAGCCCCGGCCCATGTTCTCCAGGCCGTTGCCGAAGCTGGTCGCCTTCGAGGTGAGCCCGAGCATGTGTGGGGGCACGCCGAAGAATTGGGCGACCTCGTACTGCGAAAACTCGCGGCTCTGGATGAACTGAGCGTCGACGTTGTTCAGGCCGAGCCGGTCATAGGTCATCCCGTCTTGCAGGATGAGGTTCTTGTGGGCGTTCTCGGCCCCGCGATAGGCCTCCAGGGAGTCCCGAAGCGCCTGGACGCCTTCGGGGCCGAGCTTGCCCTTCGCCTGAAGCACCCCGCCGATCGAGGTGCCGTTGCGGAACATGGTCGAGGCGTGCTTCGCGGTGGCCAGCGCCTCGCCGATGGTCTCGCGGGCGTAGGTGAGCACCGAGACGCCGTTCACCCCGTCGAGGGTCAGCCCGCAGAGGTAGAACACGTCCGACTGCGGGAAATCGACCGTCGAGCCGTTCGCCCGCGTGTAGCGGAAGGAGAGCTTGAGGGTGCTTCGGTCCTGGATCACCTGGACCCGGTCGGGGTCCAGGGGGTGCAGGGCGATTATGCGGCGGCCCAGGCGCACGATCTGCGCGAAGGCCTTGCCCCGCAGGAGCACGCAGGCCTGCATGTACCGGCGGAACTGGCTCGGCGTCTGCCAAGCGTTCGGCCGCCGGCGCAGCACCTCCCACAGGGGGTGATCGTCGGCGTCCTGACGAGTGCGCGCGTCCACCCGGCGCTTGAGGTCCAGCGGCAGGGTCGCGACGGCGCCAGAGATCAGGCTGACGCACCGGAACACCGTCGCGGTCTTGAGTGCCGTCTGCGGGGTGACGGTCTCTCCGCTGGCGCTCGTCGCGCCGGCGCGCATGAACTCGGCCAGCGCCTCCGACGTGAGATCGCCGAGGTTGGTCTCCTGGACCATGGCGCGGGGCGGCGCGGCCGCCGGCGACGCCGAAGCGCCGCCGAGCGGGATGCGCGGGACTACCTGCATGGGCGGGGCCTCAGAGGATCAGGATGCCGCCTGGGGTGTCGTCCACCGGCGCGTTCTGCGTCGCGGCGCCCACCGCCATGGCGAGGGCGACCAGCGCGTCGATGCGGTTCGTCGCCTTGCGCTTCTCGAACCAGCCGTTGTCGAAGGCGTCGGTGGTGATGACGGCCGACATCATGGCCGAGATCAGCACCGGCGAGCGGCGCAGGCGGATGCGGCCCTCCAGGATGAGCGACTCCAGCTCGCGGATCGAGCCGGGCATCCAAAGCCCCTGGGGCGGGTCGCGGCCGTCCTGTTCGGCCGCCTCGAGCTGTGCCTCCGTCGGCCGGGCCCGGCGCTTGCCGCCCTGCGGGTGCTCGACGAAATTGACCTCGAGGTTGAGCGCGTCGCACTCCTCCTCGAACCGCTTGAAGGTGTGCCGATCGTAGGCGAACGCCTCGATCAGGTAGGTCGCGGCGTCCTGCGCGAGGCTGGCCGCCACGAAGTCGAGCCGGATCAGCTTGCCCGGCACCGCCTGGAGCCAGCCGTCTCGCTCCCAGACCTCGTAGGGGGCCTTGTCGGCCAGGGCGCGAGCCGCCAGGGTATCGCCGGGCGTCCAGGCCTCGACCCAGGCATCGTAGGTCGGCCGACCGTCCGCCGTGGTGCCGGACCGGGCGCAATAGGCCTTCGCCGTCATGTCCTTCGAGGCGGAGAGGTCGAGGCCGCCGAACACCTCGTGCCCGGCATGCTCCTCGGCCGGGTCGAAGTCCGCGAGGACCGCCTCGAGCGCCTCGCGGCCCATCCAGGCCTTCTCGGCGTCCGTCCAGACGCAGAAATGGAGGCGCAGGATGCCGTTGAGCTTGCCCGGCATCTGCCGCGCCTGGTCGACGACGCCGGCGAGATACTCCTCGCTGATGGTGACGCCGAGGAGCGGGTTCGCCTTGGGCCAGCAGCTCGGGTCCGTGAGCGGATCGTCGCCTGGATCGAGGGCGCAGACGAAGGAAAACGTGGTGTCGTCGATGACCTCGCCGACATAGGTGAAGGCCGCGTCGGGCTCGCGGGTGCCGGCGGCGACCCGCACGGCGTGCTGATGCTCCTCCCAACAGACCGAGTTGCGGTCGGTGCCGCTGTTGGTGATCATCACCAGCAGGGGCTGGCGGCGGAACTTGAAGCCGCGCTCGAGCATCTCCAGGACGCGGCCGTCGCGGTGCTCGTGGACCTCGTCACAGAGGGCGAAGTGCGGGCGCGGGCCGGACTGCCCGTCCTCCGAGGAGATCGGCCGCATGAAGCTCGCCGACTTCCCGTGCGCCAGGTTCCAGACCGGGTTGAGGCCGCTCTTGGTGATCGCCGCGGAGAGCTTCGGCGACAGGTCGACCATGGCGACCGCGTCGCGGAACAGGACGAAGGCCTGATCCTTCTTCGACGCGGCGGCGTAGATCTCCGCCCGCTTCTCGCCGTCTGCGGCGAGGCCGTACATCCCCATCTTGGCCGCCCAGGGCGACTTCCCGTTGCCCTTGCCCTCCTCGATGTAGGCGCGCCGGAACCGGCGGGTGCCGTCGGCCCGCTTCCATCCGATAATCGAGCCCGACTTGAACGCCTGGCTCGGCTGGAGGACGAAGGGACGGCCCTCGAATTGGCCGCCGTTGAGGCGGCAGACGCCGGGGCCGAAGCCGATCCCGCGCTTTGCGGCCGCCAGATCCCAGGTGAGACCACGGCCTGGACCGTCGCGGAGATCCTGGAGGTGGCGACGGCAGGCGTTGCGGACGTGCGGGCCCTGGATCACCTCGCCGGTGAGCACCGCCTGGGCCCAGCCGGTGACCGGATCGTGCTCGGGGTCCACGCGCTCCCGGATCAGCTCCGCGACGCTATAGACCGAAGCCATCGTCTTCCTTCTCGGGCGGCTTGATCTTCGTCACCCGCCCGCGGGACGATGGGGTGAGCCCCAGCTCGGCGGCCGCGCTCCGGACTTCCTTCGCCGCCCGGTTCGCGACGGCGAGGTAGGGGTTGTACATCGGCACGCCCGTGCGGGGCGCCGGCACCACCTCGCCGTGCTCGGCGATGTGCGCCTCTGCCTTGCGCATACGCACCAGGTTCCGGACGTAGACTTCGACGGTGGCGCCGATCTCGCGGGAGAGCGTGTTGCACTCCCGCAGATCGGTGATGACGGCGTCCCACTCCGAGGCGTGCTCGGCGTCGAACCCTGGCGGCATCTCCGGTTCGCCCAGGACCTTCGCGAGATCCAGGGCCTCCGCGGCCGCTTCGCCGATGCCCTGGCTCGCCAGCCTCATCTCGAGCGGGATGGGCTTGCGTCCGCGCATCTCACCACCAGCGTTTCGCCGCCGGCGCCCAGCTCGGGGCCGCAGCCTGTTCCTCGCCGATGCCAAGCAGGGCCGTCGCTTCGCCGTGCTTCATGGCGGCGATCGGCAGCGGCTTGCCCCGCTGCCACAACTCGTCCTCGAGCGCGCGAACCACGCCGTAGACGGCCGGATCGTCCGACACGTCGAACTGCTCGAAGCGGCGGTTGGCGTTCAGGTTCATCGACCCGCGCACCACCACCCGCCAGCCACAGGGCGTGGACATCGTCACGATCTTGGCGTGGGTCTTCGTGACCCGGATGCAATCGACGCCGAAGCGCTCCTGCATCTCAGCGACCAAGGGCATGTCGCGCTGCGCGCCCGCCCAATCCATCACCAGGCGGAAGCCCGTGATGCGCTCGTCGACTAGGAACGCGGTGACGGCCTGGACCTCGTATTCGGCGATGCACCAGGTCCATACCGAGACCTCGGCCGGGCCGGTCCGCTCGAGCACGGCCGTGGCAAGGTCGATGGACGAGAACTGGCCCTTGTTGGTGCCGAAGACGTGCGCGCCCCGACCCCAGGGCTCTAGCGCCTCCCGGGCCGTGTGGAGCGCCAGGACCGCCTCGGAGTGCCGGCGGTCCATCGCACGGGCCGAACGCGGCGAGCGGAGCGCGGAAGGCGCCACACCGATGTCCTGGAACGAGCGCGGAGGGCCCGCGAACCCCCCCCCATCCAATTTCGGGTCGTTGCACGGAAAGGGCAACAACCGGTCAGCGGGGGCCTGCCCTCCAGGCTTTTAGACCCCCCTACCCCCTGCCGCTGAGATGACGCTCAGATGGGCCAGCCATCCGCGCCAACGGCTGCGATGGCTCTGCCGCCGTTCTCTTCGCGTTGCTTGTCGCGGTCGTGGCAGGGCTTGCAGAGCGACTGCAACAGCCCGTGCCAGAACTTGTCATGGTCGCCACGGTGCGGCTCGACGTGGTCGGCCACCGTGGCAGGCACTACCTGCCCGATGCGCTCGCACCGCTGGCACAGCGGGTGCGCCTCGAGCTGCGCAGCCCGGCGCCGGCGCCAGGCCGCGAGGCTGTACCAGCCCTTCCACGGGCGGCTGGCGGCCGAGGCGTAGAGCACGGCCGCCGTTCCCTCATGCTGCGCGCTGCGCGTGGTGCGCCTCGAGCCGGCGGCAGGCCACGTCGAAGTAGTGGGCCGAGAACTCCACCCCGATGTACGGCAGGCCCAGGTTCGCGCAGGCCACGCCGATCGGCGCCGAGCCCATGAACGGGTCGAGGACCGGACCGTCGACGATCGAGAGGAGCCGCTCCATCAGCTCCACCGGCTTAGCCGTCATGTGGAGCTTGGTCTTCGGCACGGCCTGGCGATACGCGCCGGGCGCGACCTTGCCCGCCAGCGGGCGATGCCCGTTCGTGCCCCACACCAGGAACTCGGCCTGGTTGCGGTAGCGCCCGACGATCGGCCTCACGCACTCCGTCTTGTCCCAGGGGACGATGCCCCGCCAGGTCCAGCCCGCGACCTGGATGGCGTCGGTGCTGATGGGGAGCTGGCGCCAGTCCGTGAAGGCGGCGCAGATGCCGCCCGGCACGACCGCGTGGCGGGCCCTCGCCATCCACATGGCCGACCAGGCCAGGAACGAGCGCTGGTCCCGACAATCGCCGGCGAACTCGGCGTAGAGGTGCCGGTGCTCGCTGCCCTGGTACTTCTGGCTCGGCGCTCTGGCGCGCTCGCCGGCGTGAAGGCCGCCGCTCGAGTAGGGCGGGTCGCAGAGCACGGCGCCGATCGAGCCGGGCTCGAGCGCCTCCAGGACCTCCATGCTGTCGGCCCGCACAAGGGTAGCGGAGCCGATCCGGACCACCTCGCGGAAGCCGGAAAGCAAAGCCCCGTGCCGATCGCTCGACACGGGGCTCAACGGCGCGCCGGGAGCGACGACGCCGATCGGCGGCACCATGGCCGCCGCGGAATGGTGTTCGGGCATAACCTGCTGCTAAAGCTGTCCCGCCCCTCGAGGGGTGGCGGGGTGGCCGAAAGTCCGGCCGGCAACGGTCATGCGAGGGCACCACCTCGCGGTTCGGGGTGTTACGACCACCCCGGCTCCCGCCTCTTTTCAGAGCGAGATCACTCTAGGCCGATCGGCCTCCGTTTGCGAGCGCCCGGCAGAGCTGCCGGACGAACCTGCGGTACCAGCCGCGGAACATCAGCACGCAACATCCGGCGCCCGGCGCGCAACGAACAGCTCGTTCCGCGCAACGGCGAGCAGCTCCTCGAGCGTCTGGACGATCTCGCCCATCAGGAACGCGCCGGCGACGCCGCGGCCGACATCGCCTCGGGCGAAGCGCTCGTCGACGGTATCGCGGCAGCGCTCGAGGAAGGCGGCGCGCGCTTCCGGAGCGCCGAGCGTCGCCAGGTGGGCGCGCACCCGGTCGAGATAGTTCTCGATCGACGGGGCCGCCGTGCTCACCGGCAGTTCACCCGCGTCCAGGTCCTGGGGCAGCGATCGCAGGTGACGCGCTCGATGACGAGGCGGCGGGCGACGCTGTAGTCGGTGGTCACCGCCCTGGCCCCGCATTCCTGCTGGGGGCACACGCAGGGCAGGCTGCGGGCCTTGAGGATCGCCTCGCCCGGATCCTCGTAAACGTCGGCGATCTCGGGCCGCTCGATGAAGGCGGGAACATCGGCGTTCACAGGCGAAAGGCCTGTACTGCAGCCGGTGCGTTGCCGGACGTGGTGGAGCGGAGCGTCTTCGCGTAGGTCCGGTGGAGGAGCAGCCAGCCTGCGCAGGCCATGGCTACGGCTCGCTCGAGCGAGTATTTCGGCATGGCCTTCGCCAGGGTCTGAAACTCGGCGAGCCGGGCTTCACACTCCGGCACGAACAGCCCAGGCCCGCGGACCTCCTGGACGAAGGTCGCGACAACGTCGGCAGCCGATCGCATGGCAGCTCCGGTGATCAGAGGTTCAGGGGATCACCGGATCAGGCGCGCATGGTCGCCGGGCCGGTTGACGTGGGTCGCGACGCCGGCCGAGACGAAGACGTACTCGACGCGGCCCGCGTAGACCTGGTTGTTGAGCAGGTAGCTCACGTTGGACGGCCACCAGCGGCCGCCTCGCGGCGACGGGATGCCGTCGCGGTTCAAGCCGTCGGCGATCGCCTGCAGCGTGGCGCCCCGGCCGTTCTCGGCGAAGATCCGCTCGACGACGGCCCGGCGGCTCTCATCGATGACGAGGCCGCCCTTGCCGTCGGACAGGTAGCCGTAGGGGATGCGGCCGCCGGCGAAGCCGCCCTGGCTCGCCTTGGTCTGGCGTCCGCCCTTGGTGCGGTCGACGATGGCGTCGCGCTCGGCCTCGGCCATGGCCGAGAGCACCCCGAAGATCATCTTGCCCGCCGGCGACCCGGTGTCGATCGACTCCGTGACGCTGCGGATCGTGACGCCGTGCTCGGTGTCCAGCTCGGTCGAGGTCGAGACCGCCAGCGCGATCGAGCGGGCGACGCGGTCGAACCGCTTCACCAGGAGCACGCTGAAACGGCGCTCGGCGGCGAGCTGGAGGATGCGGGCGAAGCCCGGCCGGTCGGCGGGCCGGACCGTGCCGGAGACGCCGGGGTCGGAGATGACGTCGACCAGCTCGAGCCCGACGGCTCGAGCGAAGGCGCGGACCGCCTCGTCCTGCGCCTCGAGGCCGAAGCCGCTCTGCGCCTGCTCCTCCGTCGACACCCGCAGGTAGCCGACGGCGAGCGTGCGGACCTCGTTCCGCTGTGCCGCCTGGACAGCATTCCTACGCAGAGCGCGACGGGCGCGATTGCTACTCGCAGCCACCCGTAACCCTCTGCTTTTGCTATGCTATTTCGGGCGCCTTGGGCCCGATTACTAATTCTCTTGGGAACTAGGAAATCGCCCTAGTTGAACTCCATCACGGGCTCTTCGGCCGTGCCGCGGAAGCACACGCCGGCGAAGTCGTGCCCGTCATCCTCATGGGGACGTCGGCGCCCTGCGCTGCGGAGGCAGGATAGTGGAGCGGACCTGACAGCCGCTGCCAGCTCAAGTTCGATCGCCGCCTGCCTGGCCAGCGCCTCTTCATCGCCGGCGCGTAGCTCGAGCGCCTCGACCATGACGCGGAGCGTCAGAGCATCGGCACGAAGTGCGGCAGCACGCCCCTCATGGAAGCGCTTTTGGGCTTCGGCCTTCATAGCCTCTGCCTGCGCTCGGGGCAGGATCATCGGCGTCGAGCGGATGCGGTGACGACGTCCCCGCGGGGACCGCGGGCGACGGACACGATGACCTGGCTGTGACCATGCACGACGACGGCCGGCAGGCACTTCGGCTCCTCGTCGTTCGCGCTCTCGGGCATCAGCCCGTGGCGCATCCGGCCGGCGAGACGGGTCAGCTCGCGCCGCGCCTCGTCGACGGCGATGCAGTGGGCTTCGGGTTGGCCCGCCAGGGAGGGAACGCGCGCGAGATTGCGCGCCACCGCGTCGAGCGCGGCAGCGTGGGCGCTGAGCAGTGGCATGGAGGTCTCGGGGGAGAGGCGCAGAGGCCGGAAACGACAGCGCCCCGCGACCGTCTCCGGTCCGGGGCGCATGTCTGCATTCCGCCTAAAGTTACAGGTTCAGCCCGCGGGCTGTCAATCCGGCGGTCGGTTCCATGCGGAGGCGATGCCCTTCTCGTGGAAGTGTCGCCGGTCTCCCTTCACGATCTCCGCCACGGAGTCGATCGCGCCAAGGATGCCCTCCAGGGAAAGGTACAAGGGCCCGCGGACTGGCGCCCGTGCCAGCAGCTCGGTGGCGGCATGCCGCAGCTTTCCGGCCTCGTCGAGAAAGTCCTCCACCGCACCGGGCGGCATGTGCCGCTTCATCCTACGAACCATCGCCGTCCTCCCTCACCGACGAGGCGAGATAGAACAAACGTGGAACTCGACCAGATGGGCTCAAGCCGCCCGCGCCGTTTCCACGGCGTCGACCGACGGGGCGGACGTGAACGGCCTGGGCGGCGGCGAGAACCCCCACAGCTCCGCCAGCGCCGCGAGGCCGCGTCGAAGACGATCAAGCGCGACGGCCGATGCGACCTCCTCCTTCCCGTAGCCGATGGAACGGCCGGCCTCGACGAGGGTCTGCTCGAGGCAGACCACGTCGCGCACCACGGCCCAATCGCCCCGATCCATCGCCTTTTCCGCGATGCGAAGGGCGCGGCGGTTGCGCTCCATGGTCTCGGTGATCGGCGTTCGTGACGAGGGCGCGCCGCCGCCGGAGCCGTTGAGGTCGTTCGCCGCGAAGCCCGACAGGCCGGCGAGGTAATGGTGGTCGCGAAGCTTGTTGCCGGCTTCATAGAGCTGGCGGTTGTGCTCCGGATCGCCCTCGTCGAGGCGATCGCGCGCGTGGAGCCGGTCGAGTGTGGCTTGCGAGATCCGCACGACCAGGTCGGCGCCGACAGTCCGGCCGCCAGCGGCGCCGATGATCTGCACCCGCCCGGTGCCGAGCTGGAGCGCGACGGCGAGCCCCGCTTGCATCAGCCGTTCCGGCGTCGGGCCGTTCTCGGGATCGAGCGTTGCCGTGGGAACCTGCCGCAACGCGGAGGTCACGGCCACGGAGACATGCTGTTGCTTGCGACGGCGCCCCACGACTGCACCTTTGAAGTTCAGGTCACGACAGCGTGAGGCGTCAAGGGCAGATTAACCAAAGTCAACAGGGTCGTTCACGTCGGCGTGCGCGACCAGATGCCCCTCGGCGACGAGCGAGTCCTGCAGGTTCAGCAGCCGGGTGATGCGCTCGAGCGCGGCGTCCCGCTCCCGGCGGGCCGAGGTGTAGGGGATACCGCGACGCTTGCAGAGGCCGCTGAAGGCGTAGCCCCGCGCGGCGCACCAGACGTAGAGCTTGAGGCTCCGCTTCTGGTCCGGATCGGTGAGGAATCGATCCGGCCAAGTGAGGGGCCGCGCCTCGCCGGGGTTGCGCCGGCGCGGATCGGCGCGCTCGGCCTGGACCATCCACCGCTCCACGTCCGGCACCGTCCAGTTCGGCATGTGATGGCGATGCGCCCCCTCCCGTCACGTCGAAGCCCTCACGCCGCCCGCGCCGCCTGGCCCGGGAACTCGCTCGGAAACCACCAACCCTCGGCCCTTTGCTGATTGCTCCAGGTCGCCGGCTTCGGCACCCGGCCGGCGGCCCGGTCATGATCGGCCCAGGCCTCCCAGGCCGGGGTGTCGACGCGCACGAAGACCCGCGACACCGCGCCGGCCGCCGGCGACGCCGCCTTCGGCGCCGACGGCTTGAGGTTCATGAACCGCCGCTTGCGGAGCCAGGTGTGGAGCGCCATCGCTCGGGCCTGGTCCCGCTCGACATGGGCTCGGTAGGACCGCATCACGCCGACGGCGAGCTGCTGGTCCTCGGCCGAGAGCTGGGCGAACTCGCGCTGGGCCCTGATCCGGTCGGCGGCGATGCGGCTTCCCTCCGGAGCGCCTGCCCACAGCGCCTCGAAGCGCCCGGCCACGTCGCCCTCGAGCGGCGGCTGCACGTCCCGAAGGCGGCACGGCGCCACCGGCCGCTCGATCCCATTCCCCCGAAAGACCTTCGGAGCCCGCCTCCCCCCCTCGGGGGGTTGGGGGGAAGAGATTCCCCTGGTGGATTCAAATGGTGGATTCTCTAGGGGTGACAGCAGTGTCACCCCTGGGGTGTCGGGGCCGTCACCCCTCGGGTGTCCGTCCGTCACCCCTGCGGCCTCGTTTTCGGGGAGGGGTGACTGTGTGTCACCCGTCGCGGGAGCGGGCTCGCCGGCGTCGATCCTGTCACCCCTCCCGGTGCGCCGGGGATCGTCGCCCACCCCGAGGATACGGTACTTGTTCGCGACCTGCTTCCTGCCGCGGTACTGCGGCTCGATCGCGATGATGCCGAGCCCCGCCAGCTCCTTGAGCTTGCGCTGCACGGTCCGCGGGGCTTGCGAGCACCGCTCGGCCAAGCTCTCCACCTTCGGCCAGGCCTCGCCCGTCGTCGGATCGGCGTAGTCGGCGAGCACGATCGCCACCAGCTTGGCGACGCCGTCGCCGATATGCGTCCGCATGATGAGGTTGAGAGCTTGGATGCTCATGGCCAGGTTCCGGGCAAAGCGGGAGCGTTCGGCCTCGAAGCCAGTCAGGCTCCGGGCACGCGAAATCCCGACGCCGGAATCGCGGGTCGCGCGCGGCGGTCGGGACGGACGATGGGGGCTCGAGGCTCGGCCGGGCGCTGCCCTGCGGGCAAAGCTCCGCTCCGGCCGCGTCGCGAGGGGCAGCGACGCGGGCCAAGCGGGCGCACTTCGCCCCGGAGCGGGCGAACCGAGGGAGGTGAACGCTCCGGGGATCAGCGCGAAGGCGCGAGCCTGGTTCCGGTCCGGACGGGGGGCCCGCGGACGGGCGGGCGCAGGCGGCAGGCGCGGGTCATGGCAGGAGCCAGCCCACGACGAGGACGTAGAAGGCGGCGAGCGCCGTGAAGAAGCTGGCGCCGGCGTGCCGGCACCGCGCGGGCTCGTGCCCGGCCAGCAGCGCGCGATAGGCGAGCTGCGCGTGGGCGGCCGCGACGGCCATGATGGCGGTGGCCGGAATCGTCATTCCGCGGCCTCGAGGGCGCCGATCGGCGCGTAGAGGTTGGTGAAGCCCGGCCGAGCCCGGCGCTGGAAGGCCTCGCCGAAGGGCGGGTAGCTCGCGGCCTCGACGATCCGATAGAACGAGTCCGGCTTCTCGCTGTGCAGCTCACCCATCGGGCCGGGGAAGCGCGTGCCGATGGACAGGCTTCGCGTCATCAGACCGCCGCGCACCGCAAACAGGATGTGTTCCGTGTTGGTGCGGAAGTAACGACCGCCTGTAAACTCGGGCTTCTCCCAGGTGAGAGCCGTCTTGTACTCGAAGTCCCATCCTCGGATTAGATCGAAGCCGACGCCGAGGAAGTTGTTCGGGATCCATAGGTAGAGGTGGCATGGGTCATCCGCCCAGGCCGGCACCGGCAACGCACGGATCTCCTCGAGCGGCATGGTGGCGTAAGGCGGCCGCTGCGCCTCGGAGACGGACTCGTCCTCCCAGGGCGGGTCGAGGATCAGGGTACGGAATCGGCCCTCGATCGGCGCGAGTCCGCGCACGCGGTCTTCATCCTGCGCCCGCTTCACCTTGCGGTGCGCGCCATCGACCTTCCCGGTCCGATTCATGTCCGCGACGATCGCGCCGAACCGCTCCGGGTCGGATTCGAAGGCGGCATAGACCTCGGCGATCTTCTCGACGTGGCGCCCGGAGACGCCGCAAAGCTCGCCGATCCGGTCGAGGACACGGCCCTTCTCGGCCCTTGAGCCCCCGCGAAAGTTTCGCACCCCTCCGGCTCGCATCCGAGCCTCGGCCGCGGCCCGCTCCTCCGGTTCCATGGCGCGCCGAATCTTCTCGATCTCGGCGGGGCTGAACCGGACAACGCGTGCACGCATGATACGCCTGGAAGATCGGCCGACGCTGGAATCAGATTCCGAGTGGAACGGGCGCTGGGGGGCTATCCCGCGCCCCGCCGTCACGTCGTGAGCCGCCGATGCGGCGCACGGAATCGCGTTGGAGCGGGCACGTCGGCCGCCTCGAACAGGGTCGAGGGCTGCGCCCGCATGGGCTCCGCAGCGGGCGCGGGCTCCGCCGCCGGGCGGTGCGCCTCGCAGTACCAGCGGCCGTAATGGCCGATGCCGGCGTTCTCGGCCTTGCAGACGATGCAGCGGTGGACCGGGGGAGGGGGCGGCGGCGTGCGCCAGCGCGGGCGGCTCATGCGGCGCCCCCGAATCCGATGCCGAGGATGGACCAGCGGCCGCCGTTGGCTTTCGCCTCGGCGGCGATCCGCGTGCGCTCGGCCTCAAGGCGCGCCTGGTCGGCGAGGATCCGGGCGCCCTCGAGCCAGACGAGCGGCGCGCCAGGCAGGGTGACGCGCAGCAGCTCGGGCCCGTAGGCGACCACGAACAGCAGCAGCACCCGGCCGCTCGGCAGGGTCTTTCGCAAGAGGAGCTTCTTGCACGTCTCGAAGGGCACGCCGGTCAGCGCGGCCGCGTTCTCGGCCGGCTTCGACGGGTGCCGCTCGCGCAGGAACGCGGCGAAGGCGGCCTGGTCGATCTCGATCCGCAGCGAGGCGGGGCCCAGCCGAGCCGTCCCCGACAAGGGGGCCACGTTTCCCGGAGCGATGGTGGAGACTGCGCCGATCGCCGGCGCCGCCGGCGCGCCGGAGGGCTCGTCTTGCAGCTCGGGCAGCAGCGCCGCCAGGGCGGCGGACAGGTCGGTGACGGCAGCGCTCGCCTCGGCTGGCAGCGCCTGGACCCGCGCGAGCGCGGCGCCGAGCGCGTCAGAGAGGGCGGAGCCGGCTTCCTCGCCGGCCTCGGCGGCCGCCGTGGCGTAGCCGGTGAGGGTTTCGAGCCATGACCTGCTCATGGCCGCGTGTCCATTGCGCAAGCACGGGCGAGGCGTCGACCGACATCGACAGCCCCGCCCGGCCCGCTACCATCGTGCTTGCCCACAACGATGGAGCTGAGAATGCCCGAAGAATTTACTGGAACCGATCTCGCTGCGCTGCAAATGCAGGCGCTCGACATAGCATTCACATCTTTAGTGCAGGTACTAGGAAAGAAGGACCCGAGCTTAGCTGCGAATTTGAGCGAGAAGCTGGAGCAGACCTTGAAAGCCTTGAACACCCCGAAGCCTGGCAAGGAAGGGGCTCGCGCATTCATCGAAAAAACGGCGCGGGATATGGTCAAGGTAGACCCATAACGGCCAGTCGAGTCTTCCGGCTCGCTGATGAGATACTTCGGCGGGGACATGGGCTAGCCCCGCCGAAACCCGCCCGACCCCGATGGGTGTCGGGACGATTCGCGCTTCGCGACGATTGTCGAGCAGATCGGCTCGAGGCTGATCCGTCGATGCGCGCGCCATGCGGCCCATGCCGCCGCGCCGGCCACCGCCAGCGCAAGGCAGGCAATCGGCTCTCGGCGGTACTTCAGCACCGCCTCTTCACCGGCGGTAACACGCTCAGCCAGACCCATCACCAGCTCCCCCGGAGCGCGAGCGTGAAGAGGACCGCGGCGGCGGCGATGGCCAGCAGCGCGCGCATCCCCTCGATGAGGGCGCGGGGGCGATTCCGCGCCACACGGGCGGTATCTGCCCTCCAAAGCGCCGGGATCGCCAGCGCCGTGAAGCCTAGTCCAACGGCAATCCCAAGTGCAGACAGGTACGCGCCTGCGATCATGACAACTCACGCTTTGCTTGTGTGGCAGACTTCCACAGATCAGGTCGGAGCTTCCAACGTGGGATTGCCCCTTGTGTCGCGCGTTCCACGGCTATGGCCACCTCGGCGCTACAGCACGATGTTCGACGCGCAAGTTGATTTACTCTCGGCTGACTGATGCCGAGCGCGCGAGCCAATCTGGCTTGGCTACCGACCAGCTTCACCGCTTCCCGGATGAGCGGGCTGGTGTCGATCGGAATCGGGCTGGAATCGGCCATAACCGAGCGATAAGCGCGCTTATCGATAACGTCAATAATCACTCTTAAGGCGTCCGGCGATAAGAATGTTGATAGGCCGGGGCATGGTCGAGCACGCGCGCATTGTTGCCCGTCGCGTCGAGCTGGGGATTTCCCAAGCCGAGCTGGCGCGCCGCGTCGGCATTTCTCAGCCAGCCATCGTCGAGATCGAGAAGGGCCGCGTGCAGTCGACGCGTTACGTCAACGAGATCGCGCGCGCCCTCGATCTTCAGCCTTACGAGATCGACCCGAAGTTTGGGCGTTCCGCGCCTGGGCTACCGATTACCGTCGACTCGCCAACCGAGGTTCCGCTCTTCAACCTACTGATCCGAGAGGGGCAGGCGGAGCTGTCCGCGATGCCCTTCAGCCACATCGCTCGGCCGACCGCTCTTCACCAGGTGTGGGGCGCCTACGCGGTCATGCTTGGGGACGAGACGATGAGCCCCGAATTTGAGCCGGGGGACACCCTTCACGTCAACCCGCATCTGCCGACATTGCCCGGATACAGCTACCTCTTCCGCGAGGCGGAAGACAGTCTTGGCGCGATGGTCCGTCGGCTCGTATCGATGGATGATAGTAATTGGGTGGTTCGGGCCTGGCGCAAGATGGTCGACGGCGAGAAGGATGCTCGGATTAAGCGCACGGGCTGGCCTATGGCTCACCGTATCGTTGGCAAGACGTCGAGGGGGTGACCTGTGGCACGGATGGAGCTGATCGCGGGAAGTTTCGGGACCGGCCGCGCGGACTGGATCAATTTTGAGTTTCACCTTCCGCGGAAGCAACGCCTGCCGATCGAGGCTATCGCATCCGTCGAGGAGAACGGCGAGTATCTCGAGCGCTCGTTTCTGGGCTTCCTGTCCGGCGGGGCCAAGGGCGCCGTGGGGATCGGCGCCACGGCCGCCGTCGTCGGGCTTTTCGCGGCGCCGATCGCGGCTGTCGGCGCCATCGGTTTGACGGCCGCTGCGATCGGCGGCGGCCTGGGCGCCTTCGGCGGCAGCATCGAGCGCAAGCTTCTGATGCAGGTGATCGCGGCCGACGGGCGCGGGTTCGTGGCCATATGCGAGCGCGACGTCCCCGGCGAGATCCGCAAGGCCGTCAGCGCCGCTCACGCCGTCCGGATGCGCCAGCAGGAAGCCGTGGCATCGGCGGCTGAGGCGTCCCGCCGGTGGCAACCGTCCTCGCTTTGGAATCGGCCCGCAAAGGCGGCCGCCGCGTCGGCCGCTGTCGCTCTCCCGGCTGCGGCGGCGATCGCGCTGCCGGCTCCGCCGGTCGTCGCAGCTGTCGACATGCAGCCGGACGAGCAGGGCGTCTTCACGGCTACGACGGAAGCGTTGGTCGCGACGGCTGGGGCGGCGGGCACCGCAGCTGCGGATGCCTATAGCGCCACGGTCGACGCGGTCGACGGGGCATGGACCGCAGTGAAGGCTCGACTGCCCTGGGGAGGCGCGTAGGGCCGTAGCCGCGCGATCACAATAAGCGGAGCGCCGACCGTCTATAAGTGACGATAAGCAAGCTTATTGACTGAGCGATAAATCTCCTTATTGTCGTGCTCCGTTCAGACGGACGCACGACCATGCCCGCATCTTCATCGGCACAGCCGGTACGACATCGCCTCGTCCCGCTCGACAACATGGCTTTCGAGCTGGGCCAGCACCTTCCAGCGCTGCGGGCTACGCCGCAGGCTGCAGCGCTCATCCTGCTTGCCGCGCACTACCGGCCCGATGACATCGCCGCCGGCATCGAGGCCGCCATGGCCAAGGCCGACACGGTCGCCGCCGCGGCCGCTTCGGAGGCGAACTGGGCTCTCCGCCTCGGCCGGGCTCGCGATGCCGCCGCGATCGCCACCATCCTGGTCGCCGGCTCCTACCTGTGGGCCTGGGTCGCGTGAGCGCGCCGGTGCCCCCGCCGCCCGCCTTCGTCGGCCATCTGCTCGATCTCGGCATCGACTGGCACCGCCGCGAGATCGAGGTGCGCCTTCGGATGCCGCTGCATCACCTCGACGGCGTCCAGAAGGTGATCGGGCATCCGCCGGGTCCTGACGGCCGCCGCCGGGGCCCCGGCATCGTGATCCTGCCGGGCGAGTTCGTCGGCGACGAGCGCATGATCGCGGAGGCCGTGAACGCGGCGCTCACCTTGCTCGAGCAGGCGGCGATCGAAGGGCTCGTCGGTCAGACGCAGGCCCTCGTGGAGCGCGTCGGCGACCTCGCCGAGCTGTACGGCGCCGTCGAGCCGCGCGAGACCCTGTCGTGAGGCACCTGGCGCCCCCGATCGGCGTCGCCGCCGTCGCGCGCGGAATCCTGGTGACCTTGCCGCCGCGGCTGTGGCTGCTGGTCTCCCTGCGCGGCCAGTTCCGACGGCTCGAGGCCGCGCCCGCGGCCTGGACCTACCTCATCCCCGATGCCGGCGCCGGCGCGCGCCTCGAGCGCTGGATCGCGGCCGTGGAGCAGCAGCTCGAGGCGGAGCGCCGCCGGCGCGCCTGGTCGGCCTCCGACGCCGAGTGGGACGGCGCGGCGCGGCCGCCGGCGCCGACGGCGAGCACAGCACCCGCCTATGACGGCGAGGCCCTGGCGATCGCCGTCGCCACCGCCCTCCGGAGCGACCCGAACGGCGCGCTCGCCCGCCTCCTCGCACGCATGGGCGAGGGCCAGACCCTCACCGCCGAGATCGCCGGCGGCGCCCGCACCTTCCGCCTTCTCCCGTCCGGCCGCGCCGTCCGCGCCAGCGTCGCCCTGCGCGCGATCGCCGGCGGCCTGGTCGCGCCCGGCCGGGACGGCCTGTTCGGGCCGGACGACTCACAGACCTGGCACGCCCCGTCAGCACAGGAGGTGACCGATGCAGGGAAGGACCGATGCGAAGCGGACCGCGCTCCAGCGGATCCGGGACGGCAAGCCCGTCGCACCCGCCCGGTTCTGCGCCTACAGGCGGTCCGGCCTGGTCGACGTTCGGGGCAACGGCAAGAAGGCCAAGGTGTGCCTCAGCGAAGCCGGCCTGCGGCAGCTCGCCGAGCTGGAGGCGTAGCGTGAGCGCGTCCCCGATCACCGGCGAGGCCGAGGACCTCGAGACCTTCACCGTCACGCTGGACGCCGCCGAGCTGGCGGTCCGGATCGCGGAAGCCTGCCTCGGCATGGAACGTCCGGCCGGCGTCCCGGCCGCTGAGGCGCTGCGGCGCTTCCTGGACGGCCTCGGGCGCCGAGGCCTGACGGTCGCGGAGAGCGACCTCTACGCGGCCGCCGGCGCGGCCATGGCCTACTTCGTCCGCGCGACCCAGGACGCCGGCGCGGAGATCTCGCTCGACTTCTCCCACAAGCCGGATGTGCCGGTGGCCTCGGAATGAGCGCGACCTTCGCCAAGGGCACGAAGGTGCCGGCCGAGAGCACGCGGCTCGAGATCGAGAAGCTCGTCGGCGATCGCGGCGCGGAGGCCTTCGCCTTCGCGCTCGAAGGCGACCGGGCCAAGATCGCGTTCCGGCTCCAGGGACGCGCCCTCCGGTTCAACCTGCCGCTGCCGACCCTGGAGGAAGAGCGCTTCCAGCGGGTGCAGCGCGGCTTGCACTCGCACGCGCGCACGCCGACGGCGGCCCGCAATGCCTGGATGCAGGCGACGCGGGAGGCCTGGCGGGCGCTCCTGCTCTGCATCAAGGCCAAGTTCACGGCGATCGAGGGCGGCATCGTCACCTTCGACGAGGAGTTCCTCGCCCACGTCGTCATGCCCGACGGGCGCACCGTCGGCGAGATCGCCCGTGAGCAGCTCGCCCTCACGTACAAGGCCGGCGAGCAGCCGCCCCTTCTGCTCGACTACACGAAGGGAGCGCGGTGATGGCCCGGCGCAGGCTCACCGACGCCGACATCGAGCGCATCGCCGAGATGCGCGGGCGCAACGTCCCCATGGCCGTGATCGGCCTCGCGCTCGATTGCTCGGCCTCGAGCGTGAACTACCACTGCCTGCGCCTGGGCATCGACGCACCGAAGACCGCGAAGTGCACCACGCACGTGATCGGACCGATGCTTGTCCAGCGCAGCGGCCATGTCGTCCGGCGCTTCACGCCGGAGGAGGACACCCGGCTGCTCGCCCTCGAGGCCGAGGGTCTGACGCCGACCGAGATCGCGCGCGCGCTCGGCCGCCGGCACAACACCGTCACGGCCCGGCTCGCCACGCTCGCACGCCACCAGGAGCGCCTCGAGGCCGCCGGCTGATGGCGAAGTCCTGTCCCCGCGGCGAAGGCGAGTTCTGCCTGGTCGCCTCCATCGGGCACCCGCTCTGCCCGACGCGCGACGGCGGCTGCAAGGTAGCGGACCCGGCGGCCGCCTACGCCGAGGCCTACGATCGCGCCATCACGCGGATCTACCGCGCCTGGCGCCGGCGCCTGCGGGAGGCGCGGGGCTGATGCCGATCGCCGCCGAGAAGCTGGTGTTCTACCCGGGCGGATCGATCCGGTCCGTCGAGTGGCGCCGCGAGGTCCGCGCCCCCGTCCTCGCGCGCGCCGGCAACCGCTGCGAGGGCACGCCGCAGCACCCGAGCTGCCGGGCGGAGAACGGCAAGCCCCATCCGGACACGGGATCGATCGTCGTCCTGACCGTCGCGCACATGGATCAGGACGTCGTTGACCACAGCGACAAGAACCTGCGCGCCCTCTGCCAGCGCTGCCACAACCATTGGGACCAGGTCCCCCGCACCCGCAACGCGATCCGCACCCGCGCCCGCAAGCGCGGCGTCGGCACGCTCGACCTGTTCTGCGAGGAGGTTCGGTGAGTAGTCTGCGAGCAATGATCGAGCACGTCTCCGGAATGGCGGAGGCGATGTTCGATCCGGACGACATCCTCGCCCCGCATTACTACGCGGAGAACGGCAAGGGACAGATAACGCTCGTCGCCGTGCTGGCGAGCGGGCGCGATCTCGATCGGATGCGCGCCGATATCGCTCTGCGGTTCAAGCTCGAGCGCTATCGCCGTTGGGTGTTCTTCTCGGAGGCTTGGGCCGTCGAGTACGATGCGGGCGCGAAGAGCGTAGAGCCCAGCAAGCACCCCGAGCGGATGGAGGTCATCCAGTTCCAGGCGCTCGACATCGCGACGGACCGGGCGCTGCGCGCCAGGCGGCAAATCCTGCGACTGGGCGAGGACGTGAAGCTTATGCCGCTCCATTTCGGCGGCCCGCGCGCCGTCGACGTGCCCGCGGCCACCGAGGTTGCCGAAAGGACGAGCGCATGAGCGGCGGCGCAGACATCTCCGGCGCCGGCGGCGTCGCGGCCGAGGAGCTGCGCCAGTTCATCGAGCGCCTCGAGCGGCTTGAGGAGGAGAAGGCCGCCATCGCCGGCGACATCAAGGACGTCTTCGCGGAGGCCAAGGGCCGCGGCTTCGACACGAAGGCGGTCCGCGAAATCCTGCGGCTGCGCAAGCAGGACTTCTCCGAGCGCCAGGAGGCCGAGGCCATCCTGGAACTCTACATGCAAGCCCTGGGCATGTCCTGATGCTGCGCGCGCTTCCTCCCGGCTGGACCTGGTCGATCGGCGTTGCGAAGGCCGGCGGCGAGGTCGCGATCGAGTTCGGCGCCACCGGGCCGGACGGCCAGTTCGAGCCCGGCCGCCTGCGCATCACCCGCGACCAGGCGCGCGAGCTGGCGCGCCAGCTCAACGCGGCCGCCGGCGACGGCACCGAGCGCACCTTCACCCCGGAGGCCGCCGCCCATGGCTGACGAGCCCGTGCGCATCCGCATCTGGCTGACCGACCCGCTGTACCTTCTGCGAACCGGAGAGATCCCGGCTGTTATGGCCGAGATCATTCTTGGACGGGCCATCTTTGAGCAACCCGACGGCACGAAGGCGGCCCTCCCGTACGAGGGCACCATCTGGCACCGGACACGCTGGGCCGCAGTGAACTATGCCCGCTCCATCCGGCACCAGCATCTCGAAGCCCTCCGAGCCGAGGTCGCCCGGATCGAGGCCTTCGACTTCGGGGCCCGGCCGTGAGCCGCCCGCCCTACATCCCCGACGTGGGCGACGTGCCGGCGTCTAAGGTTGCCGCCCGCATGGGCTTCGCCAGCGCGCGGGACTTCGCGGCCGCCCTTCCGGGACTCGTGGCCCGCGGGTTTCCCATGCCCGATCCGACCACGGGGCACTACTGCATCGAGGCCGTCGATAGCTGGCGGCGCCGGCGGCATCCCGACCTGTTCCCCGAATTGACAGCAAGCGGGGCCGTTTCCGACGCTGGCCTGATGCGGCAGCGACTCGCGGAGCGGCGGCGCGGTGGGCAACGTGAAGATCCCGTACTACACCGTCCGTGACCGGCACGGGCACCGGCTCGGCTATTGGGCGCCGACGGCCAAGATGCGCGGCGAGGGGTTCAAGCTTGTCGCCTGCGGGGCAGATGGGCCTGCGGCCTGGGCGCTGGCGAAGGTCTGGAACGACCGCTGGCAGGCGCACCGTCGGGGCCAAGCGCCGGCGGCCAAGCGCGTCTACCCGGTCGGATCGCTCGGCGAGGCCTTCGAGCGCTACAAGCGGACGGAGACCTGGGACCGGAAGAAGCCCCGCACCCGCGAGGATTGGAACCGGGGCTGGCGGTACATCGAGCCCATCTTCGGCGACGTGGCCCCGTGCACCATCCCCTTCGACGTGCTCGACGAGTGGTACGCCGACCTCCTCGAGAGCGCCGGCGTCCGCGAGGCGCACCGGGCGATGAAGATCTGGCGGGCCCTGTGGGTCGTGGCCGCGGCTATGAGCACCGGGCGGCCGTTCTACTGTAGCCGGGATGCGGACCCGTCCCTCGGCATTCGCCGCACGTCTCCGCAGCGGCGCCAGCAGGCCTGGCAGGGGCACGAGCTGCGGCCCATCATCCAAGAGGCCTGGCGCCAGGGATACCGCGGCCTAGCCTGCCTCGTCTCCATCATGTGGGACACAGCCTTCGCGCCGGTCGACGCGCGCCAGCTCACCCTCGGCGACTTCATCGACGCCGGCCGGTGGGGCGCCTTCAAGGTTGCTCGAGCCAAGACGGGCATGGCCGCGCTGGGCACGCTGTCGCGCCGGTCGAACGCCCTGATGCGCGCCTATCTCGGCTGGCCGCACGTCCAGCAGATCCGGAACATGCCACTGTTCCGGACCCGTGAGGGCGCGGCCTACCGCAAGAACAGCCTCGCCGAGGATTTCCGCACCGTGCGCGCGCTCGTCGACCCCCTCGAGCGGCGGCAGATGCTCGACATCCGTCGTTCGGTCGCCCTCGAGGCGCGCGCCGGCGGCGCCTCGACCGAGCACCTCGGCGCCAAGCTGGCAAACACCATCTCGACGAACGCCGAGCTGGAGCGGACCTACCAGCCGGTCGACCTCGCGGCGGTCCAGGCGGTCGACCAGGCGCGCATCGTAGCACGGCGCCAGGCGCGCGCGAACAAAGGGCGTCGGAAAGTCTAACGGAGCCGGCCTACGGAGTATAACGGCCGCTCGACGATGTAGGGGTAAGTAACTGATTTATATGGCGCGGGCGACGGGGCTCGAACCCGCGACCTCCGGCGTGACAGGCCGGCACTCTAACCAACTGAGCTACGCCCGCACGGCGTGTGCGCCTGCTGCGGCGACGGCCGGGGTTTAGGGGCGGGTGCGGCCGCCTGTCAAGAAGCCTTCGCAACAATCGCGAGCGACAAGCGTGGCCGCCGCGCCGGAGCCCGTGGGCGATGCCCTGCGAGGGCGATCCGGATGGCCTCTCCGCTCTGGAAGATCGCGGCGGGGGACGGCACAATCGGCGGCCGGTATCGTGGGCTCCGGCCTCGATGGAGCGCGATATCCGCCCAGCGGGGAGCGACGCGTGGACGCCTGGAGGATCGCGGAGCCGGGAGCCGACACGGAGGACGTGGTCTGGACCGTCGACCTTTCGCAGGCGGGGACCGGCGTTTTCGAGGTTCTCTCGGAGGAGGAGCAGGCCCGCGCCGACCGCTTCCTGCGCGCCGAGGACCGGGACCGCTACGTCGCGAGCCACGCCGCCCTCCGCCTGATCCTCGGGCGGCGTCTCGGCCTGCCGCCGCGCGACCTCGCCTTCGAGGCGGAGGAGGGCGGCAAGCCGCGTCTCGCCGGATCCCGGCGCGGGGCCTGCCGGTTCAACCTCTCGCATTCGGGCGCCCGCGCCCTCGTCGGCCTCTCGCGGCGGGTCGAGAGCGGCGTCGACGTCGAGGCCCTGCGCCCGATGCCGGACGCCCTGCGGGTCGCCCGCGGCCATTTCGCGCCCGAGGAGGCCCGCGCCCTCGCCGAGGTGCTGGAGGCCGGGCGCGCATCCGTCTTCATGGGCCTGTGGACGCGCAAGGAGGCGGTGGTGAAGGCGCTCGGCACCGGCCTCGCCTTGCCGCTGTCGCGCTTCGAGGTCTCGCTCCCGCCCGCTCCCGCCCGGCTCCTGGCGAGCGGGGACCCGCGGCTCGACCCCTTCGCCTTCACGCTGCTGCATCTCGAGCCCGGCCCCGGCACGGTCGGCGCGGCGGCCTTCGCGGCACCCGATGCGCGCCCGGCCCTGCGCGCCCTGCCGGGCGACTGGCCGCGCCGCCTCGAAAGCGCCTGAGAACGCGCTTGCGGGCTCACGGGTGCGCCGCTATAAGCCCGCTCGCCGAAGCGAGAGCGCGGCCTTCGGAGTGTAGCGCAGTCTGGTAGCGCACCACGTTCGGGACGTGGGGGTCGCAGGTTCAAATCCTGCCACTCCGACCAATCTTTCCCGAGACTGAGCACAGGATCGCATCGGTTCCTCCCCGGTCGGTGGGCCGCCTCGGCTCGCGGGTGATGTAGCGCGCAAGTTCAGTTGGCAGCGCACGCAACCTCGCCTGACATCACGTTTCCGGCCTGAGAGGATCGGATCAGGTGGGTTTCTGAAGACCCTATGAGGGGGCCTTCAGGCGAACGGTCATGCTCGCCGTGCCAAGCTGCGACTGAGCCCCCATCCGGAGGAGGGTGCCGCGCCCACGCGGCTCCCAGGTCGAGACAGCACGTCCGCCATCGCGATGTCCAAGAGCATGTCCAGGCGCGGCTGGTCGCGCTCGTTGCGGGAGCGCCTCTCGGTCTTTCGGACGCCCACGTCATCGTGGAGGTGAACCTCGATTCCGCCGCCTGGGCTGTGACGCTCCGCGTCCTCGCGGCGAGCGGTCGCCGGCACCGCGTCGACGTATCCGCCCTCGGCGAGGGCCTGCATCCGGTGCAGCGCAGTTCGATCCGGCCGCCCGCGGCATCAGGGCGCTGTGCAGGTCATCCCGTCGCCCTGTTTCGCAATGGAACGGTGGCGACTGGCACCGAACCCGCACGGCCCCCGCGATACAGGCGGGGGTTGTTTCATGCTGCATCTGGTTGCCGGATCGATCCTCGTTGCGGGAGCGGTGGCCGGGCTTCTGATCGCGGGGAACGCGCCCCGATGGAGCCTGATCGTGGCGGCCGGCACCGGCTGCGCCATGATCTTCCTGGCCGTCGTCCGGGAGATTCCGGGGCAACCGCCGAGTGCCGTCATGACGGCCTCGGCCGGCGTCATCCGCGATTGAGTCGTATCGGGAGGCGCCCGGATCGCATCGATGCCGCCGCCGCCGGGCGGCGAGAGGCCGATGCGGCGCGGATCGTCGGCTCCGGGCCTCAGAACTCCATGTCGAGCTCCTCGATCTCGTCCGGCTCCGCGGCGGCGGCATCCTCCCACTCGCGCATCAGCGTCCAGGCGAGGATCATGTCGCGGTAGGCGGCGCACTCCGGCGGCAGGGCGACGTGATAGGTGCGGAACCGGGTGCAGACCGGAGCATACATCGCGTCGGCAAGGCAGGGCTCCGTGCCGAACAGGTAGGGCCCGCCATGGCGGGACAGGCACTCCGAGACGATCGTCAGGATGCGGTCGATATCGCCCTGGGCGCCGTTGAAGACGCGGAAGCCCGGATGGCGGGCGCGCAGGTTCATCGGCAACGCCGAGCGCAGGTTGATGAAGCCGCCATGCATCTCGCCGGCGATGGAGCGGCAATGGGCGCGGGCGGCGGCGTCGGCCGGAAGCAGCCCCGCTTCGGGGACGATCTCGTGCAGGTAGCCGGCGATGGCGAGCACGTCCCACACGCTCACGCCCTCGTGCAACAGGCGCGGTACCAGGAAGGAGGGCGAGAGGTGCAGCAGCTCCGCCCGCGAGGCGGCGTCGCTCCCGGTAAGAACCCGAGTCTCGAAGGAAAGCCCCGCCATCCGGCAGAGGAGCCAGCCGCGCAGGGACCAGGACGAGTAGTTCCGGCTCGAGATCGTGAGCACCGCCGTCGACATCGCGCCTGATCCTCCCCGTGTTTCGGCCGGACCGATCCAAAACCCGTGCCGGGAGGGGCTTAGGGGGGCGGAGAGAAGCCCGTTTCACGCGCGATTGCCGTGGGAGGTGATGCATCCACAACACAATCCCCGACCATGTACTTTTGACCTGTTGCAGGGCGCCGCGGGGTGGCGGACCATCCCCCGATGTTCATGCAGCGCACTCAGGCGTGGCTGCCCCGCCCCCCAGCCCTCCGGCCGCTTCTCGCGGACGGCCGGCGCGCGAGTGCCCGCCCGATGCTCTACGAGGCGTTCGACATCCAGTCCGACATCGCCCAGCAGACACGGGCCTGGGGACGGAACCTGCACCGGGCGCTGGCGCCCTGGACGGCCCTCGGATACGGCGAGGCGCTCAGCTGGTGGACGGCCGGCGCCCGCATGATGATGCGCGCGGGCCTGACCTTCACCCGGCCTGCCTACGGCATCGACAGCGTCACGGTCGGCAACCGCGAGGTGCCGGTGACGGAGGAGGTCGTCACGGCGACGCCCTTCGGGACGCTGCTGCGCTTTTCCAAGGACGTCGCGACCCCGCAGCCCAAGGTGCTGCTGGTGGCGCCGATGTCGGGCCACTTCGCGACGCTCCTGCGCGGTACGGTGCGCACTTTGCTGCCCGATCATGACGTCCACATCACGGATTGGCACAACGCCCGCGACGTGCCGCTCTCGGCGGGCCGCTTCGGCTTCGACGACTACGTCGATCACATCATCGGCTTCCTGCGGGAGATGGGCGAGGGCGCCCATGTCGTGGCCGTCTGCCAGCCCGCGGTGCAGGCGCTGGCCGCTGCTGCCGTGATGGCCGCCCGCAACGATCCCGCCGCCCCCCGCAGCATGACGCTGATGGCCGGGCCGGTAGATTGCCGCATCAGCCCCACCGCGGTGAACGCGCTCGCGGTCTCGAAGCCGATCGAGTGGTTCGAGGAGAACCTCATCGCCACGGTGCCGCGCCGGCACGCGGGCGCCGGCCGCCGGGTCTATCCCGGCTTCGTGCAGGTCTCGGCCTTCATGTCGATGAACGCCAAGCGCCACATCCAGGGCCATACGGACCTGTTCTGGCACTTCGCCGCCGGCGAGGAGGAGCGGGCGGCGGCGATCGAGAGCTTCTACGACGAGTATCTCGCCGTGCTCGATCTTCCGGCGGAGTTCTACCTCGAGACCGTCAAGACGGTGTTCCAGGACTACGACCTCGCCCGCAACGAACTGCTCTACCGAGGCGAGCGCATCGACACCCGCGCCATCCGCCGCACAGCGTTGCTGACTGTCGAGGGCGAGCGCGACGACATCTGCGCGGTCGGGCAGACCATGGCCGCCCACGACCTCTGCGCGGGCCTCGCCCCGCACATGAAGCATCATCACCTCCAGGCCGGCGTCGGCCATTACGGCGTGTTCTCGGGCCGGCGGTGGGAGACGCAGACCTATCCGATCGTGCGCAACTTCATTCAGTCCAACGACTGAGCTGCGCCCGGTTGGAAGTCGCCTCCGCATGGTGTAGAAGCGCCTTCAAGGTGCATCGCCATGCGCCGATTCGCTTCCGTCCGGCCATGTCCCTCCCGGAGCCTCCGGGCCAGGGGCGTTTGCCGGTTCGGTGCATTGCCCGAGGGCGATGCGGATCGGCGTGGCCCGGGCACGCGCAGGATACAGAGGATCCCGGCAGGGACCGTTTTTGAGGATCAACTCCGTTGCAGGTACTGGTTCGCGACAACAACGTCGATCAGGCGCTCCGCGTCCTCAAGAAGAAGATGCAGCGCGAGGGCATCTTCCGTGAGATGAAGCAGCGGAAGGCCTACGAGAAGCCCTCCGTCCGTAAGGCCCGCGAGAAGGCTGAAGCCGTGCGCCGCGCCCGCAAGCAGGCCCGCAAGACCGCGATCCGTGAGGGCCTGATCGCCGCTCCGAAGCCGAAGCCCCGTTTCGGCGCCGGCGGTCCCCGTCGTCCGGGCTTCCCGTCCGCCGCGCCGAGCCAGGGTGCTCCGGCCGCCGCTCCGCAGGCCCCTGCTTCCTGAGTCCGCGCCCGGCCTTTCGCCGGGTGGGACGTCCGAATCGATCATCGAGACCCGCACCGCGACGGCGATGCGGGTCTTCGCATGTCAGGCCGCTTGGCGCAGGGTCGCCTTCTCGGCCTCGACGAGCACGTCGAGGGGGCGCCAGGGCTTGCGCATGAACCGGGCCTGCTCCGGCATCTCCATGCTGCGCGAGGCGTCGGCGCCCGAGGTGACGATCACGCGGGTCTCCGGCCAGCGCCGACCCACCGTCCGAGCGAGCGCGAGCCCGTCCATGGGGCCCGGCAGCCGCACGTCGGCGAAGAGAAGCGCCACCTGAAGATCCGGCTGCTCGAGCACGGAGATCGCGGCTTCGGCGGTCTCGCAGGCGATGACGTCGAGGTCGGTCTCCTCGAGCACGGCAGTGGCGAGATCGCGCACGGCGGGATCGTCCTCGACGACGAGCGCGATGCGGGCGTCGGACATGGCTTGTCCCATAGGGCCTCCTTCTGATCGGACGGGATGGGAACGCGAACGCGGGACGCGGTGGCCGGCACGAGCGGCGAAAGGCCTGACCGACACGGGGAAAGTACGCGGTCGGACTGACACGGCGCACTCTGCGTCAACGGCGGCCGGGGAGAATCGGTCCCGCCCGGCGGAACTTTTTTGCGACATCCTTCTCCAGCATCGGCGGAGCGGCCGGCGCTTAACGATCTGTTCACCGCCCGCGCCGGAATGTTAAAGCACGATGACGGCCCGCAGTCCTGGACCGCGACTTGCTTGGCCGTACCATGAGGATGCCCGCAGGTCCGCAGGAGCCCGTTTCCCAGCATGTGCCGCTTCCTGGCCTATAGCGGTGAGCCGGTCTTTCTCTCCGACCTCGTCTGCGCCCCGAAGCACTCGCTGGTGCACCAGTCGCTCCACGCCGACGAGGGCAAGACCGAGACGAACGGCGACGGCTTCGGCATCGGCTGGTACGGCGAGCGCGAGGAGCCCGGCATCTACCGGGATATCTCCCCGGCCTGGTCGGACGAGAACCTCGTCAACCTCTGCCGTCAGGTGCGGGCGCGGACCTTCTTCGCCCATGTGCGCGCGTCGACGGGCACCGCCACCGCGCGGCTGAACTGCCACCCCTTCGTCCATGGGCGGCACATGTTCATGCATAACGGCCAGATCGGCGGCTACCACCGCATCAAGCGCCGCATCGAGGCGCTGATCCCGGATTCGCTCTATGACAGCCGCCGGGGCACCACCGATTCCGAGGCGATCTTCCTGCTCGCCATCGCCAACGGATTGGTCTCCGATCCCGTCCGCGCCATGGCCGGCACCCTCGGCACCGTGCGCGACCTGATGAAGGCCGCCGGCATCGCCGAGCCCCTTCGCTTCACGGCGCTGCTCACGGACGGCGACACGCTCACGGCCTATCGCTGGGCCTGCGACGGGCGCCCGCCGAGCCTCTACTACCGCGAGGACGAGGCCGGCATCGTCGTGGTCTCCGAGCCCATCGACGGCTGTCGCGACGGCTGGCAGGTGGTGCCGAAGGGCGGCACGCTCCAGGCCCGCCGCGGCGAGCGGGCGGTGCTCATCGCCCCCGCCGACGGCGCCCGCAAGGGGCTCGGCCAGGGCCAGCGCATCGCGGCCTGAGGCGAACGCGGGGCGGGCATTCGCGCGGCCCGCTTGCCGGGACCGCCTCCCGGTACAGATGTCCGCCGCGACGGCCCTCGGGGCCGGGCAGGGACATGGGCCGATGTATCCGAACGTCGATCTTCACATCGCCGGAGCCTGGACCGGAGGCGGCGAGGGCCAGACCCTGCCGATCCTCAACCCCGCCACCGGCGAGGAGATCGGCCGCCTCGCGGTGGCGACCCGCGCCGATCTCGACCGGGCGCTGGAGGCCGCCGAGCGCGGCTTCGCGCAGTGGCGGCGCGTTTCCCCGAACGACCGTTCCAAGATCATGCGCAAGGCGGCCACGCTGCTGCGCGAGCGCAACGCCGACATCGCCCGGCTGATGACCCTGGAGCAGGGCAAGCCGCTGAACGAATCCGGCATCGAGACGCATGTCGCCGCCGAGATCATCGAATGGTTCGCGGAGGAGGGGCGGCGCGCCTACGGACGGGTGATCCCCGCCCGCGGCGAGGGCGTAATGCAATTCGTCCTGCGCGAGCCCGTGGGGCCGGTCGCCTGCTTCACGCCCTGGAACTTCCCGATCAACCAGGCGGTGCGCAAAATTTCCGCGGCGCTCTGCACCGGCTGCTCCGTCGTCCTGAAGGGGCCGGAGGACACGCCGGCCTCCTGCGCGGCGCTGGTGCGGGCCTTCCTCGACGCGGGCGTGCCCGGGGACGTGCTCTCCCTCGTCTACGGCGACCCGGCGGCGATCTCGGGCTACCTGATCCCGCACCCGGTCATCCGGAAGATCTCGTTCACGGGCTCCACTGCCGTCGGCAAGGAGCTCGCGGCGCTCGCCGGCCGCCACATGAAGCGGGTGACGATGGAGCTCGGCGGCCACGCCCCGGCGATCGTGTTCGAGGATGCCGACGTCGAGAAGGCCGTGAAGATTCTCGGCGGCGCCAAGTTCCGCAACGCCGGGCAGGTCTGCGTGGCCCCGACCCGCTTCCTCGTCCACGACTCCGTCTTCGACCGCTTCGTCGACGGCTTCACGACCCTGGCGAAAGGGCTGAAGGTCGGCGACGGGCTCGACGAGGCCACCACCATGGGGCCGCTCGTGCACGGCCGGCGCATCGAGGCGATGGAGGCCCTCGTCGCCGACGCCGAGGCGCAGGGCGCGACGCTGCGCACCGGCGGCAAGCGCATCGGCAACCGGGGCAACTTCTTCGAGCCGACCGTCTTCACCGAGGTGCCGCTCAGCGCCCGCCTCATGAACGAGGAGCCCTTCGGCCCGGTCGCCGCCATCCAGCGCTTCTCGCGCGACGAGGATGCGCTGACCGAGGCGAACCGCCTGCCCTACGGTCTCGCGGCCTACGCCTATACCCGCTCGGCGGAGCGGGCCGCGCTTGTGGCCGAGCGCGTCGAGACGGGGATGCTCGGCATCAACCACCACGGCCTCGCGCTGCCGGAAACACCCTTCGGCGGCGTCAAGGATTCCGGCTACGGCAGCGAGGGCGGCACCGAGGCCCTCGACGCCTACCTCGTCACCAAGTTCGTGAGCCAGGCGGCGTTCTGAGCCCCGCCGCTCAGTAGTGCGGCGGCGGCCGCTCCGGCCCTCCGCCGCCCGCACGGTCGGCGGCCTCCTCGACCTGCTCGCGCAGCGCCGCCACCTGCCGGGTGAGGCGGTCGATCACCGCCCACTGCTTGGTGAGCGCCGCGTTGAGGTCCTCGATCACCGCCTCCTGTTCTGTGAGGCGGGTCTCAACGCGGGTGAGGCGGTCGTCGTCGGGGTCATTCGCCCTCAATGCGCCTCCTCCCAGTTTTCCGCCGCCCGCGCCTCGACGGCGAGCGGCACGCGCAGCGTGATGCCGGGGGAGGGGGCCTCCTCCATCACCCGTGAGATGACGGGGAGCGCCCTCTCGACCTGATCCTCGGGGGCTTCGAAGACGAGCTCGTCGTGGACCTGGAGGAGCATCCGCACCGGCAGCTTCTCGGCTTCCAGCGCGCCCTCCATCCGGGCCATGGCGCGGCGGATGATGTCGGCGGCGGTGCCCTGGATCGGGGCGTTGATGGCCTGCCGCTCAACGGCGGCGCGCTCGCTCGGGTTGTTCGAGCGGATCTGCGGGTAGTGGCAGACGCGCCCGAACAGCGTCGTCACGTAGCCCTTGTCGCGGCAGAGCTTCTTCGTGCCCTCGATGTAGTCGCGGATGCCGGGGAATCGCTCGAAATACTGCTTGATGAAGGCCGCCGCCTCGCCCTGCGGGATGCCGAGCCGGTCGGCGAGGCCGAAGGCCGAGATGCCGTAGATGATGCCGAAGTTGATGGTCTTCGCCCGCCGCCGCAGGTCCGGCGTCATCTCCGCGAGCGGCACGCCGAACATCGCGGAGGCGGTGGCCGCGTGGATGTCGACGCCGTCCTCGAAGGCTTGGCGCAGCTGCGGGATGTCGGCCATGTGGGCGAGGATGCGCAGCTCGATCTGACTGTAATCCGCCGAGATCAGCCGGTTGCCCGGCGCGGCCACGAAGGCCCTGCGGATCTGGCGGCCCTCCTGCGTGCGCACGGGGATGTTCTGGAGGTTCGGCTCGGAGGAGGAGAGCCGGCCCGTGGTGGTGGCGGCGAGCGAGAACGAGGTGTGGACGCGCTTCGTCTCCCGGTCCGCGTGCTCCTGGAGCGAGTCCGTGTAAGTCGATTTCAGCTTGGAGAGCTGGCGGTACTCGAGAATCTTCTTCGGCAGCTCGTGGCCGGCCTGCGCCAGCTCTTCGAGGAGCGTCGCGGGCGTCGCCCACTGGCCCGAGGGCGTCTTCTTGGCGCCGGGCAGGCCCATCTTGCCGAACAGGATGTCGCCGATCTGCTTGGGCGAGCCGACCGAGAATTTCTCTCCCGCGTCCTCCTGGATCTCCTCCTCCAGGCGCACGAGGCTCTGTGCGAACCGGCTCGACAGCTCGCCGAGCATGCCGGGGTCGACGCGGATGCCCGCCATCTCCATCCGGGCGATGATCGGCAGGAGCGGCCGCTCCAAGGTCTCGTAGACGGCGACGCGCCGCTCGGCGACGAGGCGCGGCTTCATCATCCGCCAGAGCCGCAGCGTCACGTCCGCGTCCTCGGCGGCGTAGGCGGTGGCCTTGTCCAGCGGCACCTTCTCGAAGGTGATCTTGGCCCGCCCCGTGCCGGTCACGTCGGAGAAGGTGATGGGCTGGTGGCCGAGATGGCGCCGGGCGAGCTCGTCCATGCCGTGCCCGCCCTTGCCGGCGTCGAGCACGTAGGAGATCAGCATCGTGTCGTCGAAGGGCGCGACCTCGATGCCGTGGCGGGCGAGCACGACCCAGTCGTACTTGAGGTTCTGCCCGATCTTGAGGACGCCGGGGTTCTCCAGCAGCGGCTTGAGGAGCGCAATGGCCTCGGACGCCTTCAGCTGCTTCTCGACGCGCCGGTAGGTGGCGTCCTTGCCGCTGGCCCCGAACAGATCGGTCCCGGCCTCCTCCGGCTCCACGTGCTCGAGAGGGATGTAGCAGGCCCGCCCCGGCGCGGTCGCCAGCGAGACGCCGACGAGCCCGGCGCGGTGGGCATCCAGCGCATCCGTCTCGGTGTCGACGGCGACGATGCCGGCCTCCGTCGCCTCCGCGACCCAGGCGGCGAGCTGGTCCTTCGTCAGGACCGTCTCGTAGGCCGCCGTGTCGAAGGGCTTCACGCTCTCGGCGGCACGCACCGCCACGAGGTTGCCAGGGCCGGGCTCGGCGGGTCCGCGGGGTTTGGCCGCCGCGTCGGGCAGGCCGAGATCGGCGAAGGGGTCGACGTCCGGGCCCTCGCCCTCGGCCCGGTCGAAGCCACCGGCGGCGGCTTCCGGGTCCGGAGGGACGGTGTCGTCGAAGAAGGGCACGGCGTCGCTGCCGCCCTGCGCGTTGGCGTATCCGTGGGCCTTGGCGCCGGGCAGGAGGGCCGCGGTCGGCTTCACCGCCTCCGGGTCGACATGCAGCATCGCCGCGATGCGCCGGGTCAGCGTGTTGAACTCCATCGCCTTGAGGAAGCCGACGAGCCGCTCCGGGTCGGGCTCCGGCAGGCGCAAATCGTCGAGGGGCACCGGCACCGGCACCGCCTCCTCCAGCGCCACGAGCCGGCGGGAGAGGCGGGCCTGGTCGATGTTGGCGAGCAGCGTCTCCCGGCGCTTCGGTTGCTTGATCTCGCCCGCCCGCTCCAGCAGCCCTTCGAGGCTGCCGAACTCCTTGATCAGGGCGGCCGCCGTCTTGAGACCGATGCCGGGGACGCCGGGCACGTTGTCGGAGGTGTCGCCGATCAGCGCCAGGGCGTCGCCGATCTGGTCGGGCTGAAGACCCTCCCATTTCGCCACGATGGCGTCCCGGTCGAGGTTGCGCTCGGGGCGGTAGCCGGGCTTGCCCTTGGCGCCGGACTCGAAATCGTAGAAGCGGATGCGCTCGCCGACGAGCTGCATCAGGTCCTTGTCGGAGGAGACGATGATGACCTCGGCACCCCGCGCCTCGGCCTGCCTCGCGTAGGTGGCGATGAGGTCGTCGGCCTCGTAGCGCTCCAGCTCCACCGCGTGCAGGCCGAAGGCGCGCACCGCCTCGCGCATCAACGGCATCTGCTTCTTCAGGTCCTCCGGCGCGTCGGGGCGGTGGCCCTTGTAGTCCGGGAACATCTCCTTGCGGAACGAGCCCTCGGACTTGTCGAAGACGATGCCGAGATGGCTCGGCCGCACCCCGGCCGCGCCCTCCTGCACGAACTGGGCGATCTTGGTGCAGAACAGGCGCACGGCGCCGGTGGGCATGCCGTCGGAGGGGCGGAAGTTGTACTTGTCCCCGTCCTTGGTGTTCATCGACTGGAAGAAGGCCCGGAAGATGAAGGACGAGCCGTCGACGAGGATCACCCGGTCGCCGGCGCCGACCGGCGCTCCGGCGGCCTCGTCAGTCTTCTTCTTGTTCATCGACGCGACCGTTTCGTAGGCGGGGCCCTCTCTCTACCGGGCGCGGGCGGTGCGCGCTACGCCGCCAGCTCGGCCCCGAGCTCGGCGATCCGGCGCAGATCCCCGACGAAGGCCGCGTAGGCCTCCGCCTTCGCCTCGTCCGGCAGGCGCAGCAGGTAGGAGGGGTGGACGGTGATGTAGCCGTGGAAGCGGTTGCCCTGCCGGTCGAACCGGAAGGGACCGCGGGCGCGGGTGATCGGGATCTGCTTGCCGGTGAGCGCCAGGACGGCGGTCGCGCCGAGCGCCACGACCAGCTTCGGCCCCACGAGCTCCAGCTCCTTGTCGAGCCACCAGCGGTAGTGGCTGACCTCGCCGGCGGTCGGCTTCTCGTGGATCCGCCGCTTGCCACGCAGGGTGAACTTGAAGTGCTTCACCGCATTCGTGACATAGGCCTCCCCGCGGTCGATGCCGGCCTCCTCCGCGGCGCGGGTGAAGAGCATCCCCGCCGGGCCGACGAAGGGGCGGCCCTTCAGATCCTCCTGGTCGCCGGGCTGCTCGCCGACGAAGGCCAGCGTCGCGCCGACCGGGCCCTCGCCGAGGACGGCCTGGGTGGCGCCGGGCACCAGGGGCTCGGCCTTGCGGATGATCGCGTTCAGCGCCTCGAGGCTCTTCGGCTCGTCGTCGAACATGGCGGCGACGGCCTTGGCGGGTTCGCGCTTTGCGGGCATCGCGGGGCTCCTCTCGATCATCTCGACGGTGCGGCCCGCCGCCGCCCGGACGAGGGCGGGAATGGCGAGCGTCTCGGGCATGTTGTGCCAGTACTTGCGCGGCATCTCGGCCCGCATGGCCCTCAGGTTGGTGCGGGCCGGGTTGAAGGTGCTCTCGTAGTAGTCCCGCCAGCCGGCCTCGAAGCCGTCGCCCTCCGGCACGTCCTCCCGGCGGCCGGGCGGTCCGAAGCTCAGGCTGTTCCCGTCCCAGCGCGCGGAGCCGTCGGGCGTCAGGATCGACCAGCGCAGCGAGCGGAAGCGGTCCACGAAGAAGCCCGCCGCCGCGACGAGGATGTGGTGCTCCGGCTCGAACCACGCGGCGAAGCGCTCCGTTCCCGTGTCCTGGACTCGCCGGAACCGAAGAAAGGCGTGCATCTTGTGGAGGTCGCGCCCCACGGCCTTGCGCATCAGCCAGAGGCGATGGACGAGCGGGTCGCTCGCGACCTCCATCAGGCCGCGCTCGCCGTGTGTCAGCCGCCAGATCAGGGCGTAGAGCAGGGCGTAACGTTCCGGATCCCGGTGCTGCGCGGCGAGCCCGATCGTCTCGGTCGCCGCCTTCGGCAGGATCAGCGGCGGAGCTTCGGCGAGCGCTTCGGCGGCTCCGAACAGCTCCGGCGCGCCGGCCACCGTCCAGGCGATCCGCTCCGGTGGGACGCCTGCGCCGACGAGGCGGCGGGCCGCGCTTCGGAAGCCGGCGAGATCGGCGCCCGGCGCCAGGGCGACGCTCTGGACCATGGGCCTCGCGGCGGTCTCGGCGGGCGCACCCATCAGAACAGCGTCAGCTGCTGCACCGGCTCGGCGAGCCGCGCCCGGAGATCGAGCCGATCGGTCAGGTGGGTCGGCCGGTGGTCGGCGGCGACGAGGAAAGGCCGGGCCCGCTTCAAGGCCGAGGTCAGGCGGCCGACATCCTCCAGGCGCAGGCTCGTGTGCCGGCGCGCCGCGACGATGCGGTCGACCGCCCGCGCCCCGAGGCCGGGGACCCGCAGGAGCATCTCCCGGTCGGCCCGGTTCACGTCGACGGGAAACCTCTCGCGGTGGCGAAGCGCCCAGGCGAGCTTCGGGTCGACGTCGAGGGGCAGCATGCCGTCCTCGGCCGCGTCCGCGACCTCGGCCGCCGAGAAGGAATAGTACCGGAGCAGCCAGTCCGCCTGATACAGGCGATGCTCGCGGGCGAGCGGCGGGGGCTTCGGCGGCAGGATCGCGGAGCCCTCGGGAATCGGGCTGAAGGCCGAGTAATAGACCCGCTTCAGCCCGACCGAATCGTAGAGATGCGCGCTGCGGGCGATCAGGGACGTATCCGTCGTGGCGTCCGCCCCGACGATCACCTGCGTCGACTGTCCGGCCGGCGAGAACCGTCGCTTCTCGGCCTTGGCCTCGAGGATGCGCTCGCCGATCTGCGCCATCGCGCCTTGGATCGAGGCGCCGTCCTTCTCCGGCGCGAGGCGCTCCAGGCTCTCCTCCGTGGGCAGCTCGATGTTGATCGAGAGCCGGTCGGCGTAGAGCCCCGCCTCCTCGATCAGCCAGGGGCTCGCCTCGGGGATCGACTTGAGATGGATGTAGCCGCGGAAGCCGTGATCGCGGCGAAGCGACTTCGCCACCCGCGTCAGCAGCTCCATGGTGTGGTCGGGGGAGCGGATGATGCCCGAGGAGAGGAACAGCCCCTCGATGTAGTTGCGCTTGTAGAACTCGACCGTGAGGGTCACGACCTCCTCGACCGTGAAGCGCGCACGCCGCACGTTCGAGGAGCGCCGGTTGATGCAGTAGGCGCAGTCGAACAGGCACCAGTTCGTCAGCAGGAGCTTCAGGAGCGAGACGCAGCGCCCGTCCGGCGTGTAGGCGTGGCAGATGCCGGCGCCCGTGGTCGAGCCGAGCCCGTCCTTCCCGGCGCTGCGCTTGGGCGCGCCGGAGGACGCGCAGGAGGCGTCGTACTTCGCCGCATCCGCCAGGATGCGCAGCTTCTTTGAGAGCGCCTCGTCCATCGAACGAAACAGGAACATTTTTTCGGGGGCGAAGGCAAGCGGAGCCGCTGAAGCGTCGCCAGCGGCCGATCGCCACGCCACCTCTGAGCGTCGCTTTACTCCTCCGCGTCGATGACGGTGCGGGCGAGGCCGTAGCGGAAGCCGGCGCGGGCCATGGCGGCGAGGTCGCGCTCCCGGTGCTCGGCCCGCTTCTCCGGCAGGCGGTAGGGACCGAGCCGGCGGCGGCGGGCCAGGGCATGGGCGGCGGCGAGCTCGGCGGTGCCGGTGTCTTCGGCGGACGCCTCGCTCTCCTCCGCTTGGAGCGCGCCCTCGATCACCTCCGGCGCCACGCCCTTGGCAGCGAGCTTCGCGGCCACACCCCGGCGAGAGGTGCCTCGCCGCCGCAGGGTGGCGAGGCGGGCGGCGGCGAAGCGGGCATCGTCCACGAGGCCGCCCTCGACGGCCTTGCGCACGACGGCCTCGATCATCCCGTCGAAGGCGTCAGCCTCCTCGCCGCGCGCCCGCGCCCGCTTGAGGACGCGCCGCGTCAATGTCCGCCGCAGCATCTCCGAAGAGGCGCTGTAGCGCTCGAGATAGTGGAGTGCCGCCCGCTCGAGATAGGCGGCCGTGACCGGACCCGGCACCCGTGCCGGTCCGGGACCTGCAACATTTTCGCGCATCACCGGTTCTTCACGATTGGGCCAGGTTTTCCGCCCATAAATTCGTCATGGCAATGGCTCCACGCGGGAGACGCCGGGATGCGCCGCCGGGGATCTTGGTGAGACGGGACTGGCTCCTGATCGTGCTCGCCCTGGCGCTCGCCGCGAGCGCGGCGGCGGTCGTCTACCTGTCGCGGCCCACGGTCCTGACCGTCGCCGTCGGGCCTCGCGACGGCCCGGAGGCCGGCCTCCTTGAGGCCTATGCCAAGGCCCTGAGCCGGGCGCGGGAGGACGTGAGGCTCAAGCTCGTCCACTACGACGACGTGCGCGACAGCGCCGCCGCGCTCCAGTCCGGCAAGGCCGACCTCGCGGTCGTGCGGCCGGACGTGCTGATGCCCGAGAACGGCCTGACCATCGCCATCCTCCACGACGAGGCCCTGGTGATCGCGACGCCCGATGCCAGCGACATCGACGGCTTCTCCGACCTCGCCCGCAAGCGCCTCGGCGTGGTCGAGCGCCACTCCGCCGACGCGGCCTTCATCACCAACCTGCTGGGCTTCTACGATCTCGCCGCCTCCGCGGGCGAGACGGCTCCGGACCGGCCGGCGGGCGCCAGTCCCGTGACCCTGGTGCCGCTCCAGCCCTCGGAGGTCACGGCGGCCATCGCCGAGAAGCGCGTCGACGCGGTGGCGGTGATCGCGAGCCCCGCTTCGAAGGCCGCCGCGAGCATGGTGCGCGCCGTCGAGGCCGGCGCGCCGGATCGCAAGGCGAGCCTCGTCGCGGTGCCGGACGGCGACGCCATCCTGCAGCGGCTGCCGGAGCTTCAGGTCGTGACGATCCCCGCCGGCACCTTCGGCGGCCGGCCGAAGCGTCCCGAGGAGGACGTGAAGACCATGGGCGCCTCCTATCGCCTGATGGCGCGGGGGCAGGTGAGCCGCGTCACCGTGGCCTCGGTCACGCAGCACCTGTTCGAGTGGCGCTCGAAGCTCGCCTCGGCGGCGCCGATCGCCAAGCTGATGAAGGCGCCTGAGTTCGACACCACCGTCGCGGCGACCTCCGCCCGGCTCCCGAATCATCCGGGCGCCGTCGACTATTTCGAGCGCGAGCAGCAGACGTTCCTCGACCGCTACGAGGATTACATCTACCTGCTCGCCTTCTTCGGCGGCACCATCGGCTCCGGCGTCGCCTGGGTTGGGCAGAGGCTGGCCCGGCAGCGGCGTCAGCGGATCGACGTGGTTCTCGACCGGCTGATCGAGTTGATGCGGGAGATCCGGGCGGCGACCACGAAGGCCGAGCTCGATGCGCTCGCGCAGGAGACCGACGCCCTCGTCGCCGACGTGGTGCGCTACGCCCGCGAGCGGAGCCTCGACAACCGCACCCTGAGCGCGCTGATTCTCTCGATCGACGCGGCGCAGGGCGCGATCCTCGACGGGCGCCGGCGGATCGGTGATGCGCCCGTCCACGCCGCGCCGGCGCGGCCGCGGATGGCGCGCCTGATGGCGATGAAGCTGCCTGCTGCGGAGTGAGAGGTCGTCGTCGCGACCGCCTCCAGCGCTCGCACTTCCGGGCATCCGGCCATTGGCGCCGGGACGGCGAAGTTCTGCGAGAAGCTTCGAAACGTGCGTAAACGGGCGGCAGCCGGGCTTTAATCCCTCACATTCGTGCGGGAGACTAAAAATATTCCGATTGCCAATGGGAACCTCAGAACGAATAATATATTAGCTCGCCTTTCCATCTGCTGACGCAAAAGTCGGCGGCGGCGAGCGTTCATTTGGGTGAAGTCCAAACAAGGGACCGGCCCAGGATATGCCGTACGCCTTCGCGGAGGCAGAGGAGACGCCCGTGACAACAGTAACCGCCGCTCGAGCGGACGCCACAACTTCGTCTGGCCGCTGGGTACAGCTCGGCCTCGGCGTCGTCTGCATGGTCGCCGCCGCGAACATCCAATACGCCTGGACGCTTTTCGTCCCCGAAATTCAGAAGACGTTCGGCTGGGAGCGCGCCGCGATCCAGCTCGCCTTCACGATCTTCGTCATCTCGCAGACTTGGCTCACGCCCGTCGCGGGCTACTTCATCGACCGGTACGGCCCGAACAAGGTCGTCATGTTCGGCGGCCTGATGACCGGCCTCGCCTGGATCATCAACTCCTACGCCGGCTCGCTCTCGGGCTTCTACCTCGGCGCCATCGCGGGCGGCATCGGCGTCGGCTGCGTCTACGCCTGCTGCGTCAACAACGCCCTCAAGTGGTTCCCTGATCGTCGCGGTCTGGCGGTGGGCCTCACGGCCGGCGGCTATGGCGCGGGCTCGGCCCTCACCATCCTCCCGATCGCCAACACCATCGCCACCAGCGGCTACCAGCAGGCGTTCTTCACCTTCGGCCTGATCCAGGGCGCGGTGATCCTGCTCGCCGCCATCGGCATGCGCGCCCCGGGCAAGGACGAGGTCAAGTTCTCGAGCACCGTTCTCCAGTCCCGCCGCGACTACACCCTCAAGGAGGCCCTCAACACGAAGGTCTTCTACGTGATGCTGCTGATGTTCACCTGCACGGTGACCGGCGGTCTCATGGCGGTGGCCCAGCTCGGCGTCATCGCCGAGGACCTCGGCGTGAAGAACTTCAAGGTCAACCTGTACTTCTTCGCCATGGCGGCGCTGCCCTTCGCTCTGATGCTCGACCGCATCCTGAACGGCATCTCCCGCCCCCTCTTCGGCTGGATCTCCGACAAGATCGGCCGCGAGAAGACGATGTTCATCGCCTTCACGATGGAGGGTATCGGCATCATCGCGCTCGGCACCTTCGGTCATAACCCCTGGGCCTTCGTGATCCTGTCGGGCATCGTGTTCCTGGCCTGGGGCGAGGTCTACTCGCTCTTCTCCGCCACGGCCGCCGACACCTTCGGCTCCAAGCACATCGGCAAGATCTACGGCGTGCTCTACTGCGCCAAGGGTATCGCCGCCCTGCTCGTCCCGATCGGCAACCTGCTGATGCAGGCGACCGGCACTTGGTCGAGCGTGCTCTACACGGTGGCGGCGATGGACATCTTCGCGGCGATGCTGGCGGTCACGGTGCTCCGGCCGATGCTGATCAAGCACCACGCCTCCAACGGCCAGACCATGGCGACCGGCGGCGGCCACTGAGCCGAGCCTCTCTCCCGGCGCCCGGTCTCGGGTCCGCCGGGAGGGTTCTCCGAGAACGAAAGAGGCGGCGTCCGCATCGCGGGCGCCGCCTCTTCGCATTCACGGGAGCTGGCTTGTGGGGAGCCGGCTCGTGGGAGGGGGCGAGGGGCTCAGGCCGCCTCCTCCGGCTCCGGCCCCCGCGTGACGTCGAGCCCGCGTCCGAGTCCTTGCGGCGGCCCGACCTCAACCGGCTGGCCCGTGCGGGCGGCCTCGTAGATCGCCTCCATCAGCACCTGATCCTGAAGGCCTTCCTCGCCGGGCGTGCGCGGGCGGATGTCCTCGATCACGCAGCGGGCGAAATGGTCGATCTCCAGGGCGAACTGGTTTTTGGCGCCGAGCACCCGCTCGTCGCTCGACACCGCCTTGCCGTCCCGGTGGCGGACGTAGAGCCGCTGGCCCTCGTAGGCGAAGGCATTCTCCAGCACGATGTCCGCCGCGGGCGTATGGACGCTCATGCGGCGGGCCTCGTGGATGCCGTAGCTCGTCAGGCACTGCGCCACGAGGCCGGAGGGGAAGCGCAGGGAGAAGGTGACGCTCTCCTCGACCTCGCGGAACTTCGGGTCGCCCTCCGGCGAGGTGACGTGCGCTTGCACGGAGACCGGCTCCTCGCCGGTGAGCGCGCGGATGCCGTTGAGGCAGTAGAGCCCGATATCGGGGAGCGCGCCGCCGCCGGCGAGCGCCTTGCGCAGCCGCCACTGCTCCGGCAGCCCGGAGGTCTGGCCGTTGACCGCCTGGACGAAGCGCGCCTTGCCCATCGTGCCGGAGCGGACGAGGCCGGCGAGAGCGCGGTTGTAGGGCTCGTACTGGCAGCGATAGGCGATCATGAGCTTCACGCCCGCCTCGCGGCAGGCGGCGACCATCTCCCGCGCCTCGGCGGAGGAGACCGCCATCGGCTTCTCGCAGAGCACGTGCTTGCCGGCCTTGGCGGCCGCGAGCACGTCCCGGTGATGAAGGGCGTTCGGCGTGACGACGTAGACCGCCCGCACCCTTCCATCCGACTTCAGCCGTTCCCAGTCTCCGTATCCGTAGACCGCGTCCTCGGGCAGCCCATGCTGGGCGGCCACGAGCCTTGCCTTCTCGGGGCTTCCCGACATCACCGCCGCGAGCCGCGCCCGCTTCGATTGTCCGAGCGCCGGCAGGATCTCCTCGAGGCTCAGGCGGCCGAGGCCGACGACGCAGATCCCGACCCGCTTCCCGGGCGGCAGCGGCGCCGGCGGGGGCGGCGGCGGACGGTCGCCCTCGCCGCGCCAGTTCGGGAAGACCACGCGGCCGCCCTGCACGGCGCCGGTATCGGCGGGCACGGCGGGGCCGGGCGGTCCGCCCTGTGCGGCGGCACCCCGGCTCGCCATCGCGATCGCCGCCCCCGTCAGGCCGGCGCCGCCGGCCCGCAGCAGCCGGCGCCGTGAGAGGGCGGTGTCGTCGCGTGAGTCGTTGTCCGGCATCGGCAGCCTCGCGGGAGCGTTTCGGGAGGGGATCGTCCCTGGCGAACGCCACCGGCATCGATGGCGTTCCTGAGGCGCGATGCCGCCCGGCCGCTCGACCTACGGGGGCGGGTCCGGCGCCTCGACCTCGCCCTTGCGCTGGAGCTGAAGGGCCACGAACCAGCACAGCGACGCCCAGGCCGCCCCCATGCACCAGCCGGCGACGACGTCGCTCGGCCAGTGGACGCCGAGATAGATCCGGCTCGCCCCGACCAGCAGCGTCATGGCCACGCCGATGGTGAGCGCCAGCGCCTTCACCCTCCGCGACGGGTCGATGCGCGCGAGCAGGATCGCCAGGGTCAGGTAGGCCACCGCCGACATCATGGCGTGGCCGCTCGGGAAGCTCGCGGTGAACACTTCCATGCCGTGGGGCACGAGGTCGGGCCGCGGGCGGGCGTAGAAGCCCTTGAGAAGCGTCGAGACGATCTCGCCGCCGCCGACCGCCGCGATCACGAACCATCCGATCCGCTGGCGGCCGGAGAGAATCAGGTAGGCGGCGACCGACACCGTCAGGAAGACGATGGTGAAGACGCTGCCGAGCCCGGTGATGTCGCGCATCGTCTCCTCGAGCCAGGGCGGCCCGATCGGATCGGAGAGGTCGGCGGGATTGCGCAGGGCGACGAGGATCTTGCGGTCGAGCGCCGCCGTCGAGCCCTCGCCGACCTCGTCGGCCAGGTAGAAGAAGCCGTAGCCGAGGGTGCTCGCGACGAGCAGCGCCGCCAGCGGGCCGATCTCGTTGAGCCGCAGGCGGCGCCAGGCTCCGGCGGCGTGCCCGGCGAGTGCGTGGCCCGGCAGCCTGCTGAGGCGTGAGTGGGCGTCCATCAGCGGTTCTCCCCGAATCGCAGGCGCCCGCGCGGCTCCCAGGGCCCGCCGAGGTAGCGCCAGAGCAGCAGGGCCGGCGCCGTGAAGCGGAACGGCACGAACTCCGCCTGCAGGGCCGCGTGAAGCGCGCGGGCCTCGGCCGGATCGACCTTGTTCTGGACCGTGACGTGCGGGCGCCAGCCCTGCGCGTCCTGCGCCGTCAGCCGCCCCGCGAACAGGCCGGCGATGCGCCCCCGCAGCGCCGCCAGCGCCGGGCTCTCGAGGACGTAGGCGACGCCGCGCCCGGTGAAGCGGACGCCCGTCACCGCCACCTCCGGGGGCGCCTCGGCCCGCGCCAGGGCGCTGCCGGCCTCCAGGATGCCGCGCTCGTCCTCGCCGGGCAGGTAATGGAACAGGGTCGCGTGGGCGGGGATGTGGTTGCGGGCGGCCGGGAAATGCCGCTGCCGCAGGGCATCGAAGCGCGCGAAGGTCCCGGAATCCATCTCCAGGGTCAGGATCAGGGGCGGCGCCTCGGGAAGCGGAGGGGGTGCGGTGTCGGCCATGGTGCGCCGGGAAAGATGGCGCCCGAACGGCCGAGTTCCAGCCGTGCCCGGAAATGCTCTACAGAGCCCGGCGATGATCGGATGGCGCAAGCGCTGGGGCACGGTCCATGCCGGCCGGGACGGGTGGCTCTTCCTGACGGGAGGGAGCAACCGCGTCATGGACCAGTACGGTGGGGGCCTGCGCCGCTGGTGGCACCTGCGCGCCTGGGCGCGGCTGATCGAGGCGCGGGGCCGGCGGGCGGCCCGCTCCGGCATCCGCTGCCTGCACGTGATCGTGCCCGAGAAGCTCTCGGTCTACGAGGACCTGACGGTCGACCTTCCCTACGATCCCGCCCGCGCCTCGACGCGCCGGCTCGCCCGGCGGCTCGCCCGCGCGCCGGCCTATCTCGACCTGCTCGGGCCCTTCCGGGCCGCCCGCCACGCGGGGCCGCCCCTCTACCTGAGGACGGACACCCACTGGACGCTCGACGGCTGCTACCTCGCCTATACGCAGATCATGCGGGCGCTCGCGGCGGTGCCGCCGCCGGACCTCGCGGAGCGCCCGCGCTTCGAGGCGGAGCGCCTGATGGATCTCGGCGGCAAGGTGCCGGGCCGGCCGCTGGAGACCGTCGCCCACTGGGACCTCCAGCGCGACGCGGTGCGCGTCCATTCCGGGGCGCTGGTGGCGGCCTACGAGGCGGAGGGCCGCGCCGAGGCGCTCCATGTCGGCGCCCACGTCGTCTACCGCAACGCGTCGCCCGGCGCCGATCCGCGCCGGGTGGTGCTGTTCGGCGATTCCTACGCGCATTTCACGCCGATCCTGCTCACCGGCCTGCTGGCGGAGAGCTTCGCGGAGGTGCACTTCGTCTGGTCGGCCAATCTCGACTGGGACTACATCGAGCGCGTGCGGCCGGACATCCTGCTTTTCGAGCTCGCCGAGCGCTTCCTGGCGCGGCTGCCGCGGGACGACTACAGCGTCGAGGCGGCCCGGCGCGCGCCGGGCTGACTACTCCGTGACGTTGCCGATGCGCAGGTCCTCGGCGGCACGGTCGAGATCCATCGCCGCATAGTTCGGCGGCACCGCCGTGATCGCCAGCGCGGCCACGAGCAGGGCGGCGAGGCCCATCAGCACCAGGGTCGTCTGGTGGGGCCGCTGGCGTCTGGCATGGATGAGGGCGCAGCCGGCCGTGAACAGCGCCGCCTCGGCGAGGGGGATGCTCAGCGCGATGGCCATCTCTCGGGTCCTGTTTCCGAATCCGGTCTGCGGTCTCGACAACGCCGCCGCGGGTGCAGCGTTCGCATCTCTCAGGTCGTCACGCTTACCGCGGCCGCCGATCTCCGCAAGACCGGCGCCACGACGGTGACGCAACCGTGCCCTCGACGCAGCGCAGGCGCGCCTTAGATCGAGCCCATGCGCCCGACCGTCTTCGCCATCGTCCTCCTCTGCGCGTCGCTTCCGCTCGCCGGCCCCGCCGGGGCGCAGACGGCCGTCAAGCTCCAGGGAACCTGCGAGCGGCTGGTCATCGCCGACCAGGATGCCGGCGCGGCCTGCGACGGGACCCTCTCGAACCTGGTCTCGCGCAACCGCACGAGCTTCGACTTCACGACGAAGGACGGGCGCAGCCTCAGCTTCTCCGGCAACGGCTTCCAGCAGGAGCGCACCGAGGAGACCGATCCGCTCCAGCCGATCAACCTCGTCGTCACCGGCAGCCGCACCGGTGAGGGCGTCGCCCAGACCACGGCGCTCGCCATCGGAGCCTGCCGCTTCACCACGCCCGAGCCCGGCCGCACCGGCATCCTCTGCGAGGCGAAGAGCCCCGACGGCAAGCTCTACGCGGGAAGCTTCAACACCGCCGCGAAGCCGGCAACGGGGGCGACGTCCCCCTGAAGTTCGAGGTCCGGCCAAGCTTCGCCGCCGGGCTGGTCAGGACCGGCCGACGGTACCATGTTACGCAGGCTCTGGGCCGGTGCCCGGACCGGCCCGAACGCGGCCTGTGAAGAACGGCCCCGCGCCCGCGAGGACAACATGCTCAACGAAGCCAGCGTATCCGGCTCGCCGGCAGGCGCTCCCGAGGCGGTGAAGGACGTCACCACCGCGAGCTTCCGCCAGGACGTGATCGCCGAATCGATGAAGCGCCCGGTGCTGGTCGATTTCTGGGCGCCCTGGTGCGGGCCCTGCAAGCAGCTCGCCCCGGTCATCGAGAAGGCCGTGGCCGCGACGGGCGGCGCGGTCGCCCTCGTCAAGATGAACATCGACGAGCATCCCTCGATCGCAGGCCAGCTCGGCATCCAGTCGATCCCGGCCGTCGTCGCCTTCGATCGCGGCCAGCCCATCGATGCCTTCATGGGCGCGCAGCCGGAATCGCAGGTGAAGGCCTTCGTCGAGCGCCTCGCCGGCCCCTCGGGCCCGAGCCAGATCGACACGCTGATGGAGGAGGCCGCCCGCCTCGTCGGCGAGGGCGACCTGCCCGGCGCCTCGGAGATCTACGCCGCCGTGCTCGGCCAGGAGCCCGACAACGTCGCGGCGCTCGCCGGCCTCGCCAAGATCCAGCTCGATGCCGGCGAGATCGAGAACGCACGGCAGGTGCTGGCCATGGTGCCGGAGGCGAAGGCTAACGATCCGGTGCTGGCCGGCGTGCGCGCCGCGCTGGAGCTTGCCGAGCAGGCAGCCTCCCTCGGCGATCTCGGCGCCCTCCAGGCGGAGGTCGACCGCAACCCGGACGCGCATCAGGCCCGGTTCGATCTGGCGCTCGGCTTCAATGCCCGCAACGAGCGGGACGCGGCCGTCGACCAGCTCGTCGAGATCGTGCGCCGCGACCGGACCTGGAACGAGGACGGCGCGCGCAAGCAGCTCCTTCAGTTCTTCGAGGCCTGGGGACCGATGGACCCGGCCGCGATCCGCGGACGGCGCAAGCTCTCGACGCTCCTGTTCTCCTGACGGAGCGCGCCCCGAGGGAGGCATCATGAGCACGCATGCGGGCTACAAGGGCCCGGCCGACTGCCCGGCAGTGATCCCCGTGTTCCCGCTGCCCGGCGCCCTGCTGCTGCCGCGGGGGCAGATGCCGCTCAACATCTTCGAGCCGCGCTACCTCGCCATGGTGGACGACGCGCTGCGGGGCGACCGCATCATCGGCATGATCCAGCCGGACGCCGAGGGCGGCGGCGCGCCGATGGCGCCGAAGCTTTACCGGGTCGGTTGCGCCGGCCGCCTGACCCAGTTCGCGGAGACGGGCGACGGACGCTACCTCATCCAGCTCACCGGAGTCGCCCGCTTTCGCATCGAGAGCGAGCTGGCGACGACGACCGCCTATCGCCGCTGCCAAGTCTCCTATGACGCCTTCCCGACCGATTTCGAGGCGCGGGCCGGCGAGGAGGCCGTGGACCGCGAGGGCGTGCTCGACGCCCTGCGCAAGTTCGTCGATTCGAACGAGCTGAAGGTCGACTGGGCCGGCATCGACGAGGCCCCGAACGAGGCCCTCGTCAACGCGCTGTGCATGATGAGCCCCTTCGGCGTCCGCGAGAAGCAGGCGATGCTGGAGGCGATGGACCTCAAGACCCGCGCGGAGGTCTTGATCGCGGTCACCGAAATGGAGTTGGTGCGCGGCGGCGGCTCGGGCTCCGAGCCGACCCTTCAGTGACCGGGAGCTGAGAGAGATGTCAGACGAGACCAACCGCCCCGTCGAGGCGACCCGCGTCGACCCGAAGCTCCTCGAGATCCTGGTCTGTCCCCTGACCAAGGCGACGCTGGAATACGACGCCGATCGCCAGGAGCTGATCAGCCGCCAGGCCAAGCTCGCCTATCCGATCCGCGACGGCATCCCGATCATGCTGCCGGAGGAGGCGCGCCCGCTCACCGACTGAGCGGACGCGAACCCGGTCAGGCCGCCACGGCCGGATGCGCGTGGCGGGCGTAGAGGAACTCCAGCACCTCCGCCCGGCAATGGGTGTAGGTCGGGTCCTCGACGAGCTCCAGGCGCTTGCGCGGCCGGGCGAGCGGCACCGGCAGGATCTCGCCGATGGTCGCGGCGGGCCCGTTCGTCATCATCACGATGCGGTCGGAGAGCAGCACGGCCTCGTCCACGTCGTGGGTGATCATGATGACGGTGTTCCGCAGCCGCACCTGGATCTCCATGAGCTGATCCTGGAGATGGGCGCGGGTCAGCGCGTCGAGCGCCCCGAACGGCTCGTCCATGAGCAGCACTGTCGGCTCCATGGCGAGCGCCCGGGCGATGCCGACGCGCTGCTTCATGCCGCCGGAGATCTCGTGCGGGCGCTTGTCGGCGGCGTGCATCATGTTCACGAGCGCGAGGTTGTGCTCGATCCAGGCGGCGCGCTCCGCGCGGCTCTTCTTGCCGGCGAGCACCTTGTCGACGGCGAGCGCCACGTTCTCGCGCACCGTCAGCCAGGGCAGCAGCGAGTGGTTCTGGAACACCACTGCCCGCTCCGGGCCGGGGCTCGACACCTCCTTGCCGTCGAGGAGGACGGCGCCGGTCGAGGCCTTAAGCAGCCCGGCGACGATGTTGAGGACCGTCGACTTGCCGCAGCCCGAATGGCCGATGATCGAGACGAACTCGCCCTTCGATATCTTGAGGTTCACGTCCCGCAGCACCTCGCTGGTGCGGCCGCCGCGGGTGAAGCTGATGCCGACCTGCGAGAGGTCGAGATGGGCGGGGGATGCCGTCATGATGCTCTCCCTCAGGCTGCGCTGGTGCCGCGGGTGACGAGGCGGCCGAGGCCGGCCACCACGCGGTCGAGGAGGAAGCCGATCGCGCCGACATAGACGAGCGCGACGATGATCTCGGAGATGTGCGAGGAGTTCCAGGCGTCCCAGATGAAGAACCCGATGCCGACGCCGCCGATCAGCATCTCCGCCGCGACGATCGCGAGCCAGGACAGGCCTACGCCGATGCGCAGCCCGGTGAAGATGTAGGGCGCGGCCGACGGCAGCATGATCTTCCAGAAGAACTCGATCGGGTTCAGCCGCACCACCGCGGCGACGTTGCGGTAGTCCTGCGGGATGTTGCGGATGCCGACTGCGGTGTTGATGATGATCGGCCAGACCGAGGTGATGAAGATCACGAAGATCGCCGAGGGCTGGCCGTCGCGGAAGGCGGCGAGCGACAGCGGCAGCCAGGCGAGCGGCGGGATCGTGCGCAGCACCTGGAAGATCGGGTCGAGGCCGCGCATCGCCCATTCCGACTGCCCGACGAGGGTGCCGAGCAGGATGCCGACCACGGTGGCGATGGCGAAGCCCACCGCCACGCGCTTCAGGCTCGCCAGGATGTGCCAGAACAGCCCCTTGTCGGTGCCGCCGTTGTCGAAGAACGGGTTGGCGATGACGTCCCAGGCGTCGGTCAGCACCCGCGAAGGGGCGGGCAGGCCGGCGCCCGGCCGGTTGCAGGCAAGCTCCCAGAACAGCAGGAACAGGGCGAGGACCACGACCGGGGGAACGATCCGGGCAAGGACGCCCCTGATCCGGGCCATGGTGACGAGCGGGGCGCGGGCCGGCTTGGCGGCGGCTTCGCTGCGGGCGGTGCCGAGGGTGGCGGCGGGACTGGCGGCCATCACGCGATCCTCTTGATGCCGAGGCTGGCGAGGTAGGCGGCCGGATCGGCGGGGTCGAAGACCTTGCCGTCGAACATCGTCTCCTTGCCGCGGGAGGTGGAGGTCGGCACGCTCGAGACGCCGAGCGTCTTGGCGGCCTCGCGCCAGAGGTCCTCGCGGTTGACCTTGCCGATGAGCGCCTTGGTGTCGGTGGTCGGCTCGAACTTGCCCCAGCGCATCCCCTCGGTGAGGAACCAGAGGTCGTGGCTCTGGTAGGGATAGGCGGCGTTGTCGGCCCAGAACTTCATGATGTGCGGGCTGTTCTCGACGACGCGGCCGTCGCCGTAGTCGAAGCGGCCCTTCATCCGGTCCGTCACGTCGGCGACGGGCACGTTGATCCACTGGCGCTTGGCCACGATGCCGGCGAGCTCGTCGCGGTTCTCCGGCTTGTCGCACCACTGCTGGGCTTCCATCACCGCGAGCAGCAGCGCCTTGGCGGCGTTCGGGTACTTGTCGACCCAGGCGGCGCGGAGCGCGAAGGACTTCTCGGGGTGGTTGTTCCAGAGCTCGCCCGTGGTCAGCGCCGTGTAGCCGATGCCCTGATTGATGAGCTGTGCGTGCCAGGGTTCGCAGACGCAGAAGCAGTCCATGGTGCCGACCTTCATGTTCGCCACCATCTGCGGCGGCGGCACGACGATCGTCTCCATGTCCTTGTCCGGGTCGATGCCGGCGGCGGCGAGCCAGTAGCGGATCCAGAGGTCGTGGTTGCTGGCTGGGAAGGTCATCGCCGCCTTCACCGTCTTGCCGGAGGCCTTCTTGCGTTCGATGGCCGCCTTGAAGGACTTGGCGTCGACGGTGACCTTGTCGGGCGCGTACTCCTTGGCCACCGAGATGCACTGGCCGTTCAGGTTCAGGCGGCCGAGGATATACATCGGCGTCGGGACGTTGTTCTGCGTCACCTTGCCGGCGCTGATGAGGTACGGCATCGGCGTCAGGATGTGGGCGCCGTCGATGCCGTTGCCCTCGGAGCCGAGCACGAGATTGTCGCGGGTGGTGCCCCAACTCGCCTGCTTCATCACCTCGACGTCGGGCATGCCGTACTTGGCGAAGAGGCCCTTCTCCTTGGCCACGAACAGCGGCGCCGCGTCGGTGAGCGCAATGAAGCCGAGCTTGGCCCCCTTCACCTCCGGCCCGCTCCCTTGCGCGAAGGCGCCGCCCGGCAGCGCGAGGCGCGCCGCCGTCGTGAGCGTCAGGGCCGCCGCCGTCCCCTTGAGGAGCGTCCGCCGCGTGGTCGACTCACCGTTCCGCATCGAAGCCTGATCCCGTCAGCAAGAGGTTCGGCCTCCGCGCGGGCGCGCACGCCATGACGCCAGCCCGTCCGGGGGCTCGCGATACGGCTCGCTCGGCGGCGTTGCCGGCGGAGGCGGCCCGTCGCCATTGACGGACAAGTGGGTTGAGCACGATCCATGCCAGCCTCCACGGAGGGGCACAGTCTCCCGCAGCGGTCGTCGGCCCCCTCTGCGCGCGAGGCAGGCACGCCTAAAATTTCAGCAGAACGGTCGGGATGACGCCGTCGGGCGGTCGCGGATGGGCAATCCGCCCGGGTCGCCGTATCAGCCGCTGCATGACCGCTCGACCGACCGCTTCCGCACCTGCCGTCCCCGCGCCCGCCTCGGCGCGACGCATCCTCGCGGCGAGCTTCGTCGGCACGGCGATCGAGTTCTACGACCTCTACGTCTACGCCACCGCCGCGGCGCTGGTGATCGGCCCGGCCTTCTTCCCGCCCGGCGCGCCGGGGGTGCAGACGCTCTCCGCCTTCGCGACCTTCGCCATCGCCTTCTTCGCGCGTCCGATCGGGGCGGCGGCCTTCGGGCATTTCGGCGACCGGGTCGGGCGCAAGGCGACGCTCGTCGCCTCCCTGATGATCATGGGCGTCTCGACGGTGCTGATCGGCTGCCTGCCGACCTATGCGCAGGCGGGCTGGCTGGCGCCGGCGATGCTCTGCGTGCTGCGCTTCGGGCAGGGCCTCGGGTTCGGCGGCGAGTGGGGCGGGGCGGCGCTGCTGGCCGTCGAGAACGCCCCGCCGGGGCGGCGGGCCTGGTACGGCATCTTCCCGCAGCTCGGCGCGCCGGCGGGGTTCCTCGCCGCGAACCTCTGCTTCCTCGGCCTACGCCTTGGGCTCGACGAGGCGAGCTTTTCCGCCTGGGGCTGGCGCGTCCCGTTCCTCGCCTCGGCGGCGCTCGTCGGCGTCGGGCTCTACGTGCGCCTGCGGCTGACCGAGACGCCGCTCTTCGCCGCCGCCCTGGCGCGGGAGGCGCCGGAGCGGGTGCCGCTCGCCGTCATTTTCGGCCGCCACCTGCGCGCCACCGTGCTCGGGACGCTGGCGATGATCGCCTGCTACGCGACCTTCTACCTCTGCACCGTCTTCGCCCTCGGCTACGGCACGGGGACGCTCGGTTACGCCCCCTCGACCTTCCTGCTGTTCGAGTGCGTCGCCGTCTGCTTCCTGGCGCTCGCCATCCCGCTCTCCGGGGCGGCGGCGGACCGTTTCGGACGCCGCCCCGTGCTGATCGCGGGGCTCGCCGCGACGCTGGCGCTGGGCCTCCTGCTCGGGCCGATGCTCGGCTCCGGCCGGACGCCGCTCGTGCTCGGCTTCCTGTGCCTCGGGCTCTTCGCCATGGGCTGGCTGTTCGGGCCGATGGGCGCTCTCCTGCCGGAGCTGTTCCCGACGCGGGTGCGCTACACGGGCGCCTCCGTAACCTACAACCTCGCGGGCATCCTCGGCGCGTCGGCCGCGCCCTACCTCGCTCAGCGGCTGACGGAGTGGGGCGGGATCGCCTGGGTCGGCGCCTACCTCGCGGCGGCCGCCGCGGCGAGCCTCGTCGCGGTGGTGCTGATGCCGGAGACCGCCCGCGCCGAGGTCTAGCCGCGCTTGTCGAGGGGCCGGCCGAGCAGCCGCGCGAACTCGGCCTCGATCTCCTCCACCGAGAAGGGGTTCGGTGCCTTCGCAGGCTCCTTGGGGGCAGGTTCCCTGGGCGCCGTCTCGGGGACGGGCGGCTTGGGCTCCGGCGCGACCGGCTTCGGAGCCGGTTGAACGGGCGTCTCGGCGGCCGGCGCGGTCGCCGGAGACACGGGCTCGGCGGCCTTCTCCTGCGGTTCCGGCGGCTTCGCCGTCGGCAGATCCGACTTGGGTTCGACCTTGGCCTCGATCTTGGCCTCGGGCTTCGCTGCGGACTTCGTTTCGGTCCTGGGCTCCACCGGCCCGCGCGCGGGCTCCGGCTTCTTCTCGACGGCCAGCGGCGCGGACGGCGTCGGCTGTGCCTTGGCCTCCGGCTTCGAAGCGGAAGTCTGGGGCTGCGCGCTCTCCGGCGCTGCGGTGGCGGCCATGGCGGCCGCCATCGGATCGATCGCGGCCGGGGCTGCCGGCGTCGGGGCGGGGGCCTCGGGCGGTGCCGGCTCGGCGGGCACGCGGGAGGCGGGCGGCGGCGTCACGGCCGAGGCGGGGCGGCGCAGGGCGACCTCGAGCTGGCGCGCCATGTCCGACAGGATCGCCGCGTCGACGTTGCGCCGCCCGGGCGCCGAGATCGGCGGCGCCGGGGATACCTCGTCCTGCTGCGCCGGCGGCGTGGGGGCATCCAGGAAGGACGGCTCGGCGCGGACCCGCTCGGAGGCGACGTCGGGGCGCGGGTTCACCAGGGGCGGTGTCGAGCGGCGCAGCATGCGGCGGGCGGCCTCCTGACGGACGCTGCCGGCGGGTATGGCCGGCTCCGGCGCCTCCGCCGGCTCATGCGCGGCCGCAGGCTGCGCGGGCACGGTCCAGGGCGCCGGCTCGGCCGGCACCGCGACCTCGACGGGCGGGGGCAGGAACTCGGCCTCGGACCGGCGCGGGGAGGGCAGCCCCGGCTCCTCGAACGGCGGCGGCTCCGGCCGGCGGGCTTCGATCTCGGCGTGCTCCGGAGCGCGCACCGGCTCGGCCACGTCCTCCCGCAGCACCGTCTCGCTCGGCAGGCGCTGGCCGCGCTGGATGTTGCGCTCGATCACCACGTCGTTCGGCCCGCCGACGAGAAGCAGATGCTCCACGTTGTCCCGCCGCAGCAGGATGAGCTGCCGCTGCCGGTCGAGCTCGTACACGTCGACGATGCCGAGCCGCGGCTGGCGGCTGCGCTGCCCGGCCCGCACGGCGCGGTTGCCGCCTCCACCCAGGCGCCGGACGACGAGCACGCCGGCTGTCAGCACGCCGAGGATCACGAGGAAGATGACGAGGAACTGGAGGACGAAGGAACCGTCCGAGCCGAAGAACGAAGACAAGGCCGTCGTCTCTCGCTACCGGGGCGCGACCCCCACACAACCCGCGAGGAGACATTACCACGGCCGTCGCGGGCCGGGCGATCAAGCTTAAGACTTCGTTAACGCGATCCCGCGAAATCCCCGTTTTTGGCGGTCTTAACGGCGCGTTAACCATGGACCCGGCAGATTTTGCCGGCCGCGGCGATGCCCTCCACGGCCCCGTGCAAGGACGCCCGCCGTGGCCGTCACCGATCTGCCCATCCTCGGCATGCTGCGCACCCGGATGCAGTGGCATCAGGCGCGCCAGAAGGTCATCGCCGAGAACGTGGCCAATGCCGACCTGCCGGGCTTCAAGCCCCGCGACCTCGTCGCGCCCCGCTTCGACCGGGCGACCGGCGCGGTCTCCGGACAGGGCGGCGTCGGCATGGCCGCCACGGAGGCCGGCCACATCGTCCCGGCGGGCGCCGAGGCGCCGGTCGGCGAGACCCGCCGTGCGAAGGGCTTCGAGGTCCGCCCGAGCGGCAACGGCGTCAATCTCGAGGAAGAGATGATGAAGGCCGGCGACAACCAGGCGGACTACCAGCTCGCGGCCTCGCTCTACCAGAAGAGCCTCGACGCCCTGAAGATCGCCGTCGGCAAGCGCTGACCGGACCTAGCGAGACGGAGCGCCCGCCATGGAGTTCATGAAGTCCCTCTCCATCGCCGTGTCCGGGCTCAAGGCCCAGTCCGGGCGCATGCGCGTCATCGCCGAGAACATCGCCAACGCGGACTCGGCCCCCTCCGGTCCGAACGCCGAGCCCTACCGGCGCAAGATCCCGACCTTCAGCCAGCATTTCGACGCCGAGACCGGCGCGACGCTGGTCGGGACCGGCCGCGTGCGCCGCGATCCCTCGGCCTTCCGCACGAAGTACGACCCCGGCAACCCCGCCGCCAACGCCAAGGGCGAGGTGCTGATGCCGAACGTCAACTCGCTGATCGAGAACATGGACATGCGCGAGGCCCAGCGCTCCTACGAGGCGAACCTCAACATGATCAGCACTACGCGCAAGATGATCTCCCGCACCCTCGAGATCCTGAAGTAGGAGCGCCGCCATGGCTTCGAGCAGCTTCGCGGCGGGCGCCTACGCCGCCATCCAGGGGGTCGGCGGCGGCGTGAAGCCCCCCGCCCGCGTCCAGGCCACGCAGGGCGCCGGCGACGGGTTCTCCTCGCTCCTCGGCTCGGCCCTGGAGAACGTGGGCGACGCCGGCCGCAAGGCCGACCAGCAGGCGCTCTCCGTCGCCGCCGGCAAGGCCAACGTGGTCGACGTCGTCACCGCGGTCGCCGAGAGCGAGACCGCCCTCCAGACCCTCGTCGCCGTGCGCGACCGCATGATCTCCGCCTACGAGGAGATCATGCGGATGCAGATCTGAGCCGTCCACGCCCCCGCTCGATCCCGCGCTTTACAGGACATCCAGCCGATGACCGGCCTCGCCATCCTCGACGTCGCCCGCGACGGCATCTTCGTGTTCCTCAAGGTCTCGGGGCCGATGATGATCGTCGCCCTCGTCATCGGGCTCGCGGTCTCGCTGCTCCAGGCCCTCACGCAGGTGCAGGAGCAGACGCTGATCTACGTGCCCAAGATCGTCGCCGTCTTCGCCACACTCCTCATCACGATGCCCTTCATGGGCGACGCGCTCGCCGGCTACATGACCCGCATCGCCGCCCGCATCGCGGCCGGCGGCTGAGGCTGCTATGAGGCGGCATGAACCTGCTGCTGCCGGAGATCGCGGCGGCCTACCTGCTCACCTTCGCGCGGGTGGGCACGCTGATCATGCTGATGCCGGGGCTCGGCGAGCAGCTCGTCTCGGCGCGCCTGCGCCTCGCCTTCGCGCTGCTCGTCTCGCTGGTGCTGTTCCCGATGGTGCGCCCGCTGCTGCCGGTATCGGGCGCGGGGCCGGGCTCGCCGGCGCTCGTCGCGCTCCTGTTCGGGGAGACGCTGATCGGGCTGATGCTGGGGCTCACGGTGCGGATGCTGCTCGCCGCGCTCCAGACGGCGGGGCTCATCATCTCGCAGAACCTCGGCCTGTCCTACGCGATGACCGTCGATCCGACGATGGGCGGGCAGCAGGCGGCGATCGGCAACTTCCTGGTCCTGCTCGGCACGACGCTGATCCTCGTCACCGACCTGCACCATCTCGCCCTCGACGCCATCGCGCACAGCTATCAGGTGCTGCCGCCGAGCGGCGCGCCGGGCATGGGCGAGGCGGCGATGCTGGCGCTCAGGGCGGTCGCCCGGGGCTTCAGCCTCGCCGTGCAGATCGCCGCGCCCTTCATCGCCTTCGGCATCCTGTTCAACCTCGGCCTCGGGGTGCTCTCCCGGCTGATGCCGCAGTTCCAGGTGTTCTTCCTCGGCATGCCGGCCTCGATCCTGATCGGCATGCTGATCCTCGCCGGCTCGCTCGGCGTGCTGATGAGCGTCTTCCTCGACGACATCGGCCGGTACCTCGCGGAGTTCGCCGGCCGCTGAGCCTGGAGGCCTGAGCGATGGCCGAGGGGACCGACGACGAGGACAAGACCGAGGAGCCGACACAGCGGCGGCTCGATCAGGCGATCGAGCGCGGCGACGTCGCCAACTCCGTCGAGATCAACACCTTCCTGATCCTCGGGGCCTTCACCCTGGGGCTGCTGCTCGCCGCCGGGCCGATCTCGCAGGCGATGACGGCGAGCCTGCGCGGCTTCCTCGCCCATCTCCACGACGTTCCCGCCGACGCCCGCGGCTTCCAGGACGCGGGCCTGCGCGCCGGGATCGTCTGGATGAAGGCGCTCGCCATTCCCGCCGGGCTCTCGATCGTCGCCGCGATCGCCGCGGGCCTCCTCCAGCACCCGATCGTGTTCTCGGCCCAGTCGCTCGGCCTCAAGTTCGAGCGGGTCTCGCCCATGGCCGGCGCCAAGCGCCTGCTCGGGCCGCAGGCCTTCGTCCAGTTCGGCAAGGGGCTCGCCAAGGTCGGCATCGTCGGCGTCGTCGTCGGCACCATCCTCTGGAACGACCGCGACCGGCTCGAGGTCTTCGCCCGGCTCGACCTCGCCGCCTGCCTGCCCGCGGTCCTCGGCATCGCCGTGAAGCTGATGGGCGGCGTGCTCGCGATCTTCCTCGTCATCACGCTCGCCGACGCGTTCTACCAGCGCCACACCTGGCGCAAGCGCCTGCGCATGTCGAAGGAGGAGATGAAGCAGGAGCACAAGGAGAGCGAGGGCAGCCCCGAGGTGAAGGGCCGCATGAAGCAGATCCGCGCCTCGCGGGTGCGGAAGCGCATGATGGCCGCGGTGCCGACCGCCACCGTCATCGTCACCAACCCGACCCACTATGCGGTGGCCCTGCGCTACGAGGCGGGCATGGAGGCACCGATCTGCGTCGCCAAGGGCGTCGACTCCCTGGCGCTGCGCATCCGCGCCATCGCCGCCAACCACGACGTGCCGGTGCTGGAGAACCCGCCGCTCGCCCGCGCGCTCCACGCCACCGTCGACATCGACGAGCCGATCCCGCCGGAGCACTACAAGGCGGTCGCCGAGGTGATCGGCTTCGTGATGCGCATGCGCCGCCGGGCCGCATGACGGTACCCGCGCCGGTGTGAGACGGGGAAAGCCGTCGGAGGGCGCGGCGAAGGCACGGTTTATCCACCCTTGCTTCCGCGTTATGGGCGAAGGTCGAACAGGATGATCGCGGCGCCCCTCGGCGCCCGGTGGTGGAACGGGCCAGATGGCTGATCTCATGGGACAAGCGGGTCCCGTCTCGGGCTCGATCGACCGCTCGGAGCGGCCGGGCCGCGTCGGGCTGCTCCTGATCCTGGCGGGGCTCCTCGTCGGGGCGGCGGTCGGGCTGTCCTTCGTGGCGAGCGAGCAGGCTCAGACGATCATCGTCTGGCTGCTGGCGCTGCTCGCCATGGCCGGCGTGTTCTTCCTGTTCGCGCTCGCCATCGGCGCGATCCAGCTCAGCGGCCAGGGTGCCCGCGACGACATCACCAAGGCGATCGTGGACGCCGCCCCCGAGGCGGCGGTGGTGATGGAGGAAGGCGGCCGCCTGATCTACGCCAACGAGGCCTATCTCGGCATCGCCGGCGGCGACACCTTCACGAACCTGCGGCCGGTGGAGCGCATCTTCGTCGGCTCGCCGGAGGTCTCGGAGGCGATCTACCGGCTCGCGCAGGGAGCGCGCGACGGGCGCAGCCACACCGAGGAGGTGCGGATGTCGCCGCCGCCCGGCGGCCGGCCCGAGCGGGACTTCGCCTGGTACCGCATCTCCGTGCGCCCGCTCGCCCGGCCGCGCCGGCCGGCGACCCTCTGGACCGTCGACGACATCACCCACGAGCGCGAGCGCCAGGAGAACGTCTTCCAGGAGCTCCAGCACGCGATCGACTATCTCGACCACGCGCCGGCGGGCTTCCTCTCGATCGATCCGGACGGCTCGATCGTCTACATGAACGCGACGCTCGCCTCCTGGCTCGGCTACGACCTCGCCACCGTCGGCCCCGGCGGGCCGCCGCTCGCCGAGATCGCGCCGGGCGTCGAGCACATCGTCTCGGCGGCGGGCTCGCCGGGCGAGGTCCGCACCGACCGCTACGACCTCGACCTGCGTCGCCGCAACGGGCACTCCCTGCCGGTGCGGTTCTATCACCGGGTCGCCTTCGGCAACGACGGCAGGCCCGGCCCCTCGCGGACCTTCGTGATCAACCGCTCGGCGGGCGCCGATTTCGACGAGCCGCAGCGGGCGGCCGAGGTGCGGCTGGCCCGCTTCCTCAACAGCTCGCCCATCGCCATCGCCACCCTCGACGGGGCCGGGCGCATTGCGCGCGCCAACGTCTCCTTCGGGCGCCTGTTCGGCACCATGCCGCGCCAGGCCATCGACGGGGCCGCGCCGGAGATGTCGCCCGTGCCCGTCATGGGCGAGGCCGTGGTCGAGCGCGACCGCCCGGCCCTGGAGGCTGCGCTGGCGCGGGCCGCCGGCGGCATCGGCGAGACGCAGCCCCTGGAAGTCTATCTCGAAGGGCCCGGCAACCGCACCGCCCGCGTCTGGCTGAGCCCGGCCGGCGGCGAGGGGCCCGCGGCCGGCGGCGGCGAGGGGGACGGGGAGCGCATCATCCTCTACGCCCTCGACACCACCGCCCAGCGCCAGCTCGAGCAGCAGATCGCGCAGACCCAGAAGATGGACACCGTCGGCCAGCTCGCCGGCGGCATCGCCCACGACTTCAACAACGTCCTCCAGGCGATCATCGGCTACTCCGACCTGCTGCTCGCGGGCCGCAAGGCGTCCGACCCCGCCTTCCAGGACATCATGCAGATCAAGCAGAACGCGAACCGGGCGGCGGGCCTGGTGCGCCAGCTCCTCGCCTTCTCGCGCCGCCAGACCCTGCGGCCGGAGGTGATGAACGTCGGCGAGGCGCTCTCGGAGCTGACGCTGCTGCTCAAGCGCCTGCTCGGCGAGCGCGTCGACCTGGAGCTCAAGCACGGCCGCGAGGTCTGGCCCGTGAAGGCCGACGTGAACCAGTTCGAGCAGGTGATTGTGAACCTCGCGGTCAACGCCCGCGACGCCATGCCCGGCGGCGGACGCCTTCTGATCCGCACCGTCAACGTGCCCGATGCTGGCCCCGACGCCGGTCCGGAGACCCGCGACGGCGCCCCGAAGGGCGACCACGTGCTCATCGAGGTGCGCGACACCGGCGAGGGCATCCCGCCCGAGATCATGGAGAAGATCTTCGAGCCGTTCTTCACGACGAAGGAGATCGGCAAGGGCACCGGGCTCGGCCTCTCGACCGTGTTCGGGATCGTCAAGCAGAGCGGCGGCACCGTCGACGTGCGCTCCCAGGTCGGTGAGGGCACCGCCTTCCGCATCTACCTGCCCCGCCACGTGCCGACCGCCGAGGAGCTCGAGGCGGAGGCTCCTCGCGAGACCGTTCCTGGCCTGCCGCCCGCCGGCACGGAGGCGCTTACGGCGGCGCCGGCCAAGCGCAGGCCCGCCGCCGACCACACCGGCCAGGGCACCATCCTGCTCGTCGAGGACGAGGACCCGGTCCGCGCGGTCAACAGCCGCGCGCTCTCCGCCCGCGGCTACACGGTGCTGGAGGCGGCCTCCGGCATCGAGGCCCTGAGGATCGTCAGCGAGGGCGAGCACACGATCGACCTCGTGGTCTCGGACGTGGTGATGCCGGAGATGGACGGCCCGACCCTGCTCCGCGAGATCCGCAAGCACCAGCCGACCCTGAAGGTCATCTTCGTGTCCGGCTACGCCGAGGACGCCTTCCGCAAGAACCTGCCCGAAGGCGAGACCTTCAACTTCCTGCCCAAGCCCTTCAGCCTCAAGCAGCTCGTCGAGACCGTGAAGCAGACCATGTCGGAGTGAGGAAAGGGCGTGGAAATCGTCTGCGCCCTCCTTGCTCGATGAGAACAAAAAGAGTACAGAATGGCCATCGGCGGCGCATTGAGAACGGCGTCCGCACCATGCATAAGGATGCGTGCCTATGGCCCAGAGCGCAGCGAAAGTGGTGGATTTTCCCGGCATGGACAAGGACAAGTCGAAGGCAATCGACGCGGCGCTGTCCCAGATCGAGCGGGCCTTCGGCAAGGGCTCGATCATGCGGCTCGGCAAGAGCGACAAGGTCGCCGAGGTCGAGACGGTCTCCACGGGCTCGCTCGGCCTCGACATCGCGCTGGGCGTCGGTGGCCTGCCGCGCGGGCGCGTCATCGAGATCTACGGGCCGGAATCGTCGGGCAAGACGACGCTCGCCCTCCACACCATCGCCGAGGCCCAGAAGAAGGGCGGCGTCTGCGCCTTCGTGGACGCGGAGCACGCCCTCGACCCGGTCTACGCGCGCAAGCTCGGCGTCAACCTCGACGACCTGTTGATCTCGCAGCCCGACACCGGCGAGCAGGCGCTGGAGATCACCGACACCCTGGTGCGCTCCGGCGCCATCGACGTGCTCGTGGTCGATTCGGTCGCCGCCCTGACGCCGCGGGCCGAGATCGAGGGCGAGATGGGCGATAGCCAGCCCGGCCTTCAGGCGCGCCTGATGAGCCAGGCCCTGCGCAAGCTCACCGGCTCGATCTCGCGCTCGAAGTGCATGGTGATCTTCATCAACCAGATCCGCATGAAGATCGGCGTCATGTACGGCAGCCCGGAGACGACGACCGGCGGCAACGCGCTGAAGTTCTACGCCTCGGTGCGGCTCGACATCCGCCGCATCTCGACGATCAAGGACCGGGACGAGGCCATCGGCAACCAGGTCCGCGTCAAGGTCGTCAAGAACAAGGTCGCGCCGCCCTTCAAGCAGGTCGAGTTCGACATCATGTTCGGCGAGGGCGTGTCGAAGGTCGGCGAGCTGATCGACCTCGGCGTCAAGGCCGGCATCGTTGAGAAGTCCGGCGCCTGGTTCTCCCATTCGAGCCAGCGCCTCGGCCAGGGCCGCGAGAACGCCAAGGGCTTCCTGCGGGACAATCCCGACATCGCGGCGAAGATCGAGGGGGCGATCCGCCAGAACTCCGGCATCGTCGCCGAGCGCATCCTGGAGAACGCCAAGCCCACCGAGGACGACCTCGACGAGGGCGAGGCCTGAAGATCCCCGAAGCGTGAGAAAGCAGAAGCCGCCGCGAACCCTCGCGGCGGCTTCTTCGCGCCGGGTCAGGCCGAGTAGGGCAGGATCTTGATGAACAGGCCCCAGAACACCAGCAGGATGCCGAGAAGCGACACGCACCAGACGGCGGAGCGCACCTTTGGGATGCCGAAGCCGTAGACCGGCAGGTAGACGAGCCGCGCGAAGAAATAGAGATAGGCCCCGTACACGACGGCGGTGTTGTGCCGGCCGGTCACGGCGCAGGCGAGGACGAGGGCCGCGAAGATCGGGAAGGTCTCGAGGAAGTTCTTCGAGGCCCGCTCCAGCCGGGCGGCCGCCCCCGTCACCTCCGGCGTCGGCCCCTCGCGGTTGCCCGCCGCCCACGGGAAGCCGCCCCGCTGGTTCAGGCCGCCATAGGCCGCCGCGAGGATGTGGACGAGGCCGAGCAGGCAGGACCAGGCGAGCAGTCTGATCTCGACGGGCATGCAGGGTGTCTCCGTGATCGAAAGGGCGGGAAACGGCGCGCCGGGGTCGGCACGCCGCTCGTGACTTGCGCCGCCGCGCTCCTTAAGAGGGCGGAACAGGCAGGGCTCGGCCGTTCGGCCGGGCCGGCGATCCGGCCCGACGGGCCGCGGGACGATGACAGAGTCGATGCGATGAGCGGCGTCAACGAGATCCGGTCGACCTTTCTCGACTACTTCGCGGCCGCCGGCCACACGCCGGTGCCGTCCTCCTCGCTCGTGCCGAAGAACGACCCGACGCTGATGTTCACGAACGCCGGCATGGTGCAGTTCAAGAACGTCTTCACCGGCGTCGAGCGGCGCCCCTACAGCCGCGCCACCACCGCGCAGAAATCCGTCCGCGCCGGCGGCAAGCACAACGACCTCGACAACGTCGGCTACACCGCCCGGCACCTGACCTTCTTCGAGATGCTCGGCAACTTCTCCTTTGGCGACTACTTCAAGGCCGAGGCGATCGAGCTGGCCTGGAACCTGATCATCAAGGAGTTCGGCCTCCAGAGGGACAAGCTCCTCGTCACCGTCTACGCGGACGACGAGGAGGCGGCGGGCCTCTGGCGGCGCATCGCCGGCTTCTCTGACGAGAAGATCATCCGCATCGGCACCTCCGACAATTTCTGGCAGATGGGCGACACCGGCCCCTGCGGCCCCTGCTCGGAGATCTTCATCGACCGTGGGGAGGCGTTCGCCGGAGGACCTCCCGGCTCGCCGGACGAGGACGGCGACCGGTTCCTGGAGTTCTGGAACCTCGTCTTCATGCAGTACGAGCAGATCCAGCCCGGCAACCGGCAGCCGCTGCCGCGTCCCTCGATCGACACCGGGATGGGGCTCGAGCGCATGGCCTCGATCCTCCAGGGCGTCCCGACGATCTACGAGACCGACCTGTTCCGCAGCCTCATCGACGCCGTCGCCCATGCCGTGGGCAAGGCGCCGGAGCCGGCGAGCGCCGCCTCCTACAAGGTCGTGTCCGACCACCTGCGCTCCACCGCCTTCCTGGTCGCGGACGGCGTGCTGCCCTCGAACGAGGGCCGCGGCTACGTGCTCCGGCGGATCATGCGCCGCGCCATGCGCCACCTCGAGCTTCTCGGCGCCCGCGAGCCGACCATGTACCGCCTCGTGCCGACGCTGGTGCGCGAGATGGGTCAGGCCTATCCCGAGCTCGGGCGGGCCGAAAGCCTGATCTCGGAGACGCTGCGCCTCGAGGAGACGCGCTTCCGCCGCACCCTGGAGCGCGGCCTCTCAATCCTCGAATCCGAGACCCGCGATCTGTCCTCCGGCCAGAACCTCTCCGGCGAGACCGCCTTCACGCTCTACGACACCTACGGATTTCCCCTCGACTTGACGCAGGACGCGCTGAAGTCCCGCGGCATCGGCGTCGACACGGCGGCCTTCGACGCAGCCATGGAGCGCCAGCGCCAAGCCGCCCGCGCGGCCTGGACCGGTTCCGGCGAGGCGGCGACCGAGACGGTCTGGTTCGGCCTGCGCGAGCGCCTCGGCGCCACCGAGTTCCTGGGCTACGAGACCGAGAGCGCCGAGGGCATCGCGGTGGCTTGCCTGCGGGAGGGCGCCGAGACCGCCGCGCTCGAGGCCGGCCAGAGCGGCCTCGCCCTCTTCAACCAGACGCCCTTCTACGCCGAGTCCGGCGGTCAGGTCGGCGATACCGGCACGCTCTCAGGCCCGGGCCTGAAGGCGCGGGTGACGGGCACCGAGAAGAAGCTCGGCGACCTCTTCGTGCACCACGTCACCGTGGACGAGGGGCGCCTCGCGTCGGGCCAGGCGGTCGAGCTGAAGGTGGATCACGCCCGCCGCAGCGCCATCCGCGCCAACCACTCGGCGACGCATCTCCTGCACGAGGCCCTGCGGCAGGTGCTCGGCGACCACGTCGCCCAGAAGGGCTCCCTAGTCTCGGCCGAACGCCTGCGCTTCGATTTCAGCCATCCGAAGCCGATCGAGGAGGCCGAGCTGCGCCGCGTCGAGGAGATCGCCAACGCGGTGCTTCTCCAGAACGCGCCGGTCGTCACCAAGCTGATGGCCGTGGACGAGGCGATCGAGTCCGGTGCCCGCGCGCTCTTCGGCGAGAAGTACGGCGACGAGGTCCGCGTCGTCTCCATGGGCCGGCCCGTGGACGATGAGGGCGTCGAGGCCGAGGGCGGGCGCCTGCCGAACTTCTCCATCGAGCTCTGCGGCGGCACCCACGCGCAGCGCACCGGCGACATCGGCGTCATCTCCGTCGTCGGCGAGAGCGCGGTGGCGGCGGGCGTGCGCCGCATCGAGGCGCTCACCGCCAACGCCGCCCGCCGCCATCGCGCCGAGGAGAGCCGGACGCTTCAGTCCCTCGCCGGCCTCCTCAAGGCGCCCGTCGCCGAGGTCCCCGAGCGGCTGTCGGGTCTGATCGAGGACCGACGCCGCCTGGAGCGCGAGCTTGCCGATGCCCGCCGCAAGCTCGCCATGGGCGGCGGCGGCAGCGGCGGAGGCGCCGACGCGCCCCGCGAGATCGCCGGCGTCAAGCTGATGGCCCGCGTCGTCGAGGGCGTCGAGATGCGCGACCTCAAGAGCCTCGCCGACGAGGGCAAGACCCGCCTCGGCTCCGGCATCGTCGCCATCGTCGGCGTCGCGCCGGACGGCAAGGCCGGCCTCGTCGTCGGCGTCACCGAGGATCTCACGGGCCGCCACGACGCGGTCGCGCTGGTCCGGGCCGGCGCCGAGCATCTCGGCGGCAAGGGCGGCGGCGGCCGCCGCGACCTCGCCCAGGCCGGCGGCCCGAACGGCGCCGGCGGCCAGGCCGCCCTCGACGCCATCGTCCAGGCCCTCGAAGCCGCCGCCTGAGGCGATCCCGCATCCGCGCAGACGACACGATTTGAAGCTGCGCCTCGCCGCCGCGCTCCCGGGCCTGTCCCTCGCCGCGCCGGCCTCCGGCGCCCCTGCCCAGGAGCCCGCGCCGCGGGTCGTGCCGACGCCGGAGGCGCAGGTTAGCGTGCCGGCCGGGGTGACGATCCTGGTGAAGTCGGTCACGGTCGGGCCGGATGCGACGGTGCGGACCCATCTCCTCCGCCTCAAGGTCGCGGCGGCCCGGATGTCGACGCGGGGCCTCGGCGAGGCGCGCCCCGTCGCGCCGAACGCGCAGGCCGACGGATCGGACGATCCCGCCGGGCGCCAGCGCAACCGGCGGGTGGAGTTTCTGATCGGCGAGGCCGGGCGCTGAGGCCGGAGCCTCAGTTCACCTTCTTCCAGGTCTGGCGCTTGCAGAACACGCCCATCACGCAGCCGGCGACCTCGATGGTGCCGGGGCCGGTGATCTTGAGCGAGCCGGAATAGGTCTTGCCGTCCTTGGGGTTGTAGAGCGTGCCCTCGTAGCCCTCGCCGCTCGCCGTCGGCGCGTTGACGATCTGCACGCCGACGACGCTGCGGCCGCGGAGCGCCGGATCGGGGTTGTGCTCGTCGATGCCCTTGCCCGAGGTGCTGGCGATGACCCCGCAATAGCCCGCGCCGCAGCGGGAGAGCCGCACCTTCGAATCGCCCGTCTGGGTCAGCCACAGCCCGGAGGCGTCCGCGCCCTTCTGCGCGGCGGCGGGAAGCGTGGCGATGAGCGCGGCGAGCGCCGCGGCCGCAAGGACACGGGGTTTGAGCATCGAGGGTTCCTCCCGAGGGCCGCATCGTCGCGCGCGGCCTGCCGGCCCGGCTTAGAACATGGCGGGGGAAAGGGGAATTCGGGTTTCCGGAAACGTGCTGCGCGACCAATGACGTAGGGGTGCCGGCTGTCTCAGTGGGCGTGTCCCCGGCGTCGCGCGGGGCTCAGCGGCTGCCGCGGGCGAGGACGGCGCCCTTGTAGGTCTCGGCGACCTCGCAGAAGGGCACGCCCTCGGCGGTCGAGAGCACCGCGTCGAGGGCGAGGACCGGCGCGTCGAAGCCCGGGCTCTCCTCCGGTGCGCCGGTCCAGAGGCGGCGGTGCGAGAGGTTCTGACGGCGCGGGGCGAGCGGCCGCACCACCCGCCCGAACGGGGCGTCGGTGGTCGCCAGCACGGCGTTCATCTCCGGCGTCAGGCGGGAGGGGACGTACCAGTTGTCCGCCTCGGAGAGCACGTAGGCACCGCAGGAGAGCCGCACCCGCCGGTAGGCGACCGGCTCCTCCAGGCCGATGGCGAGCCGCGCCCGCTGGGCCGGCGCGATCGGCTTGACGATGCCCGGCACCCGCTGGGCCACGAGCCGCGCCTCGGCGGCCATGCCGCGCTCGGCGCACCAGGCTTCCAGCACGGCGGTGGCGCTCGGGGCCCCGGCGAGGCGGGCGCTCAGGCGCTCGATCGCCGCGCCGGCGGTCTCCGTCGTTTGCGCAGCCCTGTCCGCAGCCGCCTTGGCGCTCGTCTCCGGCGCCATCGCCCGTGTCTCCGCCTGTGCCGCCGTGTTCGTGAGGAGCATGACCGTCGCCACAGCCAGGATGCGGCGCGTCATGCGCGGCAACCCCCCGTTCCGCGCTGCGATAAGCCCTCTGCAGGCAAAGGTCGAGCGGGCGAGGGGGCGTTCGGTGAAGAGACGAGGGAGAGAATGGTGGAGCCTAACGGGATCGAACCGATGACCTCTTCCATGCCATGGAAGCGCTCTCCCAGCTGAGCTAAGGCCCCACTCATGCGCGGCGGTCTGGTAGGGTTCCGCCCCGTTCGCCGGAGGCCCGTGGGCCGGCGGCGAGGGCGGTTCTATAGTCGGCGCCGGGCCGGGACTCAACCCCTTTTCTCGCGCTTTCTTCGCGTTTCGCGTCACGCCGTGCGGGTGTGGATCTCGACGAGGAAGAGCCGGCTCGGCGGGCCGGCGGTCTGGGCGATGTCGAGGGCGTTGGCGCCGTCGCGCAGCGCCCGGATCGGGACGGCGCAGGCCCGGTAGGGCAGGCCAGGGTCCTGGTCGACGCCGGGCACGCCCGTGTCGTTGGCGGGCGCCAGAGGCTCGCCGTTGAGCCGCAGCGCGTAGGCGGCCCCCGGCGCGTCGGGGCGGCCGGCGCCGCTCACCACGTAGCGGAGCTTCGCCCCCTCCTGCCAGCCGGAGGCGGGGCGCACGGTCTCGATGCGCAGCGCGAGGCTTCGGCCCGTCTGGAGCGCGGCTGGCAGCTCCAGGCCCGGCATGCCCATGTCGTAGCCGGTGCCGAGATACCAGCACTGGGCGGGCTCCGCCGCCGCCCGCTCCGGCCGCAGATCCCGCACCCAGGCCCAGGGCGGCTCGTCGGCGGGCGAGGGCGCCTTCGATTGATTCACGTAGCGGCGCCAGTAGACGAAGTTGAACAGCGAGACCGAATCGAAGCCGTGCTGGGCTGCGAGCGCTACCACCGGCAGCATGTCGGCCCGGTCCACCTTCATCACCCCGTCCGCGTAGGGCACGCTCGTGACCTGCCGGAAGCTCTTGCCCTGACCGAGCTCCAGGGTGAGCGCCGCCCCGCCGCCGGCGGCGCGGATCGGGCCGAAATCGACGTCCTGGCTCGTGAAGGTGTGCGAGGAGATGGTGAAGCGGGAGACGCCGGCTCCCCGCAGCGCCCCCGCGTCGAGGCCGAGATCGGGCCAGGCGCGCATCTTGCCGGGCAGGCGCACCGTCAGCTCCGGGCGCTTGCCCGCGTTGACGCCCTCGTCGAGCGCGGCGCGCATCCCCGCAACGAAGCGGGTCATGATCTCCCGCCGGCGCGGCAGCGGCGTCGCGTCGGTGAAGAAGAACGGGAAGCGCATGAAGTCGAGCTCGAGCCCGGCCATCCGGTAGTTGCGCGCCACCTCGCCAAACAGCCTGAGCCGCTCGGCCACCGGCTCCGGGCGGCCCCAGTCCCAGAGGTGCTCGAAGAGCCGCTTCGGGTCGGCGTAGTCCTGGGCGCCGGGGTTCCGACGCCATTCCGGGTGCTCCATGTGGATGCGGGAGACCGAGCGCAGGCTGCCGCGCATCCACTCCGGCAGCTTCGGGTCCTTACGGCGGGCCTTATACTCGTCGGGGCTCAGCCCCGAGAGCAGGATGGCGTGGGCATCGTTGAGGCGCAGCGACACGGTGAGCGGGATCCGCCGCTTCGCGCAGGAGGAGACGTAATCGGCGAGCGGGTCGCCGCCGTCCATGACGTAGCGGTCGGCGTTGCCGGGGGGCTCGCCGAAGGTTTGCGTGAACCAGCGGTGGTGCTCGGCGGCCGGGTAGACGGTGCTCGTCCACCACGGCACCCAGCCGGTGCCGGGCTGGATCACGTAGTCGGTGATGCCCGCCCGCACCGCCTCGTCCACGGCCGCGTCGATCATCGCCGCACCGTAGGCATCGCCCGGCCGGTTGTAGGGCGAGCGGGTGTCCGGCACGTCGGTGGCGTCGTCGTTGAAGAGGATGCGCCAGGGCCGCTGCGCGCTCCGCGCAGGCCAAGGTATCAGGAGACCGCCGGCGAGCGTCGCGAGCGCCGACCGGCGGGTGAGGTGGAACGGGGGCATGGCTCGTCTCGAAGGCGGCACCGGACCGCGCAGCTAGGCCGGGCGCGGCTCCCGTCCATGCGGCGGGCTCGTCCCCTGCCGGGATCGTGACCGCGGCTGCGCCGGGATGACGGCGCACGGGACCCATGCTAACCGCGCCGCAATGATCCCGCTTCGGGAACGAACCGCGAGAGCCCCATCGACGTGTCGCACGATTCCGCCCCGTCCCCCCTCACCGCCGCGCCGGGCAACCCCCTGCGCGGGGCCTCGCGTCCGCCGGGCGACAAGTCGATCTCGCACCGGGCGATGATCCTCGGCCTGCTCGCCATCGGCGAGACGCGGATCGAGGGGCTGCTCGAGGGTGACGACGTGCTGCGCACGGCCGCCGCCGCGCGGGCGCTGGGCGCGGGGATGGAGCGGCTCGGCGAGGGACGATGGCTGGTGCGCGGCGCCGGCATCGGGGGCTTGAGCGATCCGGCCGAGACCCTCGACTTCGGCAATGCCGGCACCGGCTCGCGGCTGATGATGGGCGTCGTCGGCGGCCAGCCCGTCACCGCGACCTTCGACGGCGACGCCTCGCTGCGCAAGCGCCCGATGCGGCGCATCCTCGACCCGCTGGTCCGCATGGGCACGCAGGTGGTGAGCGAGGCCGAGGGCGGGCGCGTGCCGCTGACGCTGCGCGGCCCCCGCGAAGCGATCCCGATCACCTACGAGACGCCCGCGGCCTCGGCGCAGATCAAGTCGGCGGTGCTGCTCGCCGCCCTCAACGCGCCGGGCGTCACCACGGTGATCGAGACCGCCGCCACCCGCGACCATACCGAGCGGATGCTGCGCCTGTTCGGCGCCGAGGTCTACGTGACGCCCCACGGCGAGGGCGGCCACGGCCGCGCGGTGATGCTCACCGGCCAGCCGACCTTACGCGGCACCGACGTGATCGTGCCGGCCGACCCGTCCTCGGCCGCCTTCCTGATCGTCGCCGGGCTGATCGTGCCGGGTTCCGAGGTGACGATCCGCGGCGTGATGATGAACCCGCTGCGCATCGGCCTGATCACCACGCTCCTCGAGATGGGCGCCGAGATCGAGCGCCGCGACGAGCGCGAGGAGGGCGGCGAGACGGTCGCCGATCTCGTCGTGCGCACCAGCCGGCTCAAGGGCGTCGACGTGCCGGCCGAGCGGGCGCCGGCGATGATCGACGAGTACCCGATCCTCGCGGTCGCCGCCGCCTTCGCCGAGGGCACGACGCGGATGAGCGGCCTGCACGAGCTGCGGGTGAAGGAATCCGACCGTCTCGCCGCCGTCGCCGCCGGGCTCGCAGCCAACGGCATCGACTACGCGATCGAGGGCGACGACCTCCTCGTCACAGGCGACGGAGCGGCGCCGAGGGGCGGCGGCACCGTCGCGACCCATCTCGACCACCGCATTGCCATGGCCTTCCTGGTGCTCGGCCTCGCGACGCGCGAGTCCGTGACGGTGGACGACGGCGCAATGATCGCCACGAGCTTCCCGAGGTTCCTGCCGACCATGGCGGGGCTCGGCGCCAGGATCGGGTAGGACCCTTGCCTCTCGTCATCGCCATCGACGGTCCCGCCGCGTCCGGCAAGGGCACGCTCGCCCGCCGCCTCGCGCAGCATTATGGCCTGCCGCATCTCGACACCGGGCTGCTCTACCGCAGCGTGGCGCTGACCATGCTCGATGCCGGGTTCTCTCTCGACGACACGGATGCTGCGGCCCGCGCTGCGGAAACGCTCATCGCCGACCGGCTCGCCGACCCGCGCCTGCGCGAGCGCGCCATGGGCGAGGCGGCCTCGCGCATCTCCTCCGTGCCGGCGGTGCGGGCGGCGCTGCTCGCCTGGCAGCGGAGCTTTGCCGGCAACGCCGTCGGCGCCGTGCTCGACGGGCGCGACATCGGCACGGTGATCTGCCCGGACGCGCGGGTGAAGCTGTTCGTGACGGCGAGCGCCGAGGAGCGTGCCCGCCGCCGTCATCTGGAGCTCACCGCGCGGGGCGAGGACACGACGCTGGCGATGATCCTGGCCGACGTGAGGGCCCGCGACGAGCGCGACGCCAACCGCTCCGCCGCACCCCTGAAGGCCGCCGAGGACGCAGTGATCCTCGACACCACCGAGCTCGACGCCGAGGCCGCCTTCGCCGCGGCCAAGCACGTGGTCGACGGGGCGCGCACGCAGTAGCCTCACATCCCCCGCGGTTTCGCACGGCGGGTCGGAGGCTCGGCGAGCGGGTCCTCCGGCCAGGGATGGCGCGGGTAGCGGCCGCGCATTTCGGAGCGCACCGCCGCCCAGGAGCCCCGCCAGAAGCCCGGCAGGTCGCGGGTGATCTGGATCGGCCGCTGGGCGGGCGAGGTCAGGTGCAGCACCAGCGGCGTGCCGCCGCCGATCACCGGATGCCGGTCGAGCCCGAACAGCTCCTGCACCCGCACCGCGAGAACGGGCCCACCCTCGGCCTCGTAGTCGATGGGCAGGCGCGAGCCGGTCGGCACCTCGACATGGGTCGGGGCCTCGGCCTCCATCCGGGCGCGCAGCGACCAGTCGAGAAGACCGAAGAGGCCATGGCCGAGGTCCTCGGCGGAGATCGCGTCGAGGCTGTTGCGGCCGACGATGTGGGGCCCGAGCCAGTCGCCGAGACTCTCTCGGAGCGCGGTGTCCGAAAGGTCCGGCCAGGGGGCGCCCTCCGCGGCGCGCAGGAAGCGCACCCGCGCCAGCCACTGCCGCAGGGCCGGCGTCCAGGGCAGGGCGTCGAGGCCGAGCCCTGCGATGCCGCGGGCCAGGATCGCGGCGGAGGCCTCGTCCGCCGGAACCGGCAGGGTGCGCTCGCCGAGGCCGACCGCGCCGAGCCGCCGACGGGCGCGGGCCCGGAGCGCCTTCGCGGAAGCGTCGAAGACGACCTCGCTCACCGCCTCGATCCGGTCGGGAAACAGCGCCTCGATCGCCTCGCGCTCGATCGCGGCGGCGGCGAGGATGCGCGCCTGCGCCGCCGATCCGGCGAGATCGGCGACGACGAGATAGGGTTCGCGGGCGAGCGGCGCGGCGGGATCGAGGCGTCCGGCCCGGCCGTTCGCCATCACGAAGGCGCCGTCCTTTCCGCGCCCACGGGCGATGCGGTCCGGGTAGGCCAGCGCCAGGAGCGGGCCGACCGGGGCCGGTGCGTCCGAGTCCGGATCGCCGCCGGCCTGCCGCGCCCAGTTCGCGGAGAGCCGGCGCATGTTCTCGGCGCGGCCGCCGCGCTCCCGGCGGAAGCGCTCGACGCGCTCGGCGACGTCGACGCTCTCGCCCCCGAGCCCGCGCTCCACCAGCACCGCCGCGACATCCGCGGCCATGCGGGCCTGCCCGTTCTCGGCCGCGGCGACGACCATCCGCGCGAGGCGCGGCGGCAGGGGCAGGGCGCGCAAGCGCCGGCCCGTCCCGGTGAGGCGTCCGTCGCCGTCGAGGGCGTCGAGGTCGCGGAGCAGGCTCTTCGCCTCCGCGAGCGCCGGGGCCGGCGGCCTGTCGAGAAAAGGCAGGGCGGCCGGGTCCGCGACGCCCCAGGCGGCGCAGTCGAGCACGAGCCCGGCGAGGTCGGCGGCCAGGATCTCGGGCTGCGCGAAGGGATCGAGCGAGACGGTCGCCGCCTCTGGCCAGAGCCGCCAGCACACCCCCGGCTCCGTGCGCCCGGCCCGGCCCCGGCGCTGGTCGACGGAGGCCCTGGATGCGCGTGCCGTGACGAGCCGGGTCAGCCCGATCCCCGGCTCGTAGACCGGCACCCGCGCGAGGCCGGAGTCGACCACGATGCGCACGCCCTCGATGGTCAGCGACGTCTCGGCGATGCTGGTGGCGAGCACGACCTTGCGGCGGCCGGGCGGAGCCGGGGACACGGCACGGTCCTGCGCGGCCGGATCGAGGGCGCCGTAGAGGGGGGCGATCTCGACCTCCGCGCCGACCTTGCCCTCCAGCCGCTCGGCCGTCCGCAAGATCTCGCCCTGGCCGGGCAGGAAGGCGAGCACGGAGCCGGGGTCCGCCCGCAGCGCCCGCAGCACCGCCTCGGCCATCGCGTCCTCGATCCGCCGGTCCGGGTCGCGGGGGAGATATCGGGTCTCGACGGGATAAGCGCGGCCCTCCGAGCGCACCACCGGCGCCTCGCCCAGCAGCGCGGCGACGCGGGCGCCGTCGAGGGTCGCCGACATCGGCAGGATGCGCAGGTCCTCCCGCAGGCCGCCCTGCGCATCGATGGCGAGCGCCAGGCCGAGATCGGCGTCGAGCGAGCGTTCGTGGAACTCGTCGAAGAGCACCGCGCCGATGCCCGAAAGCTCCGGATCGTCGAGGATCATGCGCGTGAACACGCCCTCGGTGACGACCTCGATGCGGGTCCGCGCGGAGACCTTCGAGCCGAGGCGCACCCGGAGACCCACGGTCTCGCCGACCCGCTCGCCGAGCGTCTGCGCCATGCGCGCGGCGGCGGCGCGGGCGGCCAACCGCCGGGGCTCGAGAAGGACGATCTTCGCGGTCCCGAGCCAGGGCGCGTCGAGGAGCGCGAGCGGCACCCGCGTCGTCTTGCCGGCGCCCGGCGGGGCCACGAGCACGGCGGCGTTGCGCCGCGCGAGCACCGCGAGAAGCTCGGGCAGGGCCTCATCGATGGGGAGGGGCGCGTTCGGCGGCATCGGCGGTTCAGTGCGACGATTGTCGGCTTACGGCAACCGTGGCCGCTTCTCCCCAGGGGAAGGGCGCGGGGCGACTGATCGGCGGCCGGCGCTCTGCTAAGACGGAGCCATGGCCGCCTCCGCCGCACGCTCGACCGACAAAGCCGCCTCGACGGCTCCTTCCGCCGTCTCCGCGCCGACGCCGATGATGGCGCAGTACATCGAGATCAAGGCCGCCAACCCCGACTGCCTGCTCTTCTACCGGATGGGCGACTTCTACGAGCTGTTCTTCCAGGACGCCGAGATCGCCTCGCGGGCGCTCGGCATCGTGCTGACGAAGCGCGGCAAGCACGCAGGCGACGACATCCCGATGTGCGGCGTGCCCGTGGAGCGCTCCGACGACTACCTGCATCGGCTGATCGCGCAGGGCCACCGCGTCGCCGTCTGCGAGCAGACCGAGGAGCCGGCGGAGGCCAAGAAGCGCGGCCCGAAATCCGTGGTGCGCCGGGAGGTGGTCCGCCTCGTCACGCCGGGCACCATCACCGAGGACAGGCTGCTCGATCCCGCCCGCGCCAACCTGCTGCTGGCGATCGGGCGTCGGAAGGTTTCCGACAGCGAGCACGCCTACGGCCTCGCCGCCCTCGACATCTCGACCGGGCGCTTCGCGTTGTCGGAAGTGCGCGCCGCCGACCTCCCCGGCGCCATCGCACGGCACGACCCGCGGGAGATCGTGCTCTCCGAGGCGATCCACGCCGATGCAGGTCTCGCCCGGCTCTGGGACGAGACGCCGGCCGCAGTCACGCCCTTGGCCCAGGCGGAGCTGGAGCCCGCCTCCGCCGAGCGGCGCATCCGGGAGTTCTACGGCGTCTCGACGCTCGACGGGTTCGGCAGCTTCTCGCGGGCGGAACTGGCGGCTGCTGGCGCGGCGCTCCTTTACATCGAGCGTACGCAGTTCGGTGCGCGCCCCGCCCTGCAGCCGCCCTCCCGCGAGGCGGGCGGGGCGACCATGGGCATCGATGCGGCGACGCGGGCGAATCTCGAGCTCACGCGCACGCTGTCCAGCGAGCGGGGCGGGAGCCTTCTCGGCGCCATCGACCGCACGGTGACGGCGAGCGGCGCGCGGCTGCTCGCCGAGCACCTCGCGGGGCCGCTCACCGACGTGCCGGCCATCGCCCGCCGGCAGGAGGCGGTGGCCTTCCTGGCCGAGGAGCACGGGCTGCGGCGCGACCTGCGCGACGCCCTGGCGCGGGCCCCCGATATCGCCCGCGCCCTGTCGCGGGTCGGGCTCGGCCGGGCGGGGCCGCGGGACCTCGCCGCGCTCCGCGACGGGCTGGAGGCGGCGGCCGACCTCGCCCTGCGGCTCGGAGAGGCGGCACCGCTGCCGGAGGCGCTCGATACCCTTCGTGAGGGCCTCGGCCGGGCCGACCCGGCGCTGGCGGCGGAGCTTCGCGCGGCTCTCGCCGATGATCTGCCCCTGAGCCGCCGCGACGGCGGCTTCGTGCGCGCGGGCTACCACCCCGAGATCGACGAGGCGCGGCTGCTCGGGCAGGACTCACGAAAGGTCGTCGCCGCCCTCCAGGCCCGCTACGCCGAGGAGTCCGGCTGCCGGACGCTCCGGATCAAGCACAACAACCTGCTCGGCTACTTCATCGAGGTCCCGCAGGCAGTGGGCGAAGCCTGCCTCAAGGGGCTGATGCGCGACTTCGTGCATCGCCAGACCATGGTCGACGCCATGCGCTTCACGAGCGTGGAGCTGGGCGATCTCGAGAGCCGCATCTCCGGCGCCTCCGACCGCGCGCTGGCGCTGGAAGCGGGCGTGTTCGAGGACCTCGCCGCGCGGGTCGTGGCGGCGGAAGGCGCGGTGGCTCAGGTGTCCGAGGCGCTGGCCGGCCTCGACGTGGCCTCGAGCCACGCCGAGGTCGCGGTGGAGCTCGACTGGTCGCGACCGCTCGTCGACGACAGCCTCGCCTTCGCGGTCGAGGGCGGACGCCATCCCGTGGTCGAGGCGGCGCTGCGACGGCGGGGCGAGCCCTTCATCGCCAATTCCTGCGACCTCTCCGGCGAGGGGCGGGGGCGCATCCGCCTCGTCACCGGCCCGAACATGGGCGGCAAGTCGACCTTCCTGCGCCAGAACGCGCTCATCGCCGTGCTGGCTCAGGTCGGCGCCTTCGTGCCGGCGACGCGCGCCCATGTCGGGCTCGTGGACCGGCTGTTCTCGCGGGTCGGCGCGGCGGATGACCTGGCGCGCGGGCAGTCGACCTTCATGGTCGAGATGGTCGAGACCGCCGCGATCCTCAATCAGGCGACCCGGCGCTCCCTCGTGATCCTCGACGAGATCGGGCGGGGCACGGCCACCTTCGACGGGCTTTCCATTGCCTGGGCCTGCCTGGAGCACCTGCACGAGACGAACGCCTGCCGGGCGCTCTTCGCCACGCATTTCCACGAGCTGACCGCGCTGGGGCAGCGCCTCGCGCGACTCGACAACGCCACCCTCAAGGTCGCCGAGCACCGAGGCGAGGTCGTGTTCCTGCACGAGGTGGTGGAGGGCACGGCCGAGCGCAGCTACGGCCTCCAGGTCGCCCGCCTTGCCGGGCTGCCGGCGGGCGTGGTGACGCGGGCCGGCGCGATCCTGAAAGGCCTGGAGAAGGCGGAGCGGGCCCGGCCCGGCAAGCCCCGCATCGATGACCTGCCGCTCTTCGCGTCGATCGATCCTCCTGCGCCCCCCGCGCCGGAGCCGGAGGACAGGCTCGGCGCGCTCCTCGACGCCATCGACCCGGACGCCCTGACGCCGCGGGAGGCGCTCGACGCGCTCTACCGGCTCAAGCGCGAGCGCGCGGCGCGAGGTTGAACCCGTCGAGGGACAGCTCCGGCCCGGGGCGGTCGCCGGTGCGCCCCGCCCGGCGCTCGCAGAGATAGTGAAGAACGCTCGCCACGACGCGCTCCGTATAGGGCTTGGCGATGATGCCGAAGGCGCCGGCGTAGTCGTCCGGCACGCGCTTGGCGTTCGCGGTCATGAACACGACCGTGGTGCGCGGGTCGGCGCTCAGCGTCCGTCCGACCTCGACGCCGGTCGGCCCGTCCACGAGATGGACGTCGACGAGGGCGACGTCGGGCGGGTCCGCCTGTCCGAGGGCGATCGCCTCGCGGCTGCTCGCGGCGACGCCGATCGTGGTGTGGCCGAGATCGTCCAGCAGGCACTCGAGCTCGAGGGCGATGAGCACCTCGTCCTCGACCACGAGCACCCGCAGGCCTTTCCCACACCTGTCGCCGCCCATGACGTCTCCCGTCGTGGCGGCCGTCGGTCCGGCCGCGAAGGATCTCTTCTGCCTGATTCGCTCAGTCTTCGCTGCCGAGCGGAATGCGGATCTCCACGCGCGTGCCCGGCGCGTTCTCGTGCCAGGCGATGGCGCCGCGCAACTGGCGCACCACCATCTCCACGAGGCTGCGGCCGAACCCGGCAGGGTTGGGCGCCGCGGAGCCGAGACCGACCCCGTCGTCGCCGATGGTGATGTGCAGGGCCTCGGCCTGGCGCCGCGCCTCGATCGTGACCCGGCCGGCCCGGTCGCCGGGGAAGGCATGGCGCAGCGCGTTTGTGGTCAGCTCGTGGATCATCAGGGCGAGCGGCGCCGCCATCGCGGCCGACACGGCGATCGGGTCGAAGGCGCCCTCGAGATGGGTGCGCTCCGGGTCGAGGCCGGCATTGAGATCGGACAATAGGTCGGCGGCGAAGTCCTGGAGATTGAAACGGGTCGCGTCGCCCGCCGAGTAGAGCATGCGGTGCGCCGTCGAGAGCGCTCCCACGCGCTCGGCGATGCCTTGGAGCGCGTCCCGCGCCTCGCCCTCGGGAGTGCGGCGCGCCTTCAGCAGGATCAGCGAGGAGATGACCTGGAGGTTGTTCTTAACCCGGTGGTCGACCTCGTGGAGCAGCGCGGTCTTCTGCTCCAGGGCGGCGCTGAGGTCGGCGGTGCGCAGGTCGACCAGGCGCTCCAGCTCGTCGTTGGCGTTGCGCATCGCCTGCTCCAGGCGCTGCTTCTCGGTCATGTCGGCCTGGGCCGAGTAGAAATGCGTGACGACCCCCTCGGCGTTACGCACCGGGTTGATGGTCATTGCGTTCCAGAAGCGGGTCCCGTCCTTGCGGTAGTTGAACAGCTCCACCTCGCACGGCTGCCCCGCCGCGATCGCGGCGCGAATGCGAGCGACCTCGGCCCGGTCGCTGTCGGGCCCCTGGAGCATACGGCAGTTGCGGCCGACGACCTCGTGCCGGCCATAGCCGGTCTGCTGCGTAAAGGCGTCGTTGACCCAGACGATCGGCTGGTCCGGCTGCCGCGCGTCGACGAGCGCCATCGGCGTCGGGCTCGACGCGAACGCGCCGAGGAGAACGTTCCCGTCAAGCGGAAAGTCCGAAGCGTGCGCGTCGTTCTCGATCTTCATGGCGCGCGGCGGAACGGAAGGCGGGCAGGCGCCCGCATGGACCGGCCGAACGCGTGCGGCTGTCCGCGATCCGTTAACCAAACCTCCATCAACCTGTCCCGACGGTGATGCAGCCGCCGGCACCGGCGGCGGCGCAAGGCTGCCACGATTTTCGCGGATCAAGGCGCGCGAGCCAAGGGAGTTCCATTGCCATGGCGATTCAAGCGGCCGCGTCCCCGGCGCCGCGCAAGCTGCGCCTGCGGGATCTACTCGAGGACCGGCGCGCCGCCCTGATGCTGGCGCTCGGCTTCTCGTCCGGCCTTCCGCTGCTGCTGGTGCTCGGCACCTTCACCCTGCGGCTGGCCTTCTCCGAGATCGACGTGAAGTCGATCGGCCTGTTCAGCTACGTGGCTCTGCCCTACTCGCTGAAGTTCCTCTGGGCTCCGGTCGTGGACCGGACGGACGTGCCGCTGCTGGGCCGGCTCCTCGGCCGCCGCCGGGCCTGGATGGTGACGACGCAGCTCGCGGTGGCCGCCTGCCTCGTGCTGATGGCCTTCGCCGATCCGGCGACGAACCTCTGGCTCCTCGGTCTCGGCGCCTTCCTCGTCGCCTTCTGCGCGGCGACGCAGGACGTGGTCATCGACGGCTGGCGCATCGATGCGGCGGGCAGCGACTTCCAGGGCATCCTCGCCGCGACCTCGAACCTCGGCTACCGCTTCGGCCTCGTGGCGGCGGGCGCCGGCGCCCTGTTCATCGCCGCGGAGACGGGCTGGCGCTTCGCCTACCTGTCGATGGCCGCGCTCATGGCGATCGGCCTCGTCGCCGCGCTCCTGGCGCCGCCCTTCGACGAGGCGCGCCGGACGCGGGCGGCGTCCGAGCCCGAGGGTCCGCCGCGCTCGCGCCTGTGGTCGGTGCGCCGGGCGATCCTGGAGCCGCTCACCGAGCTTCACGGGCGCCTCGGCCACGCGCTCTGGGCGATCCTGCTCCTCGTCGCCCTCTACCGGATGCCCGACTTCGTCTCCGGGGTGATGGCGAGCCCGCTCTACAAGGATGTCGGCTACGGCCTCACCGAGATCGCCGCCGTCTCGAAGCTCTACGGCATCTGGGTGGGCATCGCCGGGGGCTTCGCGGGCGGCTGGGCGATGCAGCGCCTCGGCATGTTCCGGGGACTGCTGATCGGTGCCTTCCTGTGCGCGGCCTCGAACCTGTCCTTCTCCTGGCTCGCCATGGGCGCGCCGGAGGTCTGGCGGCTGATCGTGGCGATCTCGATCGACAATTTCTGCGGCTCCTTCGCCGGCATCCTGCTCATCGCCTACATGTCGAGCCTCACGACGCCCGGCTACGCGGCGACGCAGTACGCGCTGTTCTCCTCGCTCTACGCCCTGCCGGGCAAGCTCGCCGCGGGCCTCTCGGGCTTCGTGGTGGCGGCCTACGGCTACCCGGTGTTCTTCCTCCTCACCGCGCTGGTCGGCATCCCGGTGGTGCTGCTCTGCCTGGCGGTCGGCCGGCCGAAGCCGAAGGCGGACGGCGCGGCCGAGCTCGAGGCACTCGCCCGGAACCCATCGGCGGGGACGGAAATTTCATCCACCGGATCGCAGGGGGCGACGCAGGGGACCTGAGGCATGAGCGACATCGCAACCGTGGGAGGCAGGCTCCCGGTCGCCGTCGAGGCCCCGGTCCGCGCCCTGAGCGACGAGGATCTCGCCGCGCTCCGCAACGCGGTGCGCGCGCTGGAGCAGCCGGGCCTCGCCGCCCGACTCTCGGCGGCCGCCGGCGCACCCCTCGAGCTGCTCGGACGCTCTCTGCCGGCGCCCGTCACCACCGCCGTGGCGCGCTCGACCGAGACCGCCATGCGCGCGGCGATGCGCGTCGCCCTGGCGACGCTGCCCCGGACCGCCGCGGTCGAAGGCGGCACCGCCGTCGTTCCGGCCGAGCCGGTGACGCGGGGGCGCCTCGGCCGCCTGCTCGGCTCCGGCGAGATCGGCCACAAGGCGATGGCCGCGGCCTCCGGCGCGATCGGCGGCGCCTTCGGGATCGCGACGCTCGCCGTCGAGCTGCCGGTCTCGACGACGCTGATGCTGCGGGCCATCGCCGAGATCGCCCGTGAGGAGGGCGAGGACATCGATACGCCGGAGGGCGCGCTCGCCTGCGTCCAGGTCTTCGCCCTCGGCGGGCGCGGCGGCGAGGCGGGGCTCGCCGAGAGCGGCTACTTCGCGGTGCGCGCCGCGCTCGCCAAGACCATGGCCGAGGCCGCCCGCTACGCCGGCAGCAAGGCCCTCGTGGACGAGGCCGCCCCGGCGCTGCTGCGCTTCGCCACCCAGGTCGCGGCCCGCTTCGGCATCGTCGTGTCCCAGAAGGTCGCGGCCCAGGCCGTGCCGATCCTCGGCGCCTTCGGAGGCGCGGCCGTCAACACCGCCTTCATGAGCCATTTCCAGTCGACGGCACGGGGGCACTTCACCGTCCGGCGCCTGGAGCGCACCTACGGCAAGGACGCGGTGCGGGCGGCCTACGACGTGGAGAAGGCGGCCCTCGGCATCGCCTGATCCGCCGCGCTTTCCCCCGGTGGTTGCCTCTCCCGGTCGATTGCGGGACCCTTCGCGCCGCGCGGAGGGATCCCGATGCTGGGCAATGCGGAAATGGTCGGCCGCCTCGTGCTGGCGGCGCTCCTCGGGAGCGTGATCGGCTTCGAGCGCGAGCGCTTGCTCTGGGCGGCGGGCCTGCGCACGCACATGCTGGTCTGCGTCGGCGCCTGCCTGATCATGCTCGTCTCGGCCTTCGGCTTCGGGGACGCCCTCGGCCGGCCGGGCGTCACCCTCGATCCGAGCCGCGTCGCAGCGCAGGTGGTCTCCGGCATCGGCTTCCTCGGGGCGGGCACGATCCTGCTGCGCGGCGAGGTCGTGAAGGGGCTGACCACGGCGGCGAGCCTCTGGGCGGTGGCGGCGATCGGGCTCGCCATCGGTGGCGGCCTCTACGTGCCGGCGCTCGCCGCGACCGTCATCGTCGTCGCGATCCTGGCGGGCGTGAAGCCGATCGAGGAGCGCTGGCGCAGCCGGATGCAGACCCGCAGCCTGCGCATCGTCGCCCGCACCGGCGAGATCACCCTCGACGTGCTGCACGCCATCACCGGCGAGCGGGCCTCGCGGGTGAAGCAGTTCGTGGTCCGCCCCAACGACCGGGACGGCTACGAAGAGGTGACGATCGCCTTCGTGCGCCTCTCCGCGACCAGCGTCGAGGCGATCGCCCGCGAGCTGCGCGCGCAGGAGGGGGTCGAGCGCGTCGAGACCGTCTGAAGCTCAGCCCTGCCGGCCGTCCTCGCCGTTGCCGAGGAAGAGCCGGTAGGCCGGATTCCCGGTCTCGTCGGTGCAGGGGTAGCCGAGCGCCTCGATCGCGGCATCGAAGCGGGCGCGCTCCGCCTCCGGCACCGCGATGCCGGCGAGCACGCGGCCGTAGTCGGCGCCGTGGTTGCGGTAGTGGAACAGGGTGATGTTGAAGTCCTCGCCGAGCCGGTCGAGGAAGTTCATCAGCGCGCCCGGCCGCTCCGGGAACTGGAAGCGGTAGAGCCGCTCGTCGGCAAGCCCCGAGGCGCGCCCGCCGACCATGTAGCGGATATGGACCTTGGCCATCTCGTTGTCCGAGAGGTCGTGGACGCCGTAGCCCGCCTCCGACAGGGAGGCCGCCAGCGCCCGCTTCTCCGCCGGGCCGCCGGGAAGGTTGACGCCGACGAAGATGTGGGCGGCCGCGCCCGGCGCGTAGCGGTAGTTGAACTCGGTGATCGCCCGGGGCCCGAGCGCGCGGATGAAGGCGCGGTAGGCGCCCGGCCGCTCGGGGATGGTGACGCCGAGCAGCACCTCGCGCTGCTCGCCGATCTCCGCGCGCTCGGCGATGTGGCGCAGCCGGTCGAAGTTGAGGTTCGCCCCGCTCGAGATCGCCACCAGCGTACCGGTGCCGCCCTCGCGCTCCGCCCAGGCCTTGGCGCCGGCGAGCGCCAGCGCGCCCGAGGGCTCGGAGACGGCGCGGGTGTCGTCGAAGATGTCCTTGACCGCCGCGCACATGGCGTCGGTGTCGACGGTGACGATGCCGTCGAGATGCTCCCGGCAGAGGCGGAAGGTCTCCTCGCCCGCCCGCCGCACGGCGACGCCGTCCGCGAACAGGCCGACACTGGGCAGGTTCACCGGCTCTCCGGCGGCGAGCGCTGCGGCCATGCAGGCGGCGTCGTCCGGCTCGACCCCGAACACCTTGGTCTGCGGGCGCAGGTACTTCACGAAGGCCGCGATGCCCGCCGCGAGGCCGCCGCCGCCGACGGGCACGAAGATCGCCTCGATCGGCCCGGAATGGCGGCTGAGGATCTCCTTGCCGATGGTGCCCTGGCCGGCGATTACCTCCGGGTCGTCGAAGGGGTGGAGGAAGCTCAGTCCCTCCTCGGCCTCCCGGCGCCGGGCCTCGGCCAGCGCGTCGTCGAAGGCGTCGCCATGCAGCACCACTTCCGCGCCGCGGGCGCGACAGGCCTCGACCTTGATGGCGGGCGTCGTGCGCGGCATCACGATCACCGCCCGCACGCCGAGGCGCTGGGCGCCGAGCGCCACGCCCTGCGCATGGTTGCCCGCCGAGGCGCAGATGACGCCGCGGGCCAGCTCCTCGGCGGAGAGCGCGGTCATCTTGTTGTAGGCGCCGCGCAGCTTGAACGAGAAGACCGGCTGAAGGTCCTCGCGCTTCAGCAGCACCGGCCGGCCGAGGCGCGCGGAGAGCCGCGGCATCGCGTCGAGAGGGCTCTCGCTCGCCACGTCGTAGACGCGGGCGTCGAGGATCTTGCGGATGTAATCGGTCACGGGCGGCTCTCGGGTTCGGCCCGAGATAGACCCTCGGCCCCGACAATGCGAGCCGACCCGCCTCAGGCGGCGAAGGCCATGCTCCGGTGCCGGGCCGCCGCCAGCCTGACGATCCGGCGCGCCGTCGTCGGCGCCAGCGCCTGGAACTCGTCGTAGGCGGTCTTGAGGGCGAGGTGGTCGAGCTCGCGCCTCTGCTGGTAGGCGATCAGCTTCTTCAGGGAGTTCCAGTCGAACTCCAGGCCCCGGCCGATGCAGACGAATGGCCGCCAGCCGGGCGCGGCGAAGGCCGCCTGCACGATCTCCGGCGCCATGCGGGCCATGAAGCTCATCCCGGCGATGACGTCCTCCGTCCGGCGGACATCCGCCCAGGCCGCGATCTGGCGTGGCGAGAGGCGCTTGCTCGCGAACTGGGTGGCCACGTAGGCCCGCGATGCGCCGAGCGCCATCGGCTCGCCCTCGCTGGCGTCCGGTTGGAGGCCGAGCAGGATCGCAGGCAGCACCTGCGCGCTCCAGACCGCGGCGGCGTCCTCGAGATCCTCCGCGAGCGCCGACAGGCAGCGGGCGCGGGCCAGCGCCACCAGCTCTGCGTGCGCAGGCTCCGGGGCGTCCGCCCGGGCGGCGAGGCGCAGGGTGAGGCGCTCGGAGCGCCGCGCCTGATCGACCAGGCACGACCACCCCTGCGCCGAGAAACGGGTTCCGATGTTGGCGGCGAGCGTCTCCGAGGCCGGCAGGTGCGCGCGCGCGACGAGGCCGTCCGTGACCGCTTCCTCAAGGCTCGTGCGTCCGGCCATGGCGAGCACGTGCGCCTCGGAGGCCTCCCGGCTCAGGCGCTCCAGGGTCGCCCGGTCGACGAGCGCCGAGCGCAGGAGGATCGGCGTCGCCACGTCGGCGGCGTCGGCGGCCAGATAGGCGAGGGTGCGAAGCGGCGCGCGCCGCAGCCCGGCCATCCGCTCGGCCAGCTCGCAGCGGGCCTCGTGGTCGACCTTCGTGGCCAGGACCAGCAGCAGCTCGTCGAACGTCTCCCGCTGCTCGACCGGCACCCGGGACCAGCGTGCCATGAGGAACTCGGTGGCCGCGCGCAGGACGCGGTTCTGCTCGGCCGCGTCCCGGCTGTCGATCGCGGCCTCGATCTGCGCCAGCAGCTTGCCGAACATACGCATCGCGACGGGACGCCCGCCTCAGGCCGACTTGGCGACGGCCTGCGCCGCGGCCTTCTCCCGCTCGGCGACGAGGGCGTTGATAAGATAGGGCCGCCAGAGACCGAAGGCCTGGTGCACGGCCGCGTCGAGCTCGGGAAAGTAGAATGGCTTGGCCAGGAAGGCCCCGACCCCGAAGGTCTTCAGGCTCTTCTGCGTCTTGGCGTCCACCTTGGCGCCCATCATCACGGTCCTGACCTCACCAGCCCCCGCCTGGAGCTGGCAGGCGAGCTCGAGGCCCGGCATGTCGGGGAGGCCGAGCTCGATGATGGCGAGGTCGAAGGGCCGGCGCTGCTGGGCGCGCAGCGCCGGCCGGGCCCGATCGAAGGCCGTGATCTCGAAGGTGAAGCTGCTCTGCGCTAGCAGCCGGGCGATGACGCTGCGCGAGGCTTCCGAGGGATCCACCACGAGCAGGTTCAGGCTGTGGCCGAGGACCCGGCAGGCATCGATCAGCCGCTTGATGGGCGTCTCGCCGAACGGCTTCAGCAGCACGTCGTAGGCGCCGATGCTCTGGGCGACGTGCGGCCACCGGGGCGAGAGCAGATCGGAGAGCAGCACGATCATGGTCTGCGGGCCGGCAGCGGTCTGCCATTTCATGATGTCGCGGCCGTCCGTCTGGGGCAGCATGACGTCGACGAACAGAAGATCGATCGCGTTGTCCTGCAGCGCAGCATTGAGCTGGGTGCCGTTTGCGACCTCGATGACGGTCGTCCCCGGAGCGATGCGTGCGATCATCTCGCTCAGGTCGATGCGGACATCCTCGTCCGCATCGGCGATCACTAAAGTTACGGCTCGAGACATCGAGATTATCTCTTTTTATTTATATTAGCGTTCGCGAACTGTCATCTGGTTATATATTATGCGATATTACTAAACAGTGATGATGAGCGGCAAAAGCGCGGCATCCGCAGCGCAGATCGACCCAATTTGTGAGAGGTACGGCTCACGCCGGACCACCTGCGATGGCAGGTCTTCCGGCAATGCGGTCCGCGCGCTGCGCCCCCGGCCGCCCGCGCCCTACCAGAGTCGCTCCAGCAGCGCCGCGCCCCAGACCAGCGCGGCGAGCACCTGCGCCAGGAAGGCGCCGGCCGAGGCCACGTCCTTGACGATGCCGATGGAGGGATGCCGGTCCGGGTGAAGGTGGTCGCAGAGCTTCTCGACCGCAGTGTTCAGGTACTCCGCCGAGAGCATGGCGAGGAGGCTCGCGATCAGCGCGACCTTCACCCAGAGGCCGGAGCCGAGAATGAGGCCCACGGGGATGCCCGCCGCCAGCACCGCCAGCTCCTGGCGCACGGCCCGCTCCGTGCGGGCGCCGTGCACGAGGCCGCGCCAGGAGTTCAGGAAGGCGAGGTAGAGGGCTTCCATCGTCTTACCTTCCCCCCGGGGCGGCCCGCGCGATCCAGCGGGCCAGGATCGGCCCGGTGATCAGCACGACGAACAGGCGCAGGGTCTGGACCGCGAGCACGAAGGACACGTCCGCCGTCGAGCCGACCGCGATGATCGCCACGGAATCGAGCCCGCCCGGGCTCGTCGCCAGGAAGGCGGTGAGAGGATCGATCGGCAGGATGCGCGTCAGCGCCAGTGCCCAGAACCCGCAGAGAACGATCACTCCGAAGGTCGCCGCGAGGATGCCGGGCAGGGCGTGCAAGGTCTCGCGGACGGTCTCGCGGGTGAAGCGCAGGCCGATGTACCAGCCGATGAGGGCGTAGGAGCCTTCGAGCAGCACGTCCGGCAGGTCCATGCGGGCGAGGCCGCTGACATGGAGGATCGAGCCGATCACCATCGGGCCGATCTGGGCGCCGGCTGGGATGCGCAGGCGATGGCCGGCGAGGCCACCGAAGAGTGCGACTGCGAGCGTCACGAGCACCGAGCCCGCCCCGCCGCCCTCGCCTGCGGGGGAGGCCGGGGCAGCGGAGGCATCCGTCAGGAAGCGGGTGACGAGGGCGGCCGAGAGCACCACGGCCACGACGCGCACGTACTGCATGAAGGCGACGAGGCGCGGATCGGAGCCGTAATCCTCCGCCATTGCCACCATGGCGGCCGCGCCGCCCGGCGAGGAGCCCCAGGCGGCGGTGGTGCCGGGCAGGACGCGAAGCCGCGTCAGCACCAGCCCGACAAGGGCGCCCGCCGCCACGGTGAGCAGCACGACGAGCAGCATCACCGGCCCGTCCGCGAGCAGGGTGCGGGCGGTCTCGCCGGTGACGGCGTGGGCGACGAGGCAGCCGATCACCGCCTGCGCCGCCAGGAAGGCGACGCGGTGGACGGTCAGCCCCGCGCCGCCGGCCCCGAAGGCGATGGCGCAGAGCATCGCGCCGAGCAGCGAGGCCGCGGGAAACCGGGCGAGGACCAGGGCGTAGGTGAGGGCGCCCGAGGCCGCCAGCAGCGCGGCCCAGAGGCGGATCGTCTTGGCGTCGGGCAAGGGGGCGGGAACCGGGGACGAGGACCGGGCGCGGGGACCGGGAGGGACGTGGCGCGCGGCTACACCGGATCGGCGGCGCTGTCACGGCTGGCGGGCGCCGCCGCCTCCCGGCAGGCGACGGTGCCGGGGGGCGCCTGCCCGCGCAGGAAGGCAGCGAGATGCGAGAGGCCGGCGGCGCGAGGGTCGCTCGCCCGCCAGGCCAGCGCGATAGTGCGGCCGGGCCCGTCCGCATCGAAGCTGCGCAGCGCCACGAGGCCGCTCGGATCCGGCCCCTGCGGCACGGCGAGCGAGGGCAGCAGCGTGTAGCCGGCGCCCGCCGCCACCATGGAGCGCAGGGTCTCCAGGCTCGTGGCATGGCGCGGGGCGCCGCTTCCCGCCCCGCAGGCGGCGATGGCCTGATCGCGCAGGCAGTTGCCCTCGTCGAGGAGCAGCAGGTCCGGCCCGGCGATGTCGATGGCCCGCAGCGCGCCGCCCTGGGCGAGGGCGTGATCGGAGGGGCAGGCGAGCCAGAACGGCTCCACGAAGAGCGGCGAGAGGGTCAGCCCGGCTCCCGAGATCGGCAGCGACACCAGGGCCGCGTCGATGCGCCCGTCGCGCAGGCCCTCGACGATCTCGGCGGTGCGCGCCTCGCTGAGCGCCAGGGAGAGGAGCGGATACTCCTCCCGCAGGGGCCGCAGGATCAGCGGGAACAGGTAGGGGCCGAGCGTCTGGATCGCGGCGAGCACCAGCCGCCCGGTGAGCGGCGCGCCGCGGCCCTCGCTCGCCAGAGCGAGCAGCCGCTGGGCCTCCGCCAGCACGGCCCGGGCCTGCCGCACGATCGCCTGTCCCGCCGGGGTGAGGAGGACGCGGCGGTTCGAGCGCTCGAATAGCACGAGGCCCAGCGTCGCCTCCAGCTTGCGGACCTGCACGCTCAGCGTCGGCTGGCTGACGTTGCAGCGCTCGGCGGCCCGGCCGAAATGCCCCTCGTCGCAGACGGCGACGACATACTCGAGATCGCGCAACGAGAGGCCCGACAGGTTCATAGGCCCTGTCTATCATTATCTTTGCGACGATGCATTTGCTACGGGGCTATACGGCCGTCATAACCTGCGCTCAGAACAATTCCAGGCTGGGGCCCAGGTCCCGACCGTCGAGCATCGAAGCAGAGAAGGCAGCCGCATGAGCGACCAGCGTCCGATCCTGACCACCCGCCAGGGCCATCCGGTCCGCGACAACCAGAGCATGCGCACGGTCGGGGAGCGCGGCCCGGCGACCCTCGAGAACTACCAGTTCATCGAGAAGATCACCCATTTCGACCGCGAGCGCATTCCGGAGCGCGTCGTGCACGCCCGGGGTGCCGGCGCCCACGGCTTCTTCGAGGCCTACGGCAAGATCGGCGACGAGCCGGCCTCCAAGTACACCCGCGCCCGCGTGCTCAACGAGACCGGCGTGAAGACGCCGATGTTCGTGCGCTTCTCGACCGTGGCCGGTGCCAAGGAGAGCCCGGAGACCGAGCGCGACCCGCGCGGCTTCGCGGTGAAGTTCAAGACCGTCGAGGGCAACTGGGACCTCGTGGGGAACAACCTCAAGGTGTTCTTCATCCGCGACGCGATCAAGTTCCCCGATATGATCCACGCGTTCAAGCCGGACCCGGTGACGAACCGCCAGGAGGCGTGGCGCTTCTTCGACTTCGTGTCGCAGCACCCCGAGTCGATCCACATGGTGACGTGGCTGAAGTCGCCCTGGGGCATCCCTGCGAACTACCGCGAGATGGAGGGCTCGGGCGTCAACACCTACAAGCTCGTCAACGCCGAAGGCGTGGCGCACCTCTGCAAGTTCCACTGGATCCCGAAGCAGGGCGTGCGCAACCTGACCTCGGCTCAGGCCTCGGAGATCCAGGCCAAGGACGTCGGCCACGCCACCCGCGACCTCTACGACAACATCTCCAAGGGCAACTTCCCCGAGTGGGAGTTCGCGGTGCAGATCATGCCCGACGGCCCGAACGACCATCTCTCCTTCGACCCGCTCGACGACACGAAGCGCTGGCCCGAGGACCAGTTCCCGCTTCTGAAGTGCGGCCGGATGGTGCTCGACCGGGTGCCGGACAACTTCTTCGCCGAGGTCGAGCAGTCGGCCTTCGGCACGGGCGTGCTCGTCGACGGCATCGACTTCTCGGACGACAAGATGCTCCAGGGGCGCACGCTGTCCTACTCGGACACGCAGCGCTACCGCGTCGGCGCCAACTATCTGCAGCTGCCGATCAACGCGCCGCAGGCCGGCGCCAAGGTCTACTCGAACCAGCGCGACGGCGCGATGACCTACGGCGTCGACGGCACCGGCCCGAACAAGCACATCAACTACGAGCCCTCGACGCTCGCCGAGGGCCTGCGTGAGGCCCCGAAGCCCGCGAAGGACTACCACCAGCCCGTCCAGGGCGAGCTCGGCCGCTACCAGACGAGCCGCACCGAGGACGACTACACCCAGGCCGGCAACCGCTACCGTTCCTTCGAGGACTGGGAGCGCGAGGACCTCATCGCCAACCTCGTCGGCGACATGAAGCAGTGCCCGGAAGCCATCCAGCTGCGGATGGTCTGGCATTTCTGGCACGCGGACGAGGATTACGGCCGCCGCGTCGCCGAGGGCGCCGGCATCGACCTTGAGAAGGCCAAGGCCCTGCCGCCGCTGCCGGGCCGCGCCGCCCCGCACAAGCGCCTGACCGCCGAGATCTTCACGGACGGCAGCCAGGCCCACAAGGTCGCCGCCGAGTAAGACGGCCGCCCATCGAGCTCCGGAGCCCCGCGCGAGTGAAATCGCGCGGGGTTTTTTCCATTGGTGCGGCCCTCGCCGTGGCTGCGGGCACGAGCGGCAGCGCAGCGATCCGACAGAGATCGACGACGGCTTGCCAATCAGATATCTAGTTGGTTATATAGCCATATGGATATGGAATCGGCGCTCAGCACACGATTCGCGGCGCTCGCCGACCCGACACGGCGCGCCATTCTCGCGCGGCTCGCGGAGGGCGAGGCGACCGTCTCGGAACTCCGAAAACCCTTCCCGATCAGCCAGCCGGCGATCTCGAAGCATCTCAGGGTTTTGGAGCAGGCGGGCCTCATCGAGACGGGCCAGGACCGGCAGACGCGGCCCCGCCGCCTCAAGGCCGGCGCGCTGCGCGATGCCGCCGCCTGGCTCGGCCGGATCGACGCGCTCTGGAGCGGGCGCCTCGATCGCCTTGACGAGTTCCTGACCCGACAGACCGAGGAGTGACACCGATGTCAGAGACGCCGAAGGACACCGCGGGCGCGCCCCAGTTCCACATGGAGCGGCACTTCGCGGCACCGCGCCAGCGGGTCTGGGACGCGTTCGCGAAACCGGAACAGCTCGCGCAGTGGTTCGGGCCGAAAGGCTCGACGATCACGATCCTGTCCCACGCGCTGCGTCCCGGCGGGATGATCCACTACGCCATGGACTTTCCGGGCGGCGGCCGCGTCTACGGGCGGTCCGTCTACCGGGAGGTCGAGGCGCCGTCGCGCCTCGTCTGGGTGAACTCCTTCGCCGACGCGCAGGCCGAGATCGTGCGCGCGCCGTTCTTCGACGGGACGTTTCCCCTGGAACTGCTGACCACGGTGGTCCTGCACGAGGACGGCGCCGGAACGCGTCTCGAACTGACCTGGGGGCCGCTCGACACCGGCGAGGCGGAGCGGCGGACCTTCTCCGAGAACACCGAGTCCTTCCGCCAGGGCTGGACGGGCAGCTTCGATCAGCTCGAGGCGTTCCTCGCCTGATCCTCAGGCCCGGCCGCCGACCACCCGGTCGCGGCCGGCGCCGAGCGCGAAGAGGGCCGCACCTGCGCAGATGCCGCAGAACAGCAGCGTCGGCAGCCCGCGCCAGCCGTCGCCGAGGCTTTCCAGCCGGACGAGGCCGAAGGTGAAGGGGCCGAGCGCGGCGAGCGAGTAGCCGCCACCCTGGACCATGCCGGAAAGCGCGGCCGCCCCGCCCGCGTCGCGGGCCCGCAGCACGATGAGCGTCAGGCCGAGGCCGAACAGGCCGCCGAGGGCCGCGCCGAGGGCGAGCATCCCCGGCACGATCAGGGCCGGCGGGCCGTGGAAGGTCGCCACGTAGGCGGCGGCGGTCGCCGCGAGGAGCGCGCAGGCGAGGAGGCGCTGCCGGCGCAGGCGGCCGGCGAGGATCGGCACGAGGAGGGCGGCCGGCGCTTGGCCGAGGCTCATCAGCGAGGCGGCGGCGCCGGCCGCCGCGGGGTCGAGGCCGCGGTCCTGAAGCAGGGTCGGGGCCCAGGCGAACATGATGTAGGCCATGGAGGACTGGAGCCCCATGAAGCCCGTGACCTGCCAGCCGAGGGGATCGCGCCAAGGGTTCGCTCCGGCGGTACCGGCCGGTGGACGCGCGGAGGTTGTCCCGGCCGACAGCGCGAGGGGCGCCCAGGCCGCGGCGGCGGCGAGCGCCGGCACCGCCCAGGCCGCGAGCGCCACGCCCCAGGCGCCTTCGAACCGCGTCGCCAGCGGCACCGAGAGGGCGGCGCCTCCGGCCGCCCCGAGGCAGAGCATCATCGTGTAGAGGCCCGTCACCGTGCCGGTGCGGGTCGGAAAGTCGCGCTTGATGATGCCGGGCATCAGCACTCCGGCGAGCCCGATGCCGGCCGCCGAAAGGGCCGCGCCGAGGTAGAGGGTCTCGATCCGGCTGGCGGCCTGCATCGCCAGCCCGGCGGCGACCATCAGCACCGCGACGAGCACGCCCCGGTCCGGGCCGAGGCCCCGCGTCGCCGGCCGGCCCGCCACCGAGGCGACGCCGATGGCGAGCACGGGCACCATGGTCAGCCAGGCGAGGGCCGAGGGACCGAGCCCGGTGCCGGTCTCGATCACGTGCAGGATCGGGCCGACCGCCGTCAGCGCCGGGCGCAGGTTGAAGGCGACGAGCAGCACGCCGGCGAGGACGAGCGACCGGCCCGCGCCCCCGGCGGTGCCGCTCATCGCGGACGCCGGGTCAGCGCCGCCAGCAGGAACGTCGCCGCGAGGAGCCCCGCGAAGGGGGCGTCGCCGAGGCGCGCGTAGAGGGTGCGGCCGGGGATCGCCGCCGGCAGGTCGGCGTCCAGCACGTCCTCGGTGTTCAGGGGCAGCCGCGCGGTGACGCGGCCGTAGGGATCGACCACCGCCGAGATGCCGGTGTTGGCGTCGCGCACCAGCGGCAGCCCCTCCTCGACGGCGCGCAGCGCGGCCTGGGCGAGGTGCTGGCGCGGGCCCGGCGTATCGCCGAACCAGGCGTCGTTGGTGACGTTCAGGATCAGGCCCGGCTCGCGGGGCGCCGCGCCGTCCTGCGCTCTCGGCACGATGGCGCCGGGAAAGATCGCCTCGTAGCAGATCGTCGCCGCGGCCGGCGGCAGGCCGGGGATGTCGAGGATGCGCTGGCCGGCCGCGCTGCCCGCCGTGAAGCCGCCGGGCACGGCGATGAACTGGCGCAGGCCCAGCGCCCGCAGCGCCGCGTCGAGCGGCCCCGGCAGGTACTCGCCGAAAGGCACGAGGTGGACCTTGTCGTAGGTGTCCGCGATCCGCCCCGGCGCGAGGATCGTCATGATCGCGTTGAAGAAGCGGATGCGCTCGCCGGGCAGCGCCTCGTCCGCCCGCGCGGCCCCCGCGATCAGCACTGCGCCGGCCGGCAGCGCACGCCCGATGCGCTCCAGCGCCTCCGGGTCCCGCTGGATCAGGAACGGGAAGGCGGATTCCGGCCACACGACATGGGTCGGCGCGGCGGAGCCTGCAGCGGTCTCGCGCCCGGTCAGCTCGATGTAGCGGTCGACGATGTCGTCCTTGTTCTCGGGCCGGAACTTGGCGTCCTGCGGCAGGTTCGGCTGCATCAGGCGCAGGCGCACGCCGGGCACCGCTTGCGTGGCGGCGTCGGGCACGCGCCAGGCGCCGTAGCCCGCGAGCCCGGCGAGGAGCGCCGCCGCGCCGAGGCTCGGGCCGAAGCGCGCGATCGTGCTGCCGCGATCGACGAGGGTGGCCGGCGCCGCGCCGATCAGCACCGTCGCCAGCGTCAGCCCGTAGAGCCCGACGAGGGAGGCGCCCTGCGCGAGGGACAGGTGCCCGGCGAGCGCCATGCCGAGCGTGTTCCAGGGAAAGCCCGTGAACAGGTGCCCGCGCAGCCACTCCGCTCCACCCAGACCGGCCGCCAGCGCCGCGATCCGTCCCGCGCCCGGCGACCAGACGAGCCGGGCCGCGGCGAAGCCGGCGCCGTAGAACAGGCCGAGCACCGCCGGCAGGCCGATCACGCCGAGGGGCAGCGCCCAGGCGAACTCGTCGGCCTCGACCAGGAAGGCGGAGCCGAGCCACCACAATCCGGCGGTGAGGTAGCCGAACCCCCAGGCCCAGCCGACGAGGGCCATGGCGGGAAGCGAGCGGCGCAAGGGGAGGGCGGCGGCGCCGTCCGCCAGCCAGACGGCGAGCGTCAGCGAGAGCACGAGCGCCGGCAGCAGCCCGTAGGGCGGCATCGTCAGCGCCCCGAGGGCGCCCGAGGCGAAGGCGAGGGCGAGCCGACGCCAGCCGCGCAAGCCGGCGATCGCACTCGCAAGCCGGCCGAGGGCGCCCGACCCGCCGCCCGCCTCCGCCGCCACGCGATCGCGCGCAGCCGCCGAGGCCGTCACGGCCCCCGCGTCTCGGCGGGGGCGGCGGGAGCGGGGAGCGCCAGGGGCACGACGGCCTCGATCTTCGCCGGGCCCTTGTGGAAGCGCAGGCGCTTCAGGCGGCGGGGATCGGCGTCGAGCACCTCGAATTCGAGATCGGCCGGGCCGGCGATGAGCTCTCCCCGCGAGGGAACCCGGCCGGCGAGCGTCACGATCATGCCGCCGATCGTGTCGATCTCCTCGGCGCGCTCGCCGATGGCGGTGACGAGATCGATGCCCGTCACCTGCGAGACCTCGTCGAGGCCGGCACGGGCATCGGCCACGAAGATCGCGTCCTCGCCCTCGCCCTCGACCCGCTGCACGAGGCGGCCCTCGGCCACGTCGTGCTCGTCCTCGATGTCGCCGACCACGACCTCGATCAGGTCCTCGATGGAGATCAGGCCGTCGGTGCCGCCGTACTCGTCGATGACGAGCGCCATGTGCGTGCGCGTCGCCTGCATGCGGACGAGCAGGTCGATCGCTGGCATGGAGGGCGGCACGAACAGCACCGGGCGCAGCAGCTTGGTGGCGCCGAGCGTCGGGGCGAGGTCGACGTTGCCGAGGTTGAGGCCGCGCAGGGGCCGCGCCGCGCCGCGGCGGGGGCGGGCGGGCGCCTCGGGGACGGCCGCGGCCGGATCCGCGGCCGCGGCCCCGTTCGCGGCGGCGCGCCGCGGGGCTGCCTCGGCGCGGGCGGCGATGTGGTCGACGAAATCGCGGATGTGGATCATGCCGCGGGGGTCGTCGAGGGTCTCACCGTAGACCGGCAGGCGTGAGTGGCCGGCGCTGCGGAACAGCTTCAGGAGGTCGCCGAGCGGCGTGTCGATCGCCACCGCGACGATGTCGGCGCGGGGGATCATCACGTCGTCCACCCGCACCTTGTGGAGGCCGAGCACGTTCTTGAGCATCGCCCGCTCGAGCGGCGAGAAGGCGTTCTCGCCCGTGTCGGGCTCGTCCAGCGCATCCTCGATGTCGTCGCGCAGGGAATCGCGCGGCTTGAGGTGCAGGGCCTGGAGCAGCCGGTCGTACCAGGGCTCGCGCCCCTGCGATTCGGCGTCGGTCCCTAAGGGCGCGGCCAGGGCCGCGCCGCGACTTCGATCGTTCGTCATGTCTCTCTGATCTGGGGTTGGCCGAGCCGCTCAGCGCTCCGGGCCGTAGGGGTCGGGCACGCCGATTCGCCGCAGAGCCTCGATCTCGAGCGCTTCCATAGCGTCGGCCTCGGCCTCGCCGGTCTCGTGGTCCTGTCCGAGGAGGTGAAGGGTACCATGGACAAGGAGGTGCGCGAGATGATCCGAGAGGGGCTTCGACTGCTCGGCACTCTCGCGCAGCAACGTGTCATACGCAAGAACGACGTCCCCGAGGGGGCGCGCCGTGCCCGGCGGCAGGGGCTGCGGGGCGGCGGGAAAGGAGAGGACGTTGGTCGGCTTGTCCTTGCCCCGCCAGTCGCGGTTGAGGGCCTGCACGGTCGCGTCGTCGGCGAGCAGCACGCTGATCTCGACCGTCCCTTCGGGCGCGTCCGGCGCGACGGCGAGCCCTGCCTCGACGACGCGGGCAACGAAGGCGTCGAGATCGTCGGCGACCGAGTTCCAGCGCTCGTCCTCGACGGCGACGTCGATCTCGGGGGCGGGCATGGTCAGGCCAGCGGCCGGCGGCGCGGGTTGGGGTTGCGGTCCGCGTCCGACTGGCCGTGGCTGGCCTTCTCGTAGGCGGTGACGATGCGGCGCACGAGATCGTGGCGGACCACGTCCACGTCCTTGAAGGTGACGCGGCCGATGCCCTCGACGCCGTCGAGCACCTCCACCGCCTCGACGAGGCCGGAGCGCTGGCCCGGCGGCAGGTCGATCTGGCTCGGGTCGCCCGTGACGATCATCCGCGAGTTCTCGCCGAGCCGCGTCAGGAACATCTTCATCTGCATCGAGGTCGTGTTCTGCGCCTCGTCGAGGAGCACCACGGCGTTGGTCAGCGTGCGCCCGCGCATGAAGGCGAGCGGCGCGATCTCGATGATACCGGTCTGGAGCCCCCGGTCGACGTGGCGGGCCTCCATGAAGTCGTAGAGTGCGTCGTAGATCGGGCGCAGATATGGGTCGACCTTCTCGCGCATGTCGCCGGGCAGGAAGCCGAGGCGCTCGCCGGCCTCCACGGCAGGCCGCGACAGGATCAGGCGCTCGGCGTGACCCTGCTCCAGCAGCGAGACGGCGTAGCCGACCGCGAGCCAGGTCTTGCCGGTGCCGGCGGGGCCCTCGGCGAAGACGAGTTCGTTGTTGCGCAGGGCCTTGATGTAGGCGTCCTGCGCGGCGTTGCGGGCGCGCACCGCGCCGCGGCGGCGGGTGGCGATCTGGTCGAAATGCGGTTTGTCCGCATCCCTGGCGATCTCGGCGGAGGGGAACAGGTGGCCCTGCGCCTCCGCCTCGCGGATGGCGCCGTCGACGTCGCCGAGCGTCAGCGCCGAGCCGCCGGAGCGCACCCGCGCGTAGAGCTTCTCGAAGACGCGGCGCGCCCGCTCGGCGGCCTCCGGCGTGCCCTTCACCACGAGGTGGTTGCCGAGCGCCGTGGCCGTCACGTCGAGCCGGCGCTCGATATGGGCGACGTTCTGGTCGTACTGGCCGAAGACGAGGCTCGCGAGGCGGTTGTCGTCGAAGCTCAGCGAGACCTCGACGCGCTCCACGATCTCGCCCGTCCGCGTCGTGGCGGGTCCGCGCTTGGTGTTCATCAGGCGGCCGCCGCGGTCGATGTCAGGGTCTGTCCGAACAGGCTGTTGGTCCCGGCCTCGACGATGCGCACCGGCAGCAGGCCGCCGATGGTCGAGGCGGGGGCGTCGACCTGGACGGCGAGCATGTGCGGCGTCTTGCCGGCGACCTGACCGGGATGGCGGCCGGCCTTCTCGACGAGAATCTCCGTCACTTGGCCCACCGCCTCCTCCTGGTAGGCGTGGCGGCGCCGGTCGAGGGCGGCCTGGAGCGCGGAAAGCCGAGCGCTCTTCACGTCCTCCGGCACCGCGTCCTCGCGCTCGGCGGCCGGCGTGCCGGGGCGGGGGCTGTACTTGAAGGAGAAGGCGCTCTCGAAGCCGATCTCGGCGACGAGCCGCATGGTGCCCTCGAAGTCGGCGTCGGTCTCGCCGGGGAAGCCGACGATGAAGTCCGAGGACAGGGCGAGGTCGGGCCGCGCCCCGCGCAGGCGGTCGATCAGGCGGCGGTAGGCGTCGGCCGTGTGGCGCCGGTTCATGGCCGCGAGGATGCGGTCGGAGCCCGACTGCACGGGCAGGTGCAGGTAGGGCATCAGCGCCGGCAGCTCGGCATGGGCCTGGATCAGGTCCTCGCCCATGTCGTTCGGATGGCTGGTGGTGTAGCGGATGCGCGCGATGCCGGGGATCGCGGCCACCGCCCGCATCAGGTCGGCGAGGCTCGCCGTGCCGCCGGCCTCGGCCGGCCCGTGATAGGCGTTGACGTTCTGGCCGATGAGGGTCAGCTCGCGCACGCCGCCCTCCGCCAGCGCTCGCGCCTCGGTGAGGATGGCGGGCACGGAGCGGGAGACCTCGGCACCGCGGGTGTAGGGCACCACGCAGAACGAGCAGAACTTGTCGCAGCCCTCCTGCACGGTGAGGAAGGCGGAGACGCCGCGGTTGCGCCGCGCAGGCAGGTGGTCGAACTTGTCGTCCGCCGGAAAATCGGTGTCGACGACGCGCGTCTCACGGGAGCGGGCGAGGAGGTCCGGCAGGCGGTGATAGCTCTGCGGGCCGACCACCACGTCGACGGCGGGCGCCCGCGACAGGATCTCGGCGCCCTCGGCCTGGGCGACGCAGCCCGCCACGACGATCCGGGTGTCGCGCCCCTCCGCCTGCCGCTCGCCCTTGAGGACGCGCAGGCGCCCGAGCTCGGAATAGACCTTCTCGGCGGCCTTCTCGCGGATGTGGCAGGTGTTGAGGATGACGACGTCCGCCTCCTCGACGCGCTCCGTCGCCGCGTAGCCTTCCTTGCCGAGGACGTCCGCCATCCGGGCGGCGTCGTAGGCGTTCATCTGGCAGCCGTAGGATTTGACGAAGGCTTTCTTCAACGTGCGTCCGGGGCTCCGTGCGGAGGGCGCGAAGCCCTTCCGATCCGTCGAGGGCCGCTCTAGCACGGATTATCGCGCGCGTCGCCGCGCCGGAAACGACGCATGCCCAGCGATCCCCTCGACCCCGCCGTCCACGCTCTGCTCACGGAGAGCTTCCGCCGGCTCGTCGGCCGCCCCCTCGAACCGGAGGGCGAGGGCGGCCCGGACTGGCTCTACCGCCAAGCGCCTTTCGCGGTGCTCGCCCACGATACGGGTGCCGACCCGCGCTTCGTCTACGCCAACCGGGCGGCTCAAGGATGCTTCGGCTACGATTGGGACGCCTTCTTGGGAATGCCCTCGCGGCTCTCGGCGGAGGCGCCGGAGCGGGCCGAGCGCCAGCGTCTGCTCGACGCAGTCGCCCGCGACGGGTTCGTCTCGGGCTATGCCGGTATCCGCGTGGACGCCGCCGGGCGCCGCTTCCCGATCGCCGAAGGAATCGTCTGGCAGCTTATCGGGGAGGATGGCGCTGTGCGGGGCCAGGCCGCGACCTTCCCGGTGCCGGCGGACCGGCGCTGAGCCTTCAGGCCGCCGCGACCCCGGCCTCGCCGACCGGGCGCTCCGAGCGGCGATCCGCCGGCTCGGCCTGCGGCGGCGTGCGGCCGGTCACGGAGGCGCCGACCGCGCGGCGCACGGCGATCTCGGCCATCGCGGTCGCGTGCTTCCGATCGGTGCCGGCCTCGAAGAGGATCGGTGGGCCCCAGGCGATGTGCACGTCGAGGGGGCCGTTCGCCGCGAAGAGCGCGAGATGGGGCGCGAGCTCCATGTCGCCGTACCAGGCGATCTCGGGGCGCTCCCCGCGTACCACCGGCAGGCCGTTCCGGCGCGGATAGGTCACCGCCAGGGGTTGCAGCCGGATGCGGTCGACGCGGGCGCCCTCCGCCTGGAGCGCGGCGCGGGCGGCGCCGACGAGGGAGGAGCGGAAAGGCAGCACCCGGTTGCCGTCGCCCGTCGTCCCTTCCGCGAAGAGCACGATGAGATCGCCCGCGGCGAGGCGCGCCGCCACGGTCTCGTTGACGCTCGCCGTCGAGGCCCGGCGGGCGCGGTCGATAAAGATGGTGCGCTGGAGCCGGGCCAGCGTGCCGATCACCGGCCAGCCGGCGATCTCGGACTTCGCCACGAAGGACAGGGGTCGGAGCGAGCCCAGCGCCAGGATGTCGAGCCAGGAGACGTGGTTCGAGAGCACCAGCGCCGGCTCGCCCGGCGCCGGCGGCGTGCCGGACTGCGTCACCCGCACGGAGAACAACCGCAGCACCGCCCGGTGGAACAGGATCGGCAGATGCGCGGCGAGGCGCCCACGCCCAAAGCGCAGGCTCAGCCAGTGCGGCCCGGCGAGCAGCGCGAAGAGAAGCGCGGCCGCGAGCAGGCGCGCCGCGATGCCGGGGCGTGTCACCGGCCGCTCACGCGATGTCGGCGCGCATGGTGAGCGCGGTGGCCCGGCTGCCGTCGGGGCGCAGGTAGTAGCCCGTCCGCTCGCCGATCTTCCGGAAGCCGTGGCGCGCGTAGAGGCGCAGCGCCGGGTCGTTGCCCTCGTCCACCTCGAGATGGACGTGGCGGATCCCCGAGCGGGCGAGGTCGGAAAGATGCTCGCCCAGCAGACGCCGGCTGAGGCCGCCGCCGCGCAGCGAAGGCGAGACGACGACCGTGAGGATCTCGGCCTCGTCGGCGACCTTGCGGGAGAGGACGAAGCCCTGCACCGCGCCCGAGCGCCAGAGGGCGTGGGTCAGCGTCGAGCGCTCGCAGAGCATCCGCTCGAACTCGTGCCGGTCCCAGGGCCGCGCGAAGGCGGTGGCATGCAGCCGCGCCAGGGCGCCGGCCTGGCCGGAATCGTCGAGGGGGGCGACGTAGGCCTCCGGAGACCAGGCGTCCCACCAGGCGGTCCACCATTCGAGGGGCCAGAAGGGGGAGACCTGTCGCGTCATTGGCGTGCGAGCCTCGCGTGATCCTGGGGCTGCGCGTCGGGACCGCGCAGGTAGAGCGGCCGGGCCAGCGCCTGGGCCGGATCGGCGACGAGGCCGAGGGAGGCGATCCAGCCGATGTCGGGCGCGCCCGTTCCCGCGACCTCCGCCTCGACCCCGCTGCGCTTGAGCAGCGCGGCGACGGCCTGCGCGCCGGAGCCGGCGAGCGCGACAGGCCCGGCGCCGAGGAGTGCGGCGGCCTCCTCCACCGGCACGAGGCTCGGGGGCACCACGATGCCCTCGGTGAGACTCATCGCCTGGAAGTAGATCGCGCCGTGCCTTGCATCGATGCAGGCGGCGAGCAGCCCTTCGCTTTCCGCCGACAGCAGGGGCGCGAGCAACGCCGAGAGCGTGGTGACGCCGACGACCGGCACCCCGGCGGCGAGCCCGACGGCGCGGGCGGCCGAGAGCCCGACGCGCAGCCCGGTATAGCTGCCGGGACCGACCGTGACGGCCACCCGGTCGAGGCTCTCGAAGCCGCCCTCGACGCGGGCCATCACGCGCTCGATCAGCGGCAGCAGCGCCTCCGCGTGGCCGCGGGCCAGCGGCATCGCCTCTCCCGAGAGCGGCGCGTCGGCCTCGTCGGTGGCAACGCAGGCGGCGCAGGCGTCGAGCGCCGTGTCGATGGCCAGGATACGCACGCTCACTCCGGTTCGCGCCGGCCGGTGAGCCGGCCACAGCCGTGACGGTCCGCGAGCCTAAGACAAAAGGGCCGGCCCGTCAGCGCGGGCCGGCCCCCCGATGTGAGGTTCGGGCAACGGTGTTGCCCGCCTGCGTCTGCGCAAGCCTTCGATCAGATCGCCTGCACTTCGCGGATATGCGGCATGAAGTGCTTGAACAGGTTCTGCACGCCCTGGCGGAGCGTTGCGGTGGAGGAGGGGCAGCCGGAGCAGGCGCCCTTCATCTCCAGGTAGACGACGCCCTCCTTGTAGCCGCGGAAGGTGATGTCGCCGCCGTCGCTCGCCACCGCCGGGCGCACCCGGGTCTCGAGCAGGTCCTTGATGGTGACGACGGTGTCGTGGTCGGCCGCGTCGTAGAACTCTTCGCCTGCGTCCTCGTCGGCGCCCGCGACGCCTTCACCGAGGACCGGCGCTCCGGACTGGAAGTGCTCCATGATGGCGCCGAGCACGGCGGGCTTCACCTGGGGCCACTCATTGACGCCGTCGGCCTTCGTCACCGAGATGAAGTCGTGCCCGAAATAGACGCCGGAGACACCCGGCACGTCGAACAGGCGCTGCGCCAGCGGCGAGCGGGCGGCGGATTCGGCGTTCTTGGCCTCGAAGGTCGAATCCTGCAGCACCACCCGGCCGGGCAGGAACTTGAGGGTGGCGGGGTTCGGCGTGGCTTCGGTCTGGATGAACATCGCGGTCTCGTCCTCGTCCTCTGACGCCGGTTCAAGGCCGGCCGGGAACGGTGCCGGAGGGCGCCGGCACCGGCTTCCATGTGGACCCGGCGCGGATTTTTCTCAACCGCGCGCGGTCCCGCGTCGGCATCGACAGGGGAGGGCAGTTCGTGTAAGCGGGCGCCAACTCACAACAGGATGCCGAAATCCTGACGCCCGTTCCCATGCCGGGAAAGGGCGCGACGGCCGGAGCTTTTTCGATGAACATCATCCAGCAGCTCGAGCAGGAAGAGATCGCTCGTCTCGCCAAGACCATCCCCGACTTCGAGCCGGGCGACACGGTCATCGTGAACGTCAAGGTCAAGGAAGGCGAGCGCACCCGCGTCCAGGCCTACGAGGGCGTCTGCATCGCCCGCTCCGGCGGCGGCCTCAACGAGAGCTTCACCGTCCGCAAGATCTCCTACGGCGAGGGCGTCGAGCGCGTCTTCCCCGTGCACGGCCCGCTGATCGACTCGATCAAGGTGGTCCGCCGCGGCAAGGTCCGGCGCGCCAAGCTCTACTACCTGCGCGACCGCCGCGGTAAGTCCGCCCGCATTGTCGAGCGCACCGACCGCAACAAGGCCGAGAAGGCCGCCCCGGCGCCGACCGCCGCGGAGTGAGGCTGCTCCTTCTGGAGCGCCCTGCAAGAGATCCGAGCCGTCCGGTCCCCCGACCGGGCGGCTTTTCGTTTGCGATCGAGAGCCATCCGACGGCGCCGAGATCGCCGTCCGAGATGATCTGCCGATCATGCGTCGCCACTCATGCCGGGCACGTCGTCAGCGGGTGGCGCGCATCTCCTCGGCGGCCGAGGCGAGGCACCGCCCGAACACCGCGGTCATCTCCGAGGCGTCGATGGTATCATTCCTCGCGGCGATGTCGGCGCGCACCTGCTCCAGCAGCTCGGCGTCGCGGTGGCCCTCGACGGACAGCGAGATCAACGTCTCCGCGTAGGTCTCGGTCGCCTGCATATCGAGCCCGCGCCGCTCTCCGGCATAGGCGGCGAGCTTACGAAGCGCGTTGCAATGGGCGAGGAAGCGCGCCTCCTCCGAGCGGGCGAACAGCAGCTCCTCCGCGCGCTCGCGGTCTTCGAACAGTCGTCCCATGACAGCCTCCATGTAGGCCGGACGGCGGGGGCCGGCGGGGTGGGAGGCACGATAGCTAGGGACGTGGCCAAGCCCGCCGCAAGACGATCCCGGCGTCCGCTCGCGCTGTTGTGACGGGAGGCGTCACCCCCGCCGCAGGGCCTCCAGCACCTTGCCGCCGGGGCGGCCGGTGGGGGGCATACCGAGCTTGCGCTCGACGTCCTTGATCGCCTCGCGGGTCTTCGAGCCGACGCGGCCGTCCGGCTCGCCGACATCGTAGCCTTGCGCGGTCAGGCGGCTCTGGAGGTCGCGGCGCTCGGCCCGCGAGAGGGGCGGGTCGTCGGTGGGCCAGGCGGTCTGGACGCCGGGCCGGCCCTTCAGGCGGTCGGAGAGGACGGCGATCGCGAGCCCGTAGGACTCGGCGGCGTTGTACGAGTAGATCGCGTCGAAGTTCTTCGTGACGAGGAAGGCCGGGCCGTCGGCGCCGGCGGGCGCCAGGATGCCGACCGGGCCCTCGCCCGAGAGGGGCCGCCCGTCGAGACGCGTGACGCCGAGCGATGTCCAGTGCGCGACGGACTTCTTGTTCTTGCGGCCGGCGGCGGCGGTGTTGAAGCCCCGCGGCAGGCGGACCTCGTAACCCCAGCCCAGGCCGTTCTGCCACTTGGCCGCCCGCAGGAAGTTCGCGGTCGAGCCGACCGCGTCGGCGGCGGAGTCCACCACGTCCCGGCGGCCGTCGCCGTCGAGGTCGACGGCGAGGCGCTGGTAGGTGGAGGGCATGAACTGCGTCTGCCCGAAGGCGCCGGCCCAGGAGCCGGTCAGCCGCGAGGGCTCGATGTCGCCGCGCTCGATGATCCTGAGCGTCGCCATCAACTCGCCGCGGAAGTAGTCGCGCCGACGGTTGTTGGAGCAGGTCAGCGTCGCCAGCGACTGCACGAGCGGCATCTTGCCGAGGTTCTTGCCGAAGTTCGACTCGACGCCCCACACCGCCGCGATGACGTGCCGGTCGACGTTGTAGCGGCTCTCGGCGAGCGCCAGGGCCTGGGCGTGCTGGCGCATGGCCACCCGCCCGTCCTCGACGCGCTCGTCGTCCACGAGGGCGGCCATGTAGTCCCAGATCGGCGTCTTGAACTCGGGCTGGGCCTGGGAGAGCTCGATGACCTTGTCGTCGAAGGCGATCCCGCGCGTGGCCGTGCGGAAGGTCTGCGCCGAGACGCCCTGCGAGGCCGCCTCCGACTGAAGGGCCGAGAGGCAGGACTCGAAGTCGGCCCGCGCCGGGGCCGCAGCCAGAAGGCCGACGAGGAGCGGTATCGCGAGGGAGGATCTGGTGCGCGGCGTCATCGGTCGGCTCCCTCGTTCTCGGCGGACAAGGCCCCTTTAAGCCGCCCTCAAGGTAAACGAACCGTGAGCGGGGAGCATCCGCGGCGCGGCGCGCATCGCCGCAGCGGAGCCGGGCTCAGGCCCATTCGCGCTGCTTGAGCTTCTCCTCGTAGGCGTCGATGGCCGGGGCCCGCTCCAGGGTCAGCCCGATCTCGTCGAGGCCGTTGAGGAGGTTGTACTTGCGGCCCTCGTCGATGTCGAAATGCAGCGTGCCGCCGTCCGGCCCCTTGATGGTCTGGTTCGCGAGGTCGATGCTGAGCGTCGCGTTGGCGCCCCGCTCCGCGTCCTGGAAGAGCTTCTCCAGGTCTTCCGGCGAGACCACGATCGCCAGGATGCCGTTCTTAGCGCAGTTGTTGAAGAAGATGTCCGCGAAGCTCGTTGAGATCACGCAGCGGATGCCGAAATCGGCCAGCGCCCAGGGCGCGTGCTCGCGGGACGAGCCGCAGCCGAAATTGTCGCCGACGACGAGGATCCTGGCGTTCCGGTAGGCCGGCTGGTTGAGCACGAAATCCGGCTTCTCGGAGCCGTCGTCGTTGTAGCGCATCTCCGAGAACAGGCCCTGCCCGAGCCCGGTGCGCTTGATCGTCTTCAGGTACTGCTTGGGGATGATGCGGTCGGTGTCGATGTTGATGATCCGCATGGGCGCGGCGACGCCCTCCAGCGTGGTGAACTTGTCCATGGGCCCGGTCCCGGTCTCCGGCCGCGCTGCGGCCGTCTCGATCCCTGCTATCTAGCGGCGGCAGCCCCGCTCCGAAAGGTGGGCGCCCGTGTCTCGCATCCGTCGTGGGGCCGGGCTATCCTGCGCGCCGACGGGGACGGAGGGCGTGGCGTGAGCGAGACCGGCAACACCTTCAAGAAGGCGCCCAAGCGCAAGCCCGAGAAGGCCCGCTCCGTGGCGGTCTCGGCCGAGCAGAAGCAGGCCTATGCCGAGATGATCAAGGAGCGCGAGCAGCGCGAGGAGGCCTACGCCCGCCATCTGCGGGTCAACGAGAGCCCGCGTCGCTGACGGGTCCCCGCGCGGGGACCTCAGCGCTTGCGCACGAACTCCGTGCGCAGGACCAGCCCCTTGATGGTGTCGTGGCGGCAGTCGATCTCCTCGGGATCGTCCGTGAGGCGGATCGAGCGGATGACCGTGCCCTGCTTGAGGGTCTGGTTGGCGCCCTTGACCTTCAGGTCCTTGACGAGGGTCACCGAGTCCCCGTCCGCGAGGAGGTTGCCGGAGGCGTCGCGCACCTCGACCCGGCCCGCCGCGGCGGAGGCCGCCGCGATCTCCGAGGCCGGCCGCCACTCGCCGCTGGCCTCGTCGTACACGTAATCGTCGTCGGACAAGGGTCGTCTCCGCCTCGCGTTGCGGCCGAGCTTGTCGCTGCCGGCGGATCGGGCGGCAAGCCCCGGGAGGGGCATGGCCGCCCCTCCTTCGAAAGCAGGGCCGAGGGCGCTCAGCGCTTGAGCGGGCCGGCCTCGATCACGTCCTCGACGGTGCGGAGCCCGGCGCGGGGGGAGTTGACCAGCACCGCCATGTTGCCCGGCGGGTGCTGGTTCTTCCACATCTTGGTGTGGGCGTGCGGGACCTTGTCCCAGGGGAAGACCTCGCTCATGCAGGGGTCGATCCGCTGGTCGAGCACGAACTGGTTCGCGGCCGAGGCCTGCTTGAGATGGGCGAAGTGCGAGCCCTGGATGCGCTTCTGCCGCATCCAGACGTAGCGGGCGTCGAAGGTGATGTTGAAGCCGGTGGTGCCGGCGCAGAACACGACCATGCCGCCGCGCTTCACCACGAGCGCCGAGACCGGGAAGGTCGCCTCGCCGGGGTGCTCGAAGACGATGTCGACGTCATTGCCCTTGCCGGTGATGTCCCAGATCGCCTTGCCGAACTTGCGCGCCTCCTTGGTCCAGGCGTGGAACTCCGGCGAGTTCACCTTCGGGAGCTGGCCCCAGCAGTCGAAGTCCTTGCGGTTGATGACGCCCTTGGCGCCGAGGCTCATCACGTAGTCGCGCTTCGACTCGTCGGAGATCACCGCGATGGCGTTCGCTCCGCTGGCTGCGCAGAGCTGCACGCCGAACACGCCCAGGCCGCCCGACGCCCCCCAGATCAGCACGTTCTGGCCCGGACGCACGGTGTGGGGCGCGTGGCCGAACAGCATCCGGTAGGCGGTGGCGAGCGTCAGCGTGTAGCAGGCCGCCTCCTCCCAGGTGAGGTGCTTCGGGCGCTTCATGAGCTGGCGCGACTGCACCCGGCAGAACTGCGCGAAGGAGCCGTCGCCCGTCTCGTAGCCCCAGATGCGCTGCGAGGGCGAGAACATCGGGTCGCCGCCGTTGCACTCCTCGTCGTCGCCGTCATCCTGGTTGCAGTGGATGATGACCTCGTCGCCGACCTTCCAGCGCTTCACCTTGGCGCCGACCTTCCAGACGATGCCCGACGCGTCCGAGCCGGCGATGTGGTACTCGCCCTTGTGCACGTCGAAGGGCGAGATCGGCTCGCCGAGGCCGGCCCAGACGCCGTTGTAGTTCACACCCGCGGCCATGACGTAGACCAGCACCTCGTCGTCGCCGATCTCCCAGACGGGCAGGACCTCGAGCTGGTGGGACTGCTCCGGCGGCCCGTGGCGCTCCCGGCGGATCGCCCAGGCGTACATCTTGGCCGGCACGTGCCCGAGCGGCGGGATCTCGCCCATCTCGTAGAGGTCCTTGACCTCCCCGTTCGTCGCCGGTGTCACCGCCGCGCTGGCCGCCATCGCCGTCGTCCTCCGATACGCTTCGAAATCGGCCGCTCCCTCGCCGGGCCGCCGTTCAATCGTTGGGCTATAGCGACGATGGCCGATGCCTCCAAGAGGCAAGCGACCTACCCAAAGGGAGGAAATTCCAAGCATCGACAAAGAAAAAATTTAATGCTCGGCTGATCAATCCTGTGAATTCAAAATTATGCTGGTGTACCAGGGTAATTCAGAGGGCGGAGGGCAGGCTTCGCGATAATCCTGGGCTCGGGACAAGCGCCGACGCGCGCCGGGAACCCCCTTTCGATGGGCGCAATGCTTGATGACGCCGCCGCACGGCTTCGCTACGGTGCGCTGCAAGAGGCGCGGCTCGGCGTCCGTTCCATGTCGCAGACGGAGTTCCAAGGGATGAGCGGTCAGGCCGGTGTCGCAGAGGTGAAGCGCGACAAGCCGTGGATCATCCGCACCTACGCGGGCCACTCGAACGCGGCGGAGTCCAACGCGCTCTACCGGAGCAACCTCGCCAAGGGGCAGACCGGCCTCTCGGTGGCCTTCGACCTGCCGACCCAGACCGGCTACGACCCCGACCACGAGCTCGCCCGCGGCGAGGTCGGCAAGGTCGGCGTCTCGGTCGCCCATCTCGGCGACATGCGCACGCTCTTCGACCAGATCCCGCTGGTCCAGATGAACACGTCGATGACGATCAACGCGACGGCGCCCTGGCTGCTGTCGCTCTACCTCGCGGTCGCCGAGGAGCAGGGGGCGGACATCGCCGCCCTCCAGGGCACCACGCAGAACGACATCATCAAGGAGTACCTCTCGCGGGGCACCTACGTGTTCCCGCCGGCGCCGAGCTTGCGGCTGACCAAGGACGTCATCCTCTTCACCACGAAGAACGTGCCGAAGTGGAACCCGATGAACGTCTGCTCCTACCACCTCCAGGAGGCGGGGGCGACGCCGGTGCAGGAGCTGTCCTACGCGCTCGCCATCGCCATCGCGGTGCTCGACACCGTGCGCGAGGACCCGGACTTCGACGAGGCGAGCTTCCCCGAGGTGTTCGGCCGGATCTCGTTCTTCGTGAACGCGGGGCTCAGGTTCGTCACCGAGATCTGCAAGATGCGGGCATTCTCGGAACTCTGGGACGAGATCGCCCAGGAGCGCTACGGCATCGACGACCCGAAGCGGCGCATCTTCCGCTACGGCGTGCAGGTCAACAGCCTCGGGCTGACGGAGCAGCAGCCCGAGAACAACGTCCACCGCATCCTCATCGAGATGCTGGCCGTCACCCTCTCGAAGCGCGCCCGCGCGCGGGCGGTGCAGCTCCCCGCCTGGAACGAGGCGCTCGGCCTGCCGCGCCCCTGGGACCAGCAATGGTCCATGCGCATGCAGCAAATCCTCGCCTTCGAGACGGACCTGCTCGAGTACGACGACATCTTCGACGGCTCGAAGGTGATCGACGCCAAGGTCGAGGAGCTGAAGACCCAGACCCGCGCCGAGCTGGAGCGCATCGGCGGCATCGGCGGCGCGGTCGCCGCCGTCGAGACCGGGGCGCTGAAGCGGGCGCTCGTCGAGTCGAACGCCAAGCGCATCTCGGCGATCGAGGCCGGCGAGCAGATCGTCGTCGGCGTCAACAAGTGGCAGGCCGGCGAGCCCTCGCCGCTGACGGCCGGCGAGGGGGCGATCTTCACGGTCTCCGAGACCGTCGAGATGGAGGCCCAGCAGCGCATCCGCGCTTGGCGCGGGGAGCGGGACGAGGCCGCCGCCGAGCGGGCGCTCTCCGATCTCGAATCCGCCGCGCGCTCGGGCGCCAACATCATGCCGGTCTCGATCGCCGCCGCGAAGGCCGGCGTCACCACCGGCGAGTGGGGTGGGCGCCTGCGCCAGGTCTTCGGCGAGTACCGCGCGCCGACCGGCGTCACGGTCGAGACCGCCTCCTCGGGGGCGGCGGAGGAGGCGCGGCTCCTCATCGCCGATCTCGGCGAGCGCCTCGGCGAGACGCCGAAGCTCGTCGTCGGCAAGCCCGGTCTCGACGGCCACTCGAACGGCGCCGAGCAGATCGCGCTACGCGCCCGCGACGTCGGCTTCGACGTGACCTACGACGGCATCCGCCAGACGCCGACGGAGATCGTCGCCAAGGCGAAGGAGACCGGCGCCCACGTCGTCGGGCTCTCGATCCTCTCCGGCTCGCACGTGCCGCTGGTGCGCGAGGTGCGCGCCAAGCTCCGCGAGGCGGGGCTCGACCATATCCCCGTCGTCGTCGGCGGCATCATCTCCCCGGAGGACGAACTGGTCCTCAAGAACATGGGCGTCTCGGCCGTCTACACCCCGAAGGACTATGCCATCGACCGCATCATGGTCGGCCTCGCAAAGGTGGTCGAGAAGTCCCTCGACAAGGCGAAGACGGCGCCGGCCGAGACCGCGCAGGTCTACTGAAGCACGATCGGGAGAGGCGCGCGGGATCGCAGCCCGCGCGCCGCGCGCCATGCCGTCCGTCCTCACCGCGATCCCGCTCGCCGCCGGCCTCAGCGCCGGGCTGATCCTCATCCTGAAGCCACTCCTCCAGCGCTACGCCCTGGCGCGGCCGAACGCGCGCTCGAGCCACACGGTGCCGACCCCGCAGGGCGGCGGCATCGCCGTGGTCGGCGCCGCGATCCTCGTCGCCGCCGCGCTTTCCGGTGGCCTGACGGGGCTGGAACGGGTCGAGGGGCTCGCCGTCGCGGCGGCGGCGGTGCTGCTGGCGCTCGTCGGCGCCGTCGACGACATAAGGCCGCTGCCGGCCGCCCTGCGCCTCGGCGTGCAGGCCCTCGTCGTCGCCGCCCTCGTGACGGCGGTCGGGGGGCGGTTGCTGCCGGACCTGCCGCTGCCGGTCGAGCGGGCGCTCGCCGTGCTCGCCGGCCTCTGGTTCGTGAACCTCGTCAACTTCATGGACGGGCTCGACTGGATGACCGTTGCCGAGATGGTGCCCGTGACCGGCGCCCTCGTGCTGCTCGGTCTCGCCGGTACCCTGCCTCCCTTGCCGTCACTCGCTGCGGCCGCGCTGCTCGGCGGACTCCTCGGCTTCGCGCCCTTCAACCGGCCGGTGGCGCGGCTCTTCCTCGGAGATGTCGGCTCCCTGCCGATCGGGCTGATCGTGGCCTGGCTGCTCTACCGGCTCGCCCTCGAAGGGGGCCTCGCCGCCGCCGTGCTGCTACCAATGTTCTACCTCGCCGATGCGAGCCTCACCCTGCTCCGGCGGCTCGCCCGGCGGGAGCGGGTCTGGGAGGCGCACCGCACGCATTTCTACCAACGGGCCACCGTCAACGGCTTGAGCGTGCGCGGGGTCGTGGCTCGCGTCTTCGCGGTCAACGTCGCGCTGGCCCTGCTGGCCGCCGCGACCTTGCTTTGGCCGGGCTGGCCCGTCACCCTTCCGGCGATGGCGGCGGGCATCGGGCTCGTCGCGGCGCTGCTCGCCCGCTTCGCGCGGCCGTCGCGGCGACTGGTCGAGGGTTGATCGCTTGAGCCGGCTCGTAGCCTTGACGGGAACCACGGGCTTCATCGGCCGGCACCTGCTCAAGAGCCTGACATCGCGGGGCGATCGCGTCCGCGTGCTCCTGCGCCGCCCCACCGAGATGCCGGACGGCGCCGCGAGCGCCGTCGTCGGCGATCTGTCGCGACCCATGAACATGGCCGCCGCGCTGGCGGGCGTCGACGCGGTGGTCCATTCGGCGGGTCTCGCCCACGCCATGTCCGGCGCGCCGGAGGACGACTACCGCTCCGCCAACACCGAGGCGACCCGCCGCCTGGCGGAGGCCGCAGAGCGGGCGGGCGTGCGCCGCTTCGTGTTCCTGTCCTCGATCCGGGCGCAATCCGGGCCGAGCGCCCCCGCGCCGCTGACCGAGGCGGATACGCCGTTACCGACCGATGCCTACGGCCGCTCGAAGCTCGCCGCCGAGCAGGCGCTGGCCGAGACCGGGCTCGATTGGGCGGCGCTACGGCCGGTGCTGGTCTACGGGCCTGGCTTGAAGGGCAACATGGCGGAGCTGATGCGGCTCGCCCGCATGCCCTATCCGCTGCCGCTCGGGGGCCTCCGTGCGAGGCGCTCCCTCGTCTCGGTCGAGAGCCTCGCCTCCGCCGTGGCAACCGTGCTCGACGCCGAGGGTCCCCTCCGCAAGCCGATGATCGTGGCCGAGCCCGACGCCTTATCGCTGCCCGAGATGATCGCCGCCCTGCGATCGGGCCTCGGCCGGCCGCCGGGGCTGCTGCCGGTACCGGCCGGTCTGATCGGTCTCGCCTGCCGGATGACCGGCCGGGCGGAGGTCTATTCCCGCCTGTCCGGAAACCTCGTCGCGACGGCCGGCGCCCTGTCGGCACTCGGCTGGACGCCGGCCCATCCGACGCGGGATGGGCTGGCGCAACTCGCTCGTGGGGCCCGCTGAGACCGGTCAGCGACGGACGTCGATGACCTCGCCGCTGCGGCTGTCGACCACGACGGTGATGTCGTTGCCGCGCCGGTCAGAGCCTTCGACGACGAAGCGGGGGCCGCGACGGCCGACATTGTCCACGTCCACGAGGCCCTCGCGGCGGGCGATGCGCACGGCATCGCCGCGGGTGAGGTCGGCATCGCCCCGGTCTCCCCGGTAGCCCGGATCGACGCGCACGCCGCCCGGCCCGATGGAGATGCCCTGCGCGGCGGCGGGCATCGCCGCGGCGGCGCCGGCGGCGGCCAGGACGGCAGCCAGAATCGTCTTGCGCATCGTCGTCGTTCCTCTCGCGAGCCTCACGGCCCCGGTCCTCGGCCTCAAATCGCTTGCCCGCGATCCGGTTCCGTCGGGCCGGATTCCTCAGGCTTGGAGAGGGGAGACGGCGGCGAGACCGGGGGCGGCGTTCGCGATCGCCTCGCCCTGCGGCGCCGCCCGCGCGCTGCCGGGACGTTCGCCGAAATGCGGGATCGCCGCCGCGAACACCGCCTCGGCGGCGTCCCGGTCGCCCCGCTCCACGGCCTCGCGCAGGCGCTGCGTCCAACCCTCCAGCACGGCGCGGTCGGCGAAGACGGGGCGGGCCGCCATCACGCCGTCGATGCCGTCGAGGCTGACGCGGGGCTCCTCGCGGGCGAAGAGGATCTCGTTGAGGCGCTCTCCCGGCCGCGAGCCCGTCACCGCGATCTCGATCTCTTCGCCGGGCTCGAAGCCGGCGAGCCGGATCATGCGCTCGGCGAGCTCCCGGATACGCACCGGCTGGCCCATCTTGAGCACGTAGACGGCGGCCCGCTGGTCGGCGGCCTCCGGTTCGCCCGGCAGGGCGCGGCCCTCGCCGTCGGCATGGGAAGCGGCGGTGAGCACGAGGTCGGAGGCCTCGCGCACCGTCATGAAGTAGCGCACCATGTCGGGATGCGTGACGGTGACGGGTCCGCCTCGGGCGATCTGCGCCTTGAACACCGGCACCACCGAGCCGACGGAGCCGAGCACGTTGCCGAAGCGCACCGCGACGAGGCGCGTGCCCGCCGCGTCCCGCTGCTCGGCATCAAGCGCCTGGGCGACCATCTCGGCGAAGCGCTTGGTGGCGCCGAGCTGCGAGACCGGCTCGATGGCCTTGTCCGTCGAGATCATTACGAGCGCCCGCGCGCCTGCGGCGACGGTGGCGTCGGCGACGTTAATGGAGCCGAAGACGTTGGTCTTCACGCCCTCCGTCCAGTCCCGCTCCAGGTAGGGCACCTGCTTGAGGGCGGCGGCGTGGAAGACGAAGTCCGGCCGGAACGCGGCGAAGACCGCGTGCAGGCGCTCGCGGTCGCGGATGTCGGCGAGCGCCCCGCCGATCTCGGCCGACGCTTCGAGGATCTCCGGCCGGTTGAGGATACCGTGCAGCGCCGGCTCCGAGTTCTCGACCACGAGGAGCGCCGAGGCGCCGAAGGCGACGGCCCGCGCGCAGATCTCGGCACCGATGGAGCCGCCGCCGCCGGTGACGATCACCCGCCGCCCGGCGAGGAAGCGCTCGAGCCGCGGCCGGTCGATCTCGACGGTCGGACGCAGTAGCAGGTCCTCGATCTCGAGCGGCGCCAGCTCGGCGTCGCGCATGCCCTCGCCGAGGCTGACGACGCGGGCGAGTGGCACACCGAGGCGGCGGGCACGGGCGATGAGGTCGTCGGGCTCGGCCTCGGGAACAAGCGCGCTCGGCGTCGCCACGAGGCGGCGCACCGCCTGGCCGCGGTCGGCGAGCGAGGCTACCACCCGCTCCAGGTCCGCGAAGCCGCCGAGCACCGGCACGCCGCGCATCTCCTGTCCGGCCTCGTCGGCGCGGGGCGAGAGGATGCCCTTCGGGGCGAGCTTCTTCACGGAGCCCGACTCGATGGCCCGCAGCAGCACCTCGATGTCGCCGCCGCGGCCGAGGAGCAGGGTCGGCACCGTGGCCGAGCGGGCGCTCGACTGCCGGGAGCGGGCGTATTTCAGGTAGCGGAAGGCGAGGCGCGGGCCGCCGAGCAGGAAGATCTGCAGCACCCAGTAGAGCAGGATGGCGATCTTCCCGAAGAAGTAGAAGCCGTACATCGTCGAGGAGACGAGCACGTAGTCGAGCACGAGGAGGGTGAGCGCCAGCACGCTCGCCGCCCGCACGATGCCAGCGAGATCCGGCAGGGAGGCGAAGCGCCACTTCGTCCGGTAGAGCCGGAAGCGCCAGTAGACGAGGCCCGCGAAACCCAGGAACGGCGGCAGGATCAGCGGCAGCGCCTGAAGGCGCTCGGCGAGCATCCCGCCCTCGAAGCGGAAGGCGAAGGTGAGGATCACGGCCAGGGCGGTCGCCACGAGATCGTGGGCGAGCATCACCGCCGTCTTGTAGGTGCGCTGCTGCATGTGCGGGGCCGCCCGCGGTATCGGCGCGCGCCGCTCCGCTGTCAACGCGACGCGGAGGGGACGCTCAGCGCAGGGCGCGGATCGCCTCGGCCGCCTTGCCCGTGGCGCTGGCGAGGGCATCGTCGGTGCCGCCGATGTCGGGGGCGTCGATGCGCCGGTAGCGGGCCTGGATCAGGCCGAAGGCGCCGAAGGCGAAGTGACCCGCCGCCACGACGGCGAGCAGCACCGAGCCGTAGGGCTGACTCCTGAGGGCGCGGAAGGCGCCAGAGAGCCCCTCCGCCTCCGAGGAGGCTTGCGTCCATGCGGCGCTGAGCAAGAAGCCGCCGATGATCAGGAAGGCGATGCCGCGGGCCGCGTAGCCGAAGCGCCCGATGCGGCAGGGCCAGTCGCCGGCGGCCGGGGGCAGCGACAGGCGCTCGGCGACGTCGCCCTTCCAGGCCTTCACGCCGTAGCCGATGCCGGTGCCCGCGACGCCGAGCCCCACGAGGCCGACGAGCCAGGGTCCGAGGGGTTGCGAGAGCAGCCAGGCGGTCCAGTCCTTGACGCCGTCGCCGCCCGCCGAGGCGCGGCCGATGCCGAAGGCGAGCCGGCCGGCGGTGAGCGCGAGGCCTGCGTAGGCGACCGCGCTGACGACGTGTCCCGCGCGCACGAGCAGCGCCTTCGGGGAGCGTCCGCGCCGGTCGGCATCGGTGACGCCCTCCACGACGCGCCACACCGCGAACCCCGCCAGCCCCAGGGCGATGAGGCCGACGAGGACCACGCCGAACGGCCCGTGGAGGACGGTGCGCAGCGCGCTGCCGCTGTCGCCCGCCTGTCCGCCCCGGCCGAGCGCCGCGAGCACGGCGAGGCCGCCGACGAGGCAGTAGACGGTGCCGCGCGCGCCGTAGCCGACGCGGGCGAGATGCGTGAGGGCGTTGTCGCCGAGCTGCCAGCTCATCGGACCGCGGTCCCGGCCGTCACAGGGCCGCCCTCTCCTGCTTGCCGGTCAAGGCGACGTAGAAGCCGAGCCCATCCTGTGCGGGCAGCGTCTGGAGGCGCTCCAGCAGCCCCTTCCGCTTGGCCTCGAGGAGCAGCCGGCCCGCGGGCTGGAACAGGGTCTCGCCGCCGCCGTCCGGCGGCGCATCGAGGCGGATCGCGACGGTCTTGCCCTTGGCGAAGCGGCTGCGCTCCAGCATGTCCTTCAGCGAGGCCTCCGCCGTCGGGCGGTTGGTGCCGCGCAGGTCCAACACCGAGTCCGCGTCCGTCACGCCGAGGGCGCCGCGCAGCTTGGCGGCGTAGAAATCTTCGAAATGGGGCAAGGGCGATCCTTTAGGGGAAACGACCGGACGAAGGTTCAGCGAGCCAGGCCGGCATAGATCGAGGCGACCCGGAAGGCACCTTCGAAGCTGGGCAATGTAAGTGAATTCAGCGGACCGAGGGGCTGCATACTCCAACCCGTCTTGCTCTCGCGAAACCAGAGCTCGACTCGCTCTTCGTCCTCATAGACGATCAGGAAGGCGCGAAGGCTCGGCAGCGCGCGGTAGAAATCCGTCTTGCGGCCCCGGTCGACGCTTATGGTCGAGGGCGCGAGCACCTCGGCCACGATGACCGGATCAGAGGCGTAGCCGTCCGGCAGGGGTGGGCCGCAGCGGATTACGACGTCCGGAATCGGCGCGAAGTCGTCCATGGCCTCGCTGAGCACGGCGATGCCGGGGACCGCGAAGCAGCCTCTGGGATCGGCCAGATTGCCGAGATGCCGAATGAGGTTGGCGACGATCCTCTGATGCCGCTCGCTCGGAGGCGCCTCCAGACGCGGCTCGCCGCCCAGCAACTCCCAGCGCTCCTGTTCGGGCCGCGCGTCGAGCCAGTCCCGGTATTCCGGGACGCTCATGCGGCTCTCGCGTCGCAGGGCGACGGCCATCGCTCGACCTCCGGCTGGGAGGAGCGATGGTAGCACCGCCCCGCCGCCCCGCAACAGCGGAGCGGCGGGGGGATCGTGCCTTCCTCAGCCGTGCACGAGCACGTTGCGGAACTGCCAGGGGTCGCTGGTGTCGATGTCCTCGGGGAACAGGCCGGGACGGTCGGTGAGCGGCGTCCAGTCCGTGTAGACGCCGACGACGGGGCCGAGATACGGGGTCTGCACCTCGAGGCAGCGGCGGAAGTCGACCTCGTCGGCCTCCACGATGCCGGCCTCCGGGTTCTCCAGGGCCCAGACCATGCCGGCGAGCACGGCGGAGGTCACCTGAAGGCCGGTGGCGTTCTGGTAGGGGGCGACGCGGCGGGTCTCCTCGATGGAGAGCTGCGAGCCGTACCAGTAGGCGTTCTTCTTATGCCCGTAGAGGAGCACGCCGAGCTCGTCGATGCCGTCGACGATCTCGTTCTCGTCGAGGATGTGGTTCTTCTCCTGCACCTTGCCGGCGTTGCCCCACATCTCGTGGAGCGAGAGCACGGCGTCGTTGGCCGGGTGGTAGGCGTAGTGGCAGGTCGGGCGGAACACCGCCGTCTCACCCTCGCGGACCGTGTAGTAGTCGGCGATCGAGATCGCCTCGTTGTGGGTCACGAGGAAGCCGAACTGCGCGCCGGCCGTCGGCACCCAGGTGCGCACGCGTGTGTCGGCGCCGGGCTGGAGGAGGTAGATCGCGCAGCGCGAGCCCTTTTCCTGCTCGCGGGCGTTCTCGGGCTTCCAGGTCTCGTGGGTGCCCCAGCCGAGCTCGGCGGGCTGGTTGCCCTCGGAGACGAAGCCCTCGACGGACCAGGTGTTCACGAACACGCCCATGGGCTTGGGGTGCTTGGCGCGCTGGGTGTCGCGCTCGGCGATGTGAACGCCCTTGACGCCGAGCTCCCGCATCAGCGCCGCCCACTCCTCGCGGGTCTTCGGCTCCGGGGTCGCCGAGCCGGTGTCCTTGGCGATGTTCAGGAGGGCCTGCTTCACGAACCAGGAGACCATGCCGGGGTTCGCCCCGCAGCATGAGACCGCGGTCGGCCCGCCCGGCGACTGGCGGCGGGCCTCGAGGATGTTCTCGCGAAGCGCGTAGTTGGTCCTGTCGCCCTGGCTCTTGTCCTTGTCGAAGTAGAAGCCCGTCCAGGGCTCGGCGACGGTATCGATGTAGAGGGCGCCGAGCTCGCGGCACAGCTCCAGGATCGCCCGCGAGGAGGTGTCGACGGAGAGGTTCACGCAGAAGCCCTGGCCGCCGCCTTCCGTCAGAAGCGGAGTGAGCACGTCGCGGTAGTTGTCCGCTGTCAGCGCCACCTTTTCGAACCGCAGCCCGTGCTTCTCGGCGAGCCCCCTGTGGCTGTCGTCCGGGTCGATCACCGTGAAGCGCGACCGGTCGTACTCGAAGTGGCGCTCGATCAGGGGCAGGGTGCCGCGGCCGATGGAGCCGAAGCCGATCATCACGATGGGACCGCTGATGCGTCCGTGAACGGGCCAGGTCGTCGGCGTGTCGGTCATGATCGGTGGGATCCTCGCAAGTGTCGCGCGGCCAACAGGGCCGTCCGCGGGGTTAAACGGCGCGCTCTAGCGCGCCTCCGTGACGGTCGGGAGACGGGCTCAGTGGCGTCTCGGGCCCGACGGGTCAACCGCCGCACCGCGCCGCGCTTCGAGTCGGCATGAGCCCGGCGCATGTCGCGGATGCCCACAAGGCGTAGCACGCCGCCCCACGTTTACCGATACTGCACCGCAGCGTGCAATATTGCAGTGCAGTGCATTTGCAGAGAGGAGCCTGCCATGCTCGCCATCGTCGCCTCCCAGCTCGGTTCGCCCGTCCACGAGGCCGAGGACCGTGATCCCGGCATCGTCACCCTGTTCGCCCTGGTCGTAAGGGGCCTGCGCCGCGAGGCCCGCACGGCCTTCGCCCGGCGTTGCGCCCTCGTCCAGGAGGGCGGCTTCAACCCGGCGGCCTGATCCCCGGCCGCATCTGCCGCGCTCATTGCCAGGGGACCGGGCGGGCGCTAGGCGGCGTGTGCGATCTGCACCACGCCGGACGACCCCTCATGACCGATCCCCGCGCCGCCCGTCGGACACTCCTCAGCGCTGCCCTGATCAGCCTCGTGCTCGGCGCCGGGAGCGTGTCGGCGCAGGAGGCGGCGCCGGAACCCGAGGCCGCGGCGCCCGCGGAGAAGCCGAAGCCGAAACGTCCGGCCCCGAAACCGGTGGCGAAGTCCGCGCCGAAGGCCGAGGCGAAACCCACCGAGAAGGCCAAGGCCGCCTGGCCCGAGGGCGCCAGCGCCGTGAGCGAGGTCTACGGCGACTGGACCGTGAACTGCTCCCGCGCCGAGTCCGGCTCGACCTGTAGCCTGATGCAGTCGCAGGGCGACGCCAAGACCGGCCGGCGCAGCTTCGCCGTGGAGCTGAAGGCACCGAAGGAGGGCCGGGCCGAGGGCGTCATCCTGATGCCGTTCGGCTTCGCCATCGAGCCCGGCGTCGCCTTCAAGCTCGACGACACCAATCTCGGCAAGGGCGCGCCCTTCTCGACCTGCGCCGGCGACGGCTGCCTCGTGCCGATCAGCCTGCCGACGCTGGCGACCGACACCATGCGCACGGCCAAGACGCTCGCTATCGCCGCGCAGAAGCCCGGCGAGAAGGAGCCGACGGTGATCAACGTGCCGCTCGCCGGCTTCGCCCCGGCCTTCGACCGCATGATCGCGCTGGGCGGCTGAGCGCACGCCACTTCGGGACGGGCCGCGTCGTCCTCGGGTTAAGCGCCCGTTAGCCGCGTTTGGCCATGCTGGCCCCATTGTGTGGCCCTAGACGGCATTGCGCGGCGGCCCCGTTCGGCTCCGCGCTTCGCTCTCGTGTGTGGCGTTCGCGGATGAGAGCGTGTCTCGCAGAGGCGGGGAGGAAGCGGCGCGGGGACCCTCGCAGGGTCTTCGCGGGCGGCTTGCTGCGCGCCGTGGCGCGGTCCTTGTCTCCCTGCCTCGCCCTGCTCGCCCTCGTCTCGCCCGCGCTGGCCGCGAAGCTCCTCTCGATCGAGGGCGCGGAGACGGGCGGCTACGGCCGCATCGCGCTGACCTTCGATTCGCCCGTCACCGTCAAGGCGAAGATCGCCGGCTCCGTGCTCGTCATCGGCTTCGGTGAGACCGCCCCCGGCGGCTCGGAGCGGCTCGCCACCGCGATGCCGAACTACGTCTCCGTGCTCCGCCGCGACCCGGACGCCACCGGCCTGCGCATCGCGCTCCAGAAGCCCTACCGCCTGAACGTCCAACAGGCGGGCGAGCGCACCTATGTCGATCTCCTGCCCGAGACCTGGTCCGGCCTGCCGCCGCCGGTTCCGCAGGCGGTCGTCACCGACCTCGCCAAGCGCGCCTACACCGCCGAGCAGGTCATCAAGGCGGCGACCCCGGTGCCGGTTGCCAAGCCTCTGGCGATCGAGGTCGCGCACCTGCCGACGCTCACCCGGCTGACCCTGCGCCTGCCCGAGGACATCAAGACCAGCCAGCGCCGGGAGGGCCCGGCGACCCTCGTCACGATCCCCGGCGCCTGGAAGATCGAGCAGTCCGATACCCGCGGCCGGCTGAGGCCGGCGGTCGCGCGCTTCTCCGTCGACGGCGACGGGACCGCCTCGACGCTGACCGTCGAGCCCGCGGAGGGCTACACGGTCTCGACCGACCGGGACGATGAGGGGCTGTCGATCGATGTCGCTAAGCAGGAGATCGGCAGGAAGGACGCTAAGGCCGAGGCCGGCAAATCGGAGGCGCCGAAGCCCGAGACCGGCACGACCGAGCCCGCGAAGGCCGAGGCCGGCCCCGGCGATGCCAAGGCGCAGGCCCGCGGCGGCGCGTCCGGCCGCGCTTCGGAGGCAGGCTCGGCCAGGACCGACATGGAGGAGCGCTCCCGCGCAGGCGTTCCGTCGGGCGTGCGCGAGGCGGTGGGCGACCTCGTCTTCCCCTTCGGCAAGGCGCCGGCGGCCGCCCTGTTCGAGCGCGGCGGCACCACCTTCCTCGTCTTCGAGACCGCCGGGTCGGTGGCGCTGCCCGCGAGCGCGGCCACGGCCGGCATCGCCGGGCCGCCGAAGCGGGTCGGCAGCGTGCAGGTGCTGCGCTTCCCGGCGCCCGCCGGAAAGCTCCTCGACCTGCTCCCCGTGGGACCGCTCGCGGCGCCGACCGGGTGGGAGCTCCTCATCGGCGACTCCCTCGGGCCGAGCGACGCCCTCGTCGTCACGCGCGCGCCGCTCGGGGCGGGGCGCATCGGCCTCGGGGTGCGCCTGCCCGATCCCGGCGCCGCGACCTGGCTCGACCTCGACGGCGAGCGCGTCGCGGTCGTCACCACCCTCGGCCGGCGGCCGTCCGGCGTCGCCAAGCGCCAGCGCTTCGTGGATTTCGAGCTGCTTCCGAGCCGCCTCGGCGTCGCGGTGCTCGCCCAGGCCGACGACCTTCTCGTGCGTCCCGACCTCGACGGCGTCAGCATCGGCCGCGAGGGGGGTCTCGCGGTGTCGGCTGTCGAGCGGCCGGCGGAGACGGTGGCGAGCGACGTCGAGATGCTGGCCGTCGAACGCAAGACCTGGGACGAGGCCAAGCGCGGCGACGTGCGCGAGAGCCTGCGCCGCCTGTTCGAGGCGGTCGTCGAGCAACCCCTGTCGCTGCGCGGCCCGGCGCGGCTCGCCTACGCGCGCACCCTAATCGCCAACGGCTACGACCCGGAGGGCCTGACGGTCCTCGACGCCATCGCCGCCGACGATCCGGTTCTCGGCGCCCAGCGCGAGATCGCGATCCTGCGCGGCGCGGCCATGGCCCGCCTCGGCCGCACCGCCGAGACCCGCAAGATCCTCTCGACCAAGGCGCTGGCGCGGGACCCTGAGGCGGCGCTCTGGCGGGGCCTCGCCGAGGTCACGGCCGGGCTGTGGCTCGACGCGGAGGGGCTGCTGCGCGCGGGATCGCCGATCCTCGACCGCTATCCCGACGATCTCCAGGTGGTGCTCCGCACCGCCGCCGCCGAGGCTTCCGTGGAGACCGGCGACCTCGAGGCCGCCAAGCGCCAGATCGCGCTCGCCGCCCGGCTCACCCCCGATCCGCTCACCCGCGACCGGCTGAAGATGGTCACGGCGCGCATCGACGAGGGCATGGGCCAGACGGTGCCGGCGCTCGCCGCCTACGACAAGCTCGCGGAGAGTGCCGAGCAGCCCGTGGCGGCGGCCGCGACCCTGCGGGGAACGCTGCTCGCCCATTCGACCGGCCGCTTGAAGGCCCCCGACGCCATCGAGCGGCTGGAGCGGCTAGCCCTGATGTGGCACGGCGGCTGGATCGAGGCGGAGCTGTTCACCGGCCTCGCACGCCTCTATCGCGAGACCGGGCGCTGGCGGGAATCCTTCGTCGTCACCCGCCGCGTCGATCTCGCCGGCCCGGAATCGGCGACGGCGCGCGCGCTTCACAACGAGGCGCAGGCGATGTTCGACGACCTGTTCCTCTCCGACCTCGGCGCGAAGATGACGGGCGTCCAGGCGGTGGCCCTCTACTTCGACTTCAAGGATTTCGGGCCGGTGGGGCGCCGCGGCGACGAGATCGTGCGCCGCCTCTCCGACCGCCTGATCGCCCTCGACCTGCTCGAATCGGCAGCCGAGCTTCTCCAGCATCAGGTGGACCATCGCCTCGCCGGGCCGGCGCGGGCGAGCGTCGCCACGCGGCTCGCGGCGGTGCGCCTGATGGACGGGCAGCCCCTCAAGGCCCTGGAGACCCTCGACGCGACCTATCTCCCCGAGCTTCCGAGCGAGCTGCGCCGGGCCCGGATGCTGCTCAGGGCCCGCGCCCTCTCCGACCTCTCGCGCACCGATCTCGCCCTCGAGACCCTGGAAGGCGACGTGGGGCCCGACGCGCAGCGCCTGCGCGCGGACATCCTCTGGGCGGCGCGGCGCTGGCGCGAGGCCGGCGAATCCCACGAGATGCTGCTCGGCGAGGTCTGGCGGGGCGGCAAGCCGCTCGACGACGCGGCCCGCGCCGACGTCATACGCGCGGCCATCGCCTACGGGCTGGCCTCCGAGAGCCTCGGCCTGGAGCGCCTTAAGGCGAAGTTCGCCGGGCCGATGGCCGAGAGCGCCGACGCGCGCACCTTCGCCCTGCTCACCGCGCCGAACGCGATCCGCAACCCGGTCTTCCGCGAGATCGCCCAGCGTGCCTCGACCGCCCAGACCCTCGCCGCCTTCATGGACGAGTACCGCAAGCGCTACCCCGACATCGCGCTCCCCGAGCGCGGCCGCCGGGCCGCCGGCGCCGAGGCGCCGCCGCCGGGCTAGCGTCCCGAGGACGCGAGGGGCCGGGCCCGCCCGCGGCGCTTGCCGTGAGCCGCCGGCAACCCATCTCGTCCGGGGCCCGAATGCAGGGTCCCGTCGCGCGAGAACGCAGGCCGCCTTGACCCGTCGCATCCTCGTCACCGGCGCCAGCATCGCCGGCAACACCGCCGCCTGGTGGCTCGGCCGATCCGGCTTCGACGTGACCGTCGTCGAGAAGGCGCCGGCTTTCCGCGAGGGCGGGCAGAACATCGACGTCCGCGGCGTCGGCCGCGAGGTGCTCCGCCGCATGGGCCTGGAGCGGGCGGCGCTCGACCTCGGGACGGGCGAGGAGGGCACCGTCTGGATCGACGGCCGGGGCCGCGCCAAGGCGCGGTTCATCGCCGCCGAGCTCGAAGGGGAGGGGCCAACCGCCGAGATGGAGATCCTGCGCGGCGATCTCGCCCGCCTCGTCTACGAGCCCGCCCGCGCGCACGCCGCCTTCCGGTTCGGCGACGGCGTGGAGCGGATCGAGCCGGAGGGCGGCGGCGCCGTCGTCACCTTCCTCGGGGGCGGCCGCGAGCGCTACGACGCGGTGATCGTGGCTGAGGGCGTGGGCTCCGCGACCCGCGAGCGCGTCTTCCCCGGCGAGAACGACCCGCGCTGGATGGACCTCACCATCGCCTACTTCACGATTCCCGCCGTGCCCGACGACGACCGTTTGTGGCGCTGGTACAACGCGCCCGGCCGCCGAAGCGTGTCCCTGCGGCCCGACCGCCACGGCACGACCCGCGCGATGCTCTCGATCCAGAAGCCGCCGGAGGGCGAGCACCGCTGGGATGCGGACCGGCAGAAGGCGTTCCTGCGCGAGCGCTTCGCCGATGCCGGCTGGCAGACGCCGCGGGTGCTCGCCGCGATGGCCGACACCGACGACTTCTACTTCGACGTTCTGCGCCAGGTGCGGATGCAGCGCTGGTCCGCGGGGTGCGTCGCCCTTACTGGCGATGCCGCCTGGTGCGCGACGCCGCTCGCGGGCATCGGCGCGACGCTCGCCGTCACCGGCGCCTGCGTCCTCGCCTCCGAGCTGGCGCGGACCGATGACATCCCCGGTGCCTTCAGCGCCTACGAGCGGATCATGCGGCCGATGGTCGAGCAGGCCCAGGGCGTGCCCAAGATCGCGCCGCGGGTGATGCATCCGCAGAGCCGGCTCGGCATCCGACTGCTTCACGGCGTCCTGGATCTGGCGAGCAAGCCGCTCGTCCGCAGCGTGACGGCGAAGCTCTTCTCCGGGCGATCGGCCGAGCCCGACCTGTCGCGCTACGACGAGGCCGCCGCTTCGGCGCCGTGACCGGCGGCCCTCATGTCCCGTAGCTCTGCACCAGCGAGCCAGCGACGAGGGTCCAGCCGTCGACGAGCACGAAGAAGATCAGCTTGAACGGCAGTGCCACGGTCGCGGGCGGCACCATCATCATGCCCACCGCCATCAGTACCGAGGCGACGACGAGATCGATGATCAGGAAGGGGATGAACAGCAGGAAGCCGATCTCGAAGGCGCGCCGCAGCTCCGAGATCATGAAGGCCGGCGTGACGATCTCCAGGCCGATCGATTCCGGCCCCTGCGGCACCGGCGCCTTGGCCATATCGAGGAAGAGCTTGAGGTCCTTCTCGCGCACGTTCTTGAGCATGAAGGTCTTGAAGGGCGCCGAGGCCCGGTCGAAGGCGACGCTCTGCGTGATCTGGCCGGCGATCAGCGGCTCGACGCCCGCCCGGTAGGCCTCCTTGGCGGTCGGGGCCATCACGAAGGCGGTGAGGAACAGGGCGAGGCTGACGATGATGGCGTTCGGCGGCGCCGTCTGGGTGCCGAGCGCCGAGCGCAGGATCGACAGCACCACCACGATGCGGGTGAAGGAGGTCGCCATCACCAGCACGGAGGGCGCCAGCGCCAGCACCGTGATGAGCGCGACGAGCTGGAGCGCACGCTCGGTGGTGCCTCCCGTCCCGAGATCGAGATTCAGGCTCTGCGCGTGTGCCGCCACGGCGGTGAGCGGCAGCGCCAGGAGCGCCGCGGCGAGAGCGGCCCGGAAGCGTCGATTCGGGAGGGTCATCCTGCGGGCAACCTGCGGTGCGCGTCGGGAGGGCGCAAGCGGGGCGGAGGGCGTCATGGGCGGGACGGCGGCAGCACGGCGCCGCGCCGCGCCTCCAGCGTCTGCCAGACGAGGAGCGAGGGCAGGCCGAGCGCCACGTCGGGCACGCGCTTGGCGAGCGACAGGGCGATGGCGGTGCCCGGATCGATCCCGAACAGCGCGCCGATCACCACGAAGCCCCCCTCCTGCACGCCGAGCCCGCTGGGGACGGGGAAGGCGGCCGACTTCACCGCCTGGGTGAGCGCCTCGATGACGAGCGCCTCCTGGGGGCCGACGCCCTCGACGCCGATGCAGGTCAGGGCGATCCAGATCTCGGCGGCGCCGAGCATCCAGGCGAGGAGATGCAGGAGCGCCGACTGCACGATCCGCCCCGGCCGGCTCCAGACGCTGTCGAGCGCCGCGTGCACGCTCGGGCCGCCGTCCGTGGGCGCGTCCCGGTCGCGGATCAGGCGGCGCAGCAGCGCCGCGACCCGCGTCTCGATGTGCCGGGCGGCGCTGCTGCGCTGGATGACGAAGAACGCGCCGAGCAGCACGGCCGCGACGATCACCGCGTGAAGGGCCCATTGCGCGAGCTCCTGCGCCGGCGCCCCGTCGACCCGGGCGAGGAGGGCAACGCCGCACAGCGCCAGCACGAGCTGGGTGCCGGCCTGGATCAGGAGGTCGGCGAGGATCGAGGCGGCGGCGAGCGAGCCCGTCACGCCCCAGAAGGTGAGGAGCCGACCGCCGACCACCTCGCCGCCGACCGAGGCCACGGGCAGAAGCGTGTTGATGCCCTCGCGCACGAAGCGCAGGATGACGTAAGCGCCGGTCTCCGCAGGGCAGAGGCCGCGCAGCAGCCGCGCCCAGGCCAGCCCGCAGAGCAGGACCAGCCCGGCCCTGACCGCGACGATCGCCAGGAGCCCGGCCGCCCCGATCCGTCCGAAGGCGGCGGCGATGGCGGAGGCGTCGTTGCTCGCGACGAGCCAGGCGGCGAGCGCCAGCCCGACGACGGTGCCGGCGAGCGGCAGCCGGCGCAGGACGGCGCGGCCGAGCCCGCCCGTGGCCGGCGGCGCCTGTCCGCTCTCGCAGCCCCTGCTCATCGGATGCCCCGGCTCCGGGAGATGTCCCGACTCAGCCGGGCGTCCCGTCGGCCGGCGGCGGTTCCGCTAGGCGGTCATTGGGGCTGAATTCGGGGAGGATCGCCCGCGCGATCGCCTCCGTGGACGCCTCGGGCTCGATCAGCAGCACCCGGCCCGTCGCCACGCTGGCGCCGGTGGCGACGGCGAGGAGCCGCTTCGGGCAAGGGCCGAGGCAGCCGGTCTCGACGATGCGCAGCTTCGCCCGGCGGCCGGGCGCCGCCTTGCCCGCCGCCTTGAGGCGCGCGGCGACGCTGCGGGCGCGCAGGCCCTGGCGCTTCGCGCATTTGCGGCAGACCAGCACGACCTCGGCGAGCTTGGTCTTGGCCGAGCGGCCCTGGGATCGATCCTTCGGCATGGCGCGCTGTTACGCGCTCGACAGCCCGGCCGGCAAATGCCGCGGCGCCGCAAGCGGCCCTGTGCCGCGCCTTAAAAAGGGCCTAAAAACCGACCACCCGGACCGCTGAGACGAGACGCGCGGATCGGAACGACGGGCGGCCCGCCGGGGCCGGCTCTCACAGGCAGCGGATGGACGTCCAGGACCGAACGCAGGACCTCAAGCAGGGCGATCGGCTTCGCGGCATGATCGAGCTTGCGCGCCGCTCCGTGCCGGACCTGCGCCGCAACGCGGAGACGATCGAGCCCGTGGGGCGCGGCCGTGGGCTCGCGCTCTTGCGCCAGGCCCGCGAGCGGCTCGACTGGCGCCGCAAGCCCGGCGTGGTCGAGGCGGCCGACGAGGACGAGGGCTACCTCCACACGCGGCTCGTGAAGGGCTTCCTGGCCTTCGTGCTGGTGCCGACGGCGGTGATCGGCCTCTACCTCTTCGCCTTCGCCTCGAACCAGTACATCGCCGAGGCGCAGTTCGCGGTGCGCGGCAACGTCGAGCCGATGGGCGAAGTGATGCTCGGCGACTACACGAGCCTCATCCAGAAGCACAACAGCCAGGACAGCTTCATCGTCCGCGACTTCATCCTGAGCCAGACCCTGGTGCAGGGGCTGGAGAAGGATGTCGGCCTCTCGAAGCTGTTCTCCCGTCCGGAGGCGGATTTCTGGACGCGCTTCCGGCCGCCCGAGCCCGTCGAGGAGCTGACGAAGTACTGGCGCGAGCGGGTCGATGCACGCATCGACATCGTGTCGGGCGTCATCATGCTCGGCGTCCGCGCCTACACGCCCGAGGACGCGCTGATGCTCGCCCGCGAGGTGGTGCGGCGCTCCGAGAGCCTCATCAACGATATCTCGAAGCGGGCACAGGCCGACATGGTCACCCACGCGCAGAGCGACGTGGACAAGGCCGGCGAGCGCCTGCGCACGGCCAACCTGAACCTGCAGCGCTACCGCAACCGCTGGGGCATCATCGACCCGATCAAGGCGGCCGAGGCGACGCTCGCGCAGATCGCGACCCTGCGCAAGGAGAAGTTCAAGGCCGAGAACGACCTGCAGGTGCTGCGCGGCTCGAACCTCGACGAGAAGTCCCGCGCGGTGCAGGTCCTCGTGGCCAGCGTCGCGGCGCTCGACCAGCAGATCAAGCAGCTCCAGGACCAACTCACCAGCGAGACCGCGACCACCGCGGACGGGCGCAACATGGCCGAGGCGCTGCTCGAGTACGAGGGCCTCGTCGTCGAGCGCACCATCGCCGAGAAGCTCAACGAATCCGCGATCACCATGCTCGACCGGGCGCGGGTCGCGGCGAGCAAGCAGCAGATCTACCTGACCACCTTCGTGCCGCCGATGCTTCCCGACGACTCGCTCTACCCCCGGCGGGGGCGCGCGCTCTTCACGGCCTTCTTCGCGTTCTTCGTGGTGTGGAGCTCGTTCTCCCTCGTCGCCAGCGGCATCAAGGACCAGCGCGTCTGACGGACCTTTCGGGTCTCGCGGCCGCCTGCTAAGCGGCAGGGCCCGACGGCCGTTTCTCGGGTCCCTGTCCCTGCCGCCAGATCCCGTTCGGGAGCCGGGCGGCATGTCGTCTCGGTGATAGAAGCGTTCCTGCGACCGCGATGTCCGATTTCGCCGATCTCATCGCCCGCGCCGTGCATCCCGGCATGACCCGCGAGGAGCGGGAGGCCGTCTACACCGTCGTCCGCGACGCCGTGCTGAAGCTCCAGGACCGGGAGGGGACCTCGCCGGCGGACCCGCGCTTCGCCTATCAGCAGCACGTCATCGAGGAGACCATCCGCGACGTGGAGGCCGACCTCGCCCGGCACGAGGCCCTGCGCAAGCTGGAACAGGCGCTGGCGAGCCAGACCGCGGCCCATGCCAGCCAGCGGCGGCGCTAGCGCGCTTCGCCGCCCTCAGCCGTAGGCCGCGATCGCCCGCACGCTGCCGGGCTCCGCCACCTCCAGGCCGGAGGCGACGTACTCGTTGAGCTTGTTGCGCAGCGTCCGGATCGAGATGCCGAGGATCTTGGCCGCGTGGGTGCGGTTGCCGAGGCAGTGGTCGAGGGTGTCGAGGATGAGGTCGCACTCCACGTCCGCGACCGTGCGCCCGACGAGCCCGCGGGTCGCGGCCTCGGCGACCTGGGCGGCCCGGGCGGCCGGCCCCTGCGCTTGCGTGAAGGCCTCGCCCTCGGGGTTGAGGATTGCCTCGGCGCCGATCTCGGCGCCGCTCGCCAGGAGCACAGCCCGGTGGATCGTGTTCTCGAGCTCGCGCACGTTGCCGCGCCAGGGGTTGGCGCGCACGTTCGCCTGCGCCTCGCGGCTCAGTGCGCGCACGGGCAGGCCGTTCACCTCGGCGTATTTCCGGGCGAAGTGCGAGGCGAGTTCCGCGATGTCGGCCGGGCGCTCGCGGAGCGGCGGCAGGCGCAGGTTCACGACGTTGAGCCGGTAGAGCAGGTCCTCGCGGAAGGTGCCCTTGCGGACCTCCTCCGCGAGGTTGCGGTTCGAGGTCGCGAGCACGCGGATGTCGACCTTCACCGGCGCCGTGCCGCCGACCCGGTCGATGACCCGCTCCTGGAGGGCGCGCAGCAGCTTCGACTGCAGGCGCACGTCCATCTCGGAGATCTCGTCGAGGAGGAGCGTGCCGCCATTGGCCTCCTCGAAGCGGCCGATGCGGCGCGCGACGGCGCCGGTGAAGGCGCCCTTCTCGTGACCGAACAGCTCCGATTCGAGGAGCGCGTCGGGGATCGCCGCGCAGTTCACCGAGACGAAGGGCTTGCCCGCGCGGTTCGACTTGGCGTGGACGTGGCGGGCGAGCACCTCCTTGCCGGTGCCGCTCTCGCCGGTGATCAGCACCGAGGCCTCGGAGCGGGCGATCTGGTCGGCGAGCCGCACCACCTTCTCCATCGCGGCGTCGCGCCAGACGAAGGAGCGGCTGTCGGCGGCGACCGCCTCGATGACGGCGGCGATCAGCTCCGGGTCCGGGGGGAGGGGGATGTACTCCTTGGCGCCGGCCTGGATGGCGGCGACCGCGGCCTTGGCATCGGTGGCGACCCCGCAGGCGACGACCGGCGTGCGGATGCGCTCCTCGGACAGCGCTCCGACGAGGTCGCGGATCGCCAGCGCCACGTCGACCATCACGAGGTCGGCACCCTTGGCGCGCAGCACCGCGAGCCCTTGGGCGATGCCGTCGGCCTGAGTCACCGCCGCGCCGCGGCTCATGGCGATGCGCGAGGCGGTGACGAGCTCTCCGTTGAGCCGTCCGATCATCAGAAGCCGCATGGCTCACTCCGTGTCTGGCCTCGGGCAGCGCATCGTCGCGCCCGAGAAAATCGAGGGTGTCAGTGATCGCCCTTGACGATCTCGGTCATGGTCACGCCGAGGCGCTCCTCAACGAGCACCACCTCGCCGCGGGCGACGAGGCGGTTGTTGACGAAGATGTCGATGGCCTCGCCGATCTTGCGGTCGAGCTCGAGCACGGTGCCGGGGCCGAGGCGCAGCAGGTCGCCGATCGGCATCTGCGAGGCGCCGAGCACCGCCGAGACCACGACGGGCACGTCGAAGACCTGCTCGAGATCGGCGGCGCTCTTCGGGGAGGTCGGTCCCTCGCGGATCGATTCCGGGCTCTCGAAGCCGTCGCCGTCGCTGAGCTGGGGCAGGTTGAAGTCGTCGGACATCGGGCTCACGCTGCTGGATTCAGGCCGATTGCGTCGAGGAGGGCGGCCTCGATGCGGTGGCGCTCGCGCACGACGCCGCCATCCGCCCACTCGATGCGGGCGTCGCCGGGGAGCATGTCGGGGTCGCCGAGCACCACGAGGCGGCCCTCGAAGCCGCGCTCGCGGGCGAGCCCCTTCATCAGGGTCTCGGTCTCGTCGACGAGGCCGTCGCCGACGCGCACGACGAGGTGGGGCACGCCGCGCAGATGCTGGAGGGCGGTGCGGGCGGCCTCGCCGATGGCGGAGAGCGGGTTGCCGTCGATGGCGTCGCCGGCGACGCGGCGGGCGAGCATCACGGCGAGCTCGACGGCCTGGGCCTCGCGCTCCGCGTCCGCTTCGTCGGCGCGCGACAGGAGCCCGGCGGCGGCGAGACCGAGGCGGGTGATCGCGTCGGCCATGCGGGCCTGGACCTGAGCCTCGGCCTGCGCGCGTCCTTCCTGGAGGCCGCGGGCATGGGCCTCGGCGGCGGCCTCGGCGATCTGCTCCTGCGCGCGCAGCGCCGCTCCGCCCATGTGGGGGCGGCGGAAATCCGTGTCGAAGAGGAAGGGCCGGGCGTTCAATAGACCAGCTCCTCTTCGGCGCTGTTCTTGGCGATCATGATCTCACCCTTGTCGGCGAGGTCCTTGGCGAGCTCGGTCATCTTGGCCTGCGCCTCGTCGACGTCCTTGAGGCGGATCGGGCCGATGGAGCCCATCTCGTCGGTGAGGTTCTTGGCGGCGCGCGTCGACATCTGGCCCATGAAGAAGCCGCGCACGCGCTCGTCGGCGCCCTTGAGGGCGCGGCAGAGGGTCTCGTTGTCGACCTTGCGCATCAGCGTCTGGACGCTGCCGGGGTCGAGCTTGAGCAGGTCCTCGAAGGTGAACATCAGCTCGCGGATGCGCTTGGCGGCGCCGCGGTTGCCCTGGTCGAGGGCGGCGAGGAAGCGGCCTTCCGTCTGCCGGTCGAAGGCGTTGAAGACGTCGGCCATCAGCTCGTGGGCATCGCGCCGGGTGGTCTGGGCGATGGTCGAGACGAACTCGACGCGCAGCGTCTCCTCGATGTGGCGCAGGGCCTCCTTCTGGACGGTCTCCATGCGCAGCATGCGGTTGAGCACGTCGATGGCGAACTCCTCCGGCAGGATGGTGAGCACCTTGGCCGCGTAGTCGGCCCGCACCTTGGAGAGCACCACGGCGACGGTCTGCGGGTACTCGTTGCGCAGGAACGAGGCGAGGATCTCGGGGTCGATCTGGGCGATGCTCGCCCAGACCCGCTTTCCCGAGGCGCCCTTGATCTCCGCCATGATCGAGGAGACCTGCTCGGACGGGAAGATCTTGAGCAGCAGCGATTCCGTCCGCTCGAAGTTCGAGGTGATGCCGCCGCCCGACGAGAGCCGGGAGACGAAGTCGATGATGAGCTTCTCGACGGTCTCGGCCTCCAGTGAGCCGAGCTGCACCATGGCGTGAGAGACCTTCTTGACCTCCTCCTCCTCGAGGAGCTGCCAGATGGGGGCGCCCTCGGCCTCGCCGAGCAGCAGCAGCAGCGCGGCCGCCCGCTGCGGTCCGGGCATCGCCGCGAAGGCCGCGGCGCCGGCGCCGCTGAGGGCCGCAAGGGGTCCCGCCGACATCCTAGCGCGCTCCCATCTCGTTCGAGGCTGCGGTCATCGCGCTCACGATTCCTGGATCCAGTTGCGCAGCACCTCGACGGTCTCGGACGGGCTCGCCCGCACCATGTCGACCACCCGCTGCACGGTCTCGGCCTGAACCTGGCCGTTGATCTTGGCGAACTCGACGAGCTTCGCGGTGGTGTTCTCCCGAGGCGCGATGGTCCCGTCAGGGCCCGCCACCGCGCCGAGCGCCGCCTCGAGCGCCGCCACGCCGCCGGGCACCGCGATCGAGATCGGCGCCGGCGGATCGGCGGTGATCACCCGACGCACGAGGGGCCGCACCACGGTCAACACGACGATCAGGGTCAGGACCGCGAGCACCGCGAGCTCGATGAAGCGCAGCAGGTCCTCCTTCGTCGGCGTGAGCATCGACTGGATCAGGCCGGGCTCGGTGAACTCGGGCACGGAGGGCGCCTCGGCGAAGCGCAGGTTGACGACCTCGATCTGGTCGCCGCGGGCCTTGTCGAAGCCGACGGCGGTGCGCACCAGGGCGGCGATGCGCTCGATCTCGGCGGCCGGGCGGGGCTGGTAGGCGGTCTTGCCGTCGGCACCCGGCGCGTAGACGCCGTCGACGAGGACCGCCACGGAGAGGCGCTTCACGCGGCCGCCCTCGACCACCTCGGTCTTGGTGACGCGGGAGATCTCGTAGTTCGTGGTCTCCTCGGTCTTGTTGGAGGTGTCCTTCTGCGAGGCCGGCTTGTCGCCGCCGCCAGCCCCGGGCAGCTCGTTGCCGACGCTGACCTGCCCTTCCGAGCCCCCGGTGAGCGCCTGCTCGTTGCGGGTCTGGCTGGAGCGGACCACCCGGCCCTCCGGGTCGAAGGTCTCCGAGCGGCTCTCGATGCGGTTCATGTCGAGATCGGCGCGGACCTGCACGCGAGAGCGGCCCTGGCCGACGACGCCGGCCACGATCTCCTCGATCTGGCCGCGCAGACGCCGTTCCAGCGCGGTCTGCTTCTCCTCGGCGTCGGCGCCGGGCTGCTCGCCGCGGGCGCCGTCGGCCAGCAGCCGGCCCTTCTCGTCGACGATCGAGACCCGCTCGGGCTTCAGCCCCTCCACGGAGGAGGCGGCGAGGTGGCGGATGGCGCGGACCTGTCCCGGATCGAGTTCGCCCATCAGCTTGAGCACGATCGCCGCGCTCGGCGGCTCGCGGTCGCGGGAGAACAGACGCTTCTCCGGCAGCACGAGGTGGACGCGGGCGGCCTGGACTTGGCCGATGGAGCGGATCGAGCGGGCGAGCTCGCCCTCCAGCGCGCGGAGGTGGTTCACCCCCTGCACGAAGTTGGTGGAGGAGAAGGCGTCGCCCTTGTCGAAGATCTCGTAGCCGATGCCGCCCTGGGCCGGGACGCCCTTGCCGGCGAGGTCCATGCGGATGCGGGCGATGTCCTTCCTCGGCACCAGGATGGTCTGGCCGATGTCGCCGCGGGTCTCGTAGGCGATGCCCCGCGATTCGAGGTCGCGGACGATGCTGGCCGAATCCTGCATCGCGAGGTCGGAGAACAGCACGCCCATGTCGGGCCGCGACACCCGCAGGATCACGAAGGCGAAGAAGCCGATCATGGCGAGCGTCACCGCCACCATCGCGGCGAGCCGCGCCGGCCCCAGCTTCGTCACCAGATCGAGGACCGGCTTCACCGTTCGACGCGCCCGAACACCGCGGCCCTGCCCGGCGGGCGGCTCGCTCGGCAAAAACTGCCCGGTGCGTGGTTAGCGGCCGGTTAACGAAGCGTGACCTTCGGCATCGATAGGGCCTGAAATGGCGAAGGCCGCGCCGGTGGGTCCGGCGCGGCCTTCCAGGAAGCCGTCGATTCTGTCGCGGGCTGCGCGAGGGCCCGCCCGCCTCAGTGGCGGTAGTGCTGGATGCGCGTGGTGCGCAGTCCCGCGAGCCCGTGCTGGTCGATGGAGAACTGCCAGCTCAGGAATTCCTCGGTCGTCAGCGTGTAGCGCTGGCAGGCCTCCTCGAGGCTGAGGAGACCGCCTCGGACCGCAGCGACGACCTCGGCCTTGCGGCGGATCACCCAGCGGCGGGTGCTCGGCGGCGGGAGATCGGCGATGGTGAGGGGGCTGCCATCGGGCCCGATAACGTATTTGACTCTCGGGCGGTGCGGTTCGGTCATGATACGCTCTACACTCGACTGACCTGTCGAGCCTGACGCTACGTGAGGCCGCTTAAGAGAGTTTGAAACGCACCTCTCGACTTCGATCCAATGCATGGGCGTTCATGTGGATAAGCCCGAGCTGATCGAGCGGACGCTCGACACCGGCACCTTGGAGGAGCCGATCGCCAGCACCGGTTCGCTGCCGCTGAGATCGACGCTGGTGACCGTGCCGGAGACCGCGGTGTCGACGGCCACGCTCGATCCCGTCGCGTCGAGCGCGTCGATCTTGATCGAGTACTTGCCGTCCGAGGAGGTCATGCCGGAGGCGTTCTTGCCGTCCCAGGTGAGCGTCTGAGAGCCCGCGGTCAGCGCCTTCGTGAGCGTGCCGACGACGTTGCTGTTCGCGTCGAGGATGGTGATCGTCGCCTTTGTCACCGCGCGGGGCGCGGTGAGGTTCCAGGTCGCCGAGCCGTTGGCGAGGGTCGCCGTCTTGCCGTCCGCGGTCACGGTCTGGCCGATGAAGCCCGTGGCGGAGGCCGCGCTCGACGCCTTGGCGTTTGTCAGGATCGAGTCGAGCCGGTCGTTGGACTTGAGCTGCTGCTCGACGCCGGCGAACTGCACCAGCTGCTGCGTGAACTGGTTGGTGTCCATCGGGTCGAGGGGGTTCTGGTTCTGGAGCTGCGTGGTGAGCAGCGTCAGGAACTGCTGGAAGTTGCCGGCGATCTGCTGGCTGCTGCCGCCGATCGAGGTCGTCGAGGACGCGTTGGTCGAGGTCGTGGTGCCGGTGATGCCCGAGGCCATGGCGCGAGGCTCCCTGCTCAGATGCGGATGTCGAGGCCGCCGAGCCCGCGCAGGATGCGCAGGGGCACGGCCTCGGTGATGGTGCGGGTCTCGCCGATCTCGGCGGTGGCGCGGCGCCCGTGGCTCCGGTCGTCGCCGCTGGTGTCGCTGCGGCCGCCGGCCTCGTCGCCGCGCAGGGAGAAGCTGATCCCGGCCTCGCTCGCGTCGAGCCCGGCCTGGGTCAGCGCCTGCTGGAGGCTGCCGGCGTCGCGCTGGAGCAGCGCCAGGGTCTCCGGCCGGTCCACCACGACGCGGGTCGCGACGGTGCCGGTGTCCTTGTCGATGTCGAGGGTCACGTCGATGCGGCCGAGCTCGACCGGGTCGAGGCGCAGCTCGAAGCGGCTCGACCCGCCGAGAGAGCGCAGGCCGATGGTCATCGGCACCTGCCCGATGGGCACCGCAGGCGCCGGAGCGGGAGCGGCCTGCGCGCTCGGCGCGGCATGGACCGGCGCCGCTTGCGGCGTGCGGATCTCGGGCTTCGCCTGCGCCTCGGTGAGGGCGGTGCTGAACGCGGCGGGCGCCTCGACCTTGCCGGTCTCGTCCTTGCTTCTGTCCGGCGGCTCGCCGCTGCCGGCAACCGCGGCCGCGACCTCCGCCGGTCCCGCCACGCGCGTCGGGGGGCTGGCCGCCTCGCCCGGAGCGGCGGCGGAGGCAGCCGTCGGCGCCGCCTTCGGCGCGGGCGCCGGCTGTGGCAGCGCGAGAAGCGGGATGGCATCGCTCTCGGCGGAGGCGGTCTCAGGGGCCGACTCCTTGGTCTCGGGCTCCGATTCGATCGCGTCCTGTGCCAGGGTGACGCCCTGCGCCTCCGTCGCGGCCTGGACCTGCTCGGGAGCCGACGCGGCCGGCTTCGAGGGGATCGGCTGCGGGGCCAACTCCGTCTCCTCGACGGTGCGGGACGGGACGGTCTTGGCATCGGCGATGCGTTTCACCGCGGTGTTCGACGGCGTGGCGGTCTCGCCGAGCGAAGCGGTTTCGGCCGGTCGCGTGGGCAGCGCCTTCGGCTGAGCCTGTGCGGGCTTCGGCGGCGCCTTGTCCGCCTCGATCGTCGCCTGCCGCCGCGCAGCGGTGGCGTCGCGGGCCTCGTCCGCCTTCTCGGCCCGCGCCTCCACGGAGAAGCGCTCCTCGGTGTCGCGCTGCCGCTGCCGCTGGGCGTCCCGCGCCGTCTCAAGACGGCGGGCCGCGGCGCGGTCGGCGGTGTCCAGGGTGGATAGGGCCATGGGGCAAAAGCTCCTCGCCCGGTCTCGAGCAAGCCGCGAGCCACGCACTAACGAATTGATTTTTCTCGGCTTGTCCGCGCGAGATCGGTCTCCGGCCCGGCCGATGCTGCCGCCGTCCCGGCAGCATTTGCCGGGCCTGCGCCGATTGCACGCCCCGGCGTCGCTGGCCCTCGCGCGCGAGTCCTCCTATAGAGGCGCCTGACGGTCGCGCCCTTCGACGGCGCGGCGCGTGATGCGGCCCGATGAACTCGCTCGACCTTCCGAAATCTCCCCACGAGACACGGGTCGTCGTCGCCATGTCCGGCGGCGTCGATTCCTCCGTCGTGGCCGGGCTGCTGGCGCGGCAGGGCTACGACGTGGTCGGCATCACGCTCCAGCTCTACGACCACGGCGACGCCACGCACCGCAAGGGCGCCTGCTGCGCCGGCCGCGACATCCACGACGCCCGGCGCGTCGCGGAGACGCTGGGCATCCCCCACTACGTCCTCGACTACGAGGACCGGTTCCGGGAGTCGGTGATCGACCGGTTCGCCGACAGCTACCTCGCCGGGGAGACGCCGATCCCCTGCGTCGAGTGCAACCGCTCGGTGAAGTTCCGCGACCTTCTCGCCACCGCCCGCGACCTCGGCGCCGACGCGCTCGCCACCGGCCACTACGTCGCGAGCCACGCCGTCGACGGCAGCGGCCGCCGCGCCCTGTTCCGCGCCCTCGATCCCGCCCGCGACCAGAGCTACTTCCTCTACGCGACGACGCAGGCACAGCTCGACTTCCTGCGCTTTCCCCTGGGCGAGCTGCCCAAGGACGAGACCCGTCGGCTCGCCCGCGACCTCGGCCTCACAGTCGCGGAGAAGCCCGACAGCCAGGACATCTGCTTCGTGCCGCAGGGCCGCTACGCCGACGTGATTGCGCGGCTGCGCCCGGACGCGGCGCGGGCCGGGGAGATCGTCCATCTCGACGGCCGCACCCTCGGCCGGCACCAGGGCGTGCTGAACTTCACCGTCGGCCAGCGCCGGGGGCTCAAGCTCTCCACGGGCGAGCCCCTCTACGTCGTGCGCCTCGAGCCGGAGGCCGCCCGCGTCGTCGTCGGCCCCCGGGAGGCGCTCGCCACCCAGCGCATCCGCGTCGACGGGCTGAACTGGCTCGGCGCCGAGCCCGCCGGTGCGGTCGCCGACCGGCCCGTCGCCGTGCGCGTGCGCTCGACCCGCGAGCCGCGCCCCGCGCGCCTCACCTGCGACGCGGCCGGCGAGGGCGCCGAGATCGTGCTGGAGGAGGCCGAGGACGGCGTCTCGCCGGGGCAGGCCTGCGTGATCTACGCCGATGCCGGCCCCCGGGCGCAGGTACTCGGCGGGGGCACCATCCGCCGGATCGACACGAGCCAAGACCGCCCGGCGCACGCCGCCTGACCATCGAGAGAGCCCCGAGGACGACATGCTGAGCGAGCGGCCCGAGGCCGGCCCGACGACCGCCCTGATGCGCAAGGCCTACGCCCGCTGGGCGCCGGTCTACGACATCGTCTACGACAAGCTCACCGAGCCCGCCGCCCGCGCCGCCGTCGACGCGGCCACCGCCAGCGGCCCGCGCATCCTCGAGGCCGGCGTCGGCACCGGGCTGTCGCTCGGCTACTACCCGTCGGGCAGCTTCGTCTGCGGCGTCGACCTCTCCGAGGACATGCTGAAGCGCGCCCGCGCCAAGGTCCGCCGCCGCCGTCTCTCCCACGTCCGCGGCCTCCAGGTGATGGATGTCTGCCGCCTGGGCTACGCCGACGAGTCCTTCGACGCGGTGGTGGCGCAGTTCCTCATCACCCTGGTGCCGGACCCGGAAGCCGCGCTCTCCGAGTTCCTGCGGGTGGTGCGCCCCGGCGGCGCCATCGTGCTCGCCAACCATTTCGGCCAGACGGACGGGCCGGTCGCCCGCGTCGAGGAGATCGTGGCGCCGATCTGCACCAAGATCGGCTGGTCGTCGGCCTTCAAGTCGACCCGGATCGAGGCCTGGGCGCGGCGCAACGGCGTCGAGTTCGTCGGGGTCGCGCCGACCTTCCCGGGCGGCTTCTTCAAGATCCTGCGGATGCGCAAGCCCGCGTGAGCGGACCGGTGCGGACGAGGGGACGCTGGCGCGTCGCCCTGCGCTGGCTGCCGCTCGCCGTCCTGGTCGCGGCCTCCGTCGCGGCCATCGTCTCGGGCGCCTACCATCTCCTCAGCCTCGACCGGCTGCTCGAATCCCGCGCCTGGCTCCACGCCGCCGTGGCCGAGGACCGGCCCCGGGCCATCCTCCTCGGCGTGCTCTTCTACGTCGGCGCCGTGGTGCTCTCGGTGCCCGCGACGCTCGTCCTGACCATCGTCTACGGGTTCCTGTTCGGGGTCGTCACCGGCGCCCTCGTCGCGGTGACCTCGGCGACCACGGGAGCGGCGATCGTCTTCACCATCGGCCGCGCCGCCGCCGCCGACCTCCTGCGCCGCCGGGCCGGGCCGAGGCTCGCCACCTTCGCGGAGGGCTTCCGGCGGGATGCCTTCTCCTACATCCTGCTCCTGCGGCTGCTGCCGCTCTTCCCGTTCTGGATGACCAATCTCGGGCCGGCGGTCTTCGGCGTGCGGCTGCGCAGCTTCGTGCTGGCGACCTTCCTCGGTCTCCTGCCGGGCGCCTTCATCTACGCGGCGACGGGGTCGGGGATCGAGGACGTGGTCGCCGCCCACGAGAGCGCCCGCGCCGAATGCCTCGCCGGCGGCGGCAGCGATTGCGAGAACGCGCTGACGCTGCGCTCCCTCGTCACGCCGAAGCTCGTGGCCGGGCTCGGCTCCCTCGCCGGCCTCGTCGCGCTGTCCATGGCGATCCGCCGCCGGGCCGGCCGCAGGCGCGAAAGTCGACTTTCGGACGCCGGCTAGCATCCCTGCGTTGTCGGCCCTCTCGACGGGCGGAGGGCGCGCGCGCTACCAGTGGCGGACGGTCGCACCGGGAAACCGGCCGGGGCCGGGATTCGAACCAGCCTGAGCCGGGTGCCTGTCTTCGGCCCTCCGGTCACCAGAGGCGGCGGCTCGGCCGCCGGGGATACGCTGACGCGGGCGTCGGACTAGTCGAGGGATGAGTGAGCGTTCCATCCGGCGGGGCGAGATGCCGAAGGCGACCGTCCTGCCCGCGGAGGCCCCGGTCGCGAAGCCTCGCAAGAGGCGCTTCGGCCTCTCCCTGCGCGTGCTCCTCATGGCGACCGGCGTCGGCGCGCTGGCCGAGCTGCTGATCTACGTCCCGTCCCTGTCGAGCCACCGGATGAGCTGGCTCTCCGACCGGATCGCGGCGGCCAACGTCGCCGGCCTCGTCCTCGACGCCAGCCCCACCCACGCCGTCTCCGAGGAGCTCGCCACCCGTCTCCTGCAGGGCGTCGGCGCCCGCGCCATCGTGATCCGCGACGGCGAGGCGAGCCGGCTCCTGTCCATGGAGACGATGCCGGAGACAGTGGCCTACACGGTCGACCTGCGCACCGACACGCAGCTCCACGAGATCTACGGTGCCTTCCGCACCATGGTGATCCCGACCTCGGACCCAATCCGCATCGTCGATCACGGCAGCGACGGCTTCGACGTGGTGGAGGTGCTGGTCTCGGAGAAGCCTCTGCGCGACTCGATGGTGGCCTTCTCCATGACGCTGCTGCTGTGGTCGCTCCTGGTGGCGGCGGCGGCCACCGCGGTCGTCTTCGCGCTGCTCCAGCAGACGATCGTGCGGCCGGTGGGGCGCCTGGCGGGCAACCTCATCGCCTACGCCGCCCAGCCCGACGACGTCAGCCGCATCATCGTGCCCACCCGGCGCACCGACGAGATCGGCGATGCCGAGGTCGCCCTGGCGCGGACCGAGCGGGCGCTCGCCGACGAGCTGCGCGAGAAGCGGCGGCTGGCCGAGCTCGGCCTCTCCGTCAGCAAGATCAACCACGAGTTGCGAAACCTGCTCGCGACCGCCCAGCTCCTCGGCGATCGCCTGGGCGACGGCGGCGACCCGAACACCCGGCGCCTCGCCCCGCGCCTCGTCGCGACCCTCGACCGGGCCGTGCGCTTCTGCGAGGCGACCCTCGCCTACGGACGGGCGACGGAGCGCCATCCGCAGCGGCGCCTGACCCTGATCGCGCCGATCCTGGCCGAGCTGCCGGATATCGGCGCTCTTGCCGTCGGCAACACGGTCCTCGTGACGACCGAGGCGCCGTCGGGGATGCAGGTCTGCGCGGACCCGGAGCAGCTCTCGCGCGCGCTGCACAACCTCGTCCGCAACGCCGTGCAGGCCTGCGACCGCGAGGCCGCCCCGTCGGTGCCGGGCGTGGTGCGGATCGTGGCCGAGCGCGAAGGCGGCGTCGGCTCGGGGCGCGTGGTGATCCGGGTCTCCGACAACGGGCCGGGCCTGCCCTACCGGGTGCGGCAGAACCTGTTCACGCCCTTCAAGGGCAGCGCCTCGGGCGGGGCGGGGCTCGGCCTCGCCATCGCCTACGAGCTCATCGAGCTGAACGGCGGCAGCCTTTCCCTGGAGCGCTCCGAGCAGGGCACGACCTTCCGGATCGACCTGCCGGACGTCGCCCCCAACCGTCCCCGCGCAGCCTGAACCGTCTGGCTACTCCGCGGCGGCGAGCGTCGGCCGCGCCACCGGGATGCCGAGATCGGCGAGCAGCGCCTCGTCCTCGTCCTCTCCGTTGTTGGCGGTGGTGAGCAGGCGCTCGCCGTAGAAGATCGAGTTGGCGCCGGCGAGGAAGCACAGCACCTGCGCCTCCCGCGTCAGGGACTTGCGGCCGGCGCTGAGGCGCACCCGCGCCTTCGGCATCACGATGCGCGCCGTCGCGCACATGCGCACGAGATCGAGCGGGTCGACCGGCGGGCGATCCTCCAGCGGCGTGCCGCCTACCGCGACGAGGGCGTTGATCGGAACGCTCTCGGGGTGGGGGGCGTGGTTGGCGAGCACCTGGAGCATCGCGGCCCGGTCGCTCACGCCCTCGCCCATGCCGACGATGCCGCCGCAGCAGACGCCAATGCCGGCCTCGCGGACGTTGGCGAGCGTGTCGAGCCGGTCCTGGTAGGTCCGCGTCGAGATGATGTCGCCGTAGAAGTCCGGCCCGGTGTCGAGGTTGTGGTTGTAGGCGGTGAGCCCGGCCTCGGCGAGGCGCTGCGCCTGCGAGGGCGAGAGCATGCCCAGCGTCACGCAGGCTTCCATGCCCATGCCGCGCACGCCGCGGACCATGGCGAGCACGGCGTCGAACTCCGGCCCGTCCTTGGGCTGGCGCCAGGCCGCACCCATGCAGAAGCGGTGGGCGCCGGCCTCCTTGGCGGCGGCGGCCTCCCGCAGCACGGTGTCCACGGCCATCAGCCGCTCGCGGGGCAGGCCGGCCTCCTTGTGATGGGCCGATTGCGGGCAGTAGGCGCAGTCCTCCGGGCAGCCGCCCGTCTTGATCGAGAGCAGGCTCGCCCGCTGGATGTCGGAGGGGTCGTTATGCGTCCGATGGATCGCGGCGGCGCGGTGCACGAGGTCGAGGAGGGGCATGTCGTGGACCGCCCGCACCTCGGCGAGGGTCCAGTCGTGACGGATGTCGGGCGTCTGAGCGGCGAGGCGGGTTCTCATGCCGCCATCAGGCGAATCTCCTTCAGAAAATCAAGGCGCCGCGGCCGAGGTCGACGGAATGCCACCTCGCGTCAGTTCGTCGGCTCGCCCGCCGAGACCTTCGCCGTCCAGTCGTCGAAGGCGACGACGCGCTGGCGCTGCTCGCCGAGACTGTCGATGCCGAGCCGCATCTCGTCGCCGCTCCTCAGGTAGCGGGGCGGCTTGCGGGCCATGCCGACGCCGGGCGGCGTCCCCGTGGTGATGATGTCTCCGGGCTCCAGCATCATGAAGTGGGAGACGTAAGCGACGAGCTGGGCGAGGTCGAAGATCATCCGGCCCGTGGAGCCCGACTGCATGCGCTCGCCGTTGAGGTCGAGCCAGAGGTTCAGCGCCTTCGGGTCGGGGATCTCGTCGAGGGTGACGAGCCAGGGGCCGAGCGGCCCGAAGGTCGGGCAGCCCTTGCCCTTGCTCCAGGTGCCGCCCCGGTCGAACTGCCACTCCCGCTCCGAGACGTCGTTGCAGATCGTCAGCCCCGCCACGTAGTCGAGCGCCTCGTTGGCGTGGACGTAGGAGGCGCGGGCGCCGATGACGATAGCGAGCTCCACCTCCCAGTCGGTGCGGTTCGAGCCCTTCGGGATGATGACCGCGTCGTCCGGCCCGCAGAGGCAGGAGGGCGCCTTCGAGAACAGGATCGGCTCGGCCGGCACCGGCAGGCCTGCCTCCTCGGCATGGTCGGAGTAGTTGAGGCCGACCGCCACGACGTTGCGCGTGCCGCCGACGCAGGGGCCGAGGCGCCGGTCCTCCGGCACGACCGGCAGGCTCTCCGGATCGATGCGGCGCAGGCGATCAAGCGATTCGCGGCTCAGCGCGGGACCGGCGATGTCGCGCAGGATCGCCGAGAGGTCGCGGCGGATTCCGCGGCCGTCGACGAGGCCGGGCTTCTCGTCGCCGCTGGCGCCGTGCCGGATGAGCTTCATGTCGCGTCCCCCCAACGATCGTCCCGGCGAAGGTGGGAGAGGCGCCTGTGGGGTCAAGAGTCGAGGGGAGGGCGGAAGGATGTTGCCGAAATCCCACACGACCTGCACAAAAGTGCGAAGCGTCCCCTTGGGCCGGGTGATGAATGTTTAAGCAGAGGAAAGTTCAGGTGTGAACCAATCTTGGCGAGGTGCTGCTTTGCTTGGCCCTCGACGCGAGCGTCATGAAAACCACAGTCATTCGCAAACAAATCTCAGTCGATCTCGCCGGCCGGGGCGACCATTGATCGATGATCCGACCACAGGCACAGTGTCTCTCGAAGGTGCTGCGCCCGCGCTGGGGTCGGGAAGTCGGGACCGCGAAACAAGGCTGGAAGCGTCATGTTGGGGAATTTTCGGGCCATCGCCCTCGCCGGTGCCTCTCTCGCCGCCGTCGCGCTCGGCACCGCCTCGGCCGAGGCCGGCGCCTTCGGCCTGCGCGACCAGAGCGCGATCGGCCTCGGCATGTCCTTCGCCGGCGCCGGCGCCGGCGCGGCGGGCGTCTCCTCCATGTTCTGGAACCCGGCCACGGTGACGATGCGTCCCGGCTGGGTCTCCGAGCAGAACCTGACCTTCATCAACCTCCAGGGCGACATCCGCACGCTGCCGGGCACGAGCGCCCCGTACTCGGCGCTGCCGGGCAGCGGCGACATCGGCCAGGGCGCGGTGCTGCCCTCGGGCGCCACGTCCTACCAGCTCAACGACCGCCTCTGGATCGGCATCCAGACCGGCGCGCCCTTCGGCCTCGTGACGAAGCCCCGCGACGTCTGGGCCGGTGAGGCCTACGGCCGCTCGAACCGCATCTTCTCCCTGGCCTTCAACCCGGTGGTCGGCTTCAAGGTCACCGACTGGCTCTCGGTCGCGGCGGGCCCGAACATCGAGTATTTCCGCCTGACGCTGCGCCAGGCGGTGCCGCTGACGCCGCTGCTGCCGGCGACGGCCCTGCCGAGCTCCTTCATCAAGGGCGATTCCTGGGGCGTCGGCTTCACGGCGGGCGCGCTGATCACGGCGCCGACCGGCACCACGCTGGGCGTCGGCTACCGCTCGTCGGTCCATCACGACATCGACGGCTCCATCGGCGTGCCGCTGCTGGCGCTCGCCCCGCTCGCCGGCCAGGTCCGCGCCAAGCTCAACACGCCCGAGAAGGTCACGGCCGGCATCACGCAGGTGATCAGCCCGGTCTTCCGGATGAGCCTCGGCTTCGAGTGGGACAACTGGTCCCGGCTCGGCGATGTCGGCATCGTCTCCAAGACGCTCGGCGTGACGGTCAACCATCTGCCGCTGCGCTACAAGGACGGCTACACCTACTCGCTGGGCGGCGAGTACGACTGGTCGCCGAACCTGACGCTGCGGGCCGGCGTCTCCTACGAGCAGTCGCCCATCGACTTCGAGAACCGCTCCGTGCGCCTGCCCGACGCCGACCGCGTCGGCCTCTCGATCGGCGCGAGCTACCGCTGGAACGAGAAGCTCCTGCTCACCGCCGGCTACCAGCATCTGTTCGTGGAGCGCGGGCGCATCCTCGCCGGCGCCGGCCGCGACTACAACGTGAGCAACGCGCTGGGCCAGAGCATCGCCTTCGCCGGCGTCGCCGACGGCAGCGCCGACATCGTCTCGGTGGGCTTCCGCTACCAGTTCGGCGAGCCGGCCGTGGTCGCCGCCCCGGCGCCGCTGGTGCGCAAGTACTGAGGAGCCCCGCTCCCCGCATCGAAACGAAAGGGCGCCCCAGCGGCGCCCTTTTCTTTTCCGGCAGGCCCCTCAGGCCTTCATACGCACGTAGGTGCCCGGTGCCGGGCCGAGGGAGGTCAGCGCGCCCTCGCCGGGGATCCGAGCCGGTACGCGCTCGGGCGCCTGCGCCTCCAGCCACTGGAACCAGTAGGGCCACCAGGAGCCCTTGGTCTCGGTGGCGACCGCGATCCAGTCGGCGAAGCGGCCCTTGGCCGGGCCGCCGGTCCAGAACCCGTACTTCGCCTTGGCGGGCGGGTTCACGACGCCGGCGATGTGGCCGGAGCCGGCAAGCACGTAATCGACCTTGCCGCCGAACTTGGACGAGCCCTCGAAGACCGAGAGCGCCGGGGCGATGTGGTCCTCGCGGGTGGCGAGGTTGAAGATCGGCACCTTCACCTTCTTTAGGTCGAGCCGGACGTTCCCCAGCACCATCCGGCCCTGCGCGAGCGTATTATCGAGGTAGCAGTTGCGCAGGTAGAAGGAGTGGTTGGCCGCGGGCATCCGCGTGGCGTCGGCGTTCCAGTAGAGCAGGTCGAAGGCGGAGGGCGCCTTGCCCTTGAGGTAGTTGTTGACGACGTAGGACCAGATCAGATCGTTCGGGCGCAGCATGTTGAAGGCGCCGGCCATCCGCGACCCGTCGAGATAGCCCTTCTCGCTCATCCGGGCCTCAATGCCCTTGATCTGCTCCTCGTCGGCGAAGACCTTGAGGTCGCCCGCATGGGTGAAGTCGACCTGGGTGGTCAGCAGCGTCGCGCTCCTGATGCGGGTGTTGCCGGTGGCCGCCTGGTAGGCGAGCGTCACGGCGAGCAGCGTGCCGCCGACGCAGTAGCCCGCCGCCGAGACCTCGCGCTCGCCGGTCGCGGCGCCGATCGCGTCGATCGCCGCCTCGACGCCCTCGCGCATGTAGCTCTCGAAGTCCTTGTCGGCGTGGCGCATGTCCGGGTTGACCCAGGAGATGCAGAACACCGTCAGTCCCTGCGAGACCATCCAGCCGATGAGACTCTTCGAGGGGTTGAGGTCGAGGATGTAGAACTTGTTGATCCAGGGCGGCACGATCAGGAACGGCCGCTTCAGCACCGTCTCGGTGGTCGGCGCGTACTGGATCAGCTCGATGAGGTCGTTGCGGAACACGACCTCGCCGGGACTCACCGCCACGTCGCGGCCGACCTCGAAGGCGGTGGGATCGGTCTGGCGGACCCGCAGCTCGCCCTTGCCCGCCTCGATATCCTCCTGAAGCATCCGCATCCCGCGCACGAGGTTGGCGCCGTTCTCGGACAGTGTGTGCCGGATCAGCTCCGGGTTTGTCATCAGGAAGTTCGAGGGCGAGAGGGCGCCCGAGACCTGCCGCAGGTAGAACTGCGCCTTGTGGCGGGTGTGGTCGTCGAGCCCTTCGGCGTTGTCGACGAGGTACTCCGCCCAGCGGGTGGTGATGAGGTAGCCCTGCTTCAGGAAGTCGAAGACCGGGTTCGTGGACCACTCGGCGTGGCTGAAGCGGGCGTCCTTCGGCTCGGGCTCGGCGATGGCGGGCGCGCTCTGGCCCTGGAGGCGCAGCCAGGTCGCGCCCCAGAGGTCGACGAACTCCTTGGCGATCCTCCCCTGCGCCTCGCTCGCCTTCTGCGGATCGGCGAACCACTTCTCGGCGACGCCCGCCAGCGTGCGGACGATCTCGGCGACCTCCTCGTTCATGCCCTTCGGCGGGGCACCCCCTTCCGCCGGCTGGAAGTAGCGGGCGGCGGCCCGGCCGATCTCCTCGGCGAGCAGGCCGGCATTGCGCGAGAGTGCCTCCGGGTCCGGCAGCGCGGTTGCGGCTTCCGCCCGGTCGAGCCGGTCACGCGTGGCCAAGAGCCTCTCTCCCTGCATGCTTCGGGCTGCCCGATTCCGGGAGCCTCGTTTAAGACAAAGTAACGCGCGAGGCGGAAGTTTCGCCATCGTCCCGTCCGTCCTTCGAGACAGACATGAACCGCTTGTCCGCTGCCAATCTCCCGCGCTGCCTCGCCGCGGCCGTTCTCGCGGCCGGGGTCTCCGCCTGCTCCGGCGACGTCAGCCCGCTTCGCGGGCCCCTCGGCCTCGGCGGCGCCCCCAAGACCGCCGAGGCACCGGAGTTCGTGGCGGCGTCCCGCCCCGCGAGCCAGGAGTTTCTACCCGTGGGCGTGTCGGCGCCGAAGCGTCCGGTGCGGGCGAAGTCCAGCGAGGGCCAGAAGGCGCTCGAGGCCGAGCTCGAAGGCGCCCGCAGCCGCAACGAGGCCAAGGGCCGCGCCGCCGAGGGCGCCAGCAAGGCGGCCGCCAAGGGCGCGCCGGCTTCGGCGGCCCAGTAGCGCTTTTCGGGGTCCCTTGCGGCGCCCGAGGTGCTAGAGAGGGCGATCAAGCCACTCCGGGACGAAGCGGGCCGCCGAGCCTCGCATGTCCCGTTCCATCCGGCACGGACACGGGCCATGACCGATTTTCACCGCATCAAGCGTCTTCCCCCCTACGTCTTCGAGCAGGTGAACCGCATCAAGGCCGCCGCCCGCGCCAACGGCGCCGACATCATCGATCTCGGCATGGGCAACCCGGACCTCGACGCTCCGAAGCACGTCATCGCCAAGCTGGTCGAGACCGCCGGCCGCCCGCGTACGGATCGCTACTCCGCGTCCAAGGGCATCGCGGGCCTGCGCCGCGCCCAGGCCGCCTACTACCAGCGCCGCTTCGGCGTCACCCTCAACCCGGACACGCAGGTCGTGGCGACGCTCGGCTCCAAGGAGGGCTTCGCCAACATGGCGCAGGCCATCACGGCGCCGGGCGACGTGGTGCTGGTGCCGAACCCGAGCTACCCGATCCACGCCTTCGGCTTCCTGATGGCCGGCGGCGTCATCCGCTCCGTGCCCGCCGAGCCGACGCCGGCCTTCTTCCCGGCGCTGGAGCGGGCGATGCAGCACTCGATCCCCAAGCCCGTGGCGCTCGTGGTCTGCTACCCCTCGAACCCGACCGCCTACGTCGCGAGCCTCGACTTCTACCGGGACCTCGTCGCCTTCGCGAAGCGCCACGAGATCATCCTGCTCTCGGACCTCGCCTACGCCGAGGTCTACTTCGACGGCGTGCCCCCGCCCTCGGTGCTGGAGGTGCCCGGTGCCATCGACGTCACCGTCGAGTTCACCTCGATGTCGAAGACCTACTCTATGGCCGGCTGGCGCATGGGCTTCGCGGTCGGCAACGAGCGGCTGCTTGCGGCGCTGACGCGGGTGAAGTCCTATCTCGACTATGGCGCCTTCACGCCGATCCAGGTCGCGGCCACCGCGGCGCTGAACGGGCCGGACGACTGCATCGCGGAGATGCGGGGCATCTACAAGAAGCGCCGCGACGCCCTGGTCGAGTCCTTCGGCAAGGCCGGCTGGCCGATCCCGACGCCGGCCGCCTCGATGTTCGCCTGGGTGCCGATCCCGGAGCGCTATCGCTCGCTCGGCAGCCTGGAGTTCTCGAAGCTGCTCTTGGAGAAGTCCGACGTGGCGGTGGCGCCGGGCGTCGGCTTCGGCGAGTTCGGGGACGACTACGTGCGCATCGCGCTCGTCGAGAACGAGCAGCGCATCCGGCAGGCGGCCCGCAATGTGCGCCGCTTCTTCGACGGCACCGACAAGACGCTCCACAACGTCGTGCCGATCGCCAAGGCCGGCTGAGCGCTGGGACGGATCATGTGGCGGGGGGGAGACACGGGCCGCCAAACCGGCCTCGTCTCCCCGTCGGCGCTTGCCACGGGCGGGGGGCGTCCCCAGGATTTGGCGACGTGTTCGCTTCCGGAAATCCCATGCGCCGCCTGATCCTGCCCGCCGCCCTCGTGCTCGCGGCGCCGCTCGCGGCCTGCGCCCCGAACCCGATCGTCGCCCGCGATCCGGTGCCGGCGCCGGGCCCCGACGCGGCCTTCACCTGCAACTCGAAGCCGCTGGTGCTGAACGCCTTCACCACCAACTGCACCCCCGCCCCGGTCGCTCCGCAGGTCGTGCTTCGCGCCAAGGGCTGAGCCGCCCGCCCGTGACGGCGACCGCCGCTTGAGGTAGGGTCCCGGCCAAGCTTGAGGGAGCGGGACCCGTCGGTCCGTCCCAGGGAGGATCACCGCGTGTCGCGTAAGGCCACCACCACGGCGCTCGTCGCCCTCGTGCTTCCCGCGCTCGCGGCGCCGGCCCTCGCCCAGGGCGTGCCCTCCTACTATACCTACCCCAACGGGCCGACCGTGCTGGAGGTCGACCGCGACAACGGGCGGCCGGTGGTGCCGGCCTCCCGGCCGGACCTCGCCGCCGTGCCGGCGATCCCGGTGCCGCAGGTCATGAACGGCGGCGGCTTCGGCCTCACCGGCTTCGCCTACTACAACGACGGGCCGGGCGAAGGTCAGCTCGGCAAGGGCCATCGGCCGCGGGAATACGTGCTGAACCCCGCCTACAAGGGGCCGCTGGGCCCGTTCGCCCCGCGCTGAGCGCACACACCTCCCTGCATTCGTGATCGGGCCCGGCGCGTTTACACGCCGCCGGCATCGCCCTATCACCCCCGCACGTCACCGACACCGGACCTGAAACACCAGATGCGCGCCGAGATCGAGCAGAGCTCGGATGCCGCCAAGCAGTCGATCGGACTGCTGAGGAGGCATCTTTGACTGGGATACCGTCGAGAAGCGCCTCGCGGAGCTGAACGCGGCCTCCGAGGACCCCGACCTCTGGAACGACGCCGAGGCGGCGCAGCGCGTCATGCGCGAACGCCAGCAACTCGATGAGGCCGTGGCCGCCATCAAGCGCCTGGAGCAGGAGCTCGAGGACGCCGCGACCCTGATCGAGCTCGGCGAGGCCGAGGGCGACGCCGACACCGTGCGCGAGGGCGAGAACGCCGTGCGCGCCGTCGAGAAGGAGGCCGCGAGCCGCCAGATCGAGACGCTGCTCTCCGGCGAGGCGGACGGGTTCGACACCTATCTCGAGGTGCATTCCGGCGCCGGCGGCACCGAGAGCCAGGACTGGGCCCTGATGCTCCAGCGCATGTATGCCCGCTGGGCGGAGCGCCGGAAGTACAAGGTCGACGTGGTCGAGTGGTCGGACGGCGAGGAGGCGGGCATCAAGGGCGCCACGCTCCTCATCAAGGGCCACAACGCCTATGGCTGGCTCAAGACCGAGTCCGGCGTGCACCGGCTCGTGCGCATCTCACCCTACGATTCGAGCGCCCGGCGGCACACGAGCTTCGCGTCGGTCTGGGTCTATCCGGTCATCGACGACCGGATCGAGATCGAGATCAAGGAATCCGACTGCCGGATCGACACCTACCGCTCGTCCGGCGCCGGCGGACAGCACGTGAACACGACGGACTCGGCGGTGCGCATCACCCACAACCCGACCGGGATCGTGGTCGCCTGCCAGCAGGAGCGCTCGCAGCACAAGAACCGGGCGACCGCCTGGAACATGCTGCGCGCCCGCCTCTACGAGGCCGAGCTGAAGAAGCGCGAAGAGAAAGCCAACGCCGAGGCCGCCGCCAAGACGGATATCGGCTGGGGCCACCAGATCCGCAGCTACGTGCTCCAGCCCTATCAGCTGGTGAAGGACCTGCGCACGGGCACCCAGTCCACCGACCCGGACGAGGTGCTCGACGGCGACCTCGACCCGTTCATGGAGACAGCGCTGGCCCAGCGCGTCTACGGCGGCGGCGAGACGGTCGAGGACATCGACTGATCCGCCCGCCGGTCCGACAGGTTGCTGTCAGGTCGGTGCCGCACCCTGCCTCCCGGGTTCGATCCGGGAGAGCCGGCCATGAGCAGCGGCACCAACTTCGCCTACATCCCGCCGGTTTCGACGGCACCGCTGTCGATCAACCTTCCGACGATCAGCGTCACGGCGGGGCCGCCTGATCCGATCGGGGGCGGCGGGGCTCTGCCTGGCGACGGCAGCTACGGCGATCCGATCGCCGGCTTCCACCAGATCAACCAGCAGTTCGCGGACAACCAGCGCGCCTTCTCGGAGCGCATGGACGCGCAGTCGGCCGCCTTCAACGCGGCGCTCACGGAGCAGGCCGCGGCCCGCTCGGCGCAGATGCAGTCGCAGACGGACGCCAACCTCGCGAGCATGAACGCGCAGCGTGCGGCGATGTCCGCCCCGCCGATCACCGGGCCGATCCTGCCGCCGAGCTTCCTCCGGGCAGCTCAGGCCGCGCTGCCCCCGGTCGCGCCGGGGCTTCTCGCCTTCGATCAGGCCCCGCCGCCGGCCATCCCCGCCGAGGCGCCGCCACAGGCACCCGATCCGGCCCTCGCGGCGGCCGGTCTCGCGGCCGCGCCCGGTGCGACCTTCGGCGAGGGCCTGCTGGCGGGCGCCGAGGTGATCGGCGCGGCGCTGCCCTCCGCGGCGCGGATCTTGCCGGCGGCCACCGGCGTCGGCGCCTTCCTCTACGGACTGTTCGGGAACACGGGGACCATCCCGAGCGACGCGGCCGAGACGCAGATGCGCCTCGAGAGCGAGGCACGGATGCAGGCGCTGGGCCTGCGCCCCGGCCAGACCGTGCCGGATGCGGCGCCTCCGGAGGGCGGGACGGCGCCGGAGGCACCGGCTGATGCGGTCCCCACGCTTCCGGGCGCCTTCGGCCCCGTTCCCGCCTTCGCCGGCCTCGATCCGGCGCTCTTCGCCGCGGGTGGCCCGGCGCTCGGGTTCGCACCGCTGCCGGACGGCGCCTTCGCGCCCCTGCCGGGCTTCGCGCCCGCCGTGCCGAATCTCGGCCCGGAGGGCTTCACGCCGGCCCTGCCGGGATTCGGCGCCCTGCCGGGCTTCGCGGCGGCGCCACCGCAGGGTCTCGCGCTGCCGGGCCTGACGCCTGCACAGCCGATGCCCCCCCTGCCCGGTTTCGGGCCGGTCGACCCGGCGATGACGGGTGTCGTGACGCTGGAGGCTCGCTCGCTCGGCGATCTGCGCGGCGATCTCACGGACACGATCGGGCTGCGCGCCCGCCAGTTGGAACTCGGCGACGATCCCGCCCTCGGCGGCTACCGGCAGGCCGAGGGGATCGCCGGGGTCCGGTTGGAGCAGGCGCTCGGCCGCCGGATCGATCGAAGCGCCGACCCGGCCTACGATTTCGTCGACCGCATCCTCGGACCGATCAGCCTGAAAGGGCCGTTGCCGGAGCGCGGCAGCTTGGAGGGCCTCCGGAACTCGGTCATACGCGACGCCATGGGCGGCAACACCGCGACGCGGGTTCTCGTCGTCGATACCCTCGGTCTCTCGGACCAGCAGTTCGAGACGCTGCGCAACGACGTCGCGAACGGCACCCAGGGCACGCAGAAGACCATCATCTTCTTGAGGTAGAGCCGAGATGGCCCATTCCACGCAGGCGTTCCGCGGCGGTACCGCGACCCTGAACGACCGCTCGCTGCTGGCCCTCGTCGCTCTCCTGCGCCGGCTCGAGGAGCGGGAGCCCGACGCGCGGCTCTCCGCGATCGTGGCGGCATGGTACCGGGCGGCGGAGGTCAGCGGTCCAGGGACGATCGACCTGACCCTCGACACGCTGCTCACCGACGACGCGGCCGCGGATTTCCTGGCGGAGAGGTTGCGCCGGGTCGCGCAGGAGGCCGGCGACGTGGTTCCGGGGGCCGAGCTCAACGGTGCCGCGCTGCCGACCGGGATCGTATTCAGCGACTTTCCCGCCGATGCCCTGCGGGAGGGCATCGACGCGCTACTGGCGTTGATCGCCCGCGACGGGCGGTGATCGCAGCGGCGCCGATCCCATGCCGAGCGGCGCCGTCGCGACCGTCCTGCGGCTCCCGGCGCCCGTGAGCGAACGCCGGGCCGCGAGGGTGGCATCGGCGACGCCGGCGGGGGCTCCGGCGCGGCGGCGCCGATCAGGAAAGCGCCCTGGCGGCCTCCAGCACCTCCTCCGCGTGGCCGGGGACCTTCACCTTCGGCCAGACCCGCGCGACGCGCCCCTCCCGATCGATCAGCACCGTGGTGCGCTCGACCCCCATGTACTTGCGCCCGTACATGCTCTTCTCGACCCAGACGCCGTAGGCGCCGAGCATGTCCTTGCCCTCGTCGGAGGCCAGCGGGAAGGTCAGGCCGTACTTGGCGCGGAACTTGTCGTGGCTCTTCACGGAGTCCGGCGAGACGCCGATCACATCCGCGTCAGCGGCGGCGAAGGCCTCCGCCAGGCCGTTGAATGCCTGCGCCTCCAGCGTACAACCGCTCGTGTCGTCCTTCGGATAGAAGTAGAGCACGACCTTGCGGCCCTTCAGCGCGGAAAGCGCCAGCGTCTGCCCTCCCGCTCCGGGAAGGGTGAAATCCGGAGCCGGGTTGCCGGGTTCGAGGCTCATCGTGCCTTCCTTTCGGCCGATTGGTGATGTGTCTGCCGGGATAGCCGCCCGGCCGGGACCGCGCGGTTTCTAGGTGAGCGCTGCGACCCGATCCAGATCCCAGGGTGCGAATGGTTGAGGACAGGGCCCTGATACGGCGGCCGGCCCGGCGATGGCGCGGGCTCTGCTTCCTGTCGGCCGGCGTTCTGCTCCTCCTGGCCGTCTCCCTCGTCGGCGCCGGCATCCTGCGCCTGACCTACGGGCCGCTGCGCATCGACGGGCTCTCGGAACGGGTCGGCGCGGCGCTCGCCGAGCGCATCGGCCCGGGCTGGACCGTCACCCTGCGCGACAGCGCCCTCGAGCTCGACAACGAGAACTCCCTGGCGCTGCGCGTCACCGGCCTCGACATCCGCAACCCCGAGGGCGCCACGGTGGTGCGCGCCCCGCTCGCCGTCGTCAGCCTCGACACCTGGGGGCTCGCTCGGTTCACGGTGCAACCCCGCTCCATCGAGTTCCGCGACGTGCAGATGACCGCCCTGGTCCACCGGGACGGCTCGATCGCCTTCGCCGCCTCCGAGGCGGCCAATCCGAAATCCGCGAGCCCCCACACCCTGCCGAGCGTCGATACGGCGCGCGGCAGCGTCTCGCCGGTGTCGGCGGCGGTGGGCTCGATCTTCGGCGTGGTGCTCGACTCGGCGGGCGTCGTCGGCGCCCTCGACCGGGCGCGGATCACCGATGCCCGCCTCACCCTCGTCGACGAGGAGGGGCACGAACGGGCGGTGTTCGAGCACGTCAACGGCCTGTTCGGCCGCGACGCCACGCAGGACGCCCGCCTGTTCGAGCTGCGCATCGACGGCCCGCACGGCGAGTGGCGCTTCGGGGGCACCCTGCGCGAGGCGGGGGGCAGCCGCCGCACGGGCGTCATCACCCTGGACGACCTGCCGCTCGCCGACCTGTTGCTCCTCTCCGGCAAGTCGGCCCTGCCGATCCTCACCGACCTGAAGCTCTCCGCCCGCGCGGACGTCGCCCTCGACGGCAGCCGCATTGAGGACATGAAGGCGAGCTTGCGCACCAGCGACGGCAACGTCCTCATCCAGGAGAAGGACTTCAACCCTGTCACCATCGAGAGCATCACCGCGAGCGCCCGGTGGGACGAGGCGGCCCGCGCCCTTCACCTCGACGCGCTCGACTACCGGGGGGCCGGCAACGAGGTGCACCTCACCGGCGCCTGGACGGAGAGCCCGGCGGGCTCCGACACGGCCTGGACGGCGACGCTCTCGGGTCGCGACGCCGTGCTGCGCGGCGCCGCGCCGGCGGACACCGCGGTCCCGATCGGCAGCCTCGAGGCCCGGATCTCGGGCAAGGGCGGCGGCGTCTCGATCGACGATTTCAGCCTGAAGGGGCCGACCGTGACCGGCCGTATCACCGGGACGCTGGCGACGGCGGGCGACGACGAGGGGCTGACCCTGCGCGTCGTCGCCTCCGACAGCGACCTGCGCACGGCGCTGCGCCTCTGGCCGGAGCATATCGCGCCGGGAGCCCGCAACTATCTCGTCGACGAGCTGCGGGGCGGCCGCCTCGACTCGGTGGACCTCACCGTCGACATGTCCGCGGGCGAGCTCGCCGCCGCCACCCGCGGCGATCCGATGCCCGACCAGGCCCTGCGCATCGCCTTCGCGGTTTCGAACGCCACGCTCGCGGTCTCGCCGGACGCGCCCCCGCTCAGCCGCGGCCGCGTCGCCGGCACCGTGACGGGGCAGAGCACGACGATCCGGGGCGTCACCGCCGAGATCCGGAACGAGGACGGCCGCACCCTCGCGGTCAACGACGGCAGCTTCGTCATCGCCGAGATCACGCCGGAGAAGGTCCAGGCGCAGATCGGCCTGCGCCTCACAGGCGGCGCCGACGCGCTGGCCTCGCTCCTCCAGGCCAAGATGTTCAAGAGTCTCGTCGGCGCCGAGATCGACCCGGCGACGGTGAAGGGTGCGGCCGACCTGCGCATCGACTTCCCCCTCAACCTCAAGCACGTGCCGGAACTAGTTGACCTGCCGGTGACGCTCAACGGGACGCTCGCCGACCTCGCCGTCGAGAAGGCCATGGGCAAGGATCGGCTGGAGGGCGGCAGGTTCGCCCTCGCCTACGACCGCTCCGGCTTCTCCATGAAGGGCGAGGGCCGGCTTGCCGGGGCGCCCATCGCCGCCGAGATGAAGGGGCTCAAGCCGGGCGTGCCGGGCGAGCTGAACCTCGCCATGACGCTGGACGAGGCCTTCCGAGCCCGCAAGGGCCTGCCCGTCGCGCCGCAGCTCACGGGCCCGATCACGGCCAGGGCCGTGGTGCCCGTCGGCCGGAGCGGCCAGGGCAAGCCGCCGGTGCGGGTCGAGGCCGATCTTGCCCGCGCGGGCCTCGACGGCGTGCTGCCGGGCCTCGTGAAGGCTGCCGGCCGGCCGGGACGCCTCGGCTTCACCTACGCGGAAGGCGCCGGGGGTGCCGCCGAGTTGCGCGACATCGCCTTCGAGGCGGGATCGGCGAGCGGCCGGGGCAGCGCCGTGATCGGGCCTGAGGGCGCCCTCGACCGGGCCGAGTTCGCCAGCCTTAAGCTCTCGCCGGGCGACGACATGCGCGTCGCCGTCGATCGCAACGGCAACGCCTATCGCATCGCCGTGAAGGGCGCGGTGGCCGATGCGCGCCCCTTCCTGAAGGCGATGAACGCGCCCGACGCGAAGGGCGCCAAGGAGGCGAGCCCGAAGGAGATCGAGGCCGACATCGCGCTCAGCATCCTCACCGGCTACAACGACGAGGCCCTCACCAATGCTGCCGTGAAGCTGAACCTGCGCGGCAAGGACGTGCGCGGGGCGACGATCTCCGGCCGATTCCGCTCCGCGCCCTTCGCGGCGACGGTGACGCGGGGCGAGCGCGGCGTGCCGGTGCTCTCGATCGAGTCGCAGGATGCCGGCGCGACGCTGCGCTTCGCCGACGCCTACAAGCGGATGCAGGGCGGCCGCATGGCCATGAGCATCAACCTCGCCGATGGGCCGCAGGCCGGCGTCGTCCAGATCCGGAACTTCGCGCTGCGCAACGAGCCGGCGCTATCCAGCATCGTCTCCCAGGGCGGCGAGGGGGCCGACCCGACCGGCCGCCGCCGCAACCTCGACGCCAGCGGCGACGTGGGTTTCGACCGGATGCGCGCCAACTTCGTCCGCACCGGCGGCCGCTTCGACTTCCGCGACGCGGCGATCTCCAACGCCGCCATGGGCTTCACCCTCGGCGGCTACCTCGACACCACCCGCGAGCGCCTCGACATCTCCGGGACCTTCGTGCCGCTCTACGGGCTGAACAACGTCGTCTCGCAACTGCCGCTGTTCGGCCCGCTGCTGGGAGGCGGGCACAACGAGGGCCTGTTCGCGGTCAATTTCCGCGTCGCCGGCAAGCTCGGCTCGCCGGACGTGAGCGTGAATCCGCTCTCGGCCATCGCGCCGGGCATCCTGCGCAAGCTGTTCAGCGCCGGCGGCGGAGACTCCTTCGCCGACGGCGTGCCGCCGGCGACTTTCCCCGACCGCTGATTGATATTAGCGTGCTTCGGCACTGACTGCGTCAGTGCCGAAGCGTTCCGCGCATGAGCGCGGGCGCCCGTTCGGGCTTGCCTTGCGTCTTCGAACAGGTAGTTCGAAGACGCGGCGGATTTACTCGGCCCGCAGCAGCACGTGCTTCTTGCGGCCGAAGGAGAGCTTCACGACGCCCTCAGGCGTCAGGTCGGCCACGCTCAGCACCGCCTTCTCGTCGCTCACCGGCACGTCGTTGACGCGCAGGCCCCCGTTCTTGATCTGGCGGCGCGCCTCGCTCGTCGAGGGCACGAGGCGGGCATGCTCGGCGAAGGCCGAGAGCACGCCGAGACCGGCGGCGAGCGTCGCGCGAGGCACCGACACGCTCGGCAGGTCCGCCGAGAGCGTGCCCTCCACGAAGGTCTTGCGGGCGGTCTCGGCGGCGGCCTCGGCCGCCTCCCGGCCGTGCATCAGCGCTGCGGCCTCGGTGGCGAGGACCTTCTTCGCCTCGTTGATCTCGGCGCCGCCGAGGCTCGCGAGCCTCTCGATCTCGGGCAGCGGCAGCAGCGTGAACAGCTTGAGGAAGCGGCCGACGTCGGCGTCCTCGGTGTTCCGCCAGAACTGCCAGTAGTCGTAAGGGCTGAGCATCCCGGCATCGAGCCAGACGGCGCCGGCGGCGGTCTTGCCCATCTTGGCGCCCGACGCCGTGGTGAGCAGCGGGCAGGTCAGCCCGTAGAGCTGCGGCGTGCCGAGCCGCCGGCCGAGGTCGATGCCGGTGACGATGTTCCCCCACTGGTCCGAGCCGCCCATCTGGAGCGTGCAGCCGTGGCGGCGGTTCAGCTCGGCGAAATCGTAGGCCTGGAGGATCATGTAGTTGAACTCCAGGAACGACAGCTCCTGGTCGCGCTCCAGGCGCATCCGCACGCTGTCCATCGACATCATGCGGTTGACGGAGAAGTGCCGGCCGATGTCGCGCAGCATGTCGATGTAGTTGAGCTTCGTCAGCCACTCGGCGTTGTCGACCATCAGCGCCTCGCCGGGTTCCTCACCAAAGGTGAGAAACCGGTCGAAGGTCTTGCGGATGCCCTGCTTGTTGATCTCGATCTGCTCGAGCGACAGGATCTTGCGGCTCTCGTCGCGGCCGGAAGGATCGCCGACGCGGGTGGTGCCCCCGCCCATCAGCGCCACGGGCTTTCCGCCGGTCGCCTGCAGCCAGTGCAGCATCATGATCGACAGCAGGTGGCCGACATGGAGCGAGGCCGCGGTGCAGTCGTAGCCGACATAGGCCGTGAGACGCCCCTCCGCCGCGGCGGCGTCGATGCCGGCGAGGTCCGAGGCCTGGTGGATGTGGCCGCGCTCGGCGAGAGTCCGGACGAAGTCGGATTTCGGGGCGAAGCTCTCAGCGATCATCACGGGGTCCCGGCGGGTCGGCGGCCGCCGCGACAGGGCGGGGCGCGCGTGCTAGCTCCCCGAAGCACGGGGAATGCGGGCCGCCTTTAGCAGGGCGTCCACGGAAAGGCACGGGGCAGGGGCGGATGGCGGCGATGCGCGCGATCGGGCTGATGAGCGGCACCTCGCTGGACGGCGTCGACGTGGCGCTCATCGAGACGGACGGCGAGGCCGTCACCGTCACGAAGGGCCACAACAACTTCCTCGAACCCCTCGGGCCGACCGGATATCGCGGCTATTCCGACGAGGAGAAGGCACTGCTGCGCGCCGCCACCAAGGACGCCGAGAGCGTGGTGATGCCCGGCGACCGGCCGGGCCGCCTGCCGGAGGCGGAAGCCCTCGTCACCGAGGCTCATGCCGAGGCGGTGGAGCGCTTCCTCGCGGATCACGGGCTCAAGCCCTCCGACATCGACGTGATCGGCTTCCACGGCCAGACCGTGATCCACCGGCCGGACCAACGCATCACCATTCAGGTCGGCGACGGGCAGGCGCTGGCGGACCGCCTGGGCATTCCCGTCGTCTCGGATCTCCGCCGGGCGGACATCGAGGCGGGCGGACAGGGGGCGCCGCTGGTGCCCGTGTTCCACAAGGCGCTCGCCGAGGCTTCGGGCTTCGAGGGGCCGTTCGGCATCCTCAACATCGGCGGCGTCGCCAACGCCACGCTGATCGATTCGAAGGGCGGCGTCATCGCCTTCGACACGGGGCCTGGCAACGCGCTCATCGACGAGTGGATGCAGGAGCGGGAGAACAAGAACCTCGACGACGGCGGCCGCACTGCCGCCCGCGGGCGGCCCGACGAGCAACTGCTGGCTTGGCTCCTCACTCACCCGTTCTTCTTCCGGCGACCGCCGAAGTCGCTCGACCGGAACTGGTTCTCCCACAAGCTCGCCGGCCAGCTCTCGACGGAGGATGGCGCCGCGACGCTCACCGCCTTCACCGCCCGCGCCGTCGCCCGCGCCCTCGACCACGCCCCGGAGGTGCCCGTCCGCTGGATCGTCGCCGGCGGCGGCGCCAAGAACGGTGAGCTGGTGCGCCTTCTGAACTACCATCTGCGCGCCGAGATCACGACCGCCGACGCCATCGGCTGGTCCTCCGCCTACCTGGAGGCGCAGGCCTTCGCCTACCTCGCCGTGCGCTCCCTCAAGGGCCTGCCGAACACATTTCCCTCCACGACGGGCGTGCGCGAGCCAACGGCCGGCGGGGTTCTGTGGGAGCCGCGGCTGCCTGGAGGCGTGGTGAGTTTGTGACTCCGCGCATCCCGCGCTAGAGCGGGTCGGCGATGTCCCACAATACGTTCGGCCACCTGTTCCGCGTCACCACCTTCGGCGAGAGCCACGGCCCGGCGCTGGGCTGCGTGGTCGACGGCTGCCCGCCCGGCCTGGCGCTCGAGGCCGAGGACATCCAGGCCGAGCTCGACCGGCGCAAGCCCGGTCAGTCCCGCTTCACCACGCAGCGCCGCGAGCCCGACCAGGTGCGCATCCTGTCGGGCGTGTTCGGCGACGACCGCACCGAGGGGCGCCAGCTCACGACGGGCACGCCGATCGCGCTGATGATCGAGAACACCGATCAGCGCTCGAAGGACTATTCCGAGATCCGCGACAGCTACCGGCCGGGCCATGCCGACTACGCCTACGAGGCCAAGTACGGCATCCGCGATTATCGCGGCGGCGGCCGCTCCTCCGCCCGCGAGACCGCGGCGCGGGTGGCGGCCGGCGCCGTCGCCCGCAAGGTGATCCCCGGCATCACCATCCGCGCGGCGCTCGTGCAGATGGGCCCGCACGCCATCGACCGGAGCCGCTGGGACTGGGACGAGACCGCCCGCAATCCGTTCTTCTGCCCGGACGCGCAAGCCGCCGCCCGCTATGAAGGCTATCTCGACGGCATCCGTAAGGATGGCTCCTCCATCGGCGCGGTGATCGAGGTCGTGGCCGAGGGCGTGCCGCCGGGCCTCGGCGCCCCGGTTTACGGCAAGCTCGACGCCGATCTCGCCGCGGCGATGATGTCGATCAACGCGGTCAAGGGCGTCGAGATCGGCGACGGCTTCGCCAGCGCGGCGCTCCGGGGCGAGGACAACGCCGACGAGATGCGCGCCAGCAACGACGGTCGCCCGGCCTTCCTCGCCAACCACGCCGGCGGCATCCTCGGCGGCATCTCGACGGGCCAGCCCATCGTCTGCCGCTTCGCCGTGAAGCCGACCTCCTCGATCCTGACGCCCCGCCGCACCGTCACCCGCGACGGCCAGGACGCCGAGATCGTCACCAAGGGCCGCCACGACCCCTGCGTCGGCATCCGCGCGGTGCCCGTCGCCGAGGCGATGATGGCGTGCGTCCTCGCCGATCACTATCTGCGCCATCGCGGGCAGGTCGGCAGCGTCTGAGCCGCCCCGCGCATCCCGAGGCTTCCCGTGTCCCATACCTGCGTCACCCAGGCCATCGAGGCCTTCGCCCGCGGCGAGATCGTCGTCGTCACCGATGATGACGACCGCGAGAACGAGGGCGATCTCGTCGTCGCGGCCTCTCTCTGCACGCCGGAGAAGATGGCCTTCATCATCCGCAACACCTGCGGGATCGTCTGCGCGCCCCTGACGCTGGCCGAGGCGCGGCGCCTGCGCCTCGATCCGATGGTCGCCTCGAACGATGCGCCGCTCGGCACCGCCTTCACAGTGACGGTCGACGTGCGCCACGGGCTCACCACCGGCATCTCCGCCGAGCAGCGCTGCAACACTGTGCGGGCGCTCGCCAACGGCAACATGGGCGCGGCCGATTTCGTGCGCCCCGGCCACGTCTTCCCGCTCATCGCCAGGGACGGCGGCGTGCTCATGCGCTCCGGCCACACCGAGGCCGCCGTCGATCTCTGCCGGCTTGCCAACCTCCCGCCGGTCGGCGTCATCTGCGAACTCGCCAACGACGACGGCACGGTGATGAAGGGGCCGCAGATCACGGCCTTCGCCGAGACGCACAGGCTCGCCCGCGTCTCGGTGGCCGACCTCATCGCCTACCGGCAGGCCCGCGACCGGCTGGTCGAGCGGGTCGGGCAGTTCCCGGTCAAGACCGAGTTCGGGCCGATGACGGGCTATGCCTACGTCACGCCCTTCGAGACCATCCAGCAGTTCGCCTTCGTGCACGGCCCGATCGGCGACGGACGCGACCTGTTGGTGCGGCTCCACCGCTCCAACGTCGTCGCCGACGTGATCGAGGGCGGCCGGCAGATCGAGCAGGTGATGCGCCGCTTTGCCGCCGAGGGCAGGGGCGTCCTCGTCTATCTCCGCGACGGCACCGCCGGCGTGCCGCTGTCGCGCTACGCGGAAGGGAGCGCGGAGGAGGGCGCCGAGGCACAGCGGGTGCGGGCCTGGCGCGAGGTCGGCCTCGGCGCGCAGATCCTGCGCGACCTCGGCGTGGTCTCGATCCGCAACCTCTCGACCTCGTCGCGGGCCTATGTCGGCCTCTCGGGCTTCGGCATCGAGATGCTCGGCGAGGAGCCGCTGGAGTAACCCCTCGCCGGGTTTTTCCTACCGCCCCATCAGCGCGTCCATGTGCGCGGCGACCGACTTGCCGAGGCCTTCCAGCGAGTAGCCGCCCTCGAGGATCGACACGACGCGCCCGCCCGCGTGCTTGTCGGCGAGTTCCATCAGCTTGCGGGTCGCCCAGCCGAAGTCGGCCTCGTCGAGGCGCAGGTTGGCGAGCGGATCGAGGCGGTGGGCGTCGAAGCCGGCCGAGATGATGATCAGGTCCGGCGCGAAGGCGTCGACGCGGGGCAGGACGCCGTTCTCGAACGCCTCGCGAAACACCTCGCCGTCATCGTTCGGGCGCAGGGGCACATTCACGATGGTGTTCTTGCTGCCCCGCTCGGAGGGGGCGCCGGTGCCGGGATAGAGCGGCATCTGGTGGGTCGAGGCGTAGAGCACGTCTTCGTCGTCCCAGAAGATGTCCTGCGAGCCGTTGCCGTGGTGCACGTCCCAGTCGACCAGCGCCACGCGGGACAGGCCGTGCGCCTTGCGGGCGTAGCGCGCCGCGATGGCCGCGTGGTTGAACAGGCAGAAGCCCATCGCCCTGGTCTTCTCCGCATGGTGGCCTGGCGGCCGCATCCCCACGAAGGCGTTGGCGCACTCGCCCTTCATCACCGCGTCGACGGCGTGGTTGGCGCCGCCGATGGCGTGGAGGGTGGCGCCGAGACTTCCCGGCGAGAGCAGCGTGTCGGAGTCGATCGCCACGATGCCGCTCGCCGGCACCGCCGAGACGATCGCCTCCACGAACTCCGTCGGGTGGGCGAGGGTGGCGACCTCCGGCTCCGCGCGGGGCGCCTGCACCCGCACCAGCCCGGCGAAGCGCTCGTTCTCCAGCGCCCGCTCGACGGCGCGCATGCGATCGGGACGCTCGGGATGGCCCGAGGGCACCTCGTGCTCCAGGGCCGCGGGATGGCTCACGTAAAGGGTGGTCACGTCGTTCTCGTCCTCCCGAGGTCCGGCCGTTCTCGACCGGATCATGTCGCGCCGTCGCTCAAGGTAGCGCGGACCGAAGCTTCGTGACGTGTTCGCTTAAGGGCGAACGACGCGCGCTCCTATCCTGGCATGTTGTGCGCCAGTCCGACAGCCGCGCCTTCGGGCCCCTCGCATCGGGCGGGCCGTTGCGACGGTGCCCGGCAACCTCTCCGTAATCCTGGTTCGTGAGCACGCTTTAACCTGAACGCCAGTTCAGATTTCGCCATTAACCGCGAAAGGAGCGGCGCCGATCATAGTGGAGACACACGGGGTTCAAGACCGGCGCAAGCAAAAGCCGGGGAGGTATCAAGAGATGATCAACGCAACGCTGCAGCACTTCTGCAACCATGTCGCCGCCGCCGGCCGCATCGAGGCCCGCGACGTGGCGCATCTCTCCCGCGACATCCTGCCGGACGGCATCATGGAGCGCGACGAGGCCGACATGCTGATCGCGCTCGGCCGCGCCGTCACGGATGCCGACGGCGCCTTCGGCGACTGGCTCGTCGCCGCGATCGTCGACTTCTCGGTGTGGGGCGAGCGCCCGACCGGCCGGATCGAGCGCGAGACCGCCGCTTGGCTGCGCGCCTCGCTCACCGGCCGCGACGGCCCTTCCGAGCTCTCCGCGCGCATCGCCATCGCCGTGGTCCGCGAGGCACAGGCCAGCGACGAGAGTCTCGTCGCCTTCGCGCTCGACGCCAACCGCCGCAGCCAGGGCCTTCCCGCGGTGCGCGAGCAGGCCTTCCCGCTCGCCGCCTGACCGGCTCGGCTCGGCCCGTCAAAATCGCTTCACGAGGCTCTCAAAGCGATTTGCGCCGGGATTCCGTGGTCGACCAGGGTACAGCTTTCGCCGGCTTCTCGACTGCTTTAACGGGGTCCTCCACCCGGTCCTTCCGGGACGAGTAAGCACCCGGAAGCAGGCGCACGCGATGTTCGACAAGATCCTGATTGCCAACCGCGGCGAGATCGCCTGCCGCATCATCAAGACCGCCCGCCGGATGGGCATCAAGACGGTCGCCGTCTACTCCGACGCCGACCGGGATGCGGTGCACGTCGCCATGGCCGACGAGGCCGTGCATATCGGCCCGGCGCCGGCCGCGCAGTCCTACCTCGTGATCGAGAAGATCATCGATGCCTGCCGGCAGACCGGCGCGCAGGCGGTCCATCCCGGCTACGGCTTCCTCTCGGAGCGCGAGGCCTTCCCGCGGGCGCTGGCCGAGGCCGGCATCACCTTCATCGGCCCGAACCCCGGCGCCATCGCCGCCATGGGCGACAAGATCGAATCGAAGAAGGCGGCGGCTGCCGCCAACGTCTCGACCGTGCCCGGCTTCCTCGGCGTCATCGAGAGCCCGGAGCAGGCCGTGACCATCGCCGACGAGATCGGCTACCCCGTGATGATCAAGGCGTCGGCCGGCGGCGGCGGCAAGGGCATGCGCATCGCCCACTCTGCCGACGAGGTCGCGGAAGGGTTCGCCCGCGCCAGGTCGGAGGCGTCCTCCTCCTTCGGCGACGACCGGGTGTTCGTGGAGAAGTTCATCACCGATCCGCGCCACATCGAGATCCAGGTGATCGGCGACAAGCACGGCAACGTGATTTACCTCGGCGAGCGCGAGTGCTCGATCCAGCGCCGCAACCAGAAGGTCATCGAGGAGGCGCCCTCGCCGCTGCTGGACGAGGCGACCCGCCGGAAGATGGGCGAGCAGGCCGTCGCGCTGGCGAAGGCCGTGAGCTACGACTCCGCCGGCACCGTCGAGTTCGTGGCGGGTCAGGACAAGTCCTTCTACTTCCTCGAGATGAACACCCGCCTCCAGGTCGAGCACCCGGTGACGGAGATGATCACCGGCCTCGACCTCGTGGAGCTGATGATCCGCGTCGCGGCGGGCGAGCGGCTGCCGCTGGCGCAGTCCGACGTGAAGCTGAACGGCTGGGCGGTGGAGAGCCGCGTCTACGCCGAGGACCCGACCCGCAACTTCCTGCCCTCCATCGGTCGGCTGACGGTCTACCAGCCTCCGGAGGAGGGGCCGGAGGGCGACGCCATCGTGCGCAACGACACCGGCGTGGAGGAGGGCGGCGAGATCGCCATCCACTACGATCCGATGATCGCCAAGCTCGTCACCTGGGCCCCGACCCGGCTCGCCGCGATCGAGTCGCAGGCCCGTGCCCTCGATGCCTTCGCCATCGACGGCATCCGCCACAACATCCCGTTCCTCGCGGCCCTGATGGCCCACCCGCGCTGGCGGGAGGGCAACCTCTCGACGGGCTTCATCGCCGAGGAGTTTCCGGAGGGCTTCACCGCGCCCGAGCCCGAGGGCGAGATCGCCCGGCGCATGGCGGCGGCGGCGGCGGCCATCGACCACAAGCTCAACCAGCGCAAGCGCGGTATCTCCGGCCAGATGCGCGACCCGAGCCTTCTCCATTTCGAGCGTGACCGCGTCGTGCTCCTCGCCGGCCGCAGCTATCCGGTGACGGTGGAGGCGCGCGCAGATGCGATCCTCGTGACGGAGGCGGACGGCACCGCCCTCGAGGTCGCGAGCGAATGGCGGCCCGGCGAGCCGGTCTGGACCGGCACCATCGGCGGCAAGGTCGTGGCGATCCAGGTCCGCGGGCTCCTCAATGGCGTGGCGCTCCAGCACGCGGGCGCGGCGGCCGAGGCCCGCGTCTTCACCCGCCGCGAGGCCGAGCTGGCCGCGCTGATGCCGGTGAAGGAGCAGGCGGGCTCGGGTAAGCAGGTGCTCTGCCCGATGCCCGGCCTCGTGAAGTCGATCCTTGTCAGCGAGGGCGCCGAGGTGAAGAGCGGCGAGCCGCTCGCCGTCGTCGAGGCGATGAAGATGGAGAACGTGCTGCGCGCCGAGCGCGACGCCACCGTCTCCAAGATCCACGCCAAGGAGGGCGACAGTCTCGCCGTCGACGCGGTGATCCTGGAGTTCGCCTGACGCGCAGGCGCGGCGGTGAGCGCGGTCCATAACGAGCAGACCAAGCTTCTCGCCACCGCGCTCAACAACGTCGCGGTGGCCTTCGTCGTCGTCGGCTTCGTGACGCCGGTGATCGCGCTGAGCTTCGGCGTTTCCAACGCGCCGCCGTTCCAGTCGGCGACCGCGCTGTTCGTCGTCCTCTGGCTTTCCACGGGCGTCTGCTTACATTGGGCGGCAAGGCGCGCGCTTCGGAGCCTCAAGCCATGAGTTCGGGCGAGATCTTCGTGATCTTCGGGATTCCGGCCATCGCACTGACGATGGCCTACGCGGCCGTGCGCGCCAACGAGTGGGCCGTGAAGCGCGCCGAGGAACGGGGCGAGCTGAAGTAGCCGTCCGCCGCCGGAGCCGATGCCCCTCTACTTCGCCTACGGCGCCAACATGGACGCCGCCGCCATGGCGCTGCGCTGTCCGAACTCCAGGCTGATCGGCCAGGGCCGGCTTCTGCGCCATCGCTTCATCATCATGAAGGAGGGCTACGCCTCGGTGCTGCGCGACCCCGCCCGCTCGGTCTGGGGCGTGGTCTGGGACCTGGCGCTCGGCGACGTGCCGGCGCTCGACCGCTACGAGGGTGTGGCCGGTGGGCTCTACGTGAAGGCCGCGCAGCCGGTGGCGATGTCCGGTGGCGCGAAGCGGGCGCTGATCTATCTCGGGCGCAGCACCGCGAGCGGCGCCCCGCGGCCGGGCTACATGGAAGGCGTGCTGCGCGCGGCCGAGGCGGCGCAGCTTCCCGGCCCGTATCGCCGGGAGATGGCGGGCTGGCTGCGCCGGCCGGCGGCCTGAGGGAGATGCGGAATTGAGCGATCGCACGGTCGAGGCGGTGATCACCGGGCGGGTGCAGGGCGTCGGCTACCGTGCCTGGACGGAGCGGCGGGCGCTTGCCCACGGCCTTTGCGGCCACGTCCGCAACCGGGAGGACGGATCGGTCGAGGCGGTCTTCTCCGGATCGTCTGAGACCGTCGAGGCGATGCTCGCCGAGTGCCGCGAGGGGCCCTCGGGAGCCCGAGTCGACGGGGTGCAGGTAACCGAGCGCGGGGAGCGGCCGGCGGACGGGTTCGTCATCCGCTACGGCTGAATCGCCCTCGACAGGGCGCCGTCCCCCGCGCTAGCGAGCCCATGGATCGGCGCCGGGCTCCCTCCGGCCTTCAGCTCTCGGCCGCGAGGACCATGGACAGCCTGACGAGCCGGATCGGCCTCGCCTATGCCGATCTCGCGGCGCTCGCCTACTTCATCGCCGCCTGGGTCGGCTACGGCCTCTCGGTGGGGCGCCTGCGCGGGCGGGCGGTGTCGCTGACGCAGATCATGAACGAGCAGCGCCGGGTCTGGGCGGAGCAGATGCTCGTGCGCGACAACCGGGTTGTCGACACCACCATCAACGCCTCGCTCCAGAACGGCACCGCCTTCTTCGCGTCGACCTCGCTGCTGGCGCTCGGCGGCGTCCTCACCCTGTCGCGCTCGGGCGACGACGTGCTGACCCTGTTCGGCGCGCTGCCCTTCGGCACCATCGCGAGCCGTGCCACCTGGGAGATGAAGGTCGCGGGCCTCGCGGTGGTGTTCGTGTACGCGTTCTTCAAGTTCGCCTGGGCGTATCGCCTGTTCAACTACGGCGCGATCCTGATCGGCGCGATTCCCCCGATGGGGGCCGGCGTCCCCCGCGAGGAGATGCTGAAGGCCGCCCACCGCGCTGCGGCGATGAACACCGCCGCCGGCCGGCACTTCGCCAAGGGGCAGCGGGCCTTCTTCTTCGCGCTCGCCTATCTCGGCTGGTTCGTGAGCGCCTGGCTGATGATGGCGACGACCACCGCCGTGGTGCTGGTGATGTGGCGGCGCCAGTTCGCCTCGCCGATCCGCGCCTCGCTGCTGCGGGACGAACCCTGGAGGCGAGGTTGAGCGAGGCGGAGATCGAAGAGACGATGCTGCGGCTCGTCGCGGAGCGGGGCGCCGGCAAGACCGTCTGCCCCTCCGAGGTCGCCCGCGCGCTGGGAGGCCCGCATCCGGACGGCTGGGGGCCGCTGATGAAGCCGGTGCGCCGGGTCGCCGAGCGGCTGATGCGCGAGAACCGCGTCGCGATCCTGCGCAAGGGCCGGGTCGTCGATGATCCCGAGACCTTCCGCGGCATCTACCGGCTGGCGCTGCCCGCCGACGGCGCCTCTGGCGCGGGAAACAGCGCGTCGGTGTAGCCCGACAGCCGGTAGGCGACGAGGCCGATCCACTCCTTCACCGCGAGGTCGAGGGTGAGGAGCCCGTCCGAGGCGAAGCTGTTGACGCGGGTCGCGTCCATCCAGCCGCGGGCGCGGTAGTCGACTGGATGGGCGATCACCTCGAAGCCCGCCTCCCGGAAGCAGCCGACCGAGCGTGGCATGTGCGCGGCCGAGGTCACCAGGATCCAGCGCTCGCCGGGCTTCGGCTGGACGATGCGGGCGCTGAACAGGGCGTTCTCGCGGGTGTTGCGCGACTGGGTCTCGAGGATCAGGCGGCTGCGCGGCAGGCCCAGCACCTCGGCCTGCCGGCTGACGATGTTGGCCTCCGCCAGGGTGCCGTCGCGGAGCGAACCGCTGCCGCCGGAGAACACCAGCCGCGTCTGCGGATAGCGGCGGGCGAGGTCGGCGAAGTAGATCGGCCGCTCGCCGGCATCGTTGACGACGACCTGATCGCGGGCGCTCGACAGGCCCGCCTCGATGCCGCCGCCGAGCGCGATGATGCCGGCAATCGGGCGCCCGTCGTCGACGAAGGCGGGGAAGCGCTGCTCCAGGGGCAGGACGACGAGGTAGCAGAGGGGGCTCAGGCCCGCGACGACGAGACCGCCGCCGCCGAGGACGGCGAGCGCCGCGCCCGTGCGGCGGAAGCGCGTGACGGCGATGAGCGCCCCGAGGACGGTTGCGAAGATCAGCAGGTTCGAGGGGGTGATCGCGAAGAAGATCACCTTCGAGAGCGGGAAGAACATGGAAGGGGCGCTCTCAGCCGAAGGGGATGCCGGTCCGGCGCGAGTGCGCGTCGGGACCGGAACGCGGGACGTCGTGACGACGAGGCGGCCGGGGACGCGTCAGGCCTGCCCGGTCTCGGTCCGGTAGCGCTCGAGCGTTTCCGCATCGGGGGGCAGCAGGCCGGAGAGGGGGCGGCCGGAATCGACCTCGCGCTGGAGCCAGAGGTCGAGCCGCTGCTGGTCGACGGCCTCCAGCGCCACCTCCTCGGTGATCTCGGCGGGGATCGCGAGGACGCCGTCCGCGTCGCCGACCACGATGTCGCCGGGATGCACCGCCGCGCCGCCGCAGGCCACCGGCTGGTCGTAGCCCGCCAGGATCAGGCCCGGCCCGTGTCCGGCCCCGGCCCCGTGCCAGACCGGCATCACGTTCGGCCCGGCGAGGGTGCCGTCGGTGACGAAGCCCGCGGCGCCCCGGTTTGCGAGGCGCACGCTCAGCATCGCCGCGAAGGGCAGGGGCTCCCGCGCGCCGCCGGTGTCGGCGACCACCACCGCGCCGTGGGGTACCGCCTCGATCGCCTCGGCGAGCGACACGCCGGCATCGCCCCGTGCCGGGATGAAGCGCAGGGTGAAGGCCGGGCCGGCCGCCACCGCGCCGGTGCGGGCGCGCAGGCCCCGCAGGGCGCAGGCCGAGAGGCCGCGCCGTGCAAGCACCCGCGCCAGCCCGGAGGACGGCACGGCGAGAAGGGCGTCGCGCAGCGTCGGATCGATCGACATCGGGCTCAAACACTTTCGATGGGTCGGTGGAGCGGGGCGAACCTGTGGCGCGGCGCGCCCCGCGGCAAGGTCTTTCCGGTCAGCTCAGGGGCTGGCCGAGCACGCAGGCCGAGGCCGGGCGCTCGGCGAGGCGATCGAGCCAGCGGGCGACGTTGGGGCGCGGCTTCGGATCGACGGGGATGTTCAGCCAGCGATAGGCCGCGCAGGCCACCGCGATGTCGGCGATGCCGAAGCGCTCGCCGACCATGAAGTCGCGCCCATTGAGGTGCCGGTCGAGGATCTCGGCGCAGCGCTCGCTGCGGGCGGCGGAGGCGGCGATGAGGGCCTGGTCGCGGTCGGCCGGCTTGAAGCGGAAGCTCTGGAGGAAGGCGTCGCGCATGGCGAGGGTGAAGGCCGTCGCCTGCCAGTCGAGCCACTGATGCACCCGGGCGCGCTCGCGGGGCGCCTCGGGCAACGCCAGCGCTGCGCCGCCGGTCTCGGCGAGGTGACGCAGGATGGCGTTCGATTCCCAGAGCGCGAAACCGTCCTCCTCCAGCACGGGCACGAGGCCGTTGGGGTTGAGCGCCAGGAAGGCGGGATCGTTCACGACGCCGAAGGCGCCGCCCGCCTCGACGCGTTCGTAGGGCTCGCCGAGTTCTTCCAGCGCCCAGAGCGCCTTCTGCACGTTGACGGAGTTCGCCCGTCCCCAGAGCTTGCGCATGCGTCCTCTCAGGCCTCTTCCTCGGGCGGGTAGGGGTGCTCGATCCCGGACGGATCGGTGACGACGGACCGCCCGGACCCGGTGCGGAGATAGCCCGGCCCCACCGGCACCTTGCCGTGGCCGCCGGGGATGTCGAGCACGTAGGCCGGCTGCGCAAGCCCGGAGAGCTTTCCGCGCAAGGTCCGCATCAGCGCCTGCCCTTCATCGAGACCGGTGCGCAGGTGCGCCGTGCCCGGGGCGAGGTCGCCGTGGTGGAGGTAGTAGGGCTTCACGCGGTTCTCGACGAAGGCCCGCATCAGCGCCTCCAGCGTCGGCGCGTCGTCGTTGACGCCCCGCAGCAGCACGCTCTGGCTCACCATCGGGATGCCGGCATCCACGAGCCGGGCGATGGCCGCGCGGGCCGCAGGCGTGAACTCGCGGGGGTGGTTGGCGTGGAGCGCCACGAACACGGCCCGTCCGAACCCTCTGAGCGCCGCGACGAGGTCGCCGCCGACGCGGCCCGGATCGACCACCGGCACGCGGGTGTGGACGCGCAGCACCTTCACATGCGCGATCCCCGAGAGCGCGCTCGCGATGGCGCCGAGCCGGCGCGGCGACAGGGCGAAAGGATCGCCGCCCGTCAGCACCACCTCCCAGATCGCGGGACGCTCCGCGATGTAGGCGAGCGCCGCTTCCATCTCGGTGTCGCTCAGCGTGCCGAGTCCGGAGGGTCCCACGACCTCCCGCCGGAAGCAGAAGCGGCAGTAGACCGGGCAGACGTGGAGCGGCTTCAGCAGCACCCGGTCGGGATAGCGGTGGACGATGCCGGGAAGCGGCGCGTGCGCGTCGTCGCCGATCGGGTCGGCGCGCTCGACGGGCGCGGTCTCCAGCTCCTCGGCCCGGGGAAGGAACTGGCGGCCCATCGGGTCGGCGGGGTCGGCCGCATCGATCAGCTCGGCGAGGTCCTGCGTCAGCGACAGCGCGTAGCGGGCGCTCACCGCCTCCAGCATCGGCAGATCGTCCGCCGAGGCGAGGCCCGCCGCCACGAGGTCCCGCGCCGTGCGCAGCGGCCGGCTCACGCGACGGTCTCCGCGACCGGGGTCCAGAGCACGTCCTCGATGTGGCGGGCGCCGGTCGCGAGCATCACCAGCCGGTCGAGCCCCAGCGCGACGCCGCTCGCCTCCGGCATGATCGCCAGCGCGGCCAGAAAATCCTCGTCGATCGGGTAGGTCTCGCCGTAGACCCGCAGCTTCTCGGCCATCTCCGCCTCGAAGCGGCGGCGCTGCTCTTCCGGGTCGGTCAGCTCGCCGAAGCCGTTGGCGAGCTCGACCCCGCAGGCGTAGAGCTCGAAGCGCTCGGAGACGCGCCGGTCGCCGTCCTTGCGCCGGGCGAGCGCGGCCTCGCAGGCCGGGTACTCGCACAGGATCGTCGGGCGGCCGAGGCCGAGCTGCGGCTCGACCCGCGCCACGAGCACGCGGCTGAACAGGTCCGCCCAGGTGTCGTCGTCGGCAACGCGCAGGCCCGCCGTCGAGACCTGCTCCGCCAGAGCCTCGCGGTCGGGCTCGCCATCGGCTCCGAGCGTCGCGAGGAGATCGATGCCGGCGTGGCGCGAAAAAGCCTCCGCGACGGTGATCCGCTCCGGCGCGGCGAAGGGGTCGGCCTCGCGACCCCGCCAAGTCAGGCGGTCTGTACCGGCCGTCTCGGCGGCGAGCGCCAGCATCGCGGCGCAGTCGGCCATGATGCGCGCGTAGGGCTCCCCCGCGCGGTACCATTCGAGCATCGTGAACTCGGGATGATGCAGCGGTCCGCGCTCGCGGTCGCGGAACACCCGCGAGAGGCTGAACAGGCGCTCCTCGCCCGCCGCGAGCAGCTTCTTGCAGGCGAACTCCGGCGAGGTGTGCAGGTACAGCGGATGCCGGCTGCCGTCCGGCGCCGTCGCCGCGGTGGCGAAGGCCGAGAGATGCGCCTCGTTGCCCGGCGAGACCTGGAGCGCAGCCGCCTCGACCTCGACGAAGCCCTGGCCGCCGAGATGCGCCCGCAGCGCCGCGGTGATCCGGTTGCGGGTCAGCAGCCGGCCGCGGCGGTCCGCGTGGCGCGCCGGAGTCCACCAGGGCGAGGGGGCGCTCATCCGGCGGACCGGCTCGGCGAACGGGGGCGAATCGGCGGCACGGCGGGTTCCAAAGTCGGCTCGATGGTCGGCTCTCTGCGGCTGGCAACCGCCTCGCGGATAGGATAGTGGCGGAACAACACGCCCTCGGCCCGCGGATCGCCGCGCTGCCGAGCGCCTCCGGATTCCATCAAAGCAGGACCTGACCCCGTGAAGGTGATCGCCTCAACGCTCCGCAAGGGCAACGTCGTCGAGAAGGACGGCAAGCTCTACGTGATCCTGTTCGCCGAGAACATCCATCCCGGCAAGGGCACTCCGGTGACGCAGCTCGACATGCGCCGCATCACCGACGGCGTGAAGGTCTCCGAGCGCTACCGCACCACCGAGCAGGTCGAGCGCGCCTTCGTCGAGGACCGGGAGCACACCTTCCTCTACAGCGACGCCGAGGGTTTCCACTTCATGAACCCCGAGAGCTACGAGCAGGTCGCCGTGCCGGAGGACGTGGTCGGCGATGCCGCCCCCTACCTCCAGGAGGGCATGGCCGTGATGCTCTCGATCCACAACGACACGCCGCTCACCATCGAGCTGCCGCAGCGCGTCACCCTCGAGGTGGTCGAGACCGAGCCGGTGCTCAAGGGCCAGACCGCTTCCTCCTCCTATAAGCCGGCGGTGCTCTCGAACGGCGTGCGCACCTCCGTGCCTCCGCATATCGGCACCGGCACCCGCGTCGTGATCATGACGGCGGACGGCGCCTACGTGGAGCGCGCCAAGGACTGATCGGCGTCACGGCGGCGGGGCCGAGCCCTCCGCCGCCGCGTAGCAGTCGCCCGAGAGGCGCTGCGCCCGCAGCCGCTCCGGCGTCGTGAAGCTGCGCTCGCCCCGCGACCACAACCCCTCCGCCCGCAGCGCCTCGGCCGTGCAGCGGGCCGCGATGCGGCAGGCCTCGGCCGAGCCGCCGGTGCGGGTGCAGATCGCCACGTAGTCCCGCCGGAACTCGGGCCAGCCGGCCCGGGGATGCGGGCCGGTCAGCGCCGCGAGCCCAGAGAGCAGAGCCAGCAGCACCGGCTGGTGGATCAGGTAGACGATCAGGCTGTGCCGGCCGGCGAAGGCGGCGGCCCGTCCGGGCCAGCCGCGCGGCTGCCAGGAGCCGGCGCGCGAGGCGGCGAGGATCGGCAGCCCCAGCTTCGCCAGCGCCATCCCGAGCAGCACCGGACCGAACCAGGGAAACAGCGGCACGAAGTCGTTGGTGCGCGGCACCGCCTGCCCGAGCCCGAGGAAGGCCAGCGCCGGAGCATCGAGGAGCGGATGCGCGACGACGAACGGCGCCGCGATCACCGCGAGCCCGGCCGGCGCCAGCATCCAGGCCGGCCAGCGTAGGAAGGCCAGCGCCATCAGGCTCGATACGGCGATACAGTGCAGGATGCCGAAGAAGACGTAGGTCTCGGGGAAGGCGAGATAGGTGCCGGCGGTGACGAGGAGCGCGCCCGTGCCGATGCGGAGCAGGCGCTGCAGGGTCGCGCGCCAGTGGATGCCGGCCCCGTTCATCAGTACCACGCCGACGCCGACGAGCAGGAGGAAGCTGCCGGCGATGGCATGGGCCGCCGCCCGGCCGCCCCCGGTGAGGGCGTAGTTCTCCGGCGTCAGCCGCAGGAAGCCGAGATCCCAGAGCGTGTGATAGGCGGCCATCGCCGCGAGGCAGAGGCCGCGCGCGGCGTCGACGACCGGCAGGCGCCGCTGCGTGACGACGGCCTCGTGCGCGGCCGCGCGGTCGGTCGGGTGCGGCGCGTCGGTCGGATCCGGATCGGACATGCTCCGCCCCTAGCATTCCCGCACCGGGCGGTCGAAGCGCTCACGGGATCGTGAGTGAGGGCGGAGGGCGTCCGAAATGCAGCGCGGCGCGCCCCTGAGGGCGCTCTGTGGCGGCGGGGACGATTGCCGGAAAAATACGCAGATGCTGCCGAGCCGCGCCGGTGGAACGGGCTTCCGCCGAGTCTAGACTTTGTTAATCTCGTTTCTGACGCCGCAGCGTGTGATTCGGGTTGGGTTGCTTACATGTCCGACGAAGCGGGATCGGGGGTCGCCGAGAAGGCGCCAGGGACCACGACCCTGGCCGGGGGCGGCCTCGACGAGGAGTCGCGGGCCGATCTGCGGCTCGAGGAGGTTGCCGGCCGGATCAAGTGGTTCGACGTCTCGAAGGGCTTCGGCTTCATCGTGCCCGACGACGGCCGCCCGGACATCCTCCTGCACATCACCTGCCTGCGGCGGGACGGGCATCAGGCCGCCAGCGAGGGCGCGCGCATCGTCGTGGAGGCGGTGGAGCGGGCGCGCGGCTGGCAGACCTTCCGGGTCGTCTCCCTCGACCAGTCGGCGGCCCTGCATCCGGCGGAGCTGCCGGTGGCGCGCACCCATGTCAGCGTGACGCCGACGAGCGGGCTCGAGACGGCGGTGGTGAAGTGGTTCAACCGCCTGCGCGGCTTCGGCTTCCTCAGCCGGGGGGAGGGCACGCCGGACATCTTCGTCCACATGGAGACCCTGCGCCGCTACGGTATCGCCGAGCTGAAGCCTGGCGACACTGTCCTCGTCCGTTACGGCGACGGCTCCAAGGGCGTGATGGCCGCCGAGGTCCGCCTCGTCGACGGGGCGCTCCCGGCCTCGCACTGATGAGACCCATGCCCAGGCTCCCGCTCCTCGCCCTGGCGCTCGGCCTCGGCTGCGCGCTGCCCTCCGCCGCCGTGAACGCCGCCCCGCCCGGCGCCGAGACCACCCTCGGCGAGGCGCTGGCGATCGTCACGCGCTCGGGCACCCACGTCTTCAACGTCGAGGTGATGCGCGACGACGCTTCCCGCGCCCGCGGGCTGATGTTCCGACGCAGCATGGCGCCCGATCAGGGCATGCTGTTCGACTTCGAGCGGGTGCAGCCCGTCGCGATGTGGATGAAGAACACCTACCTGCCCCTCGACATGCTCTTCATCCGGCAGGACGGCACCATCGCACGCATCGCCGCCGACGCCGAGCCGCTCTCGACCCAGGTCATCCCCTCGAACGAGCCGGTGCTGTCGGTGCTGGAGCTCAACGCCGGCACCGCCGCGCGGCTCGGCATCAGACCCGGCGACCGCATCGATCACCCGCTGTTCCGCACGCGCTGACGATCGCTGCCTTCGTCGGAAAAACGAACGCATCGTGAACGGTGCTGTTGACGCCCGCATCGATTCGGCACAGTGTTCCTCAAACGTTCTATCCGGCGCGTCGGCGCCGCGATCGACCGGGAGGAGCCAGTGCTCGACGTTCTCGACCTCGACTTCGATCTCGCCGCCGCGATCCTCTTCCGCAACGCGGAGTGGGTGGTGACCGCGGACGGTCTGGAGCATCGCGACACCGGCTACGACATCCCGAGGGAGGCCATCGACCGCCGCCGGGGGCCGGAGCTCTGGGACTGGCCGCTCCACATGGCTGAGAAGGGCTGGTGCACGCCGAGCCTGTTCCGCGAAGCCTTCCTCGTCGCCCTCGAGCGCTACGGCATCGCGCGGGACGCGGCTCTGGCCGAGAGCTTCGCCCTCGGCTTCGGCATCCGCGCGAGCCGCAGCGAGGGCGAGGCCGCCTTCGCCCGCCTCGGCGAGATCCTACGGCCGCGCACCCGGGCTCGCGAACGGGTCGCGGTTGCGCCGACGCGGCGTCTCGCCGCACAGGTCGCCGCGCGCGTCTGATCCGAAGGTCCGGTGGGCCGCCGGGCCGCCGGGCCCCCTGCCGTCGACGTCCGCGCGAAGCCTCGCGTGACCCCTGCTCGCGGACGCCTGAAGGCGGCTGCGGGCGCAGCGGTCACGAGGTCGTGTCTCTCGCTGCGCCGCACGCTCCGTTCTTGGCTGTGCTCTCGAGGACACGGCTGTTCTCGCCCTCCTGTGCCACTGTGCCTGCTGGCCCCGCGTTTCCCGGCGCGGGCGGAGCACACAGAACCTCGCGACGGGTCCGCCGTTACGCCGAGAGCGAGTACGCCGACCATGAGCGACGCGAACGCCCCGGACCGGAAGCCCGTCATCCTCGTCGTCGAGGACGAGCCGGACGAGCGCTTTCTCGCGGCCTCGCTGCTGGAGGAGACGGGCTTCGCCGTGATCGAGGCCGAGACCGCCGACCACGCCCTGGCGATCCTCAACGACCGCGCCGACGAGGTCAGCGTCGTGTTCTCGGACGTGCGCACGCCGGGGCCGATCGGCGGCTTCGAGCTCGCCCGGATCATCGGCGTCACCTGGCCGCGCGTGCGCGTCCTCCTCACCTCGGGCGACGCGGGCGATCAGCCGAGCGACCTGCGGGTCTCCGCGACCTTCATCCCCAAGCCCTGGCGGGCGCAAGACATCCTGGCCTGGGTCCAGGAGGCGGCGGGCCTGCCCCCCGGCGGCGGCCCCTCCGTGATCGGCGAGCGCCGCGGCGACTGAGCCTGCCGGCCCGGCGTTCCTCCGTTGCGCGGATGCCATCGCCACGGGGGCGCGATCTGGTATTGACGCTGATACGTTCCGAGAGCGCCGAGCCGACCATGCGTCCCACCCGTTCCCTCGTTCGCGCCGCCGCGGTGCTGGCCTGCCTCGGGACGCCGGCGGGGTCCGCCTACGCGGCCGCACCGCCGCCCCAGCCCGTCGAGGGGCCCGGCGGCATGGGCGACAAGGCTGCCACGATCGCCAAGAAGGCGGTCGGTCCGGCGAGCGCCTCGACCTACGTCTTCCACAAGGCCGGTGCGGCGCCTGCCGAGGGACGGCCCGTCGTCGTGTTTCTGCACGCCTGGGGCGCCACGAACCCGCAGGCCTACGGGACCTGGATCGACCACCTCGCCCGGCAGGGCCATCTCGTGCTGTTCCCGCGCTTCCAGGAGGTGAACCGCTCCAAGCCTTCCGATGCCACGGCCAAGGCCGAGGACCTCGTGAAGGCGGCCCTCTCCGAGCTGTCCGGCGACGCGGAGGCCAAGCCCGACCCGAAGCGTCTCGCCGTCATCGGACACCTCGCCGGGGCCCCCATCGCTGCGAACATCGCCGCGGAAGCCGCGGGCAAAGGCCTACCGGCTCCGAAACTCGTCTACGCGATCATGCCCGGCGGCATCGCCAGCACCCCGAAGTCGCGGGGCGTGCCGCTCGCCGATCTCTCGACCATCCCCGCCGGCACCATGATCGTCGCCGTGATCGGCGACCGGGACGCCCGCGCCGCCGACATCGCCGCGCGCCGCATCCTGCGGGAGGCGAGCGCCGTGCCGAGCGAGCGCAAGCTTCTCGTGCGGGCGCTCTCCGACGATCACGGCTTCCCGGCGCTCACGGCGACCCTCGCGGCGCCGGCCGGCACCGATTCGGCCTATGACGGCGGTGCCATCAAGCTGGCGCCCGAGCCCAAGGACGGCCCGAAGCCGCCGCCGTTCAAGTGGTCAGCGGAGATGGCGCTCAGCGGCGAGCAGCAGACCCTCGTGGCGCAGATCAACAACGCCCGCACGGACACGCTCGACTATCTGGCCTTCTGGAAGACCTTCGACATGGCGGCGACCGCCGCCTTCGCCAGCTCCGAGGCCACCGTGCTCAAGAACGATCCTCGCTTCGGGGACATGCAGCGCTGGGCGGATGGCTGGCCCGTGAAGCGCCTCGCCGTCGAGACGCCGAAGCCGCCGGCTCCGCACGCGACGCCGGTCGCCGCGCCTGCGACACAGCCCGCGAAGGGCCCGGCGCAGAAGCAGCCCGTCCGCCGTCCCTGATCCCGTCTGCCGCCCCTGATCCCTTCGGCGGCTACGCTCTGGCGCGGCCCTTGCTAAGCTTGTTCCGTCGATTGGACGGGATTCGCGCCATGCCCGATTTCGTTGCCGCTCTCTTCGCCGCCGCCGCCTTCTGCATGGGCGTCATCGCCTTCAACGCGCTGACCCGCGCCGTCGTCCAGATGCAGATCGCCCCGAGCGATCTCGGCGAGAACGGGCTGGCGCAGTTCGGCGGCGCGCTGCTCCTGGCCCGGGTCGCCTATCGCTATCCGCGGGCGCGCCGGGACGCCTGAGCGTCGGGACGTCCTCCCCGCGAACTTGGAGGACGTCCGCGTCCTCAGTGCTGGTGGCCGCCGGACGCGGCGGCCGGCGCCGTGCCGCGCACCTCGAACACTACCGGCACCGTGCCGGCGCGCTCGAAGGTGACGCTGCCCTTCACGCTCTCGCCGGCCTTGGGCGGACGCTTCAGGTCCTCGAGCATCAGGTGATACCCGCCGGGCTTCAGCTCCGCGGCCTCGCCGCTCTTGATGGCCAAGCCGTTCTCGACGGGCGCCATGCGCATCACCCCGTTCTCGATGCTCATGGAATGGATCGAGACGCGGCCGGCGATCTCGGCTGTGGCCGAGAGGAGCTTGTCCGGCTCCCGTCCGCTGTTCGACGCGGTGAAGTATCCGCCGGCGACCTTGGCGCCGGCCGGCGTTGCCCGGATCCAGGGCGCCGTCACGGTAACGGTGCCGGCCTTCGCGGGCGCCTGAGCGGTCTTTCCCTCGGCGGCGACCACGCGGACGGCGGGAGCGGGCGATTTCAATTCCCGCGGGTCCTGGCCCGCCGCCGGAACCTCCGTCCAGCGATAGCTGCCCTTCTCGCAATCCTGCTCGATGGGGAAATGAATCGTGGCACCCGGCGCGAAGGCGTCGCTGACGCGGGCGAAGAAGGTGAACTCGTCGATCTGATCGTCCGGGAGGCTGCCGCCGCTCCAGATAATGGTCTTCACGCCCTCCGACACCGTGCCGTGGAAGCTCTGATAGGGCCGGGCGTAGGCGCCCCTCGTGACGGCGACCTGCCAGCCCGGCTTCGGCATCGGCTTGGCGCCGACCACGCCCTCGGGAATCGTGACGGTGACGCGGGTCGTCGGCGTGCCCTCGCAGCCATGCATGATCTGGACGACGCCGCGATAGGCGCTGTCGGGGTTCGCCTCCTTGCGTTCGAGGTTGGCGTGGGCCCGGGCGAGGCCAGGGGCGGCGGCGAGGGCGAGCGCCGCGAGGAGGGCGGCCGGGGATCGGGTGGGCATGGAACGGTCCTGAAGCTGAGCGAGCGGACGAGGCCGCCGGGCCGAGGGCCCGTCGTGCCGGCTGTCGAATCGGTCAGGCGAGGGGCGGTCCCCGAGGGCGGCCGGTCGGACCGGCGGGCTCGCGACCGGCCTCTCGCGGCGGGGAGATCGAGACCGTTCGGTCCGCCGCTCGCGGGACGCGGAGGGCGGCCGCCGCCGGAGCCGGCAGGTCGCACGCGTGACCGGCGTGATGCAGGAGGCAGCAGGCGGGATGCGGCTCCGGCCGGTCCGGACCACCCCGATCCTGTGCCGCCACGCCCGGAGCGCAGATCGCCGCCGTCTCGGTGGCGGGCGCAGGCGACAGGCTCCCGGCCAGGGCCTGGAGCACGAGCGCGTAGAGCGCGATCACCGAGATGATCGCGCGCAGGCGCAGCCGTGCCGTCGCGGCGTGAAGCATGGCCGCCAGCCATAGGGGATCGCCGCCGGCCGCGCCAGACGGGGGCCGATCCGGCGGACGGATCGCGTCGCCGCGGCGGCCAATCGAGCCGCCATGTGCGCCGCCGCACGAGGGCGCCATATTCTGGCCCGGAGGACATGGGTTCTTAACGCTACCGCGACACCCTCGGGCCGTCCGGTTCTGCGTGAGGTCTCGCGGTTCCGGCGTCCCGACATCTGACAGAGCCCGTAGATGCTGACCCTGGCACCGACCCTTCGCGCGAACCTTGGCGCCCTCGGCCTTGCGCTGCTCGCCTCGGCCGCCTTCGCCGTCCCCGCCGGCGCCCGCGAGGCCGGCTTCGCGCAGGCGGAGTGGGCCCAGGACTACGCCGCCCCCACCGGCATGCAGGTGCAGCGCTCGCTGACGCCGATCCTGTCGCCGCAGACCGTGGCGGCCACCGAGCAGATGGCCGAGCGCTACAAGGACATCGTCGCCCGCGGCGGCTGGCGGCAGGTCTCTGGCGCCGACCGCCTGCGCGTCGGCTCCCGCGGCCCGGCGGTCGACGCCGTGCGCCAGCGCCTGATCGTGACCGGCGATCTCGACCCTGTGGCCGGTTCCTCCGGCGTCTACGATTCCTACGTCGCCGCCGCGGTGAAGCGCTTCCAGGCCCGCCACGGCCTCGGCCAGACCGGCGCCATGAGCGCCGCCACCCAGCAGGCCATGAATGTGCCCGCCGACGTGCGGCTGCGCCAGCTCGAGATCAACGTGGTGCGCCTGCGCTCCTACTCGGGCAACCTCGGCAACCGCTTCGTCATCACCAACATCCCCGCGGCCCTGGTCCAGACCGTCGAGAACGGTCAGGTCGTGACCCTGCACGCGGCCGGCGTTGGCAAGATCGACCGCCAGTCGCCGATCATGAATACCAAGGCGACGCAGATCAACTTCAACCCGACCTGGACGGTCCCCGCTTCCATCGTGAAGAAGGACCTCATCCCCAAGATGCAGAAGGACCCGAACTACCTCACCGACAACAAGATCCGCATCCTCTCGGGTGCCGGCGAGGTCTCGCCGAAGTCGGTGAACTGGTTCTCGGACGAGGGCACCCGCTACACCTACCGGCAGGACTCGGGCGCCGACTTCAACTCCATGGGCATCGTGCGCATCAACATCCCCAACCCGCACGGGGTGTTCATGCACGACACCAACACCAAGGGCGTGTTCGGCGACGACTTCCGCTTCATCTCCTCGGGCTGCGTCCGCGTGCAGAACGTGCGCGAGTACATCACCTGGCTGCTCAAGGACACGCCCGGCTGGGGCCGTCAGCAGGTCGAGGAGGCGATCGAGAGCGGCAAGCGCGTCGACGCCAACATCAGCACCCCGGTGCCGGTCTACTGGACCTACATCACCGCCTGGTCGACCCCGGACGGCCTCGTGCAGTTCCGCGACGACATCTACAAGCGCGACGGCGTGAACGTGCCCTCGACCATCTCGGCGCCGACTCCCGTCGCCAGCGCCCAGTCCACGATGCCCGAGGTCTACGAGCCCGGCGACGAGGGCAACTGAGCCTTCCTCACCGCGTCCCGGCGATACGAGGCCGCCGTCCCGCCCGGGACGGCGGCCTTCGTCGTTTCGCAGGGCGCTCGCGGCCTGCCGGCAAGGTGACGCGAAACGTCGGAAAGCACCGCGCTGCCGAATTTTTTTCAACGGGACGGCAAATTCTGCAACGCTTGGCCTCGCAGGCGGCCGCGTGTAGTAATCCCGGCTTCAACGCCCACCCGTGAACGCCAACGGACGACGGGCCGAGCCCGTACCAGAATAGAGGCCACCATGAGCGCCGGTACCGCTGCCGACCATTCCGTGCAGGACACCTTCTTCAAGGCGTCCGTCGCGCAGACCGATCCTGAACTCGCCCGCGCCATCGAGCAGGAGCTCGGCCGGCAGCAGCACGAGATCGAGCTGATCGCCTCCGAGAACATCGTCTCCCGCGCGGTGCTCGAGGCCCAGGGCTCGGTGCTGACCAACAAGTACGCCGAGGGCTATCCGGGCCGGCGCTACTACGGCGGCTGCCAGTTCGTGGACGTGGCCGAGAACCTCGCCATCGAGCGCGCCAAGCGCCTGTTCAACTGCGGCTTCGCCAACGTCCAGCCGAACTCCGGCTCGCAGGCGAACCAGGGCGTGTTCATGGCCCTGATGCAGCCCGGCGACACCTTCATGGGTCTCGACCTCGCTGCCGGCGGCCACCTCACCCACGGCGCGCCCCCGAACGTCTCGGGCAAGTGGTTCAAGCCCGTCTCCTACACCGTGCGCCGGGACGATCAGCGCATCGACATGGAGCAGGTCGAGCGCCTGGCCCACGAGCACAAGCCCAAGGTCATCATCGCCGGCGGCTCGGGCTACCCGCGCCACTGGGACTTCGCGAAGTTCCGTGAGATCGCCGATGCGGTCGGCGCCTACTTCTTCGTCGACATGGCCCACTTCGCCGGCCTCGTTGCGGCGGGCGTGCATCCCTCGCCGTTCCCGCACGCGCACGTCGCCACCACGACGACCCACAAGACGCTCCGCGGCCCCCGCGGCGGCATGATCCTCACGAACGACGAGGCGCTCGCCAAGAAGTTCAACTCCGCGATCTTCCCCGGCCTTCAGGGCGGCCCGCTCATGCATGTCATCGCCGGCAAGGCGGTGGCCTTCGGCGAGGCCCTGAAGCCCGAGTTCAAGATCTACGCCAAGCAGGTCATCGAGAACGCCAAGGCGCTCGCCGACACCCTGATCTCCGGCGGCTACGACATCACCTCCGGCGGCACCGACAACCACCTGATGCTGGTCGACCTTCAGAAGAAGGGCCTCACCGGCAAGGCGGCCGAGGCGGCCCTCTCGCGGGCGGACATCACCTGCAACAAGAACGGCGTGCCCTTCGACCCGCAGAAGCCGACCGTCACCTCGGGCATCCGCCTCGGCACCCCGGCCGGCACCACCCGCGGCTTCGGCGTCGCCGAGTTCAAGCAGATCGGCGGCTTCATCGTCGAGGTGCTGGACGGCGTCGCCGCCAAGGGTGAGGAGGGTGACTCCGCCGTCGAGGCGAGCGTCAAGCAGCGCGTCCACGCGCTGACCGAGCGCTTCCCGATCTACGGCTGACATCCCGGCGAGGGTGTGGGGGAGGCGGCTTCCGCTGGCCTCCCCGAGACGCTACAGAACGGCCGCGGGCAACCTGCTCCGCGGCCGTTCTCTTTTCAGCGGTACGAATCAGGAGCGCGTCCGCCCCATGCGGTGCCCCTTCTGCGGCGGCTCGGACACGCAGGTGAAGGATTCCCGTCCGAGCGAGGACGGAAGCTCGATCCGCCGCCGCCGCGTCTGCCCGGACTGCGCGGGACGCTTCACGACCTTCGAGCGGGTGCAGCTGCGCGAGCTCGCGGTGCTCAAGCGCTCCGGCAAGCGCGTGCCCTTCGACCGCGACAAGCTCCAACGCTCCATCGACGTGGCCCTGCGCAAGCGCCCGGTCGACCCGGAGCGGGTGGAGCGGCTCGTGAGCGGCATCACCCGGCAGCTCGAGAGCAGCGGCGAGGCCGAGATCGCCTCGGAGGCGATCGGCGAGCTGGTGATGGAAGGGCTCAAGGCCGTCGACGACGTGGCCTATGTCCGCTTCGCCTCCGTCTACAAGAACTTCCGCGAGGCCAAGGACTTCGAGACGCTGCTCGGCACCCTCGGCGAGACTCAGCGCGCTGCCCCCGAAGAGGGCGGCCCCGCGGAACTCGCGCGCGCGGCCAAGGGCTCCCGGTGAGCGTCCTAGACCGCCGCTTCATGCGCCTCGCGCTGGCGGCAGGGCGGCGCAACCTCGGCCGCACCTGGCCGAACCCCTCCGTCGGCGCGGTCGTGGTCGCGGGCGGGCCCGGTGCCGAGCGGATCGTCGGGCTCGCCGCGACCGAGATCGGCGGCCGGCCGCATGCGGAGACGCTGGCGCTTGCCATGGCCGGCGAGGCGGCGCGCGGCGCCACCCTCTACGTCACCCTCGAGCCCTGCTCGCACCAGGGCCGCACGCCGCCCTGCACGGACGCCATCGTCCGCGCCGGCATTGCGCGCGTGGTGAGCGCGGTGGGCGATCCCGATCCGCGGGTCTCCGGCCGCGGCCACGCCCTGCTCGAAGCGGCGGGAATCGCCGTCGAGACGGGGCTGCTGGCGCAGGAGGCTGCCCGCGACCATCTCGGCCACATCACCCGCGTCACTAAGGGGCGCCCGGCGCTCTGGCTGAAGCTCGCGCGGACGCGGGACGGGTTTGCCGCCGGCGCGCCCGGCGAGCGGCTGCGCATCACCGGCCCCCTCGCGGACGGGCGCGTGCATCTCTGGCGCGCCCATGCCGACGCGATCCTGATCGGCGTCGGCACGGCGCGGGCCGACAATCCGGCCCTGACCGTTCGGCTGCCGGGACTGGAGCCGCGCTCGCCCCTGCGGATCGTGCTGGATTCCGAGCTGCGGCTCAGCCCGGCGAGCACCCTGGCGCGCACCGCGCACGATGTCCCGACCCTCGTTCTGACGACGCGCCGCGCCCCCGTCCATGCCCGCCGGGCGCTCGCGGCCCTCGGCGTCGAGGTCGAGATCGTGGCCACCGCTCCGGATGGCCGCGTCGACCTGCCGGCCGCGCTCGCCCATCTCGGAGAACGGGGGCTGACGCGCCTCTGCAGCGAAGGCGGGCCCTGCCTCGCCGAGGCTCTGGCCGGGGCCGATCTCGTCGACCGCTGCACGCTGATCACCGGGCCCGGCACGCTGGCCGAGCCCGGCCTTCCGGCGGTAGGGCCGGCCCTGGCGGCGCGGCTCGCGGGCTTCCATGTCTGCGACGACGAGACCCTCGGCCCCGACCGGGCCGCCACCTACGAGAGAGCGTCCTGATGTTCACCGGCCTCGTCTCCGATGTCGGCACCGTGCTGTCCGTGGAGGGCGACGCGCGTCTGCGGCGCATCGCCATCCGCTGCGGCTACGATCCCGCCGGCATCCTGCTCGGCGCCTCCATCGCCTGCTCCGGGCCCTGCCTCACCGCCGTCTCCGTCGAGCCCGCCGAGGGGGGCTGCGTCTTCGCGGTCGATGCGGCCGCCGAGACGCTGGCGCGCACCAACGTCGGGGCCTGGCAGGCGGGGCGGCGGGTCAACCTGGAGCGCTCGCTGCGCATCGGCGACGAACTCGGCGGCCATCTCGTCACCGGCCATGTCGACGGGCTCGCCGAGATCGTCGCCCGCGAGCCCGTCACCGAGCGGGAGAACGACTGGGGCCCGAGCGAGCGCTTCGTGCTGCGCGCCCCCCGCGACCTCGCCGCCTTCATCGCCGAGAAGGGCTCGGTCTGCCTCGACGGCACCTCGCTCACGGTGAACGGCGTTGAGGACGACCTCTTCAGCGTGCTCCTCATCCCTCACACGCTCGCCGTCACCACTTGGGGCGAGCGCCGGACGGGCGACCGGCTCAACATCGAGGTCGATCTCATCGCCCGCTACGCGGCCCGGCTGACCGACGCGCGGGCGGGTGCTTGAGGTAGGCTCCGCTTCGGTCTAGTGCTCGCCGCCCACCGCGCCGCAGCATCGGCGGAGGCTGAAGGCAGGCCATGGTCTCGACCGCACCCACCCCCCGCCGCGACAAGGCTGTCGGGCCCTCCCTGAAGGGCGCCCGCGTGCTCGTCGTCGAGGCCCGCTTCTACGACGACCTCGCCGACGAGCTGCTCGCCGGCGCGCAGGGCGCCATCGACGCCGCCGGAGCGAAGGCCTTCACGGTCTCGGTGCCCGGTGCCCTCGAGATCCCGGCGACCATCGCCATCCTGGTCGAGGCCGCCGAGCGGGCCGGCGAGCCCTACGACGCCGCCGTGGCGCTGGGCTGCGTCATCCGCGGCGAGACCGGGCATTACGACATCGTGGCCGGGGAGAGCTCGCGGGCGCTGATGGACCTGTCGGTGGCCCTGCGCCTGCCGCTCGGCAACGGCATCCTCACCGTGGAGAACGAGGCGCAGGCACATGCCCGCGCCCGCGTGGCGGAGATGAACAAGGGCGGCGGTGCGGCTGAGGCGGCGCTCTCCGTGCTCGCGCTGAAGCGCGCGGCGGAAGCCGCGGTCGCGGCCGTCGCCTCGAGCCGCGACGGCAGCCAGAGCGTCGAGGTCTGAAGGCGATGACGAAGCTCGACGAACGCGCCGGAGCCCGCCTCGCGGTGGTCCAGGCGCTCTACGAGATGGAGATCTCCGGCAAGGGCGTCCTCGACGCGCTGGCCGAGTTCGAGGCCTTCTGGATCGGCCAGGAGGTCGAGGGCATCCTCCATCCGCCGGCCGAGGGGGCCTTCTTCCGCGACCTGCTCCGGGGCGTGGTCGAGGAGCAGCGGGCGATCGACGTGACGGTCGACGGCGCGCTCGCCCAGGGCTGGCCCCTGCGGCGTATCGAGTCGGTGCTGCGCGCGATTATGCGGGCGGGCACCTACGAGCTGATGTTCCGCCGCGACGTGCCGGCGCGCTCGGCGATCTCCGCCTATGTCGACGTCGCCCATTCCTTCTACGATGGCGATGAGCCGGGCCTTATCAACGCGGTTCTCGACAAGGTCGCCCGCGGCACCCGCGCCGCCGAGCTCGCCCTTCCGGAACGGTCGAAGCAGGGGTGAGCGGGCCGGGGCGTCCGGGCGAGGAAGCGCTCATCGCCCGCTACTTCGCGCCGCTCGCGGGGGAGGGCGCCGAGGGCCTGCGCGACGACGCCGCCAGCCTGGCGCCGACGCCGGGCCACGACCTCGTGGTGACGACGGACGCGATCGTCGCCGGCATGCACTTCTTTCCCGATGATCCCCCGGCCTCCATCGCCCGCAAGGCGCTCGGCGTGAACCTCTCGGACATCGCCGCCAAGGGTGCCGACCCGCGCGGCTTCCTGCTGACCCTCGCACTGCCCTCCGATTGGACCGAGGCCTGGCTGGCCGGTTTCGCCGAGGGGCTCGGAGAGGCGAGCCGCGCGCTCGGTTGCCCGCTTCTCGGCGGCGACACCGTGCGCACGGACGGCCCGTTGCTCATCGGCGTCACCGCCTTCGGTGAGGTGCCGTCGGGCGGCATCGTGCGCCGCCAGACCGCGCGGCCGGGCGACCTGATCTGCGTGAGCGGCACCATCGGCGACGCGGCCCTGGGGCTCGCCCTGCGCCTCGATCCCGGCGCCGCCTGGGCAACCGCGCTGTCCGACGGCGAGCGGGCGCATCTCGCCGACCGCTACCTGCATCCGCGCCCGCGCACGGCGCTGGCCGGGCTCCTGCGCCGCCACGCCACCGCCGCGATGGACGTCTCGGACGGGCTCGTCGGCGATCTCGGCAAGATGCTGGGTGGCGGGACGACGGCGCGCGTGGACGCGCGTCGCATCCCGCATTCTTCCGCAGCGCGACATGCGGTCATGGTTAATGAAGGGTTGATCGAGACGATTCTCTGCGGCGGCGACGATTACGAGCTGATTTTCTGTATCCCGGAGGCGGATTGGCCGGCCATCGAAGCCGAGGCCTGTGTCCTCGGCGTCGATATCACAATGATCGGACAGGTTGCAGACGGACAGGTGGCCCCCGAATTCATCGATCTATCCGGAAACGCGCGCGGCTTCGCCCGCAGGGCCTTCGAACACTTCTGATTGTTCGTAAGGCTCGGCCTCCGGAAATCCCGAGCCGCCGCTGGGCGCAAGGGGTGCAGCATCCGCGAAAGCCGTCGCCCTGCGGCCGCAGCGTCATCGGATCGCATTTTATGGATTTCGCTGGTGCAGCCGCAAGGTCCGGGCTGCAACTCTCCGCGGGGGCGAAGAGCGGCCGCGATGATCGAGAAACGCAAGAGTCAACGCTACCGGATCATCCTCCCGGCCCTGTGCTGGGGCCGGGACCGCAGCGACTTCTACGCTGTGACCGAGGACATCTCCGTAGACGGCATCCGGCTGCGTTCGGCCACCACTCCGGAACTCGGCGAGGAGCTCGTGGTCAGCATCCCCCAGATCGGCAGTGTCGAGGCTCTGGTGATCCGCTCCACGCCTCAGGACTTCGTCGTCACCGTGCTCGGCCGCAGCCGTCCCACGCAATGGGTCGCGCAGGAACTGATCCGCCTGTCGCTTCGGCAGGAGGGGCCGGCGCTGGCCGCCGGCTGAGCGGGATCGTTCGCGCTCGACGATGCCCGATCGTCATCGGAAGAGATACGAACCGTATTATTTCCATCCTGCTTTTGGCTGTTTGCTTAAGGCGGTGAAGTTTGGCACCAAAGGCAGGCATATCCAGGGAGGAATGCTGAATCGGGGACAACGCCATAAGACCGGCCCGACCGGCCCCCGATCCATGCCCCAAGCCACACAGCCAAGGACGGTAGAATGACCGCATTGCTGCTGATCATCCTGGGCGGGCTCTGCGCCGTCGCCTACGGAATCGTCACGATCAACGACGTGATGAGACGCGACGCCGGGACACAGCGCATGCAGGAGATCGCCGGGGCGATCGCCGAGGGCGCGCAGGCCTATCTCCGCCGGCAATACGCCACCATCGCCGTCGTCGGCGTGATCCTGTTCGTGGCGCTGGCCTACTTCCTCGGTCTCAAGGTCGCGGTCGGCTTCCTGATCGGCGCGGTGCTCTCGGGCGTCGCGGGCTTCATCGGCATGAACGTCTCGGTGCGCGCCAACGTCCGCACGGCGCAGGCCGCGGCGAGCTCGCTCGGCGGCGGCCTCGACGTGGCCTTCAAGTCCGGCGCCGTCACCGGCATGCTGGTCGCCGGCCTCGCGCTCCTCGGGGTCGCGATCTACTACGCCTACCTCACCCGCTTCGCCGGCCTCTCGCCCGCGAGCCGCGAGGTCATCGACGCCCTGGTGGCGCTGGGCTTCGGCGCCTCGCTGATCTCGATCTTCGCCCGCCTCGGCGGCGGCATCTTCACCAAGGGCGCCGATGTCGGCGGCGACCTCGTCGGCAAGGTCGAGGCCGGCATCCCGGAGGACGATCCGCGCAACCCCGCCACCATCGCCGACAACGTGGGCGACAACGTCGGCGACTGCGCCGGCATGGCCGCCGACCTCTTCGAGACCTACGCCGTCACCGTCGTCGCCACCATGGTGCTCGCGGCGATCTTCTTCGCCGGGCAGACCGACGTCGGCGGCCGCAACGTCCTCGAGTCGCTGATGCTCTACCCCCTCGCCATCGGCGCGGCCTGCATCCTCACCTCGATCGCCGGCACCTTCGCGGTGCGGCTCGGGGAGAACCAGTCGATCATGGGCGCGCTCTACAAGGGGCTGATCGCGGCCGGCGTCCTCTCGGTCGCGGCCATCGCCGTCATCAACCTGACGCTGCTCGGCGGCTTCTCGACCACCTTCCAGACCAGCACCGGAGCGAGCTTCACCTCCGGCGGCCTGTTCGGCTGCGCGGTGATCGGGCTCGCCATCACCGCGCTCATCGTCGTCATCACCGAGTACTACACCGGCACCAACTTCCGCCCGGTGAAGTCGATCGCCACGGCCTCGGTGACGGGCCACGGCACCAACGTCATCCAGGGTCTGGCGATCTCGCTGGAATCCACGGCGCTGCCGGCGATCGTCATCGTCGGCGGCATCATCGCGACCTACGCGCTCGCCGGCCTGTTCGGCATCGCGGTGGCGGTGACCGCCATGCTGGCGCTGGCGGGCTTCATCGTGGCGCTCGACGCCTTCGGCCCCGTCACCGACAATGCCGGCGGCATCGCCGAGATGTCCGGCCTGCCCTCCGACGTGCGCAAGTCGACGGACGCGCTCGACGCCGTCGGCAACACCACCAAGGCGGTGACGAAGGGCTACGCGATCGGCTCCGCCGGCCTCGGCGCCCTGGTGCTGTTCGCCGCCTACACCTCGGACCTGAACTACTTCATCGCCAATGCCAGCCCGACGCAGTACCGCTTCTTCCAGGGCGTCAGCGTCGATTTCTCGCTCTCGAACCCCTACGTCGTCGTCGGCCTCCTGCTCGGCGGCCTGATCCCGTTCCTGTTCGCGGGCATCGCCATGACGGCGGTCGGCCGCGCGGCGGGCGCGGTGGTCGAGGAGGTCCGCCGGCAGTTCCGCGAGAAGCCCGGCATCATGCAGGGCACCGACCGGCCGGATTACGGCCGGGCCGTCGACATGCTGACCCGGGCGGCGATCAAGGAGATGATCGTTCCCTCGCTCCTGCCGGTGCTGTCGCCGATCGTGCTGTTCTTCGTGATCCAGGCGATCGCGGGCAAGAGCCAGGCCTTCGCGACGGTCGGCGCCAGCCTTCTCGGCGTCATCCTCACCGGCCTCTACGTCGCGATCTCGATGACCTCCGGCGGCGGCGCCTGGGACAACGCCAAGAAGTACATCGAGGACGGTCACCACGGCGGCAAGGGCTCGGACGCCCACAAGGCGGCCGTCACCGGCGACACCGTCGGCGACCCCTACAAAGACACCGCCGGCCCCGCCGTGAACCCGGCGATCAAGATCACCAACATCATCGCCCTGCTGCTGCTGGCGGTGCTGGCGCACCTCTGAGCGCGCAGCGCTTCCCGCATCCTCGCGCCTGAACGGGGCCGTCGCTTTCGAGCGGCGGCCCCGTCGCCGTTTCGGGGCCCGCCCGCTGGCCGCCCCTTCCGGCTCGATCCTCATGCGATCCTTATGGGATCGCCGTCCTCTCCCTCTCGAACCCTAACGCGGTTCGGGCCCAGATTCCGGGCTGGCCGAGGCCGGTCGCGGAGCGTCCGCGTCCGGCCGGCCGAACGGATACGGACGACCATGCTCGACATCGTGTTCCTCGCCGGAGGGCTCGCCTTCTTCGCTCTCGCCGCCGGCTACGGGCCGCTCTGCGAGCGTCTCTGAGGGAGGCCGTCATGACCTTCGACCTCGTTCTCGGCGCCCTCGTGACTGCCGGCCTCCTCGTCTACCTCACCTACGCCCTCGTCCGCCCCGAGCGGTTCTGAGCGGCCCTGACGGACCCTCCTCCCATGACTCCCAACGGCTGGATCCAGATCGCGCTCTACTGCGCGGTCGTGCTGGCGCTCGTGAAGCCCCTCGGGGCCTACATGACCCGCGTCTTCGAGGGCGAGCGCACCCTCCTCACGCCCGTGCTCGGCCCCTTCGAGCGCGGCCTCTACCGCATCGCCGGCATCGACGCCCGCCAGGAGCAGACCTGGCTCGGCTACGCCGGAGCGATGGTGCTGTTCAACGCGGCGGGCTTCGTCCTGCTCTACGCGATCCTGCGCCTGCAGGCGGGGCTGCCACTGAACCCGGCCGAGCAGGCCGCGGTGGCGCCAGACCTTGCCTTCAACACCTCCACGAGCTTCGTCACCAACACGAACTGGCAGTCCTACGGCGGCGAGACCACGCTCTCCTACCTCTCGCAGATGCTCGGGCTGACCCACCAGAACTTCGTGTCGGCGGCCTCCGGCATAGCGGTCGCCGTGGCGCTGATCCGGGGCTTTTCCCGCGCCTCGACGCGGACGCTCGGCTCGTTCTGGGTCGATACGACCCGCGCCACCCTCTACGTGCTGCTGCCGCTCTGCGTCGTCCTCGCCCTGTTCTACGTCTCGCAAGGCATGCCGCAGACGCTCGCGCCCTCCATCGAGGCGACGACGCTGGAGGGGGGCAAGCAGACCATCGCGGTCGGGCCCGTGGCGAGCCAGGTCGCCATCAAGATGCTCGGCACCAACGGCGGCGGCTTCTTCAACGCCAACGCCGCCCATCCCTTCGAGAACCCCACGGCGCTGGCGAACTTCGTGCAGATGGTCACGATCTTCGCGATCGGAGCGGCCTTCACCAACGTCTTCGGCCGCATGGTCGGCGACGAGCGTCAGGGATGGGCGATCCTCGCCGCGATGGGCGTGCTGTTCCTGGTCGGCGTCGCCGTCACCTACTGGGCCGAGGCCAGCGCCGGCGGCGTGCTCTCGAATCTCGGCCTCTCCGGCGGCAACATGGAGGGCAAGGAGACCCGCTTCGGCATCGCGGCGTCCGCGCTCTTCGCCGTCGTCACCACCGCCGCCTCCTGCGGCGCGGTGAACGCCATGCACGACTCCTTCACGGCGCTGGGCGGGCTGGTGCCGCTCGTCAACATGCAGCTCGGCGAGGTCATCGTCGGCGGCGTCGGCGCCGGCCTCTACGGGATGCTGATCTTCGTCATCGTGGCGATCTTCGTGGCCGGCCTGATGGTCGGGCGCACGCCCGAGTATCTCGGCAAGAAGATCGAGGCGAAGGAGGTGAAGATGGCCATGCTCGGCATCCTCTGCCTGCCGCTGGCGATGCTGGGCTTCACGGCGCTCGCCACCGTGCTGCCCGCGGGGCTCGCCGGCCCCGCCAATGCCGGACCGCACGGCTTCTCGGAGATCCTCTACGCCTACACCTCGGCGGCGGCCAACAACGGCTCGGCCTTCGGCGGGCTGACGGCCAACACGCTCTTCTACAACACGACGCTCGCGGTCGCGATGCTGGTGGGGCGCTTCTTCATCAAGATCCCGGCGCTGGCCATCGCCGGCTCGCTCGCCGCCAAGAAGACGGTCCCCGCCTCCTCGGGCACCTTCCCGACCCATGGCGGCCTGTTCGTCGGCCTCCTCGTCGGCGTGGTGCTGATCATCGGCGGCCTGACCTTCTTCCCCTCGCTGGCGCTGGGCCCGATCGTCGAGCACTTCGCCGCGGTGGCGGGCCAGACCTTCGCGACCGGAGGCTGAGATGGCCCGGGCGAACCTCTACCGGCGCGTGCCGCGCCACCACCTCGCCTTCCATCGGCCGCCGCAGCGGCGGGACCGGGCCGAGCCGCCGCCGCCGCGGGGCTCCGACCTCGTGCTGGCGATCCTTGCCGTCGCCCTGCTCGGCGGCCTCGCCCTCGCGGCGGCCGTCGCGACGGTCGCCCCCTGAACCGGACCGGCCCGGCGCACGGCGCCGGGCTTCCCCGCCTCCCTTCGGACGCAACCACCCATGTCCCGTCAGAACCAGTCCCTGTTCAGCGCGGCCCTCGTCGGCCCCGCCTTCCTCGGCGCCTTCAGGAAGCTCGATCCCCGCGCGATGATCCGGAACCCGGTCATGTTCGTGGTCGAGGTCGTGGCGGTGCTGACCACCATCCTCTTCGCCCGCGACGCGCTCGCCGGCGGCACCGACCTGCTCTTCTCCGGCCAGATCATCCTCTGGCTCTGGTTCACCCTCCTCTTCGCGAACTTCGCCGAGGCGCTCGCCGAAGGGCGCGGCAAGGCCCAGGCCGAGAGCCTGCGCCGCACCCGCACCGAGATGACGGCCAAGCGCCTCACCGGTCCCGGACGGGACTACGAGACGGTGCCGGGCACGAGCCTCAAGGTCGGCGACCTCGTGCTGGTCGAGGCCGGCGACCTCATCCCCTCCGACGGCGAGGTCGTCGAGGGGGTCGCCTCGGTCAACGAGGCCGCCATCACCGGCGAGTCGGCGCCCGTCATCCGCGAGTCCGGCGGCGACCGCTCGGCGGTCACGGGCGGCACGCAGGTCCTCTCGGACGCGATCAAGGTCCGCATCACCGCGGCGGCCGGCTCGACCTTCGTCGACCGCATGATCGCCCTCGTGGAGGGCGCCGCGCGCCAGAAGACGCCCAACGAGATCGCGCTGAACATCCTGCTCGCCGGGCTGACCCTCGTGTTCGTGTTCGCCGTGGCCTCGATCCCGAGCTTCGCGAGCTATGCTGGCGGCGCGATCCCGGTGATCGTGCTGGTGGCGCTGTTCGTGACGCTGATCCCCACGACCATCGGCGCGCTGCTCTCCGCCATCGGCATCGCCGGCATGGACCGTCTGGTGCGCTTCAACGTGCTCGCCATGTCCGGACGCGCCGTCGAGGCGGCGGGCGACGTCGACACGCTGCTCCTCGACAAGACCGGCACCATCACGCTGGGCAACCGCCAGGCGACCGAGTTCCGGCCGGTGCGCGGCGTCTCCGAGCAGGAGCTCGCCGATGCCGCGCAGCTCGCCTCCCTCGCCGACGAGACCCCGGAAGGCCGCTCCATCGTGGTGCTGGCCAAGGAGCGCTACGGGATCCGCGCCCGCGACATGGCCGGGCTCGACGCCACCTTCGTGCCCTTCACCGCGCAGTCGCGGATGTCGGGCGTCGATCTCGACGGCGCCTCCATCCGCAAGGGCGCCGTGGAGGCGGTGATCGCCGCCGTGTCCGCGCAGCCGATGGCGCAGCGCGGATCGAGCGCCGCTCTGGCCTATCACCCGGCCGCGGAGACCGAGGTCGTGGACCAGGTCCGCGCGATCGCGGAGGAGACCGCCAAGGCCGGCGGCACCCCGCTGGCGGTGGCCCGCGACGGGCGCCTCCTCGGCGTCGTGCATCTCAAGGACATCGTGAAGGGCGGTATCCGCGAGCGCTTCGCGGAGCTGCGCCGCATGGGCATTCGCACGGTGATGATCACCGGCGACAACCCCGTCACCGCGGCCGCCATCGCGGCGGAGGCCGGCGTCGACGACTTCCTCGCCCAGGCCACCCCCGAGGACAAGCTCGCCCTGATCCGCAGGGAGCAGGCGGAGGGCAAGCTCGTCGCCATGTGCGGCGACGGCACCAACGACGCGCCGGCCCTGGCTCAGGCCGACGTGGGCGTGGCCATGAACACCGGCACGGTCGCCGCCCGCGAGGCCGGCAACATGGTCGACCTCGATTCCGACCCGACCAAGCTCATCGAGATCGTCGGCATCGGCAAGCAGCTTCTGATGACGCGCGGGGCGCTGACCACCTTCTCCATCGCCAACGACGTGGCGAAGTACTTCGCGATTCTTCCGGCGATGTTCCTGACGCTCTACCCGCAGCTTCAGGCGCTCAACGTCATGGGGCTGGCCTCGCCGCAGAGCGCGATCCTCTCGGCGATCATCTTCAACGCCCTGATCATCGTGGCGCTGATCCCGCTGGCGCTGCGCGGCGTGACCTACCGGGCGGTCGGCGCCGCCGCGCTGCTGCGCCGGAACCTGCTCGTCTACGGCCTCGGCGGCGTCCTGGTGCCCTTCGTGGGCATCAAGGCGATCGACATGGCCGTCAGCGCGCTCCACCTCGCCTGAACGAAGGTCCGAAGGAGACCTCTCATGCTCAACCAGCTTCGTCCCGCCCTGGTCCTGCTCGTCGCCCTGACGGCGATCACCGGGCTCGCCTATCCCCTGGCCGTCACCGGCCTCGCCGGGGCGATCTTTCCGGGGAAGGCCGCCGGGAGCCCCGTCGAGCGCGACGGCAGGATCGTCGGCTCGGCCCTGATCGGGCAGTCCTTCACTGGCGAGGGCAGCTTTCACGGCCGCCCCTCGGCGACGACGGCGGCCGACCCGGCGGACGCCTCGAAGACTGTGCCGTCCCCCTACAACGCCTCGAACTCCGCCGGCTCCAACCTCGGCCCGACCAGCGCGGCCTTGGCCGAGCGGGTGAAGGGCGACCTCGATGCCCTCAAGGCTGAGCGGCCCGGCGTGCCGGTGCCGGTCGACCTCGTCACGGCGAGCGGCTCGGGCCTTGACCCCGACATCTCGCCGGAGGCTGCCCTGTTCCAGGTGCCGCGAGTTGCCAAGGCGCGGAATCTGCCGGAGGACAGGGTGCGCGCGCTGGTGACGTCCCGGATCGAAGGGCGCACCCTGGGCCTGATCGGCGAGCCCCGCGTCAACGTCCTGGCGCTCAACCTCGCCCTGGACGAGATCGCCCGCCGCTGAGCGTCGAGGAGCGCCATTGCCCGAGACCGGCCGCGACCCCAGCCGACCGTCGCCCGAGGCGCTGCTGGATGCGGCGCGCCGGGAGGAGCGGAGGCGCGGCCGTCTCAAGGTTTTCCTCGGCGCCGCGCCGGGGGTCGGCAAGACCTACGAGATGCTCACCATCGGCCGCGCCCGGCTGAAGGCCGGCACCGACGCGGTGGTCGGCGTGGTCGAGACGCACGGTCGCGCCGAGACCGAGGCGCTGCTCGACGGCTTCGAGGTGATCCCGCGCCGGCCGGTGGCCTACGGGGGGACTGTCCTCCAGGAGATGGATCTCGACGCGCTGCTCGCCCGCCGCCCCGCCCTGGCGCTGGTGGACGAGCTCGCCCACACCAACGCCCCGGGCTCGCGCCACGCGAAGCGCTACCAGGACGTCGAGGAACTGCTCGACGCCGGCATCGACGTCCTGACGACGCTGAACATCCAGCACGTCGAGAGCCTCAACGACGTCGTCGCCTCCATCACCCGCATCCGCGTGCGCGAGACGGTGCCGGACGGGGTGCTCGACCGGGCCGACGACATCGAGGTGGTCGATCTCAACCCGGACGACCTGATCGAGCGCCTGAAGGCCGGCAAGGTCTACGTTCCGGAGAACGCCGAGCGGGCGCTGCGCCACTACTTCTCCCGCGGCAACCTCACGGCCCTGCGCGAGCTCGCCCTGCGGCGGACCGCCGACCGGGTCGACGACGAGCTGCTCAGCCACATGCGGGCGAACGCCATTGCCGGCCCCTGGGCGGCCGGCGAGCGGGTGCTGGTCTGCGTGGACGAGAATCCGCGCTCGGCTGGTCTCGTCCGCTACGCCAAGCGCCTCGCGGACCGCCTGCACGCGCCCTGGACGGCGCTGACCATCGAGGGCCCGCGCAGCGCTGCGCTGAGCGAGGCGCAGCGGGACCGCATCGCGGAGGCCCTGCGCCTCGCCGACCGGCTCGGCGGCGACGCCGTCACCCATCCCGGCGGGCGGCACATCGCCGACGACGTCCTGGCCTATGCCCGCTCGGCCAACGTGAACCACATCGTCGTTGGCAAGGCGACGCGCTCCTGGGCCTTCGAGCTCGTCAACGGCTCGGTGGTGCACGATCTCGTCCGGCGCAGCGGCAACATCGGCGTCCACGTGGTGCCGGGCGAGGCGGAGCCCGCCGCAGCGAGCGCGCGGCGGTCGGTCGTCACGGCGCCGCCCCGCGCCTCCATCGGCCTGCGCCCATACGGGCTCGCGGGGCTGGCGACGGCGGCGGCCCTGGGGCTCGCCCTGCTGCTCGAACCCCATGCCGGCGTCGAGAACGCCGACCTCGTCCTGCTCACCGCGGTGGTGGCGGTGGCGGTCCGCTACGGGCTCGGGCCGTCGCTCCTCGCGGTGGTGCTGGCCTCGCTCGCCTACAACTTCTTCTTCCTGCCGCCGATCTATACCTTCACCATCGCCGACCCGACCAACGTCGCGGCCTTCCTGCTCTTCACCCTCGTCGCCGTGCTGGTCTCGAACCTCGCCGCCCGGTCGCGGGCGGTGGCCGTCGTCGCCCAGGACCGCGCCCGGTCCACGGAGCGGCTCTACGGGTTCTCGCGGAAGCTCGCCGCCTGCGCCACGCTCGACGACGTGCTCTGGGCGACCTCCGCGCAGGTCGCGGCGATGCTGAAGGTCCGCGTCGTCGTCCTTCTGCCGGGGGAGGGGGGCATCGTCGTCCGCGCGGGCTATCCGCCCGAGGACAGGCTCGACCAGGCCGACCTAGCCGCCGCCCAATGGGCCTTCGACAACGACCGCCCGGCCGGGCGAGGGGCCGACACCCTGCCCGGCGCCCCGCGCCTGTTCCTGCCGATGCGCACCGGCCGGGGGACGATCGGGGTGATCGGGCTCGACGCGGACGGGACCGGCCCGATCCTGACGCCGGAAGGCCGGCGCCTCCTCGACGCGCTCGCCGACATGGGCGCGCTCGCCGTCGAGCGGTTCCGCCTCGTCGAGGATCTCGACAGGGCCGAACGGGCGGCCGAGACCGACCGCCTGCGGCAGGCGCTCCTCACCTCGATCAGCCACGACCTGCGCACTCCGCTCGCCGCCGTGCTCGGGGCGGCGAGCACCCTGCGCGACCTCGACGCCATGCTCCCGCCCGACGCGAAGGCGGACCTGCTGGCGACGATCATCGAGGAATCGGAGCGGCTGAACCGCTTCATCGCCAACCTCCTCGACATGACCCGCCTGGAGGCGGGCGCCGTCGCGCCGAACCTCGCCGGCCAGGACGTCTCCGAGATCGTCGACACGGCGCTGCGCCGGGTCGACAAGGTGCTCGCCGGCCACCGCGCCCGGGTCGAGGTCGAGCCGGACCTGCCGGTGCTGCGGCTCGATCCGGTCCTGTTCGAGCAGGTGCTCGTCAACCTCCTCGACAACGCCGCCAAGTACGCTCCCGAAGGCTCGACCGTGACCGTGCGGGCGCGTCGCGACGGGCGGCAGGTGCGCCTCGAGGTCCTGGACGAGGGCGACGGCATCGCGGAGGAGGATGCCGAGCGGCTGTTCGACAAGTTCTACCGAGCCCGTAAAGGGGACCGGGTCCGCGCCGGCACCGGCCTCGGCCTCGCCATCGCCCGCGGCTTCGTCGAGGCGATGGGGGGCACCGTCACCGCCGGCAACCGGACCGACCGGCAAGGGGCGCGCTTCGTGATCACCCTGCCGGTTCCCGCCGGAAGCCCGCCGCGAGACATCGCCGCATGAGCCCGACCGTCCTGATCATCGATGACGAGCCGCCGATCCGCAGGCTCCTGCGGACGGGGCTCTCCACGCAGGGCTACGCGATCCTCGAGGCACCCGACGGCCGAACGGCCGTCCAGCTCCTCGGGCGCCAGAAGGCCGATCTCGTCATCCTCGATCTCGGCCTGCCCGACATGCGCGGCCACGACCTGCTCCGGGCGATCCGCGCGCGCCATCCCGCCCTGCCGGTGGTGGTGCTGTCGAGCCGGGACGACGAGTCCGGCAAGGTCGAGGCGCTCGATCTCGGGGCGGACGACTACGTCACCAAGCCGTTCGGCATGGCCGAGCTTCTCGCCAGGCTGCGCGCCGCGCTCCGGCATCAGCTCGCGGTGAAGGGCGAGCGGCCGGTCTTCCGCGTCGACGGGCTCAGCGTCGATCTCGTCCGCCGGATCGTGCGGGTCGACGGAACGGACGTGAAGCTGACGCCGCGGGAGTACGACTTCCTGAAGGCTCTGGTGCTCCACGCCGGCAAGGTGCTGACCCACGCACAGCTCATGCACGAGGTCTCGACCTCGTCCGACCCGCAATACCTGCGCGTCTACATGCGCCAGCTCCGGCAGAAGCTGGAGGTCGATCCCGAGCGGCCGCGCATCCTGCTCACGGAGACCGGGGTCGGCTACCGCCTGCGGGCGCCCGACGACGAGCCGGCCCCGCCGCCCCGGCCCGCCGGTTCGCCCTAGGTCCGATGCCGGCGTGTGCGTCCGCGCACATGCGCGAGCCGGGCGGGTTCTAAACCTCTGGCGACGGCGCGGCGCCGGCCCACCTGAAGGCCACTCCCGGCGGCCCCGGCGCCGCCTCTCATCAGACACGAGACCGACGATGCCGTCACTCTTCGACCCGATCCGCCTCGGTGCCATCGAGGCGCCGAACCGCATCCTCATGGCCCCCCTGACCCGCGGCCGCGCCACAAGCGAGCACGTGCCGGCGCCGATCATGGCCGAGTACTACGCGCAGCGCGCCGGGGCCGGCCTGATCCTCAGCGAGGCCACCGGCATCACGCAGGAGGGCCTCGGCTGGCCCTACGCGCCGGGTCTGTGGTCGGACCGGCAGGTCGATGCGTGGCGGCCCGTGGTGAAGGCGGTGCACGACGCGGGAGGACGCATCTTCGCGCAGCTCTGGCACATGGGCCGGGTGGTCCATCCGGACTTCCTCGGCGGCGCCAAGCCCGTCTCCTCCTCGGCCACCACGGCCCCGGACGCCGCGCACACCTACAAGGGCAAGCAGCCCTACGCCGAGGCGCGTGCCCTGGAGCTCGACGAGATCCCGCGGCTTCTCGCCGATTACGAGCGCGCCGCCGGCAACGCCCGCGCGGCCGGCTTCGACGGCGTCCAGATCCACGCCGCGAACGGCTACCTGATCGACCAGTTCCTGCGTGACGGCGTCAACCACCGCACCGACCGCTACGGCGGCTCCATCGAGAACCGGGTGCGGCTGCTCGACGAGGTGACGCGGGCGGTGGCGGGCGTGGTCGGCAAGGACCGTACGGCGGTGCGGCTCTCGCCGAACGGCGCGATCCAGGGCGTCGATGATTCCGATCCCGACGCGCTGTTCGGCGCCGCCGCCGCGAAGCTCTCCGAGATCGGCATCGCCTTCCTCGAGATGCGCGAGCCCGGCCCTGACGGCACCTTCGGCAAGCCGAACCATCCGCCGGTGGCGCCCGTGGTGAAGCGTGCCTTCGCCGGCCCGCTGGTGCTGAACTCCGACTACGACGGCGCCAGCGCCCAGGCGGTGCTCGACGAGGGCAAGGCCGACGCCGTCGCCTTCGGCCGCACCTTCATCGCCAACCCGGACCTGCCGCAGCGTCTGCGCGAGGGCGCGCCGCTCAACAAGGACGTGCAGGCGACGTGGTACAGCCAGGGCCCCGAAGGCTACGTCGACTATCCGGCCCTGACGGACAGGGCCGCCTGACCCGGGCGAACGCCGAGGACGGCTCGGGCATCCGCCTCGTCGTCCTCGACTTCGACGGCACGCTGGCCGATTCCTATCCGTGGTTCCGCGGCGTCCTCAACGGCGTCGCGGACCGCTACGGCTTCCGCCGGGTCGAGGCCGGCGAGGAGGACGGGCTCCGGCGGCTGTCCGCCCGCGAGATCGTCGCGCATCTCGGCATCCCGACCTGGAAGCTGCCCCTCGTTGCCCGGCACATGCGCTGGCTCGCCGCCCGCGACGCGGCTTCGATCCCGCTCTTTTCGGGCGTCGGCGCGATGCTGAAGGCGCTGGACGAGCGCGGCATCCGCCTGTTCGTCCTCAGCTCGAACGCCGAGGCGACGGTGCGCGCGGTTCTCGGCCCCAACGCCGCCCGCATCGAGCGCTTCGCCTGCGGCACGTCGCTGTCCGGGAAGGCGGGCCGGCTCCGCCGGTTGATCCGCGCGAGCGGACTGCCCGCGGATCGTGTCCTCGCGGTCGGCGACGAGACGCGCGATCATGACGCGGCGCGACGGGCCGGCTGCGCGTTCGGGGCGGCGGTGTGGGGCTACACGCGCCGGGAGGCGCTCGCCGCCTTGGCGCCCGACCACCTGTTCGAGCGCCCGGACGACATCGCCGGGGCGCTCGTTCCGGTGCCGGGCTAGAGCATTGGCCCGACCACGTCGGGCCAATGCTCTGCTTTCCTGCGACGGAACCGGTGTCCGCTTCGTCGGAAAGCGCTCTAGAGGCCGCGCTGGGCGCCGGGCACCACGCTGGTGCCGCTGCCGCTGCCGAAGGGCTCGTAGCGGGTGAGACCCCGGAAGAGCTGGCTGAGGAAGGCGCGATCCTGGCCGCTCGTCGGGGTGGTGCGCTCGATGAAGTCGAACACGCGCCCGTCCTGCAGCCCATAGAGGGCCACGCGCTCCACCTTGAAGCCGGGGGTGAAGTAGACGGCGACGACCTTCTGGTCCTCGACGCTCTCGCCCATGAACATCACCGTGCGGCGGGTGTTCTGCGAGATGTAGTACCAGCTCTTGTTGCCGACCGTGGAGACGGTGGAGGGCGTGCCGAGCGTCTGGAGCACCTGCTCCGGGCTCATGCCCGGCTTCACGGCGGCGAGCGCCGCCTGATCGATCTGGTAGCCGTGGCGGAGATCCTCGCCGATGCAGCCGGAGACGGCGCCGCCGAGAAGGCCGATGATGGCCGCGCGAGCGAGCGACGAGACGAGACGGCGCGACATCGGCCCCCCTTGATCTTGTTGCGAAATCAGCCGCGTGTGCACTGCCGGCCGGGACGACCGGAAGCCACTTGCACCTTGACCGTTGGGTGCCGTACCGCGGGGTTATGGCTTTGACAAGGCAAGCGCGGCCACACCTCCAGCGCAACCGGTGGACGGGATGCTAGGCGCCTTCTTCCGACGCAACGGCGATCGCCGCCGGGTGATCGAGGCGCTGCACCTGCGCCTCAGCGAGGCCTCCCGCCAGCCCGGCCTCTACACGGCGCTCGGGGTGCCGGACACCGTGGAGGGCCGCTTCGAGTCGCTGACGCTCCACGCGATCCTGCTGCTGCGGCGGCTCAACACCCTGCCGTCGCCTGGGCCGGACATCGCCCAGGACCTCGTGAACTCGGTCTTCCTCCAGTTCGACGCCTCGCTGCGGGAGCTCGGCGTCGGCGACGTCGGCGTGCCCAAGCGCATGAAGAAGCTCGGCGCCGCCTTCTACGGGCGCGCCTCCGGCTATCAGGGAGCGATCGAGGCCGGCGACACGCCCGCCCTGGCGCTCGCCCTCGCGCGCAACGTGCTCGGCCGCGAGGAGGACGGTGCGGAGGCGCTCGCGGCCTACGTCCTCGCCGCCGCCGCCGGCCTTGCCCGGATCGATCTCGACGGCATCCTCGGCGGCGCCGCCCTCTTTCCCGATCCGGCCCAGTACGGGAGACCCGCATGAGCGCCGACAGAACCTTTCCTCCCGGCTCCTCCCCGCTGTCCCGCAGCGTGCCCGTCGACCGCCTCCGCCAGGGGCCGGACGGCTACACCGTCGAGGCGACGCCGGAGGAATGCGCCGCCCTCGCCGCCGATTTCGGCCTGCCTGCGATCCACGCGCTCAGCGGCCATTTCCGGGCGGACGGCCCCACCACGCGCCTCGTCGTGACGGGGACGGTCGAGGCCCGGATCACGCAGACCTGCTCGGTGACGCTCGAGCCCTTCGAGACGGAGGTCTCCGAGCCGGTCGAGGTCGCCTTCACCGATACCGACCGGCTCGCTGGAACGGACGCCGAGGACGAGGACGTGCCGGACCCGATCGTTGGCGGCCGCATCGACCTCGGCGCGCTCACCGCCGAGTTCCTGGCGCTCGGCCTCGACCCCTATCCCCGCAAGCCCGGCGTCGCCTTCGAGCCGCACGAGGAGGCGGCGGAGAAGCCCCTCGCAGCGCTGCACCGGCTGAAGGGCCGGGAAGGCTGAATCCCGAATTCGTTTGCCCGGCGGGCGCGGATCGCTATTTTCCGCCCCGCCGGCAGGGCCGGACCCTCCGGGCCGCTCCGTCAGGCCCTTCCTCCGCCTTAGGCTTTCGGCTCGGTCTCTCATGTCCCAACGGGTGCGCATCTCGCTCGACGCCATGGGCGGCGACCACGGTCCGTCCGTGGTCGTGCCGGGGGCGGCCATCGCCCGCGAGCGGCATCCGGACCTGACCTTCCTGATGTTCGGCGACGAGGCGGTGATCGCGCCGCTCGTGGCGGCCGAGCCCCGCCTCAAGGACGCCGTCGAGATCCGCCACACCACGGTGGCCGTCGCCATGGACGACAAGCCGAGCCAGGCGGTGCGCCAGGGGCGCGGCAAGTCCTCGATGTGGCAGGCGATCCAGGCGGTGCGCGACGGCCAGGCGGAGGCCGCGGTCTCGGCCGGCAACACCGGCGCGCTGATGGCGATGTCGAAGATCTGCCTCAAGACCATGACCGGCATCGAGCGCCCGGCCATCGCCTGCCTGTGGCCGACGGTGCGTGGCGAGAGCGTGGTGCTCGACGTCGGCGCGACCATCGGCACCGACGCGGAGCATCTCGTGGAGATGGCGGTGATGGGCGCGGCCATGGCCCGCATCGTCTTCGACATCGAGCGCCCGACCGTGGGGCTCCTCAATGTCGGCACCGAGGAGATGAAGGGCAACGAGGCCGTGAAGGAGGCTGCGCGCCTGCTGCGCGAGAGCGAGCCCGGCAACCTCGCCTATCACGGCTTCGTCGAGGGCAACGACCTCGGCCGGGGCACGGTGGACGTCGTGGTGACCGAGGGCTTCACCGGCAACATCGCCCTGAAGACCGCCGAGGGGACCGCCAAGCAGATCGGGAGCTACCTGCGCTCGGCGATGAGCCGCACGCTGATGGCCAAGATCGGCTACCTCTTCGCCCGGCAGGCCTTCCAGGCGCTGCGGGACAAGATGAACCCCAGCCGGGCCAATGGCGGCGTTTTCCTCGGGCTCGAGGGCATCGTCATCAAGAGCCACGGCTCCGAGAATGCGCAGGGCTTCGCGGCCGCCGTCGACCTTGCCTACGACATGGCCCGGCACGACCTGATGCGCACGATCCGCGACATGCTGGACCAGTCGCCCACGTCGGTCACGGCCTGAGCGGCAGCGGGAGGAGGCACCCATGGCAGCCCTGCGTTCCGTCGTCGTCGGCTGCGGCTCGGCTCTCCCGGCCAAGGTCGTCACCAACGCCGAGTTGGCCGAGCGGGTCGACACGTCCGACGAGTGGATCGTCCAGCGCACCGGCATCACCCGCCGCCATATCGCCGCCCCCGACGAGACCACCTCGACGCTCGGCGCTAAGGCGGCGCGGGCGGCGCTCGACGACGCCGGCTTGTCGGGTGCCGACATCGACCTCGTGATCTGCGCGACCTCGACGCCGGACCACACCTTCCCCTCGACGGCGACGCAGATCCAGGCGGCGCTCGGCATCGAGCAGGGCGCGGCCTTCGACCTCCAGGCGGTTTGCGCCGGCTTCGTCTTCGCGGTCTCGACCGCCGACCGATTCCTGACCACGGGCGGCGCCCGCCGGGCCCTCGTGATCGGCGCCGAGACCTTCTCGCGCATCCTCGACTGGGAGGACCGCACCACCTGCGTGCTGTTCGGCGACGGGGCCGGCGCCATCGTGCTCGAGGCCCGCGAGGGCACGGGCACGAGCGACGACCGGGGCGTGCTCTCGGCGAGCCTGCGCTCGGACGGGCGCCACCGCGACAAGCTCTACGTCGACGGCGGTCCCGGCTCGACGGGCACCACCGGCCACCTGCGCATGCAGGGCAAGGAGGTCTTCCGCTTCGCCGTCGGCTCCGTGACCGACGTGATCCGGGACGCCTTCGAGAAGGCGGGCTTCGAGGCGGCCGATCTCGACTGGTTCGTGCCCCACCAGGCGAACCGGCGGATCATCGAGGCCTCCGCCGACAAGCTCGGCATCCCCCGCGACCGGGTGGTGCTCACCGTCGACCGGCACGGCAACACCTCTGCCGCCTCGATCCCGCTGGCGCTGGACACCGCCCGCAAGGACGGGCGCATCGAGGACGGCGACCTCGTGATGATCGAGGCCATCGGCGGCGGCTTCTCCTGGGGCGCCGCGCTGATCCGCTGGTAGGCGTCGCGCGGATCGCTTCACGGCGGTTGACCCGTCGTTGCGGGCCGATTAGCGTGCTGAATCATAGAGATACGCGGTCGAGCGTCGAATCGGACGAGGGGAAGCATGGCAGGGCGGACGGTCACACGCGCCGATTTGAGCGAGGCCGTCTATCAGCAGGTCGGGCTGTCCCGCACGGAGTCCGCCGCCCTCGTGGAGACGGTCCTGTCGGAGATCTGCACTTGCCTCGCCCAGGGCGAGACGGTGAAGCTCTCCTCGTTCGGCTCTTTCGTGGTGCGCAGCAAGGGCCAGCGCGTCGGCCGCAACCCGAAGACCGGCGTCGAGGTGACGATCGAGCCCCGGCAGGTCATGGTGTTCAAGCCATCCAACGTCCTCAAGGCGCGGATCAACGGGCTCAGCGCCGCCCACGACGCCGACGACGAGTGAGCGCGGGCCCCCTTCCGGCGGCTTCTGATCGAGAGTGGGACGCATGGCGCTCGCAGTGGTGACGGCCGAGACGGCCGAGAAGAGCGCCGGTGCCTTCCGCACCATCAGCGAGGTCTCGGCAGCCATCGAGGTGCCGCAGCACGTCCTGCGCTTCTGGGAGACCAAGTTCGCGCAGATCCGCCCGATCAAGCGGGCCGGCGGCCGGCGCTACTACCGCCCCGAGGACGTCGACCTCATCAAGGGCATCCGCCAGCTCCTGCACGGGCAGGGCTACACGATCCGCGGCGCGCAGCGCGTGGTCCGCACGCAAGGACTGCGCTTCGTCCAGGCGGTCGGCCGGGGCGAGGCGGTCGCGGGGGCGCCGAGCCCCCAGGACAGCGTATCGGACGGTGCGGCGGAGGCCGGCGCCGAGGGCGCGGCCGAGGCGGGGGGCGAGCCGCCCGTCGACCGCGAGGCCATCGAGGCGGTCCTCTCCGAGCTTCACGCCTGCAAGGCGGCGCTGGCCGCGCTGAGGGCCGTGCCGGAGGCGTGAGATCCCGTCGCGAAGGCCCGCTCTGACCGTCGTACCGTTCGCCTGAACTTTGCCTTGAGCGCCGCGTTAGGCGCGCATGACCGAGGCTCGGCGCCGCTTGTCTCCCGCCCAGGAACTGATGGCCCGCATGCTGCGGATCGTCCGGACATGTCCGGAGGCCGCCGGCGAGGTCCTGGAGCTGACCTTCCTCGTCAGCCAGATCGAGGCCCTGACGGCGGTCGACCGCGACTACCGCGACGCGCGCCGGGTCATCAGCCGCCTGCGCAACCCGCTCTGGGAGATGGGACCGGCGGCCCGCGAGGACCTTCTTCGCGCCGCGGAGACGATCCGCAAGGCCTGCCGACTCAAGGAGCAGGACATCCCTCAGACGCCGTTCGACGACATCGGCGAGCGGGATCGCATCGAGGCCGGGCTTCGCGCGGCGCTCGCCAACGAGTTCGACGCCGCGCAGATCGCCCGCGTGACCGGCGCCGTGGCGGCGGTGCTCCAGCGCTGAGGCGCGGGAGCCTCAGGCGGGGACCGGCTCCGCCTTGGCCCCGCGCTCGGCGGCGTCGGCGAGCAGCGCGACGACGAGATCGCTCTGCGAGATGATGCCGACGAGCCGGTCGTCCTCGCCGACGACGGGCATGTGGTGGAGCCCGGATTCGGAGAGCCTGGCGACGACCTCGGCGATGCGGGTCTCCGGCCGTGCTGTGACGACGGGCGCGGTCATGATGTCCTCGACCCGGCCCGCCGGAGCGCGTCCCCGCCGGGCGGCGAGGCTGAGGCGCCGGGCCCAGCCGAGGCGCGGCCCGGCGCTGTCCCAGACTGCGTTGTCGAGAAGGTCCGTCTGCGTGACGATGCCGAGGACGCGGGCGCTCTCGTCCGTCACCGGCAGCACCTTGATGTGATGTCCCCGCAGGAGGTCGAGGGCCTCCGAGAGCGGCGCGTCCGGCGCGATCCCAACGACCTGCCGGGACATGATGTCGGCGCAGACCGTCTCGCCCGCCCGCCGGGCGTAGCCGTGCATCTGGACCCGCCGCAGGATCGTCTCCAGGTCGCTCCGATCGACCTCGAGGAGCTGGTCGTAGCCCTTGAGCGCTTCGTCCAGATCGGCGGAGGTGAAGCCGACGCGGTTCGCGGCGGGCGGCTCCCCGGGCGCCCCGGCCGGCCGGCTCGGCACGTGCGGGTAGGAGCGGCCGACCAGGTTGTTGAAGACGAGCGCCACGGTGAGGATCGCGAGCGTGTTCGCGCCGACCGGCCAGAGCACGAAGCCGAAGCCGAGATCGTGGATCCCCGGGCCCCCAAGCACGGCGGTGAGCGCCACGGCGCCGCTCGGGGGATGCACGCAGCGCAGCGACATCATCAGCGCGATCGCCACGCAGATCGCGACGGAGGCGGCGACGAACGGATTCGGGATCAGCATCGCCGCCGCGACCCCGACGAGCGCCGAGACGCCGTTGCCGCCGACGATCGACCAGGGCTGCGCCAGGGGACTCGCCGGCACCGCGAAGAGCAGCACGGCGGAGGCGCCCATCGGCGCGATCAGCGCTGGCAGGGCCGCGTCCGGGCCGATGGCCGCCCGGCAGATCAGGCCCGTGCAGAGGATTCCGAGGAGGGCGCCCGCCGCCGAGCGCGCACGCTCGCGCAGGCTGACCGACGGCGTGTTGGGAATGAAATGGCGCAGGGCCAGGGACATTCCGGCGTCCTCCCCTTCTTCTCGGCGCGGTTCGTCTCGCCGGGCTTCCGCTTGCAGCCCTGGTACACCAGCGCCCCGGCTCCCGCCTACGAGCGTCGCGCAGGGAGCGGCTGCGGCGCGGGAATGCCGGTCTCGGATGCGGCGCGCGACACGAGGCCCTCGTTCTCGACGGTCGCGCTCCCCACATCCGGCCGGCGCATCGCATCGGAGCGGCCGTGCTCCGTCTTCCGCGAGCGCAGGAGGAGACTTCAGACCATGCAGACGTTCCGCCCGCTCGCCGCCCTGGCCCTCGGCTTGACGATGGCCTCGGCAGGGACGGCCGCCCTGGCCGAGACGACGGTGACGCGCTCCGAGACCGCCGCGAGCGGAAAGTCGGTCCGGCTGGTCCTGGCGCCGAATCTTAAGAAGGACTGCGCCGTCGGCCCGATGCCGGAGTTCCGCATCGTCACGGCGCCCAAGAACGGCTCGATCGTCACCAAGACCGGCAAGACCAAGACGCCGGCGAGCTACCGCTGCCCGAACAAGGAGGCCGCCGTTCAGGCCCTGTTCTACCAGAGCAAGGCTGGATTCACCGGCTCCGACGAGGTCACCGTCGAGGTGAAAAACGCGGACGGCGCGGTGCAGACCCAGAACATCCGTCTCACCGTCGAGGCGGGCTCGGGCAAGAAGGACGACGCGAAGAAGGATTCGACGGACCTGTGAGCCTCCGGCGGGCCGTCGTTGCACAATCCGCACAGTGTTGCGGGAAGCACACGGCGGCCCCCGGTCTCTGCCGCACTGCGACAAAAGCGGGCCTGTGAGTTGCATCCGATCCGAGACAGGATGAAGCTGTCTGATGTCCTGAGAGGTTTATCGCATGGCTCTGCAAGCGACGAACGACCTTTTTCAGAGCTTCGCCCGCGGGTACGAAGCGCGCCGGGACACGGAGATGAGCCTCTCCGAATATCTGGAGGCCTGCCGCGACGAGCCGCTGATGTATGCGAGCGCGGCCGAGCGGATCCTCGACGCCATCGGCAAGCCTGAGTTCGTCGATACCGCCAAGGACGCGCGTCTCGGGCGGATCTTCATGAACCGCACCATCCGCGTCTATCCGGCCTTCACCGAGTTCTACGGCATGGAGGAGACGATCGAGCGGATCGTCTCGTTCTTCCGGCACGCGGCGCAGGGGCTCGAGGAGCGCAAGCAGATCCTCTACCTGCTCGGCCCCGTCGGCGGCGGCAAGTCGTCGCTGGCCGAGCGCCTCAAGCTCCTCATGGAGGTGCATCCGATCTACGCGCTGAAGGCCGGCGACGAGGTCTCCCCGGTCTTCGAGAGCCCGCTGGGCCTGTTCGATCCCGAGACGATGGGCCCGGAGATCGAGCGCCGCTACGGCATCCCGCGCCGGCGCCTCACCGGGCTGATGAGCCCCTGGGCCTTGAAGCGCCTCGACGAGTTCGAGGGCGACATCTCCCGCTTCAAGGTCATCAAGGTGCGGCCTTCGCGGCTGCGCCAGATCGCCATCGCCAAGACCGAGCCCGGCGACGAGAACAACCAGGACATCTCCTCCCTCGTCGGCAAGGTCGACATCCGGCGCCTGGAGACGCTCTCGCAGGCGGACCCGGATGCGTACTCCTACTCCGGTGGCCTCAACCGGGCGAACCAGGGCGTTCTCGAGTTCGTCGAGATGTTCAAGGCGCCGATCAAGATGCTGCATCCGCTGCTCACGGCGACGCAGGAGGGCAACTACGTCGGCACCGAGAACATCGGCGCGATCCCCTTCACCGGCGTGATCCTCGCGCACTCGAACGAGGCGGAGTGGCAGAGCTTCAAGACCAACAAGAACAACGAAGCCTTCATCGACCGCATCTACGTCATCAAGGTGCCGTACTGCCTGCGCGTCCACGAGGAGCAGCGCATCTACGAGAAGCTGATCTCGGGCTCCGAACTGTCGGACGCCGCCTGCGCGCCGGGCACGCTTGAGATGCTCGCCCGCTTCTCGGTGCTGTCGCGCCTGCGCGAGCACGCCAACTCCAACCCCTTCTCCAAGATGCGGGTCTACGACGGCGAGTCCTTGCGCGAGGTCGATCCGCGCGCCCGCTCCATGCAGGAGTACAAGGACACGGCCGGGGTCGACGAGGGCATGGACGGGGTCTCGACCCGCTTCGCCTTCAAGGTGCTGGCCGCGACCTTCAACCACGACACCAACGAGGTCTCCGCCGACCCGGTGCACCTCATGTACGTGCTGGAGCAGGCGCTGCGCCGGGAGCAGCTGCCGCCGGAAACCGAGAAGCGCTACCTGGAGTTCATCAAGGGCGAGCTGGCGCCGCGCTACGCGGAGTTCATCGGCCACGAGATCCAGAAGGCCTACCTCGAATCCTACCACGACTACGGGCAGAACCTGTTCGACCGCTACATCGACTACGCGGATGCTTGGATCGAGGATCAGGACTTCAAGGACGCCGAGACCGGGCAGCTCCTCAACCGCGAGCTCCTGAACCAGGAGCTGACCAAGATTGAGAAGCCGGCGGGCATCGCCAACCCCAAGGACTTCCGCAACGAGGTCGTGAAGTTCTCGCTCCGCTCGCGGGCGCAGAACGGCGGCCGCAACCCGAACTGGACGAGCTACGAGAAGCTGCGCGAGGTCATCGAGCGGCGGATGTTCTCCCAGGTCGAGGAGCTGCTGCCGGTCATCTCCTTCGGCTCGAAGAAGGACGGCGACACCGAGAAGAAGCACGGCGAGTTCGTCGAGCGCATGGTGGCGCGGGGCTATACCGAACGGCAGGTCCGGCGCCTCGTCGAGTGGTACATGCGCGTGAAGCAGGCGGGCTGACGACAAGCCCGCCCGCCGATCACCCGGGTATCGAGGCGCGTCCCTGCCGCCGCCACTTTCGGGGACGAGCCTCGACGCTCCACCTTCCCGCTCCGGCCAAGAGGCCCAAGGCGAGGGACGTAGACACCGGATGCACATCGTCGACCGTCGGCTCAATCCAGGCGGCAAGAGCCTCGCCAACCGGCAGCGTTTTCTCCGTCGCATCAAGGACGTGGCGCAGCGCGCCGTGCGCGAGTCCGCCCGCGAGAAGGACATCAAGGATCTCGGCAAGGACGGGCGCGTCTCGGTGCCGGCCGACGGCGTGCGCGAGCCCCGCTTCGCCCGCCAGCCCGGAACGGGTCGTCAGGACTACATCCTGCCCGGCAACAAGACCTACGTGGAGGGCGACCTCATCGAGCGCCCACCGGGCCAGGGCGGCGGCGGGGGCGGCGCGGGGGAGGGCGGCGACGGCGGCGAGAACTCCGAGGACGCCTTCCGCTTCGTCCTGACCCGCGACGAGTTCCTGGAGCTGTTCCTCGAAGACCTCGAACTTCCGGATCTCGCCAAGCGGCGCCTGTCCGTGGTCGAGACGGAGGGGTTGCGCCGTGCCGGCTACACGGTCTCGGGCTCGCCGGCGAACCTCGCCCTGTCGCGGACGTTGCGCAACTCGATGTCGCGGCGCATCGCGCTCAAGCGCCCGAAGCCGGAGGAGATCGCGGAGCTCGAAGCCCGCATCGCGGAGGCCGGGGAGGGCGCCTCGGCCGACCTGCGCGAGCGCCTGGAGGCCCTGCGCGAGCGCGCGAAGCGCATCCCCTACGTCGACCCGATCGACCTGCGCTTCCGGCGCTTCGAGCCCTATCCGCGCCCCATCGCCCAGGCGGTGATGTTCTGCCTGATGGACGTGTCCGGCTCCATGACCGAGCACATGAAGGACCTCGCCAAGCGCTTCTACATCCTGTTGCACATCTTCCTGACGCGGCGCTATCGCCACGTCGAGATCGTCTTCATCCGCCACACCGACCGGGCGACGGAGGTCGACGAGGAGACGTTCTTCGGCTCGCGCGAGACCGGCGGCACACTCGTCTCCTCCGCGCTGGTCGAGATGAAGCGCATCGTCGCCGAGCGCTACGACCCGAACGACTGGAACATCTACGCCGCCCAGGCCTCCGACGGCGACAACGTGTCGAGCGACGGGCCGACCGCGACGGAGCTGCTGCGCTCCCACATCCTGCCCGCCTGCCAGCACTTCGCCTATCTGGAAGTGGGCGACGAGAACGGGCCGCGGGCCGGCTTCGTCGAGCACCGCACGACCCTGTGGCGCACCTACGAGGCCATCGCCAAGGCCGGCGGCCCCGTCGCCATGCGCAAGGTCAACCACCGGCGCGACATCTACCCGGTGTTCCGGGAGCTGTTCGGCCGGAAGGACGCGCGAGCGGAGGCCGAGGCATGAGCGTTTCTCGTGCCATTACACGCGCGTTTCCCGCCCCCCTTTGCGGGGAAGGGGGGCTCTCGCGTCAGCGAGGGTCGGGAGAGGGGAGCGCCCTCTCCGGAGACGGCGCTCCCCTCTCCCGATCCGCTTCGCGGGCCACCCTCTCCCGCATGGGGGAGAGGGAGAGCTGTACGTCGGCCGAAGCGCTCAACCGGGAGACGGCATGACACGCCCCGCACCGCAGAAGGCCGTTGCCGGAGAACCCCTCTTCACCGGCAACGACTGGGACTTCGACACCATCCGGCGCATCCACGACGCCTGCGAGGCCGTGGCGGGGCCGGAGCTCGGCCTGTCCTGGTACCCGAACCAGATCGAGATCATCACCGCCGAGCAGATGCTCGACGCCTACGCGTCGATCGGCATGCCGCTGTTCTACAAGCACTGGTCCTTCGGCAAGCACTTCGCGCAGCACGAGGCCGGCTATCGCCGCGGCCTGATGGGCCTCGCCTACGAGATCGTCATCAACTCGGACCCGTGCATCTCCTACGTGATGGAGGAGAACACGGCGACGATGCAGACGCTCGTCATCGCGCATGCCGCCTTCGGCCACAACCACTTCTTCAAGAACAACTATCTCTTCAAGCAGTGGACCGACGCCGAGGGCATCCTCGACTATCTCGACTTCGCCAAGAGCTACATCACTCGCTGCGAGGAGCGCTACGGCCATCAGGCCGTCGAGCAGGTGCTCGACGCCGCCCATGCGCTGATGAGCCAGGGCGTCCACCGCTATCCGCGCAAGAAGCGGCCCGACCTCGCCTCCGAGCAGCGCCGGGAGCGCGAGCGCGTCGAGCACGGCGAGCAGATCTACAACGATCTCTGGCGGACCCTGCCGCAGAAGGCGGGCGCGGCCGGCACCGACCACGCGGCCGAGCGCCGCCGGGCGCTCCTCGAGCTGCCGCAGGAGAACATCCTCTACTTCCTGGAGAAGGTGGCGCCGCGCCTCCAGCGCTGGCAGCGGGAGATCTTGAGGATCGTGCGCCTCGTGGCGCAGTACTTCTACCCGCAGCGCCAGACCAAGGTCATGAACGAGGGCTGCGCGACCTACGTCCACTACCGCATCATGAACGCTCTCTCGCGGGACGGCCGCATCGGCGAGGCGGCCTATCTCGAGTTCCTGCAGTCGCACACCAACGTCGTGCGCCAGCCGAACTTCGACGAGCGCGGCTACGGCGGCCACAACCCCTACGCCATCGGCTTCGCCATGATGCAGGACATCGCCCGCATCGCCGAGAATCCCACCGCCGAGGACCGGCAGTGGTTTCCCGACATCGCCGGGGTCGGCGACGGGATGGAGGTGCTGCGCGACGTCTGGTCGAACTACCGGGACGAGAGCTTCATCGCCCAGTTCCTGTCGCCGAAGCTGATGCGCGACATGCGCCTGTTCCACGTCATCGACGATCCCGACGAGCCGGAGATGCGGGTCGAGGCGATCCATGACGAGCGCGGCTACCGGAAGATGCGCCGCTCCTTCGCCAAGGCCTACGACGTGGCTTGGCTCGACCCCGACATCGAGGTGGTCGACGTCGATCTTGACGGCGACCGCCGGCTGATCCTCCACCACCGGGCGCTCAACCGCATCACCCTCCAGGCCGAGGACGCCCGGCGCGTCCTCCAGCATCTCGCCGACCTCTGGGGCTACGACGTGGTCATGAAGGAGATCGACCCGGCGACCGGCGACATCCTCGCCGAGCACGCCATGAGCGCCCGGCCGATCTTCTTCTGACTCAGCGGCGGATCAGCACGACGCCCGCCACGAGGAAGGCCATGCCGAGGAGCCTCGGCAGGTCGACGCCGTGCCGGGGCAGCCCGAGCACGCCGTAATGGTCGAGGGCGAGCGAGGCCATCATCTGCCCCGTCACCAGCAGCGCGATGAAGGTCGCGGCGCCGAGCTGCGGCACGAGGAAGATCGCCAGCCCGATGAAGAGCGCGCCGAGCGCGCCGCCGCTCCAGGCCCACCAGGGCACCCGCGCCGCCACGGCGGCGGAGGGAAGCGGGTCCCGCAGCGCCACGGCGAGCCCGAGCATGCAGACGAGCCCGATCGCGTAGCTCGCGAAGCCCGACCACGCTGCCGAGCCGATCAGGCCCCGCAGGTTGGCGTTCATCACCTGCTGCGTGACGACGCTCGCGCCGGCGACGAGCGCCAGCAGGATCGGAAGAACGAGAGCGAGCATGGGCGGGTCCCTGGACCGTTCCGGCGCACGTGCCGGTCGCGCAAGCATGGCATGCGCGATGAGCGGCGGGACATCCCGTTCTCGTGGGCCGCGCTCGCGAGAGGAAGCGTGAGGCCGCAACCGGTGTTTGCATGCCGGATCGGGGAACATGCCGAGTCGTCGTGGACTTGCCTGGACAGGCGCGCTGCTCGAGCAGGCGCCCTCCCGACGCAACGATCATTCGAGGCGGTCCCTCCGGGCCGTCCGCAGGAGTTCGCACATGAAGGCGCTCTGCTGGCACGGCAAGAATGACATCCGCTGCGATACGGTGCCCGATCCGACGATCGAGGACGCGCGCGACGTGATCATCAAGGTGACGAGCTGCGCGATCTGCGGCTCGGACCTGCACCTCATGGACGGGCTGATGCCGACCATGGAGAGCGGCGACGTGCTCGGGCACGAGTTCATGGGCGAGGTGGTCGAGGTCGGATCCGGGCACGCGAAGTTCCGGAAGGGGGACCGTATCGTCGTCCCCTTCAACATCAACTGCGGCGCGTGCCGGCAGTGCAGGCTCGGCAACTTCTCCGTCTGCGAGCGCTCCAACCGCAACGCCGCCATGGCGGCCGCGCAGTTCGGCTACACGACGGCCGGCCTTTTCGGCTACTCGCACCTGACCGGGGGCTACGCGGGGGGCCAAGCCGAGTACGTGCGCGTCCCGATGGCGGACGTGGCGCCGATGAAGGTCCCCGAGGGCATGGACGACGAATCCGTCCTGTTCCTGACGGACATCCTGCCGACCGGCTGGCAGGGCGCCGAGCATTGCGAGATCAAGGGCGGCGAGACCATCGCGATATGGGGCGCCGGCCCGGTCGGCTACTTCGCGATCCAGTCCGCCAAGATCATGGGCGCCGAGCGGATCATCGTCATCGAGACGGTTCCCGAGCGGATCGCCCTCGCGATCAAGGCGGGCGCGACTGACATCATCGACTTCGAATCGGAGGACGTGTTCGAGCGCATCAAGGCGATCACCGGCGGTCGCGGCGCCGACGCCGTCATCGACTGCGTCGGGATGGAGGCGAGCGGCGGCCACGGCCTCGCGGGCGTCGTCACGGCGATCCAGGAGAAGCTGACCTCCACGGAGCGCCCCATCGCGCTGGCCGAGGCGATCAAGGCCGTGCGGCCCTGCGGGATCGTCTCGGTGCCCGGCGTCTACGGTGGTCCGATCCCGGTCAACATGGGCTCGATCGTGCAGAAGGGCCTGACCCTGAAGAGCGGCCAGACCCATGTGAAGCGCTACCTGGAGCCGCTGACGAAGCTCATCCAGGAAGGCCGGATCGACACGACCTCGCTCATCACCCACCGCTCGGCCGACCTCGCCGACGGTCCGGCCCTCTACGACGCCTTCAAGAAGAAGGAGGACGGTTGCGTGAAGGTGGTGTTTCACCCGGGCTGATCGGGCGGACCGGCCTCACCGATCGGGGGTCCGTCTCCGAGACCGTCGATGGACTGCGGCGAGCTGCGATCCATCGGCATGCAAGCTCGTCCTCGCCCCGCGAGTTTGCGAAGGCGGATCATGCACAAAGCCTTCGCCGGCCTGTGCGAGGGCATCACTAAGAGGGGCTGGCGAGGAAAAACATCGACCCGGCGATGTTATGGTCGGAGCGAGAGGATTCGAACCTCCGACCCCTAGTCCCCCAGACTAGTGCGCTAACCGGGCTGCGCTACGCTCCGACGCCCCAAAGGGCCCGCGGGTGATAGCGTTCGGTCCTCGAGGGCGCAACCCCGATTTCGCGGCCCCCTCGGATGGCGGGGAGGACAGCGCGGGGTTACGGCTCCGGAAGCCGCCGCCCCAGATCCGCCTGCCTTGTCCTGCTTCCGGAGCCCATGCGCACCCGTCCCGTCGCGATCGATCTCACCCGTCTCGTCACGCGGCTCGGTCACGCGAGCCCGAGCGGCATCGACCGCGTGGACCTCGCCTATGCGCGGCACGTTCTCGGGGGCGCGTCCGAGAGCTTCGGCCTCGTGTCCACGGCGCTGGGCCCGCGCGTGCTCGACCGTGCCGAGGCACTGCGGATCGTCGATGCCGTCGCGGCCGGCTGGGTCGAGGATGTCGCCGCCGCGGACGATCCGGTCTACCGGCGGCTCGCGGCGCGGCTCGGAGACTCCGATGCCGGTCCGGTTGGCACCGGCCCTTCGAGGGCGCGCGGCACGGCGCTGCGCCGCCGCCGGGCGCAAGCCGAGAGTACCCTGCGCATGCTGCGCGGACAGGGCGTCGAGGCCCTGCCGGAGGGAGCGGTCTACCTCCACACCTCGCATCTTCGCCTCGACCTGCCGCAGCGGTTCGACTGGCTCTACACCCGGCGCGACGTGCGGCCGGTGTTCTTCGTCCACGACATCATCCCCATCACCCACCCCGAATACGGACGGCCGGGTGAGGACGCGCGGCACGCGGAGCGGATGCGCACCATCGGCCGGCACGCCGCGGCCGTCATCGCCAACTCGGCCGATGTCGGCGAGCGCACCGCGCGCCGCATCGCGCAGGACGGCTTTCCCGCGCGGCCGGTCACCGTCGCCCATCTCGGCGTCGAGGCCTGCTTTCGCCCCGACGGCCCGCGCATCGTTCCGGACCGGCCGACCTTCGTCGCCTGCGGCACCATCGAGCCGCGCAAGAACCACCTGCTCCTGCTCCATCTCTGGCGCGCGCTCGCCGAGCGCCTCGGCGCGGCGACGCCGCGGCTCGTCCTGGTCGGGCGCCGGGGCTGGGAGGCGGAGAACATCGTCGACATGCTCGAGCGCTGCCCCGCGATCCGGGAGCACGTCGTCGAGGTCTCCGGCCTGTCCACGCACGGGCTAGCGGCGCTGATGCGCGGCGCCACGGCCCTGCTGATGCCCTCCTTCATCGAGGGCTACGGCCTGCCGGTGGTCGAGGCCGCCGCCTGCGGCCTGCCCGTGGTGGCCTCCGACATCGCCGTCCACCGCGAGATCGGCGAGCGCTTCGCCGAGTTCCTCGATCCGCTCGACGGGCCCGGCTGGGCCCGCGCCGTCGAGGCCCTGTCGGAACCCGGATCGCCCTTCAGGACGGCGTGCGCCGCCCGGCTCGACGGCTACGCGCCCCCGACCTGGGAGCGGCATTTCGAGCGGGCCGATGCCGCCGTCGCCGCGCTCTGAGGGGATGGTGCGCCCGGTGCGGTTGCAGCCGGCCGGGATTCGCGAATAAGACAGCGCCTCCCGGCGCCGGCTCGATCGCTGCGAGCCCGCCTCCTCCGAACCCGGCCCTCGCGGCGCCCCGGCGCCCGGCGACGGCCGAGGGAGAGTTCTATGAAGGTGGTCGATCTCGACCGCGACACGGTCAAGCAGGGCCTCGCGGACGGCTCGCTCCTCGTCATCGACGTGCGCGAGCCCCACGAGTACGAGGCCGGCCATATCCCCGGCGCCGTGACCCATCCCCTGTCCGAGTTCGATCCGCAGGCTATCGCCGCCCTGATCCGGGACGATTCCCGCCGGCCGATCTTCTCCTGCGGGTCGGGCGTCCGCTCCGTCCATGCCCTGCGGGCCTCACAGGAGGCGGGGTTGCCGATCGAGGCCCACTACAAGGGTGGCTTCAAGGATTGGTACGCGGCCGGCGAACCCATCGAGAACTGACGCGGCCTTTGGGGGCTCAGGCCGCGATCGACCGGTGCGCCGCAGCACGAGCGTGTGCGCTGGCGCACGACGCGAACGGCGCCGACCTTCTACGGCGCAAGTGTCAGGACCCTCGGACCATGCATGCATTCCGGCTCTTCGCGCCGCTCCTCGCGCTCTCGCTGGCGGCCGTCTCATCCCCCGCGGCCGCACAGGCCCCCGGCGGGCCTCCACCGAAAGTCACCGTCTCGAAGCCCGTCGTGAAGGAGATCGTCGAGCGCGATTTCTACACTGGCCGCTTCGATGCCGTTGAGTTCGTCGAGGTCCGCGCCCGCGTGACCGGCTACCTCGAGAAGATCGCCTTCCAGGACGGCGCCACGGTGAAGAAGGGCGACGTGCTCTTCGTCATCGACCGCCGGCCCTACAAGGCGACGCTCGAGCAGGCCCAGGCCGCGCTCGTCTCGGCCAAGGCGAGGCTCTCCTTCACCCAGACCGATCTCGAGCGCGCGCAGGTGCTCTCGAAGGGTGGCAACATCTCCGAGCAGGTCACCGACCAGCGGCGCCAGGCCTCGCAGACCGCACAGGCCGACGTCGACAGCGCCGAGGCGGCCCTGCGGCAGGCCCAGCTCAACTACGACTTCACCGAGGTGAAGGCGCCGATCAACGGCCGCATCAGCCGCCGCCTCGTGACCGAGGGCAACATCGTCATCACCGACCAGACGATGCTGACGACGATCGTCTCCCTCGATCCGATCTATTTCAGCTTCACGGTCGATGAGCGCTCCTTCCTCAAGTACCAGTCGACGCTCGGAATCGGCATGGGCGTGACCCAGAAGGACAAGGGCGTGCCGATCCTGGTGGCGCTGACCGGCGAGGCGAAGCCTACCCGCAAGGGCATCGTCGACTTCGTCGACAACCGCGTCGACAACGCCACCGGCACCGTGCTCCTGCGCGCCACCGTCGAGAATACGGACAACTTCATCAAGCCGGGCCTGTTCGGAATCGTCTCGCTGCCGGCGACGCGGCCGTTCCAGGGCATCCTGCTGCCCGACGACGCCGTCTCGGCAAACCAGGACAAGCGCATCGTCTACGTCGTCGCGGAGGACGGCACCGTCAGCGCCCGCGACGTGAAGCTCGGGCCGCTCGTCGACGGCTACCGCGTGATCCGCGAGGGGCTGAAGGGCGACGAGAGCGTCGTCATCAACGGGCTGATGCGCGTGCGCCCCGGCGTGAAGGTCACGCCGGAGACCAAGCAGCTTCCGCCCAACCGGGCCTGACGACGGCCCGGCGGCAGGGGGCGGGACTCTCGGACGAGCCCGGTCCGGTCGGATCGGGCAGGCTTCGGAACAAGACGGGGTTTCGCGCCCTCTCGCGCGGCACCGGGAAATGATGGGCCGTCAGGCGCCCCGCGGCGCGGACGGCCGAGAGGTGTGACCGATGCGCTTTGCCCATTTCTTCGTGGATCGGCCGATCTTCGCCTCGGTCACGTCGATCGTCTTCCTGCTGCTCGGCTTCGTCGCCTACGAGAACCTGCCGGTCTCGCAGTATCCCGAGATCGTGCCGCCGACCGTCGTGGTGCGCGCCTCCTATCCGGGAGCCAACGCGGAGACGGTGGCCGCCACGATCGCGACGCCGATCGAGCAGGAGGTCAACGGCGTCGACAACATGCTCTATATGACGTCGCTGTCGACCAACGACGGCAACATGCAGCTGACCGTCACCTTCAAGGTCGGCACCAACCTCGATATCGCCAACGTCCTCGTGCAGAACCGGCTCTCGGTGGCCCAGCCCCGTCTGCCGCCGGACGTGCGTAACCTCGGCGTCACGGTGCGCAAGGCCTCGCCCGACCTGATGCTGGTCGTGCACCTGCTCTCGCCGAACAACACCTACGACCAGAACTACCTCTCGAACTACATCTACCTGAACATCCGCGACGAGCTGCTGCGCCTCGACGGCGTCGGCGACATCACCGTGTTCGGCGGCTCGGAATACGCCGAGCGCATCTGGCTCGATCCGAACAAGCTCGCCGCCTACGGGCTCTCGACCACGGACGTGATCTCCTCGCTGCAGGAGCAGAACGTGCAGGTCGCGGCCGGTGCGCTCGGCGCCCCGCCGGCGCCGATGTCGAACGCGTTCCAGCTCATCGTGCAGTCCCAGGGGCGCTTCCAGACACCCGAGGAGTTCGCCGAGGTCATCGTCAAGGCGTCCGACGGGCGCCTCGTGCGCGTGAAGGACATCGCCCGCATCGAGATGGGCCAGAAGGACTACGTCACGAAGTCCTTCCTCAACGACAAGGCGGCGATCGGCGTCGGCGTCTTCCAGCGTCCGGGCACCAACGCGCTCCAGGCGGCGGCGGACGTGCGGGCGCGCATGGACGAGATCAAGAAGACCTTCCCGCCCGACGTCGAGTACCGAATCGCTTACAACCCGACCGAGTTCATCGAGGAGTCGATCCACGAGGTCTACAAGACGCTGTTCGAGGCGGTCGGGCTCGTGGTGATCGTGGTTCTGGTCTTCCTCCAGAGCTGGCGCACGGCGCTGATACCGGTTCTCGCCATCCCCGTGTCGCTCGTGGGCACCTTCGCAGCGATGGCGGCTTTCGGCTTCTCGCTCAACAACCTCACCCTGTTCGGGCTCGTGCTCGCCATCGGCATCGTCGTCGACGACGCCATCGTCGTGGTGGAGAACGTCGAGCGCAACATGGCCGACGGGCTCTCGGCCGGAGAGGCGGCTCATAAGACCATGGACGAGGTCGGCGGCGCGGTGGTCGCGATCGCGCTGGTGCTCTCGGCGGTGTTCATTCCAACCGCCTTCATCCCCGGCATCTCGGGCCAGTTCTACAAGCAGTTCGCGCTCACGATCGCCGCCTCGACGCTGATCTCGGCCTTCAACTCGCTGACGCTCTCGCCGGCGCTGTGCAAGCTGCTGCTGAAGCCCCACCACGAGCACAAGAAGCCCACGTTCTTCCTCGCCCGCTTCGCCGCCTGGGCCGCCGACCGCTTCAATCGCGGCTTCGACGCGCTCTCGCGGGGCTACGGGCGCGTGATCTCCTGGCTCACCGGCCACGTGGTGGCGCTTCTCGCCATGCTTCTCGTCTATGCCGGCCTGATCGCCGGAACGGTATGGCTGGCCCACGTCACGCCTGCCGGCTTCATCCCGGAGCAGGACCAGGGCTACCTGATCGGCGTCGTGCAGCTTCCCTCCGGCGCCTCGCTGGAGCGGACGACCGAGGTCATCACCCGCGCCGCCGCCGAGGCCCGCAAGGTCGACGGCGTCACCAACACGGTCATCATCTCGGGCTTCGACGGCGCCACCTTCACCAACACCACGAACAGCGCCGTGATGTTCCTGACGATGAAGAACGCGAAGGAGAGGGCCGCTGCCGGCCGCACCGCCGCCGTCATCACCGGCGACGTGATCAAGGCGACGTCCGGCATCGAGGAGGCGCGGGTCATCGTGATCGCGCCGCCGCCCGTGCGCGGCCTCGGCACCGGCGGCGGCTTCAAGATGCAGATCGAGAGCCGGCAGTCCTCGGCGATCGGACCGCTGCTCGCCTCGGTCAACGAGATCCTCGGCCAGGCGAATCAGAGCAAGGACGTGCAGCGGGTCTTCACGACCTTCGGCAACGACACGCCGCAGCTCTACCTCGACATCGACCGCACGGTGGCGCGGATGCTCAAGGTGCCGCTCGCCAACGTCTTCTCGACGGTGCAGGCCAACCTCGGTGGCGCCTACGTGAACGACTTCAACACGCTCGGCCGCATCTATCAGGTCCGCGTGCAGGCGGACGCGCCCTTCCGCCTCTCGAAGACCGACATCGAGCAGCTCAAGGTCCGCTCCTCCACCGGCGCCCTGGTGCCGATGGGGACGCTGGCCTCGATCCGCGAGATCACCGGTCCGCAGATCGTGCAGCGCTTCAACCTGTTCTACTCGGTGCCGATCCAGGGCGCGGCCAAGCCCGGCATCTCGACGGGTCAGGCGCTGGACGCCATGGAGCAGATCGCCTCCAAGAACCTGCCGGAGGGCTTCGCCTACGACTGGACGGAGATCGCCTTCCAGCAGAAGGCGGCCGGCGGCACGGCGATCTACGTGTTCGCGCTCGGCGTGCTGCTCGTGTTCCTGGTGCTCGCGGCGCAGTACGAATCCTGGGCGCTGCCGCTGGCCATCATCCTCGTGGTGCCCACAGGCGTGCTCTCGGCGCTGTTCGGGGTGCAGCTGAGGGGGCAGGACAACAATATCCTCACGCAGATCGGCCTCATCGTGCTGATCGGCCTGGCGGCGAAGAACGCGATCCTGATCGTGGAGTTCGCCCACCAGATCGAGGAATCCGAGCGCAAGGGGCCGGTCGCCGCCGCGGTCGAGGCCTGCCGCCTGCGGCTGCGGCCGATCCTGATGACGGCCTTCGCCTTCATCCTCGGCGTGCTGCCGCTCGTCATCGCCACCGGCCCCGGCGCCGAGATGCGTCAGGCCCTCGGCACGGCGGTGTTCTTCGGGATGATCGGCGCGACCCTGTTCGGCCTGTTCCTGACCCCGGTCTTCTACGTGGCGATCCGGCGCGTGCTGATCTGGATCGAGCGCAAGCGCGGCAAGCGCCCGGCGGACGGCCACGGGAACGACCCGCACGCGGCACCTGCCCACGGCTGAGGCGGCGCGACGCAAGGGCGCGGCGCCTGATGTGAAACCTTCGCGGTCGGCATCGCTTGTCGACCGATCGCGGAGGACGTGAGATGGCCGGCGTCGCAGTCGTCACGGGGGGCAGCGCCGGCATCGGTCTGGCGACGGCGCGGCGTCTTGCGGAGCGGGGCTGGTCGGTCGCCCTGATCGCCCGCGAGCCCGCCCGGCTCGAAGAGGCGGCGGCCTCCATCACTGCCCGCGGCGCGCGCGTGCTCGCGATCCCGGCGGACGCCTCGGACGCGGCTGCCATCGATGCCGCCGCGGAGCGCATCGAGGCGACGCTCGGCCCGATCCGGGCCTGGATCAACAACGCCATGTCGACGATCGTCGGCCCGGCCGACAAGATCGGGCCCGACGAGTACCGGCGCGTCACCGAGACCACCTATCTCAGCGCCGTCCACGGCACGCTGGCGGCGCTCCGCCACATGAAGCCGCGCGGGCGGGGCGCCATCGTGCAGGTCTCCTCCGGCCTCGCGATCCGCGCCGCGCCCCTCCAGGCGCCCTACTGCGCGGCGAAGGCGGCGGTCGGCGGCTTCACGGACGCGCTGCGCGCCGAGCTGATCCACGAGCGCGTCGGCGTCAGCCTCAGCGTCGTCTACCTGCCGGCGGTGAACACGCCGCAGTTCGACTGGTCGCGCACCCGCACCGGCCGCAATCAGGTCGCGCCGGACCCGGTGTTCAGCCCTGCACTCTGCGCGGAGGCGATCGTCGGCGCCGTGGAGAGCCCCCAGCGGGAGATCTGGGTCGGCCGCTCGACGCTGATGATGGCCGCGGCGCAGGCCATCGCGCCGGGCTTCGCCGACCGCAAGGCCGCCGAGGCCTGGGACAGCCAGCTCTCCGACGGCGCCATGCCCGACCGGAAAGGCAACCTCTTCGAGCCGGTGCCGGGCCCGGCCGCCACCGAAGGCCGCTTCGGCGACCGGGAGAAGCCGACGCGCACCGAGTTCTGGACGAGCCGCGAGCGGGACCTGCTGATGCTCGGCGTCGCGGGCAGCGTCTTCCTCGGGAGCGCCGCCGTCGCCGGCCTCCTCAGCGCGCCCCGGCGCCTGCTTCGCGGCCGCTGAGCCCCTGTCGCGCCGCTTCTCCGCCGGACGGCGGCCTTGTATGGAGGGGCCCGGCCGGTCCGGCCGTCAGGGGAAACGCCCGTGCCCGGTTACCTGCCCTTCGCGGGCGCCCTCAAGCTGCCCGCCTATGTCTGCGACAATTGCGGGTTCTGGCAGCGGCATTTCGAGGCGCCGCCCTCCTGTCCGCTCTGCCTCGACGCCCGCCACGTCGTCCCGCAGGACGGCTGGCGCTTCTGGACCGAGCGGGAGGCTCAGGAGCGCTTCCCCTGCCACTGGGAGGAGCTGGAGCCCGGCGTCTGGCGCTTCTGGAACGAGCCTGTCTCCGGCATCGGCCCGAGCGCCTACCTGATCCGGACCGAGGCCGGGAACATGGGCTTCGAGGCCTGCCCGGTCTTCAGCGAGGCGGCCCTCGACCAGATCGCGCGGCTCGGCGGGATGCAGGTGCTCTCGGCCTCGCATCCGCACTCCTACGCGGCGCTGGCGCAGCTGCAGGACCGCTTCGACCCGGAGCTCTGCCTGCCGGCCGCTGACTTCACCTGGAGCGCGGCGCTTCAGGTCTCCTGGCCCTACGACGACTTTCTCGAGCCGCTGCCCGGCCTGGAGCTGCACCGCACGGCCGGCCATTTCGACGGGCACGCCGTGCTCTACGACCGGCGGCGGCGCATCCTGCTCTGCGGCGATGCCCTGAAGTTCGAGCTCGACCCGCAGGACCGGCGCCGCGCCACCACGATCTCCGCGCACAAGGCCTTCGTGCGCGGCGTGCCGCTGACGACCGCCGAACTGCGCCGCTACCGCGACGTGTTCGAGCGCCTCGACTTCGTCCAGACCTGGACGCCCTTCGAGCCCGCCGCGAATTGCGGGCGCGCCGAGGTGCTGGTGCTCATCGATGGGATGCTCGCCAGCCGCCCGCACGCGGCGCCGGTGCCTCTCGACAGCCTGCGCCGCTGAGAGCCTACCGCGCGGTGCTCTGAGCGGTCTGGCCGAACAGCACCTTCTTGGCGTCCTCGCTCATCGACTTGCCGTGGTCCGGGTTCACCTCCGCCGCGCGGGCGTAGGCGGCCTTGGTCGCCGGGCGCTCGGCGATGGCCTCGAACCAGCGCTTCAGGTGCGGGAAGTCGTCGAGCCTCTGGCCCTGCTTCTCCCACGGCACGATCCACGGATAGGACGCCATGTCGGCGATGCCGTACGCGGCGCCCGCCACGAAGGCGCGGTCGGCCAGACGACGGTCGAGCACGCCGTAGAGCCGGCTGGTCTCGTCGACGTAGCGCTTGATGGCGTAGGGGATCTTCTCGGGCGCGTATTGCGAGAAGTGGTGGTTCTGCCCGAGCATCGGCCCGAGCCCGCCCATCTGCCAGAACAGCCATTGCAGGGTCTCGGCCCGGCCCCTCGGATCCTGCGGGATGAAGCGGCCGGTCTTCTCGGCGAGGTAGAGCAGGATGGCCCCCGACTCGAAGAGCGTGATCGGCCCGCCGCCGCCGACGGGATCGTGGTCGACGATCGCCGGCATGCGGTTGTTCGGGGCGATCTTGAGGAAGCCGGGCTCGAACTGCTCGCCCTTGCCGATGTTCACGGGCCGGATCGTGTAGGGCAGGCCCGCCTCCTCCAGGAACAGCGTCACCTTGTGGCCGTTCGGCGTCGGCCAGTAGTGGAGATCGATCATCGTGCGGGTCCCGTCGCGCGCGTAGCGCCCCATCGCCGCCGGAGGTGGGTTGTGCGGGGCGCCGTTCAAGGTGGCTGGGCCGTGTCGCGACGGCTCTTGCCGGCCCCTGGGCGAGTCCATAGAACCCAATCAGTCGGGGTGTAGCGCAGTCTGGTAGCGCACCTGGTTTGGGACCAGGGGGTCGTAGGTTCGAATCCTATCGCCCCGACCATCAGCTTGCGGATCGGCAAGGCGAAGCGAAGGACCTGGCGAGAGAGACGATGTCGAGCGCGCGCATCTACCAGCCCTCCAAGGACCCCTCCCAGTCCGGCATGGCGCGGACCAAGGCCTGGCTCCTCGAGTTCGACCAGTCGAGCCCGCGGCAGACCGACCCGCTGATGGGCTGGACCGGCTCGTCGGACATGCTCCAGCAGGTTCATCTCGAGTTCGACACCCGCGAGGAGGCCGTGGCCTACGCGACCCGCCAGGGCATCGCCTACCGGGTCGAGGAGCCCCAGCGGCCGATGCTGCGCAAGGGCCTGTCCTACTCCGACAACTTCAAGTTCAACCGCACCGCCCCCTGGACGCACTGACCCTACTCGATCGCGCAGAGGGTCTCGCAGCGCTCGTCGGCCAGCGCCGCGATGAAGCGGTTCGCCCCGGCGCGCGCCTCGGGCGTGAGGCTCGGCAGCGCCGTGCGCATCGCGGCACTGGCCGCCTCGCGGTCGGGTCTCGTCATCAGCGCGGCGAGCCCGTCGCCGTCGCGCGCCAGGGCATCGGCCAGGATCACGCGGTTCGGGTCCCGTAGGGCTGGGCTGCGCAGGGTGAGGGCCGCCCCCGAGATCATCTCGAGAAGCCCGAGCCGGGCCTGACGCAGGCCGTCGCGCCGGGTGGCGGTGAGGTCGGCCGGCTTCAGCTTGCGCACGAAGTCCGACATGGCCGGCGAGAGCGCTCCGATCACCCGCAGCATGGCGGCCTGCGCGCGCACGATCTCGTCCTGATAGACGGCGGTGTTGCGGGCCGTGTCCGGCACGGCGCCCGGCGGGGCGGCGAGGGCGTAGCTCTTGAACAGGCGCCCCTGCTTGCCGAACATGTCGAGGAGCGGCCCGACATCGGCGGCGCCGTAGGGCGGCCGCCCGAGATAGGCGTCGACGTCCCAGACCGCCTTCAGCGCCTCCGCCTCCCAGGGCTTGCCGAGCCGCGCCGGGCTTCCCTTCGCGCGCACCAGCGCGTCGAGACCCGCGAAGGCCCTGTCGAAGGCGGGCGGTCCGGAGGCCGGGACCTCCGCAGCCACGGGTCCGCAGCCGACGAGGAGGACGAGGATCGCGAGGCGGAGCGGCAGGTTCGGTCTCATCACGCGGCCTTTTCGCAACCGGGCGCTCCGGCGGCAAGCCGGCGGAGCGGGGTGAGACACGCGCGCACGGGCGGCGAATTATTTTCCCAGCCCCGGAGCTTAGCCACAGGACGGGAGTTCCCCCGCAGCCGACGCCCCATTCGTGCACAGGGGTGCGGCCATCGGAGCCTCCATGCCCGCCGACAAGTCCCGGTCCTCGAAGTCCGCCCAGCCCGCCCGCGCCGCCCGCTCGCGCATCCGGGAGGGCCGGCCCTACCCTTGCGGCGCGACCTGGGACGGTCTCGGCGTCAACTTCGCGCTCTTCTCCGCCCACGCCACCAAGGTCGAGCTCTGCCTGTTCGACGATGCCGGCGAGCGGGAGATCGAGCGCATCGAGTTGCCGGAGTACACGGACGAGGTCTGGCACGGCTACCTGCCCGACGCTCGCCCCGGCACCATCTACGGCTACCGCGTGCACGGCCCCTACGAGCCGAAGGCGGGCCACCGCTTCAACCCGAACAAGCTTCTCATCGATCCCTACGCCAAGGGGCTCGTCGGCTCGATCACCTGGAACCCGGCGCTGTTCGGCTACCAGATGGAGAGCGGCGACGACCTGACCTTCGACGAGCGCGACAGCGCCCCCTACACCCGCCGCTCTCGCGTCATCGACCCGGCCTTCACCTGGGGGCGCGACCGCAAGCCCAACATCCCCTGGGAGAAGACGGTCGTCTACGAGACGCACGTGAAGGGCTTCACCAAGCTCCATCCCCAGGTGCCGGAGAAGCTGCGCGGCACCTATGCCGGCCTCGGGACGCCGGCCGTGCTCGACTACATCCGCAGCCTCGGGGTCACCGCGGTCGAGCTGCTGCCGGTCCACGCCTTCGTGCAGGACGACTACCTCCAGCAGAAGGACCTCGTGAACTACTGGGGCTACAACACGATCTCGTTCTTCACCCCCGCCCGGCGCTACGCGGCGGTGCCGGACTTCGCCTTCTCCGAGTTCAAGGAGATGGTCGCGCGCATGCACGGCGCCGGCCTCGAGGTGATCCTCGACGTCGTCTACAACCACACGGCGGAGGGCAACGAGAAGGGGCCGACCCTCTCCTACAAGGGCGTCGACAACGCCTCCTACTACCGGCTGCTGCCGGGGCAGGAGCGCTACTACATCAACGACACCGGCACCGGGAACACCTTCAACCTCTCGCATCCCCGCGTGCTGCAGCTCGTGACCGATTCCCTGCGCTACTGGGTGCAGGAGATGCATGTCGACGGATTCCGCTTCGACCTCGCGACGATCCTCGGGCGCGAGCCGCACGGCTTCGACGAGGGCGGCGGCTTCCTCGACACCTGCCGGCAGGATCCGATCCTGAACTCCGTCAAGCTCATCGCCGAGCCCTGGGACTGCGGCCCCGGCGGCTATCAGGTCGGCGGCTTCCCGCCGGGCTGGGCGGAGTGGAACGACCGCTTCCGCGACGACGTGCGCGGCTACTGGAAGGGCGATGGCGGGCTGCTCCCTTCGCTCGCCTCCCGCATCACCGGCTCGGCCGACAAGTTCGACAAGCGCGGCCGCAAGCCCTGGGCGTCGGTGAACTTCCTCACCGCCCATGACGGCTTCACGCTCAACGACACCGTCTCCTACAACGACAAGCACAACGAGGCGAACGGCGAGGGCAACCGCGACGGGCACTCGCACAACCTCTCCTTCAACTACGGCGTCGAGGGGCCGAGCGACGACGCTGAGATCCGCGCCGTCCGCTTCCGCCAGATGCGCAACATGCTGGCGACGCTATTCCTGTCCCGCGGCACGCCGATGCTGCTCGCCGGCGACGAGTTCGCCCGCACGCAGCAGGGCAACAACAACGCCTACTGCCAGGACAACGAGGTGAGCTGGATCGACTGGGAGGGGATCGGCGACGAGGAGCGCGATCTCGCGGAGTTCACCCAACGCCTGATCCTGCTGCGCTCGGCCCTGCCGATCCTGACCCGCGGCCGCTTCCTGACGGGCGCCTACGACGAGGAGTTCGGCGTCCGCGACGTGACCTGGCTGCGGCCGGACGGCGGCGAGATGACCCCGGAGAACTGGTCGGACGGCCGCGCGCTCTCGCTCGCGGTTCTCGTCGACGGCCGCGCGCAGGCGACCGGCATCCACCGGCGCGGCGGCGATGCGACGGTCCTCGTCCTCTACAACGCCTACCACGATCTCGTGTCGTTCACCCTGCCCGAGACGGTCGGCGGCAGCGAGTGGACGCGGCTCCTCGACACCAACCTGCCCGACAGCCAGGAGGCCGAGAGCTTCGCGGCGGGCGGCCAGTATGACGTCACCGGCCGCTCCATGCTGATGTTCGTTCTCAAGCCCGACGCCGACGGGGGCCGCAACGGCGAGGGCACGCAGGAGATGGTGCGCTCCTACCGGCATGTGATGCAGGCCTTCGAGCGGGCCAACATCGAGCGGGTGCGCTTCGCCACGTCGCAGGAAGAACGGGACTGATCCGCCGGGCCGGCCCGTTGGCAGCGTTCTTCGGGCTCTGCTAGGGTCGGCCTCTCCACGCCACGATCAATGGTGGTCCGCCGACCGCATGTCCGAGTCGCCAGAGAAACCGAGCACGGGCTACACGGCTCGGGTGAGCACCGGCACCGCGGATGTCGGCGATCCGGCGAACGACCTGTTCTTCGCGGCCGTGGAGACGACGCGGATGCCGATGATCGTCACCGATCCCCGGCAACCGGACAATCCGATCATCTTCGCCAACCGCGCCTTCATGGCGATGACGGGCTACGCCACCGAGGAGCTTCTCGGGCGCAATTGCCGCTTCCTCCAGGGGCCGCGGACCGACAGGGGCACGATCGAGGAGATCCGCTCCGCCGTCGCGGCGAGACGCAACTTTTCCGGAGAGGTCCTGAACTACCGCAAGGACGGGTCGAGCTTCTGGAACGCGCTGTACATCTCGCCCATCCACAACGCGGCAGGCGAACTCGTCTACTTCTTCGGCTCGCAGCTCGACGTGTCGCGCCGCCGGGAGGCGGAGGAGGGGCTGAGCCAGGCCCAGAAGATGGAGGCTCTGGGCCAGCTCACCGGCGGGATCGCCCACGACTTCAACAACCTGCTCCAGGTCATCGTCGGCTATGTCGAGATCCTTGCGTCGGGCCTCCAGAAGCCGGAGCCGGACCGCGCCCGCCTCGGCCGCGCCACGGACAACATCCGCATCGCCGCCGAGCGCGCCACGACGCTGACGCAGCAGCTTCTCTCCTTCGCCCGCAAGCAGAGGCTCGAGGGGCGGCCGGTCAACCTCAACACGCTGATCTCCGGCATGGACGGCCTGCTGCGCAGGTCCCTCGGCGAGGCGGTGTTCGTCGAGCAGGCGCCCGCGACCGATCTCTGGACCTGTCAGATCGATCCGACCCAGGCCGAGGTCGCTATCCTCAACGTCGTCATCAACGCCCGCGACGCCATGCCGGACGGCGGCACGATCACGGTGCGGACCGAGAACCGCGAGATGGCGGGCGACGACATCACCGGCCGGGGGCCGCTCAATCCCGGACCCTACGTGGTGCTCTCGGTGACCGATACCGGCACCGGCATGTCCCCGGACGTGCTCGCCCGCGTCCTCGACCCGTTCTTCACGACGAAGGAGGAGGGGAAGGGGACCGGCCTCGGCCTCTCGATGGTCTACGGTTTCGCCAAGCAGTCGGGCGGCGCCGTCGACATCGTCTCGAAGGTCGGCGAGGGCACCACGGTGCGACTGTTCTTTCCGGCCATCGCCGGATCGGTCGACCCAGTCGAGACGGGACCTCTCCCGGAGCGGGCGGAGGGCGGCGACGAGACAGTTCTGGTCGTCGACGACCGCCAGGACGTGGCGGAACTGGCGCGATCCATCCTGCGCGACCACGGCTACCGGACCCTGACGGCCGGCAACGCCCGCGAGGCCCTCGATATCCTGGACGGCAGTGAGCCCGTGGACCTGCTGTTCAGCGACCTGATCATGCCCGGCGGCATGAACGGCCTGATGCTGGCCCGCGAGGCGCGCAAGCGCCAGCCCGGCCTCCGGATCCTCCTCACCACGGGCTATGCCGGCGACAGCCTCGAGCGAACCGACATGGGCGCTCCGGAGTTCGAGATCCTGAAGAAGCCCTATCGCCGCGCCGATCTCAGCCGGCGGGTCCGCGATATCCTCGACGCGCCCGCTCCCTGAGGCCGCGCCGGCCGGGACTTCCGGCAGGAGGTGGCCATGGCAAGAGGCGATAAGTCGAAATACACCGACAAGCAGGTCCGCAAGGCCGAGCATATTGCGGAGTCCTACGTCGAGCGCGGCGTGCCCGAGAAGGAGGCGGAGTCCCGCGCCTGGGCGACGGTCAACAAGGACGACGGCGGCGGCAAGCATCCCGGCGGCTCCGGTCGCGGCAGGAGCACCGGCCATCCGGCCGCGCACAAGGGCGGCGCATCGGGCGGCAAGGCGTCCGCCTCGCGCACGGCGGAGGAACGCTCGGCCTCCGCGAGGAAGGCCGCCGCGACGCGCAAGCGCAACGCCGAGAAGGCCGCTTCCTGAGGAGCGAGCGGCGTCAGCGGACGTTGATACGGTCGTTGGCGAGCCGTTCGGCCCGGGTGCGCTCCTCGGCTCCGAGGCCGTTCAGCGTCTGATCGAGCCAGGCGTCCGAGAGACCCTGCGCGGAGGCCGCGAGGTTCCAGGCGGCGGCCTCGACGAGGTTCTTCGGCAGACCGCGCCCGGTCGCGAACAGGCGCGCGACCCTGTTCTGCGCGATGGCGTTGCCGCGGGAGGCCGCGTGCAGGAAGTAGCGGGCGGCGCGGACCTCGTCCTTCGGCACACCGGTGCCGTTGAAGAGCAGGATCGCGAACTCGACCTCGCCGGCGAGGTCGCCGTTGTCGGCGGCCCGGCGGAACCACTGCGCGGCGAGCTTCGGGTCCTTCGGAACGCCGAGGCCCTTGAGATAGAGCACGCCGAGACCGTGCTGGGCCGAGCCGATCTCGCCCTCGGCCGCCGTGCGGTAGAGCGTGGCGGCGCGGGCGATGTCGGCCTCGTTTCCGGTGGCGAGCAGCAGGATGGCGAGGTTGTAGGCCGCCGTCGGCTGGCCCTTGGCGGCCGCCTTCTCCAGCCAGGCGCGGCCGGCCTTCTCGTCGCGGGGCATGCCGCGGCCGTCCATCGCCATCAGGCCGAGGGAGGCCATCGCGTTCGGCTCCCCCTCGGCGGCGGCGAGGCGATACCACTCCGCGGCGCGCAACGCGTCCTGCTTGGTGCCGAGGCCCTGGTTGTAGAGCTCGCCCAGCAGCACCATCGCGGCCACGTCCTTGCGGTCGGCCTCGATGCGCTTCGTCGCCTCCCGGAAGGCGGTGACGTACTGGCCGCGCTGGTAGGCGCCGTAGGCGAAGTCCGGCGGCAGGGCCGAGCGGGGGGGCACGGCGCCGCCGACGTAGTTCGCGGTGTAGGGCGAGGGTAGCTCGCGGGTCGGCACGCTCTGATGCGTCGTCACCGGCTTCGCCTCGGGCGCCGCTGGGCTCGGCGCGCCGTAAGCGGCCTGCGACGCGATGACGAGGGATGCGGCGAGCGCCGCCGGGCGGGCCTTCACGGCCGGCCCAGCCCCTTGCCGGCGCGCAGGACGGCTTCCGGATCGTCGAGCCAGAGGCCGCTCTCCAGGCCGACGAACTCCGCGCCCGTCGCGCCGAGCGCGGCGATGTCCTCCTCGCGCGTCGCGACGGCGATGCAGGGCGTCTCGAAGATCTCCGCCCACCAGGCGGCGCGCTCGGCCACCGTTTCCGGATCGGGCGCGGCGCCATCCGCATAGAGGCCGCCGAACATGACGTAATCGACGCCCGCCTCGCCGGCGGTCATGGCGGCGTCGCGGGTCTCGATGCCGCCGACGCCGAGGATGCGGCCGTCCTTGAGGGCCGCGCGCGCCTCCGTCAGCGCGGATGCCGGGGCGCGGTCGAGATGCACCCCGTCGGCGCCGCCGCGCACCGCCACCCGGCCGAGGTCGCCCTTGAAGCCCGCGCAGGCGACGACCAGCGCCGCGCCGTGATCCTGCACGACGGGCGCGGCCTGCTTCACGAGGTCGATGAGCGGCCGCTCGTCGGCCAGCGGCAGGCGCAGCAGCACGGCGGCGACGCCGCCGCCGCCCGCGCAGGCCTTGGCGAGGGCCCCGACGACCGCATCGGCGCCATCCATCGTGAGGCCGTGCGGCGTGAGCAGCGTGAGCCGTGCCGATGCGCCGTTCACCGGCGGCGTTCCCGCGCTCAGCGCGCGGCCTCGATCTTCGGGTCGAGCGAGCCGTCGGCGTAGCGCTTGGCCATGGCCGCGACGGAGATCGGGCGGATCTTCGAGCCCTGGCCGGCGGTGCCGAACTCCTCGAAGCGCTGCTTGCAGAGCTTCGTCATCGCATCCATCGCCGGCTTCAGGTACTTGCGCGGGTCGAACTCGGCCTTGTTCTCCGTGAGGATCTTCCGGATCTGGCCGGTCATCGCCATGCGGTTGTCGGTGTCGATGTTGATCTTGCGCACGCCGTGCTTGATGCCGCGCTGAATCTCCTCGACCGGCACGCCCCAGGTCGGCTTCATCTCGCCGCCGTACTGGTTGATGATGTCCTGGAGGTCCTGCGGCACCGAGGAGGAGCCGTGCATGACGAGGTGCGTGTTCGGCAGGCGCCGGTGGATCTCCTCGATCACGTTCATGGCGAGCACGTCGCCGTCGGGCTTCCGCGTGAACTTGTAGGCGCCGTGGCTGGTGCCCATGGCGACGGCGAGCGCGTCGACCTTTGTCTCGGCGACGAACTTCGCGGCTTCCGCCGGATCGGTGAGGAGCTGGTCGTGGGAGAGCACGCCCTCGGCGCCGTGGCCGTCCTCGGCCTCGCCCTGGCCGCTCTCGAGGGAGCCGAGCACGCCGAGCTCGCCCTCGACGGAGACGCCGGCCCAGTGGGCCATCTTCGTGACGTTGCGGGTGATCTCGACGTTGTAGGCGTAGTCGGCCGGCGTCTTGCCGTCGGCCTTGAGCGAGCCGTCCATCATCACCGAGGTGAAGCCGTACTGGATCGCGGTGGCGCAGGTGGCTTCGTTGTTGCCGTGGTCGAGATGCATGCAGACGGGGATGTGCGGGTAGATCTCGACGAGGCCGTCGATGAGCTTCGCCAGCACGATGTCGTTGGCGTAGGCGCGCGCGCCCCGGCTCGCCTGGAGGATCACCGGCGAGTCCGTGGCGTCGGCGGCGGCCATGATGGCCAGCCCCTGCTCCATGTTGTTCAGGTTGAACGCCGGCACGCCGTAGCCCTGCTCGGCGGCATGGTCGAGAAGCTGCCTCAGGGTGATGCGCGCCATGGTCCGTGTCCTCGCCTCGAATGGTCCTTGACGGACCGAGATGGATCAATCGCGCGCCGGGGCGCGCGGCGTGTGGTCAGGCCGTCGCCCGCAGGGCCTCGACGCCGGGCAGCTCCTTGCCCTCCAGCCATTCGAGGAAGGCGCCGCCGGCGGTCGAGATATAACTGAACGCCTCGCCGACGCCTGCGTGGTTCAGGGCCGCGACGGTGTCGCCGCCGCCCGCCACCGAGACGAGCCGGCCCGCCTTGGTGCGCTCGGCCGCGTGCCGGGCCGCCGCGACCGTCGCCGCGTCGAAGGGCGTCAGCTCGAAGGCGCCGAGGGGGCCGTTCCAGACCAGCGTCGCGGCGCCGTCGATGGCCGCGTCGATCTCGCGGACAGAGGCCGGGCCGGCGTCGAGGATCATGCCGTCCTCGGGCACCGCGTCGGCGGAGACGGTCTCGTGGGGGGCGTTCGCCTTGAACTCGGAGGCGACCACGGCGTCGACCGGCAGGATGATCCGGCAGCCGGCCTTGTCGGCCGCCGCGAGGATGCGGGTCGCCGTCTCGGCGAGATCCTTCTCGCAGAGCGACTTACCGACCGCCTTGCCTTGCGCGTGCAGGAAGGTGTTGGCCATGCCGCCGCCGATCACCAGCATGTCGACCTTGCCGACGAGGTTCTCGAGGAGGTCGATCTTCGAGGAGACCTTGGCGCCGCCGACGAGGGCGATGACCGGGCGCGCAGGCGCCTCGAGCCCCTTGGTCAGAGCCTCCAGCTCCGCCTGCATGGTCCGGCCGGCGTAGGCCGGCAGCACCCGCGCCAGCCCCTCGGTCGAGGCGTGCGCCCGGTGCGCGGCGGAGAAGGCGTCGTTGACGAAGACGTCGCCGTTGGCGGCGAGCTCGCGGACGAAGGCCGGGTCGTTCTTCTCCTCTCCCGCGTGGAAGCGGGTGTTCTCAAGGAGAAGCACGTCGCCGTCCTTCAGGGCGGCCACCGCCTCGGCGGCCGGGGCGCCGATGCAGTCCTCAGCGAAGGCGACCGGACGGCCGAGGCTCTCCGAGATGGCGCCGACCACGGGGCGCAGGGAATCCTTGGGCTCGCGCTTGCCCTTCGGGCGGCCGAAATGGGCGAGCAGGATCACCCGGCCGCCGGCCTCGGCGATCTCACGGATCGTCGGCACCACCCGGTCGATGCGGGTGGTGTCGGTGACCCGGCCTCCGTCCATCGGCACGTTCACGTCCACCCGCAGCAGCACGCGCTTGCCCTGGAGAGAGCCGGCGTCGTCGAGGGTGCGGAAGGCGGTCATGCGAGTCCCGGATGGAGGGTGGCGGTGAGGATGGGGCGCGTCAGCGCTGGGGGAAGAGCCCCTGGAGGTTGAGCCGCTGCACGGCGATCGTCAGCACGACGGTCAGCACGGCGGTGATGATCGCGGTGAGGATCAGGGCGCCGGCGCCGGGGATGCGGCGGGTGCGCTCGCTGATGGCGCGGACCTCGGTGCGCAGCGCCGCCACGTCGGACTGGCGGGCGGCGTCGTTCATGCGGGCCGTGGCCCCCTCGACCTTGTCCTCGACGCGGGACAGGAGCGCCTCGGAGCGGGCGTACTTGTCCTCGATGCGCGAGCACTTGTCCTCGATGCGCGCGAGCTGGTCGGCGAGATGCGCGGCCGGCGCGGGGCGGGAGGTCTCGGGAGCGGGGGGTGCCTCGGTGACGGCCGGGGCGGGCGCCGGCGGGGTCTCGGTGGTGGTCGCGGGGATGAACCCGCCCGTCGCAGCAGTCTCGGCCATGATCCGCACCTGTCCCTATGGTCGTTGGTGGTCGCCCCTCGGGATGCGGGCGCCCCGGCGGGGGCGCCCGTGTGGCTCAGATCAGCTTCGCCATCGCCACGGCGGTGTCCGCCATGCGGTTCGAGAAGCCCCACTCGTTGTCGTACCAGGACAGGATGCGCACGAAGGTGCCGTCCATGACCTTGGTCTGGTCGAGGTGGAACGTGGACGAGTGCGGATCGTGGTTGAAGTCGATCGACACGTTCGGCCGGTCGGTGAAGCCGAGCACGCCCTTGAGCGGGCCGGTGGCGGCGGCCTTGATCGCCTCGTTGATCTCCTGCACCGAGGTCTCGCGCTTGGCGGTGAACACGAGGTCCACGGCCGAGACGTTCGGGGTCGGCACGCGGATCGAGGTGCCGTCGAGCTTGCCCTTCAGCTCAGGCAGCACCAAGCCGACCGCCTTGGCGGCGCCCGTCGTTGTCGGGATCATCGAGAGCGCCGCGGCGCGGGCCCGGTAGAGATCCTTGTGCATCTGGTCGAGCGACGGCTGATCGTTCGTGTAGGAGTGGATGGTGGTCATGAAGCCGCGCTCGATGCCCACGGCCTCGTTCAGCACCTTGGCGATGGGCGCCAGGCAGTTGGTGGTGCAGGAGGCGTTCGAGACCACGAGGTGGTCTGCCGTCAGCTTGTCGTGGTTGACGCCGTAGACCACCGTCAGGTCGGCGCCGTCGGCGGGCGCCGAGACGAGGACGCGCTTGGCGCCGGCGTCGAGATGGGCCTTGGCCTTGTCCTTCGCGGTGAAGATGCCGGTGCACTCCAGCGCGATGTCGACGCCGAGGTCGCGGTGGGGCAGCTCGGCGGGGTTGCGCACGGCGGTGACGCGGATGCGCTTGCCGTCGATGATCAGGTTCTCACCGTCGACGCCGACCTCGCCGGGGTAGCGGCCATGCACGGAGTCGTAGCGCAGCAGGTGCGCGTTGGTCTCGACCGGGCCGAGATCGTTGATGGCGACCACCTCGATGTCCGAGCGGCCGGCCTCGTGGATGGCGCGCAGGACGTTCCGGCCGATGCGCCCGAACCCGTTGATGGCAACCTTGACCGTCACGACCCTGCTCCTTCCAACTGCCGCGCCGGGCCTGTCCGAGATGCCGCGGCGGACGAACTCTCGCCCGAGGCGCGGCCCGGTTCTCTGACCCTGACGCTTGAACCTGCGATGAACCGTACCGGCCCGGTCGCGCGGCCGCCGTCCGTCCGCTCGGCGGATGACGGGGGAGGCATGTCGGGCATCACGGGATCCGTATCCGCACCGTCGCGCCGACCCCGGCGGCGGGCATGCGCCTGTCTCGGCGCGGGCTCTCTAACATGGTGCCAGGGGCTGTCAAAGCTTGCGGCATGACAATCCCTCGGCCATGAACTGGCCCTTCCCTCGGCCATGAACTGGCCCTTCCCTCGGCCATGAACTGGCCCTTCCCTCGGCCATGAACTGGCCCTTCATATGGGTGTGCAGCCCCGCTTTTTTCAGGGGCCTGCGCGCCGCCGCGTTCGACGCCGCCCCGGCGTCATGGAGCCGCCGTCCCGAGCATGTTGATCTTCGCCGCCACCGCCACGGACGAGGCCCTCGCCCGGCTCGACTCGGCGCTGACGCTCCTCGAGGCGGCGGTGGCGCGCCGCCTCGATGCCGGAGAGCGCGGCGACCGCGACGCCGAGCTGGCGCTGATGAACGAGGACCGGGCGCGCCTGGCTGCGGAGCTCGACGCGGCGAGCGCCCGGCTCGCCCATGTCGAGGCCGCGGCGGGGGAGGTCGGCCTCCGGCTCGACCGGGCGATCGGCGCCGTCGAGCGGGTTCTGTCCCACGACCGGACGAGCTGAGCGCATGCCGCAGATCAACGTCTCGATCGACGGGAAGTCCTATCGCATGGCTTGCGGGGAGGGGGAGGAGCCGCATCTCACGGCGCTCGCCTCCGGGCTCGACGCGCGCATCGGCGAGATGCGCAAGGCCTTCGGCGAGATCGGCGACATGCGCCTCCAGGTCATGGCCGCGATCACCTTCGTCGACGAGCTGTCCGAGACCAAGCGCCGGCTCTCGGAGATCGAGGCGGAGATCGCCGCGCTGCGCGCCGTCGTGGACGGGGCCCAGACCGAGGCGGCCGGGCGCGAGACGCGGCTCGCTGCCGGCGTATCCTCCGCCGCCGACCGCGTGGAGCGGCTGGCCCAGGCGCTGATGCGGGCGGGGACCTGAGCGGCCGGTCGATTTGCCGGCGCGATTGCGGTCCCGACCCCTGGCGCGGCGGCCGGAGGCTCGCTACATCGGCGATGCGGGGCTGCCGGGTTCGTCAGGAGAACTTATCCCCGGGGGCTTATCGACTCCCTCGGGAGCTGTCCCTGGCCTCGTCCCTGGACTTGGCCAACACGGCGCCCACCTACGCTGTAGGTTTCCCGGGATCGACACTCCAACGGCTCACGTGGCTCCGCACTCCTCTCTTCCCTCCACGCCGGTCTCGGACCTGAAGGCCGAGCTTCGGCGCGGTGCCCTGGCGCGCCGGGACGTGCTCGGCGCGGACGAGCGCTCCGCCGCCGCGGCCCGGATCGCCGAGACGGTCCTCGCGATACCGGGGCTCGCCGAGGCGCCGATCGTCGGCGCCTTCTGGCCGATCCGCAGCGAGGTCGACCCGCGGCCGATCATCGAGGGCCTGTTCGCCCGCGGGCAGCGGGTGGCTCTGCCGAAGGTCACCTCCGACGGTCTGGTCTTCCGCGAGTGGCGGGCCGGCGAGGCGCTGGTGGCGGGCACGTTCGGCCTCAGCGAGCCGCGGGACGACCTGCCGCCTCTCGACCCCACGGCGCTGATCGTGCCGCTCGCCGCCTTCGACCGGCGGGGCCAGCGCATCGGCTACGGACGGGGCTACTACGATCAGGCCATCGAGCGCCTGTCCCGCAACGGCCCTGTGCTGACCATCGGCATCGCCTTCGCCGTGCAGGAGATCGAGCACGTGCCCGCCGAGCCCCACGACCGCCCCCTCGACCACATGGTCACCGAGGCCGGCATCGTGCCGCTGGCGCGGGGCTAGAGCCGTGCGCATCCTCTTCCTCGGCGACGTGGTCGGCCGGCCCGGCCGCAACGTCGTCGCCGACCGTCTGCCGGGCCTGCGCGAGCGCTGGCGGCTCGATTGCGTCGTCGTCAACGGCGAGAACGCGGCCGGCGGCTTCGGGATCACCGAGGCGATCTGCGACGAGATCCTCCAGGCCGGCGCCGACGCCGTGACCCTCGGCAACCACTCCTTCGACCAGCGCGAGGCGCTCGTCTTCATCGCCCGCCAGCCCCGTCTGCTGCGGCCGGCGAACTACCCGCCCGGCACGCCGGGACGCGGCGCCACCGTGGTCGAGACGCCGCGCGGCGCCCGCGTGCTCGTGGTCAACGCCATGGGCCGCATCTTCCTCGACGCCCTGGACGACCCCTTCGCGGCGGCCGAGCGGGAACTCACCGCCTGTCCCCTCGGTGAGGTGGCGGACGCGGTGATCGTGGACTTCCACGCCGAGGCGACGAGCGAGAAGCAGGCCTTCGCCCACTTCGTCGACGGCCGCGCGAGCCTCGTCGTCGGCACGCACACCCACGCGCCGACCGCCGACCACCGCATCCTGCCCGGCGGCACCGCCTACCTGTCGGATGCCGGCATGTGCGGCGACTACGATTCCGTGCTCGGCATGCAGAAAGACGAGCCCCTGCGCCGCTTCCTCCAGAAGACGCCGGGCGCCCGCCTCGAGGCCGCGACGGGGGAGGGGACGCTCTGCGGCGTCGCGGTGGAGACCGACGATGCGACGGGGCTCGCCCGCATCGTCGCGCCCGTCCGCCTCGGGCCGCATCTCGAAGAGACCTGGCCGCGTGCCTGGGACTGAGCCGGGACCTTGCCGAAAGCCCGACTTGATCGTGTAACGGCCAGCCTCCACAGTGCCGCCGAGCTTGATGCCGCGCCGAATGGCCGGGGCTCCGGAATTCGGAAAGAGTAGCGCGCGATGGCGGCCCGTCCTGCGTCCCAGATCGTGACGAAGCCTGGCATCACCCTCGTGCGGATGCTGCTCTTCCTCGCCCTCGTCGGCTTCCTCGTCCTGATCCTGTACAAGCAGATCACGCCGGCCTTCCTCGCCAATCCCGGCCTCAACGGCCTCATCCTCGGCGTGCTGCTGATCGCGGTGCTGCTCGCCTTTGGGCAGGTGGTGCGGCTCTTCCGCGAGGCCGCCTACGTCAACGCCGCGGCGGCCGGCGAGCCCGCGCCGAAGGCGCCGGTTCTGCTCGCGCCCCTAGCCCCGGCGATCGAGGCCCGGCGAGAGGGCGCGACGCTCCAGAGCGCCCGCGAGTCCCTGGAGACGGTGGATTCCCGCCTCGACGAGGGGCGCGACGCGCTGCGCTACATCTCCGGCATCCTCATCCTGCTCGGCCTGCTCGGCACCTTCTGGGGCCTCATCGACACGCTCTCGGCGGTCGGTTCGGTCATCAAGTCGATGCGCGGCGGCGGAGGCGACGCGGCCGTGATGTTCGACGAGTTGAAGAACGGCCTCGCGGTGCCGCTCGCCGGCATCGGCCTCGCCTTCTCGGCCTCGCTGTTCGGCCTCGCCAGCTCCCTCGTCGTCGGCTTCCTCGATCTCCAGGCGGGGCAGGCGCATGGCCGCTTCCGCAACGAGCTGGAGGACTGGCTGCTCTCGGGCGAGGAGCAGGGCGCCGTCGCGACGGCCACCGGGGCGCCGGCCGTCTCGGAGCTGAAAGAGGCGGTGGAGCGGCTGACGGCGGTCGTCGCGGAGGGTGCCAACGGCCGCGCCGCGACCCAGGCGATGACGAACCTCGCCGAGGGCATCCAGGGCCTCGTGCAGCACATGCGCACCGAGCAGCAGATGATCCGCGACTGGGTCGAGGCGCAGGCGAGCCGGGAGCGCGACCTCAAGCAGGTCCTGGAGCGCCTCGGCCGCGAGCGGACCTGAGCCATGGCGTCCCGCGCGGCGCGGCGCGAGCGCCACCTCAACGTCTGGCCGGGCTACGTCGACGCGCTGGCCACGTTGCTTCTCTCCGTCGTCTTCCTGCTGACGATCTTCGTCGTGGGCCAGTTCTTCCTCTCGCAGGAGATCACCGGCCGCGACAGCGTGCTGGAGCGCCTGAACCGCCAGCTCGCCGACCTCACGGACCTGCTCGCCCTGGAACGCTCGAACCGGCGCGGCCAGGAGGAGGCCTCGCAGTCGCTGCGCACGACGCTGCTCGGCGTCGAGGCGGAGCGGGACCGGCTGAAGGCTCAGGCCGAGGCCGGCTCCGCCTCACAGGGGCAGGCGGGGGAACTCGATAAACAGTTGCAGGCGGAGCGCGGCGCCACGGCGCGGGCGCTCTCCCAGGTCGACATCCTCAACCAGCAGATCAGCGCCATGCGCCGCCAGCTCGCGGCCCTGGAGGACGCGCTCGCGGCCTCCGAGAGCCGGGACCGGGAGAGCCAGGCCCGCATCGCCGATCTCGGCAGCCGCCTCAACGTGGCCCTGGCGCAGCGGGTGCAGGAGCTCGCCCGCTACCGCTCCGACTTCTTCGGGCGCCTGCGGCAGATCCTCGGCAACCGACCCGACATCCGCATCGTCGGCGACCGTTTCGTGCTGCAGTCCGAGGTGCTGTTTCCCGCCGGCTCCGCGACGCTCAAGCCCGAGGCCGGGCCGGAGCTCGACCGGATCGCGACGGCGATCGTGGATCTCGCCCGCCAGATCCCGAGCGACATCCCCTGGGTATTGCGGGTTGACGGCCACACGGATGCGCGCCCGATCGCCAGCGCGCAGTTCCCCTCGAACTGGTCGCTCTCGGCCGCCCGCGCCATCAGCGTGGTCCAGTATCTCGCGGGCAAGGGCATCCCGCCGCAGCGCCTGCTGGCCGGCGCCTTCGGCGAGTTCCAGCCCCTCGATTCCGGCACGAGCGAGGAAGCCTACGCCCGCAACCGTCGCATCGAGCTGAAGCTCACCGAACGCTGAACCGGCTCACTCGGCCGCCGGCAGCACCTCGCGGGGGCGCGGCTCCTTGCCCCGCGCCGTCTCGTCGAGGGCATCGGTGAACTGGAGCGCGGCGAGCTGCGCGTAGAGGGCGCCCGACGAGAGCAGGCTCTCATGCGTGCCTTCCTCGACGATGCGGCCGTCGTCGATCACCAGGATGCGGTCGGCCTTGCGGATCGTCGCGAGGCGGTGGGCGATGACGAGCGTGGTCCGGTCCCGCATCAGCGTGTCGAGGGCCGATTGCACGGCGCGCTCGCTCTCGGCGTCGAGGGCGGAGGTTGCCTCGTCCAGCAGCAGGATCGGCGCGTCCTTGAGGATGGCGCGGGCGATGGCGATGCGCTGGCGCTGTCCGCCGGAAAGCGTCACGCCGCGCTCGCCGACCTGCGTGGCGTAGCCCTGGGGCAGGGCGGTGATGAACCCGTCGGCATGGGCGAGCCGCGCGGCGCGCAGCACGTCGGCCTCGGGCGCGTCCGGGCGGCCGTAGCGGATGTTCTCGATGACGGTGCCGGAGAAGATCGTCGGGTCCTGCGGCACCAGGGACATCCGCGCCCGCAGCGCCTCCGGATCGACGCTCGCCACGTCGCGCCCGTCGACCCGCACGACGCCCTGCTGCGGGTCGTAGAAGCGCAGCAGCAGCTGCAGGATCGTGCTCTTGCCGGCCCCCGAAGGACCGACCAGGGCGACGCGCTCGCCCGGCGCGACCCGCAGGTCGACGCCGTGCAGGGAGGGGTGACCCTCGCGGGTCGGATAGGCGAAGCGCACCCCTTCGAACGCGATCTCGCCGCGGGGCGGCTCGGGCAGCGCCTTCGGCGCGGCGGGCGCCCGGATCCCCGGCTGCGCGGCCAGGATCTCGCCGAGCCGCTCGGCGGCGCCCGCCGCCTGGGCGAGTTCGCCGTACACCTCCGAGAGCTGGCCGAGCGCGCTGGCGCCGAACACGGCGTAGAGCACGAACTGCGAGAGCTGGCCGGCGGTCATCGTCCCCGCCATGACCCCCTGCGCGCCGTACCACATCACGCCGACGACGCTCGCCGAGATCAGGAAGATCGCGACGCCCGTGAGAAGGGCGCGGGCCTTGATCGAGGCGCGGGCCGCACCGTAGGCGTTCTCGGAGGCGTCGGCGAAGCGCCGGGCGGTGGTCCGGCCCATGCCGAAGGCCTGCATGGTCCGCACCGCCCCGACCGCTTCGGCCGCGTAGGCCGAGGCCTCCGCAAGCCGGTCCTGCGCCGCCCGCGAGCGCCGGCGCACGCCGCGTCCGGACAGGATCAGCGGGAAGACGATGAGCGGGATCGCGGCGAGCACCAGGATCGAGAGCTTCGGGCTCGTCACCACCATCAGCACCACGGCGCCGACGAAGAGGAAGGCGTTGCGCAGCAGGATCGAGATCGAGACGCCGAAGGCGGACTTCACCTGGGTCGCGTCGGCGGTGAGGCGCGAGACGATCTCGCCGGCCTGGGTGCGGTCGAAGAAGGCGGGGTCGAGGACGGTCAGGCGCTCGAACACGGCGGTGCGCAGGTCCGCCACCACCCGCTCGCCGAGGGTCACGACGCTGTAGTAGCGGGCCGCGCTCGACAGGGCGAGGACGGCGACCACGCCGAGAAGCGCCAGGAAATAGGCGTCGATGAGGACCTGCCCCTCCGGCGAGAAGCCGTGGTCGATCACCCGCCGAATCGCCACCGGCACCACCAGCGTCGCGCCGGCCGAGGCGGTGAGCGCGGCGAAGGCCGCGAGCATCCGGCCGCGATAGGCCAGGGCGAAGGGAACCAGCGGCCGCAGCGCGCCGAGCGGCGCCCGTCCCCGGCCCTGGTCCCGGTCAGCCTTGCGCGCCATGCAACATCCCCGTTCGTTCCTCCCGTCCGTCGCGCGGAGCGCTTGTTCGCGTTCTCGCCCTGCGGTATAGGCGCGCCTTCATCCGATTGCGCGTGTTGAATGGCCGCGGGCCGTGCGGCGGGGCGGTCGGCGCAGCCTGTCGTTTCGAGGTTTCTATCATGGCGAAGAATGCGGCCGCCAAGGCCAAGGGCACCGAGCACCCCGACTATCACTTCATCAAGGTCGTGATGACCGATGGGTCGGAGTACAAGACGCGCTCCACCTACGGCAAGGAGGGCGACACCCTCAACCTCGACATCGACCCGCTGACCCATCCGGCCTGGACGGGCGGCGAGCAGAAGATGCTCGATCGCGGCGGTCGCGTCTCCCGCTTCAACTCGCGCTTCGGCAACCTGCCGTTCGGCCGCAAGTAAGCGCCTCTCCCCAGTCTCGTTCCCACGAAGAGGGCGGCTCCCACCGGAGCCGCCCTCTTCGCGTTCTCAGTGCGGCGTGCCGAAGGCGGAGAGGAGCAGGTCCCGCTGCAGGGCGACGGGGCTCTCCCGCGGCACCGGCGTCGGCCGCTCGTCGGCGACGAGGGCGTCGAGATGCATGATCCGGGCGTGGAGACGGCGTGTGCGCATCATCAGGTCCTGAAGGCGCAGGGGCAGCGCGGCGAGATCGAAGCGGGCGGCGTCGGGCTCGGCGAGGCGGACGCGGGTCTTCTCCTCGAGCGCCTGACCGGGCGTGATCTCGCCCTCCGCCACGGCCCTCTGCACGAGAAGCCAGGAGGCGGTCTGCATCAGGAGCGTGGTCAGCCGCATGCTCTCGGCCGCGTAGCCGAGCTGCGCGTCGCGGGAGATGAGGCGCGATTCCTCGCGGCCGTCGCCGTCGAGATAGGCCGCCGTCTCCTCGACGAGGGCCATGCCCTCGCGGAACAGCGCCTTGAAGGGCTCCGACGAGACGTAGCTCTGCCCGAAGCTCACCCAGTCACGCTCGTCCCGGAAGGTGACGTCGAGATCGGTCATGCTGCCTCCACTGTCCTGTCTACGCGAGGGGCACGTTCCGGTTCGGAACGATCGCCCCGCATCGACGGGATCTGGAGCAAACATAGCGCCGCGGGCGCCGGACGGGACCGCTCTCGCAAGATACCGTTAACGGCGATGCCGAGAGGCCGCGCCTTGAAACAAGAGGCCGCGCCATAAAAGAAGCCGCCCCGGAGGGCGGCTTGCGAAGAGTCACAGGGAGGCATCAAGCAGACTGAACCGGCGCAGAGGCCGCCGTCCAAACCGTTGAATGGTCCCTTTATGATCGTGAAAGGTTAACGAAGCGTTAGCCGATGGGTCAGGCGGCGAGGCTCTGGAAGAGACCCAGCCCGTCCGTGCCGCCCACGAGGTCCTCCACGAAGTTCTCGGGGTGGGGCATCATGCCGAGCACGTTGCGATGCTCGGAGTAGATCCCCGCGATCGCGTTGAGGGAGCCGTTGCGGTTGGCGTCCGCCGTCAGCGCGCCGGATGCGTCGCAGTAGCGGAAGGCGACGCGTCCCTCGCCCTCGATGCGTGCCAGTGTGTCGTCGTCGGCGAAGTAGTTGCCCTCGCCGTGGGCCACGCACACGTCGATGACCTGCCCCTCTCGGTAGGCGGAGGTGAAGCGCGTGTCTGTCCGCTCCACCCGCAGATGCTGGCGATGGCAGATGAACCGCCGGTTCACGTTGCGCATCAACACGCCCGGCAGCAGCCCGGATTCGCACAGGATCTGGAAGCCGTTGCAGATGCCGAGCACGAGTCCGCCGGTGGAGGCATGGCGGCGGACGGCATCCATCACCGATGCGCGCCCCGCGATGGCGCCGCAGCGGAGATAGTCGCCGTAGGAGAAGCCGCCCGGCACCACGGCCAGATCGGTGCCGGCAGGAAGCTCCGTCTCGGTGTGCCAGACGGGCGTGACCTCGGCGCCGGCCAGACGCAGCGCCCGCGCGACATCTCCGTCCCGGTTCGATCCAGGAAAGACGAGGACGGCGGCGCGCATCAGCTCAACTCGATCGTGTAGTTCTCGACCACGGTGTTGGCGAGCAGCCTCTCGCAGGCGCTCTTCAACACCGTCTCGGCCTCGCCGCGATCGGCGATCTCCAGCTCGACGTCGAAGACCTTGCCCTGGCGAACATTGCCGATGCCGTTCAGACCGAAGGACTTCAGCGCCGACTCGATCGCCTTGCCCTGGGGATCCAGCACGCCGGTGCGCAGTGTGACGATGATCCGCGCTTTCATGGCATACGACTCGGGTCGGAGATCTGAGACATTCGTGATAAACTGTCAGTGATCCGCCGGCAACGCAGGCATACCGTAAAATGCCGTAGCAAGAGCCTGGGGGGATCTACTGAATTTCGTACACTAAACTCGGCGTTAAGACTCACGATCGGGTCTCGCGGGCAGCCGTGCTGCCGCGCAGCGGTTCGGCCGCCGTCGCCCGCTTCCAGAGCTGGAACATGGTCCAGGCCGCGACGGCGCTGAACAGAACCATCAGGACGTGTCCGACGCTATCGCCGAGCTCGAGAAGGCCGGCGATCGCCCAGCCGGAGGCGATGGCGACCGCGAACACCTCGGTGCCGACGAGGATCATCATGCTGATGATGGTGACGCTACTACGCACGTTCGCTCGCCTGCCTTCGGCCCGCCACGATGGCCAAGGCGCATAGCCCGGTGGCGGGCACTCGGCAACCCTGGCGCGCGCCTCCGGTGCGGCGGAGGCTTAGCGCGGCGCGCGCTTCGCCAGGATCCGCTGGAGCGTCCGCCGGTGCATGTTGAGACGCCGGGCCGTCTCGCTGACGTTGCGCCCGCAGAGCTCGTAGACGCGCTGGATGTGCTCCCAGCGCACCCGGTCGGCCGACATCGGGTTCTCCGGCGGATCGGCCCTCTCGCCCGGCTGCGCCATCAGCGTGAGATGGATCTCGTCGGCGTCCGCCGGCTTCGCGAGATAGTCGAAGGCGCCGAGCTTCACGGCCGTCACCGCGGTGGCGATGTTGCCGTAGCCCGTGAGGATGATGCCCCGCGCATCCGGCCGCCGCTCCTTGAGCCGGACGATGACGTCGAGCCCGTTGCCGTCGCCGAGCCGCATGTCGATCACCGCGAAGGCCGGGGGCCCGGCCTCGACGGCGCTGACGCCCTCCACCACGCTCTCGGCCACCTGTACGTTGTAGCCGCGGCTCTCCATGGCGCGGGCGAGCCGGGTCGAGAAGGGGCGGTCGTCATCGACGATGAGGAGGCTGCGATCGGCGAACGCCGCGAGCGGATCGTTCTCGTCCAGTCCCGTTTCCCCGGGATGACGAACCGAGGACTCCGACTCCGTCAGCATGTTGCGAACCTCCGCACGATCGCTGGTACACAATCTATATAGGTGCGACGGGAGGAACCGTTAGGGGTTGCCGGCTCGCCATTTCCGGCAGGGTGGCCGGCGAGGCGCCGCGTTCGAAGGCCGACCGGGACCAGACGACCTTCACGATCGCCCCCGAGACGCCCGTACCTGCGGCGTTCGAGAGCGACATCTGCGCGCCGGAGCGCTCGATCAGCGTCTTGGCGATGAAGAGGCCGAGGCCGAGGCCGGCGCCCGCGGCGTCGCCTTCCCGCTGGCTCTGCGGCGCACGGGTCGTCACGTAGGGCTCCCCGGCCCGCAGCAGCACCTCGTTGGGGAAGCCGGGGCCGTCGTCGCGCACCTCGATCGACACGCTGTCGGAGGTCCATCGCGCCCGCACGACGACGCGGCTCTCGGCGAAGTCGGCGGCATTGTCGAGGATGTTGGCGAGCCCGAACATGACGCCGGGATTGCGCCGGCAGACCGGCTCGGGGCCCTCGCCGGCGGTCGAGACGTCGATGCTCGGCCCGAGGCTGCGCTGCGGGGCGACGAGCTCCTCGACGATGTGGCTGAAGGTGACGGTGGCGAGGAACCCCGCCTCGTCGCTGCCGAGGGAGGTGAGCTTCGAGAGGATGCTCCGGCAGCGGTCGGCCTGCTCGCGCAGCAGGTTCAGGTCCTCGGCGAGCCCCGGCGGCGCGTTCGGGCCGAGCTGGCGCACCAGCTCCTTGGTGATCACCATGATGGTCCCGAGCGGCGTGCCGAGCTCGTGCGCGGCGGCGGCGGCCAGGCCGTCGAGCTGCGAGAGATGCTGCTCGCGGGCCAGGACCAGCTCGGTGGCGGCCAGCGCCTGGGAGAGCTGGCGCGTCTCTTCCGCCACGCGCCAGGCGTAGACGCCAGTGAAGGCCGTGCCGAGCAGGATCGCGGTCCACACGCCTGAGACGTATAGGAACGGCAGCTCGATCCGCCCGTCCGCGAACCAGGGCAGCGGCCGGTGCACGAGGGCGAGGATCGTGGACAGGCCCACCGCCAGCAGCCCGAGCGACAGGGTGCGCTCGGGGGGCAGGGCGGTCGCCGAGATCAGCACCGGTGCCAGGAACAGCAGCGAGAACGGATTCTGAAGACCGCCCGTCAGGAACAGCAGCGCCGCGAGCTGCAGGATGTCGAAGGCGAGCAGCAACGCCGCCGATTCGTCGCTGAGCCGATAGCTCGCCGGGAAGCGGATGCGCAGCGCCAGGTTCAGCCACGAGGATGCGGCGATCACGAGGAAGCACCAGCCGAAGGGGAGCGAGAGCCCCAGGCCGAACTGCGCGCCCACCACCGCCACGCTCTGGCCCGTGATCGCCAGCCAGCGCAGACGGACGAAGGTCTCCAGCCGGACCTGCCGGCGGTTGCGGACGAGTCCGCTCAGGCTGTCATCCTGCATGTCGGGCCGGGTGATTGATCGCGCCCCGAGCCCAGCCTGGCCGACCGGGGGATGGGGCCACGACCCGTTCCTTGGAGTGCGCTCGCCGGTCGCCTGCATGGCGCCGGGACCGGCGGGCGGCATTTCTAGGGTAGCGCCGCGCCGCGGCCGATCCAGCCCGCCATGTTAAGACAACGGTCAGGGCGGAACGATCATCCTTCGGCGTTGTTTCGTTTTCCCGCCTGCCCTCGACGGGGTCGAAGTGACGGAGCGCCGGATGGACCTGGCTTACTTCTGGTACGAGAGCGCCCGCGCCCTCCTGACGCCCGCCCGCATGGCCGCGGACATGACACGGTACGGTCTCGCTAATCCCGCCAACCCCATGGCCTACTCGCCCTATGCGCGCTCCGTCGCGGCCGGGTGCGAGATGTTCGAGCGCGTGACGCGCCGCTACGGCAAGCCGTCCTTCGGGATCAAGAGCACGACGGTCGAGGGCCGGCCCGCCGCGGTGAGCGAGCGGGTGGTCTGGGAGCGCCCGTTCTGCCGGGTGGTCGCCTTCGACCGCGCGATCGCGCATCCGCTCTCGGCGCCCCAGCCGAAGCTCCTGATCGTCGCGCCGATGTCGGGGCACTACGCGACGCTGCTGCGCGGCACCGTGGAGGCCATGATCCCGGACCATCAGGTCTTCATCACCGACTGGGTCGACGCGCGCATGGTGCCGATCACCGAGGGCAGTTTCGACCTCGACGACTACATCGACTATCTCACGGCAATCTTCGCGGACCTCGGGCCGGATCTGCACGTCATGGCGGTCTGCCAGCCGGCCGTCCCGGTAGCCGCCGCCGTCGCGCTCATGGAGGCGCGGGGCGCCCACGGCATCCCCTGCTCGATGACGCTGATGGGCGGCCCCGTCGACACGCGTCGCTCGCCGACCGCGGTGAACTGCCTGGCGCAGGAGCGGGGCGCGGCCTGGTTCGAGAAGCACTGCATCACGCTGGTGCCGCCGATCCACCCCGGCGCGTGGCGGCGGGTCTATCCGGGCTTCCTGCAGCTCTCCGGCTTCATGGCGATGAACCTCGACCGGCACGTCGACGCCCATTCGGCCATGTTCGACCACCTCGTGAAGGGCGACGGCGATTCCGCCGACAAGCACCGGGAGTTCTACGACGAGTATCTCGCCGTCATGGATCTCACGGCGGAGTACTACCTTCAGACGGTGAAGACGGTGTTCGTGGATCACGCCCTGCCCAAGGGCGAGATGATGCATCGCGGGCAGCCGGTCGACCTCTCGGCGATCCGACGCTGCGCGATCCTCGCCGTCGAGGGCGAGAACGACGACATTTCCGGGGTCGGCCAGACCAAGGCCGCCCTCGACCTGACGCCGAACCTCGCGCCGGAGCGCAAGCGCTACCACCTCCAGGAGAATGTCGGGCACTACGGCGTCTTTAACGGCTCGCGCTTCCGCTCGACGATCGCGCCGCTGATCGGCCGATTCGTCCGCGAGATGGAGGCGCGCCCGGCCACCTACCTCCGGGCGGTGGGCTGAAACCCTCGGGACCGTTGGAGACGCGTCGGCTCGCGGCTAAGCTCGGCCGCATGCTGCTCGCGCCCCTGCGCCGACCCGAACCCGACCACCTGACGCTTCCGCACGGAGCGGAGGTCCTGCGCGTCTCGCTGCGCCGCAGCCCCTCCGCCCGCCGGCTGATCCTGCGGGTCTCGCAGGTGACGGGCGACGTCGTCCTCACCCTGCCGCCGCGGACGGCCCTGGCCACTGCCAGACGCTTCGCGGAGAGCCACGCGGGATGGATCGCTGCGCGTCTGGCGCGCGTCCCGGATCACGTCCCCTTCGCGGAGGGCGCGTCGGTGCCGTTGCGCGGCGTGCCGCATCGCATCGTCCGGCGTGGCAGCCGCAGCGGCACGACGCTCGCGGAGGACGGGGAGGGCGGTCCGATCCTGTCGGTCTCCTGCGAGGCGCCGCATGTCGGCCGCCGTGTCCGCGACTTCCTCCAGCGCGAGGCGCGCGCCGACCTTGCCCGCGCCGTGGAGACCTACGCCGCGGCGCTCGGCGAGCGGCCGCGCCGCATCACCCTGCGCGACACCCGCAGCCGTTGGGGCTCCTGCACGGCGAGCGGCGAGCTGAACTTCTCCTGGCGGCTCGTCATGGCGCCGCCCATGGTGCTCGACTACCTCGTCGCACACGAGATGGCGCATCTGCGCGAGATGAACCACTCCCAGCGCTTCTGGCGGCTCGTCGCCGGCGTCTGCCCGCACATGGACGCGGCCGAGGCCTGGCTGAAGCGGCAGGGCGCGAGCCTCCACCGCTACGGCTGAGGCGACGATCAGTACCGCGAACGCAGCACCGTCTCGCGGCTCACCACGGCGGCCGGCCATGCCGGACGGGGATCGACCGTGCCCGGTGCCAGCGTGCGGGGTGCGACGCTGTCGCAGACCTCCCGCTGCCGGATGATCACCGGATGGCCGAACTCGTCGTGCCGCTTCACGTAGCCGCCGTCGCGGCAGAAGCCGGCGATCTCGGCACGGCTCCCGGCGCGGCGGCCGTAGGGGTTGCGCGCCACCGGCGGGTGCTCGACGATCAGCGTGCCGCTGCGGTTCAGCGAGGTCTCGACATAGGTCGTCTCGGCCGTGGGCAGGGGCTGCGCCGCGGCCGGAACCAGGGTCGCGAGGAGCAGGCAGGCCGGCGCCGCGAGGAGTCGCATCAATCTCGATCCATGCGGGAGAAGCCCGCTCGCGGGGAATCTAGGCCGTTCCGCACCACACGGAAAGCACATTGCGGCCATAATCTGCCGCTCCTCGTCGCTTGACAGTTCGCGACCGCCCGTGGTCGGAACGCCGGGAATTTTTCGGACGCGGTTCGCAGGGGCGAGCCGCCTGATGAGGATCGACGCGTGGCATTGAGGATCGATCGGACGCGGCCGGCCTCGTTCGCCATCGCGCTCGCCTTTCTCGCCCTCTGCCTCGGCTGGTCGTCCGGCGCTGGTGCGCAGGGCATGGTGCGCAAGACCTTCGACGACTGGCAGCTCCGCTGCGAGACGCCGGCCGGCGCCAAGGCGGAGCAGTGCGCCCTGGTGCAGTACCTCGCCGCCGAGGATCGCCCGAACCTCACCCTCGTCGTGATCGTGCTGAAGACCGCCGACAATCGCGGCTATCTCCTGCGCGTCGTGGCGCCGCTCGGCATCCTGCTGCCCTCCGGCCTCGGCCTGAAGATCGACCAGACCGATATCGGCCGCGCTGGCTTCGTGCGCTGCCTGACCACGGGCTGCGTCGCCGAGGTCGTGATGGACGACGGCCTCATCCGCCAGCTCAAGGGCGGCAAGCAGGCGACCTTCATCGTCTTCCAGACCCCCGAGGAAGGCGTCGGCATCCCCCTCGCGATGAAGGGGTTCGGCGACGGCTTCGACAGCCTGAAATAGACATGGTCCGCACAGGGTTTCCCATGCGTCGTCGCTTCCACGGCCTGCTTCCGCTCGGCTCGGCTCTCCTCTGCCTGACGATCCCGGCCGCGGCGGCCGAGGAGGGCAACGTCTTCACGAACATCTTCAAGTACGGGGGCACCACGGTGCCGCCGTCTCAGCCGAAGGAGCTCGAGGCGGCCTACTGCCCGACCATCGACGTGCCCGAGGGCGGCGCGGCCCTCCAGGTTGCCGGCGGCCGCATGGGCGACGCGGCGAGCATCCGCACCCAGATCACCCTCGGCCGGCTCGCCCGCGAGTGCACGCGGCTCCAGGACGGCTCGATCACCGTGAAGGTCGGCATCGAGGGGCGCGTGCTGCTCGGGCCCGGGGGCCGGCCCGGAAAGTTCGACGTGCCCTTCACCGTCGCGATCCGCCAGAACGAGAAGACGGTCGTCTCGCGCACCCGCCGCGTCTCGGCCACCGTGCCGGCAGGCGAGGCGCAGGGCTTCTTCTCGGTCGTCGAGGACGGGCTGATCGTGCCGCCGGCCATGACCCGGGACTACGAGATCTCCGTGAGCCTCGGCGGCAGCGGCGCGCCGAAGCCCGCCCGGAAGCGCAAGGCGCCGGCCGCCGCGACGGCGGGCGAGGATGCGGGGGCCGGTGCCGCGCAGTGACGGCGCCCGCCGGATCCGCGAGGGCCTCGAAGCGCTTCGCGACCGGCTGCTTCCGGCAAGGCCCTGGGGCGGACGGACCGTGGATGTCCGTCTCGAAGGCTCCGACGATCTCGACTTTCCGCAACACCTCCTGACCGGCACTCCCCTGGCGGATCGCTGGGTTCGGCTGCGCTACCGCGCCGAGGGCACCGGACGCCCGGTCCTGCGCCTCGAACGGCCCGGCGATACGGAGGAATGGCCGCTTCCCGGCGTCACCGAGGGCCGGGCCTTCTGGCTGGGGCTGATGCCGCGCGACCTCGCGGGCATCGCGCTCTCGACGAGCGGCATCGCGGGCTTCGCGCTCGAATCCGTCGAGCGGCGCGGCCATGCCGGCGTGATTCTCGAATGCGCCTTGCGGCGCCCCCTCCGTGCTGTCGCCGCGCTCTACGAGGCCGCGCGCGGCAACCGGCGCGCCTATCGCGACATCCTGCGCGGGGCCTGCGCCGTGGTTCCGGCCCGGCGCTACGATGCCTACGCGCGGGCTCGCAGCCGCCCATCCGAGGCGCCGGCCTCCGATCTTCCCGTCCACGTCATCGTGCCGGCGAGCGATTCGTCGGTGGCGCTCGACCGCACCGTGGCGAGCCTGATCGGTCAGAGCCATCGCCGCTGGCGGCTGAGCCTTCTCGGAGCCGGCTCGCCCGGCCAAGGTCCGCCCGATGCGAGACTTGGTGTGGTCCCCTGGCATTCCTCCCTCGCCTGGGGCGATCTCACGAGGGAAGGGGAGGGGCTCTGCCTCCTGCGGCCCGGAGACGTCCTCGCGCCGGATGCCCTCGCGCATCTCGCCGCGGCCCTGCCGGCCGATCCGGCAATCGAGCTCGTCTATGCGGACTCCGTCGAGGCCGGCGATGGCCGTGCCGTCCTCAAGCCGGGGCCGGATAGGGAGATGGCGCTGCTCACCGGCTATCACGGCCGGCCGGCGCTGCTCGCGCCGGGCCTTGCCAGCCGCCTTGCCGGGCTGCCCATCGGACCTCTCGCCGAAGCGGCGCAGGCCCTGGACATCGCCGCCGTGGCGGAAGCACGGCGCCTCGCCCGCGTCCCGCGCGTCCTGTGTCGGACGGCGGAGAACCCAAGCGGCGGTCCGTCCCGGAGCGCTGCACTGGCCCGCCGGCTGTCGGCGTTCGGGGCTTCGGTGTCCGTCGTGGATCAGGCCGGCGTCGCCGACCTGCTCTGGCCGCTGCCGGAGCCGGCGCCGCTCGTCAGCGTCGTCATCCCCTCCCGCGATCGTCTCGACCTCATCGCCACCGCCTGCCGGGGCGTGCTGGAGGAGACCGCATACCCGGCGATCGAGCTGGTGATCGTCGACAACGGCTCGACCGAGCCCGGCGTCCTCGCCCATTACGAGCGGCTGCGGCGCGATCCGCGCGTGCGCATCGTGCCGTTCCCGGCGGCCTTCAACTTCTCGGCCATGGTCAATGCGGGCGTCGCCGCATCGAGCGGCGCCGTCGTCGTGCTCCTCAACAACGACATCGCGGTGCTGGAGCCGGGCTGGCTCGAGGCCATGGTGCGCCAAGCGCTGCGGCCGGAGGTCGGCGCGGTCGGCGCCAAGCTCCTGTTCGGCGACGGCACGCTCCAGCATGCCGGCGTCGTCGTCGGCCTCGGCGGCCGCGCCGGGCATACTCTGCGACGGCGCCCGGCCGAGACGCCGGGCCGGGTCGGACAGCTCCGGGTCGCCCATCGGGTCTCGGCGGTGACGGCGGCCTGCCTCGCGGTGACGCGGGCGAAGTACGACGCGGTCGGCGGCTTCGACGCCGAGGCCTTCCCCATCGATTTCAACGACGTGGATTTCTGCCTTCGCCTCGGTGCCCGGGGCTATCACACGGTCTGGACGCCGCGGGCGGTGCTCGCCCATCTCGAATCCGTCAGCCGCGGCCCCTCGACCGGCGCCAAGCGCGAGCGCTTCGAGCGCGAGGCGGACCGCTTCGTCGCCCGCTGGCGCCCGGTGATCCGGGACGACCCGTTCTACCACCCCGCCCTGTCGCTCACGACCTTCGGCGAGGACCTCGAATAGGGCATTTCGCAATGAAGAAGGGGCCGCCCCGGCGGGACGGCCCCTTGCTGAAATCGGCGATGCCTAAAAGCCTACTGGACGAGGCGGGGCCCGCCGGTCTGCACCTTCTCGTTCTCGGACATGATGCCGAGGCGCTTGGCGACCTCGGTATAGGCCTCGATGAGGCCGCCGAGGTCCTTGCGGAAGCGGTCCTTGTCGAGCTTGTCCGAGGACTTGATGTCCCAGAGCCGGCAGGAATCGGGGGAGATCTCGTCGGCGACGACGATTCGCATCAGGTCGCCTTCCCAGAGGCGCCCGGTCTCCATCTTGAAGTCGACGAGGCGGATGCCGACGCCGAGGAAGAGCCCGGATAGGAAGTCGTTCACGCGGATGGCCAGCGCCATGATGTCGTCGATCTCCTGCGGCGTCGCCCAGCCGAAGGCGGTGATGTGCTCTTCCGACACCATCGGGTCGTTGAGCTGGTCGTTCTTGTAGTAGAACTCGATGATCGAGCGCGGGAGCTGCGTGCCCTCCTCGAGGCCGAGGCGCTGGGCCAGCGAGCCCGCCGCGACGTTGCGCACCACCACCTCGAGGGGGATGATCTCGACCTCGCGGATCAGCTGCTCGCGCATGTTGAGCCGCCGGATGAAGTGCGTCGGCACGCCGATGTCGTTGAGGTGCTGGAAGACGAACTCCGAGATGCGGTTGTTCAGCACGCCTTTGCCGTCGATCACCTCGTGCTTCTTGGCGTTGAAGGCGGTCGCGTCGTCCTTGAAGTGCTGGATGAGCGTCCCCGGCTCCGGTCCCTCGTAGAGGACCTTCGCCTTGCCCTCGTAGATGCGACGGCGGCGGTTCATAGGCGTGTACCGTGGTTTGAGGAAGTCCATGAGCCGTGCCTCCTGAGCGGCGAGATGTGTGCGGAATCCGCGGCGTGGCGACCGTCTCGATGGTCAGGCCGCGGGAACACATTCGCTGCCGAGGGCGCCCGGCGACCGGCGGCGAAATTACCCGAAGCGCGCAGGCAGCACAACGCGTTGCCCGGTGAGGGCAGGGTTGCTGTGCACCGCACCCGAACTCAGATCGTCTTGGCGGGGTATCGGCAGAGGTCCGAGACGAGGCAGGCCGGACACTCCGGCCGGCGCGCCTTGCAGACGTAGCGGCCGAACAGGATCAGCCAGTGATGCGCGTTGAGCCGGTAGCGGGCCGGCACGATCGCTTCCAGACCCGCCTGCACCTTGTCGGTGGTCGAGGCGACGACGAGGGGCAGCCGGTTCGAGACCCGGAAGATATGCGTGTCGACGGCGATGGTCTCGACGCCGAAGGCAACGTTCAGCACCACGCTCGCGGTCTTGCTGCCGACGCCGGGCAGCACCTCGAGATCGGCGCGACTCGCAGGCACCGCGCCGCCGTGCCGCTCGATCAGCGCCTGCGACAGGGCGATCACGTTGCGCGCCTTGGTGTTGAAGAGCCCGATGGTGCGGATGAAGCCGCGCACCCGCTCCTCGCCGAGGGCGACCATCTTCTCCGGCGTGTCCGCGACGGCGAAGAGGGGCGCGGTCGCGAGGTTGACGCCCTTGTCGGTCGCCTGCGCGGAGAGGACCACGGCCACGAGCAGCGTGTAGGGATTGACGAATTGCAGCTCCGCCTTCGGCTGCGGATTCGCCGCGCTGAGACGGGCGAACACCTCCTCCACCGCCTCCGGCGGCAGCGGACGGGGCCCTGCCTCGGGCTTCCCGCGAAGGGGGGTGACAAGTGAGCCTCCGGCTGTCGTCTTCCCGCGGGGGCTCGGCTTTCTGGGCGGCATCGGCGCGTTATATGTGAGGGATGGCAAGCGGCAACCTGTCCTTCCATCCCGACGGACTCGACCCGAACAGCATCGGGCGTCCCGTCTACGCGGCGACGGTGCGGCCGAGCCGCTCGCTGAGCCGGACCGGCTTCCGGGTCGTCATGGGAGGCTGCTGCCTCGTCTCGGTCGTGACCTCGATCTGGTGCGTGCGGATGGGCTTCTGGCCGGTCGCCGGCTTCTTCGGCCTCGACATGCTCGCCCTCTACGTCGCCCTCTCGGTCAGCGCGCGGCGCGGACGCTCCTTCGAGGAGATCGTGATCACCCAGATCGAGGTGCTCGTGGCCCGCGTCAGCCATCGCGGGGAGCGCCAGGAGTGGCGCTTCAACCCACTCTGGACGAAGCTGTCCCGCGTCGAGGACGAGGAGTTCGGCCTCCAGCGGCTCACGCTCGTCTCCCGGCGCGTGGAGGTAGCCGTGGCCCGCGATGCCTCCCCCGACGACAGGACCCGCGTCGCGGACGGCATCGGCCGAGCGCTCGCTGCGGTGAAGAAGGGTTTCTGACCGCCCTAGTGCGGCATTCGCGACTTTTGTGTCGAGGCTGTCAAAAACGGTGTTGACCTGTCTCTGCGCCGTCCGTATATCGCTGTTCATCGGCGCCGGCCGCTTCTGAGCGGCACCGGCGACTGACCTGTCTTCGTTGTCCTGGCCTTGTGTGCTGGTGGCGTGAGGGGCGGGTCGACTTTTCTGGCGGTGGGTGTTGGGATGGTCCCGGCGGTTTGTCGGGGTGTCTTGGCGTCTGTTGTTGGGTGGGTCGGGGTTCTTTGACATTGTAGGTTTTTGAGGAAGGGAAGCGTGGGCGGCGTTGTCCTTGCGGGTTGGGCCTTTTGGGTCTGGCTGTAGGGTATGATGCTGAGCCGACGTTTCTGAGCTCATCGGATCTGTT